>Ga0207665_10002689_pt1 | contig 11926 bp, 9 predicted proteins | sample LARL112metaG_FD_184351 | JGI IMG/M metagenome (GOLD analysis project Ga0207665, IMG submission 184351) | Corn, switchgrass and miscanthus rhizosphere microbial communities from Kellogg Biological Station, Michigan, USA - LAR L11-2 metaG... | ecosystem: Host-associated > Plants > Roots >...
CGTCAGCAATACAGATTCTGGGGGACAATGGCAGGGTCAGGGCGCTGCCTCAGCGCGGATGGCAACATTTCGCAAAGCGGTCTTGATTTGTGCCCGGGCCAAAGTTACGGTAACTTTTCACAAACTCCAACGTAGGATGGTTTATGAGCTCACCAACTGGTCCAACTCCACCGCCGATGTACGCCGCTCCCCTTCCGCCAACCGCTCCTGAGCCGGCAGGCCCCGGTCTTTCCGAACCGCAACGGCTGGTAAATGTCTTTATTGCGCCGAATAAGACCTTTGAAGACCTGAAGCGTAATCCGAGTTGGTGGGTTCCGTTCGTTGTCTCCGCAGTTTTTAGTCTCATTTTTGGAATTGTCGCTGTCCAGAAGATCGATATGCGGCAGTTCGCCCAGCAACAGATCGATAAATCTCCGCTAGCACAAAGACAGATGGAAAGGCTTACCCCTGAACAACGGGAACAAAACCTCGCCATTCGCGCGATGATCACCAAAGTTACGTTCTACGCCTTCCCCGTTTTCCAGCTGATCGGTGGATTGATCTTTGCGGCCATCCTGATGGCGATCTTTAACTTCATACTGGGTGCGGAAGTGTCGTTTGCGCGGGCTCTCGCCGTGGTTTTTTATGCGGGTATTCCAGGGATTATAAGGGCTGTTCTGCTCATCATCAGCCTGCTGACCAGCTCTGACCCATCCACCATAGATCTATCCGGTAATCCCATGCCGACCAATCCCGCATTCTTCCTGGATCCGCAAGGGAACAAGGTGCTGTACTCGCTTGCCTCGGCCCTGGACATTTTCATCATCTGGTATGTAGTGCTGTTGGGCCTGGGATTTGCTGCAGCTTCCATGAATCGTAAACCTAGCAAGGGAACAGGCATGGCAACTGTATTTGTTTGCTATGGAATCGTGGTTTTGATCGGACTTGGATTCAAAGTGGCATTCAGCTGATGGTAAGAAGCCTGGATTGACCGTTTGCCGTTAAAAATCAACCATTTACTGGTTGCTGCTGCCTGATGCCGCCGGTGTATGATCTAATAACTAGTTTATACATGGCAGACTTGAAACTCAGGATCAGGCGCCGGCTGAAGGCCGCGCACCGTACCTTTCGCGAACTCAAAATGATCGCGAAGGGCCTGCTTTCGACCGATCACCCTATTCAAGTCCACATCATTCCCATGCGGCGCTGCAACCTTGCCTGCGCCTACTGCAACGAATACGACGATTTCTCCGATCCTGTGCCGCTGGAAGAGATGTATCGCCGCATTGATAAGCTGGCGGCGCTGGGCACCACGCTCATCACCATCAGCGGCGGCGAGACCCTGCTGCATCCCCAGCTCGATGACATCATTGCCCGCATTCGCTCGCACGGCATCATTGCCGGTCTTATCACCAACGGCTACCTGCTCACGCCGCAGCGCATCCAGCAGTTGAACCAGGCCGGGCTTGACCACCTGCAGATTTCCATCGACAACGTGAAGCCCGACGACGTTTCCAAGAAATCTCTCAAGGTCCTGGACAAGAAGCTGCAATGGCTGCGCGAACACGCCGAGTTCCACGTGAACATCAATTCCGTGATCGGCGCCGGAGTAACAGAGCAGTGGGACGCCGTTGCTATTGGCAAGCGCGCGGTGGAGCTGGGCTTCACCTCGACCGTGGGCATCATCCATGACGGCACCGGGCAGCTTCGGCCTCTGGACCAGGAAGCACAAACTGTTTTTGCCGAAATGAAGAAGCTGGGCAAACACAGTTACGCGCGCTTCAACCAGTTCCAGAACAACATTGCCCTTGGCCGCCCCAACAACTGGCGTTGCCGCGCCGGCTCACGCTACCTTTATGTCTGCGAAAACGGCCTGGTGCATTACTGCTCCCAGCAGCGCGGCTATCCCGGAACGCCCCTGGCCGGCTACACCGTAAGCGACATCAGGCGCGAATTTCTTACTCCAAAATCCTGTGCGCCTAACTGCACCATATCCTGCGTTCATCAAACCTCGCTGGTCGACTTCTGGCGCAGGCCGCAGACCCTTCAGTCGCATGATGTTCCTCATCCTGCGCAGCCGCAACTGGTGCAGATTGAAGCAACGCAACAAGAAGAATCCGTAATGGGCGACTAGCTCAAGCACTGGACTCAAACTACACCGGTAAATACCCTACCTATTCGCGCGCATCTTCGCGCTACAATGCACGACATGCCAAAGCCAGTCCCGAGTGCAATATTTCTATACTTCCTGTTGCTTACCTGCGCTGTAGTCACACCCGTGATTTCCCAGACAACGCCGCCCATCGATAAGAAGACCGCCGCAGATTCTTCCGAGCAGCCGGCCATCATTGAGGAGTTGAATACTTCCGCTCGATTTGAAAATAACGGTAACAGCGTGCAAATGGTGCGCCAGCGCGTCAAAGTCCAGAATGAAGCCGGCATCCGGCTCTACGGCATCATCACTTTTAATTTTATTGCCGGACAGGATTTCTCCATTGACACGGTGGAAGTCCATAAGAAGGATGGCAGCACGGTAAAGGCAGGTCCTGCAAATATTCAGGAAGTCACGCCTGAAATCAGTCGTGTCGCCCCGATGTATAGCGATGTCCGCCAGAAGCAGGTCACAGTGCCGGGATTGAGCGTCGGGGACGAAGTCGTTTTTCAGTACACGGCAAAAGCCTCCGCGCTGGTACCCAATCAGTTTTGGTTCCAGTATTCGTTTTCGAAAGCGGCCATTGTTCTTTCTGAATCGGTCCAGCTGGATATTCCCAGCGGCCGCAAAGTTCATGTGAGCTTTCAGCCTGGCTACAAGCCTGAAGTAAAAACCAGCGGTGAGCGCACCATCTATCAATGGCACACCGCAAATGAGAAGGTCCAGGAGAAGCCCAGGAACGTCCTGCTGAAAGAAAGCATGACCGGGACCGCCCCAGCGTCGTCGCTCCAGCTTTCTACATTTGAAAATTGGGACCAGGTAGGCTCGTGGTATTACGGCCTTCAACATGAACGTGCTGCACCCTCTGCTGCCATCCGGGCCAAAGCCCTGGAATTAACGAAAGGGCTCGACAGCCAGGAAGCGAAGGCCAGGGCCCTGTACCAGTTCGTTTCACTCAACTTCCGTTACATCAGTCTTGATTTTGGCATTGGCCACTACCAGCCTCACGCAGCCGCCGAGGTGTTCGCCAACAAATACGGTGACTGCAAAGACAAGCACACGCTATTGGCCGCGCTGTTGGACGCCGCGGGAATACCGGCCTATCCGGCGCTTATCAACACCGCCAGGGCCATTGACCAGGAGGTGCCTTCTCCCGGCCAGTTCGACCACTTGATTACCGCGGTACCGGCGGGAAAGAACATCCTTTTTCTCGATACCACCGCTGAGGTCGCGCCCTACGGCATGTTGATCGCTCCATTGCGACACAAAAAGGCCCTCGTCATCAGCGGGCCATCGTCTGCCGAATTCATTGAAACCCCCAGTGATCCTCCATTCCAGGCCCAGGAGATTTTTGATCTTCAGGGCAAAATTGACGAATCCGGGACCCTGGAAGCTGAAGTCAATTACTACATCCGTGGAGATGCCGAGATTCTGATCAAGACCGCATTTCGACAAGCATCGCCCAGCAAGTACAAGGACCTGGTCCAGGGAATGTCATATTACGGTGGGTTCGCGGGCGAGGTCAGCCAGATCAAGGTGGAAGGTCTGGAAAGTCTGGACCAGGGTATTCGCATCCTGTACCACTATCACCGTCCTGAATACCTTGATTTACAGGACGCGATACCGAAGAAGAGCCTGCCATTGTCCTTCAGCCACTTTCCCAAATGGGAAGAGGGGGAAGAAACTCTGCGGCTTTATCCGTCGCCGGGCCAACTCACCCACAAATGCAGAATTGAATTGCCTCCGGGCGTCAATGTCCAGGGGCCACTCGACGTAAAGCTTGATCGTGACTACGCCCACTACCAGGCATCCTACTCCACACAAAAAAACATCGTCACCGCCGAAAGAAAAATCTCCATCCTGACCCCCGAAATCGCTGCCTCGCACCGGGCCGATTATGGGGCCTTCCAGAAGGCAATAGACGCCGACGAGTCGCAGAACATGGTGTTGCGGTTGCCCCCGGGATTTGTGGCCGGCAAAGCCGGCGCATCGTCATCGATCGACGTTGATGAATTGATGCGCCAGGCGGAGATTGAATATCGCGAGCGTGACTTCAACGCCGCGAACGCGGATTTTCGCAAGGTTGCCGAACGGGACCCAAAGCGCAAAGGAATTTGGACGCAGCTCGGCTTGGTGCAAGGACGCCTGGGCCAGTCCCAGGAGGCCATCAATAGTTACCACAAGGCCATTGCTGCCGACCCTTTTGACGCCCAGGCCCATGCGGAACTTGGCGGTATGTATGCGGCCAACAAATCGCCGGACGCGATCACGGAGCTGAAAAAAGCCCTGGAAATCGATCCGCTCAACCATCGCGCGCACTATCTCCTGGGATGGCAGTATTCGGTTATGCTGCATGATCCCGCCAATGCCGCGCCTGAATTGGAAAAGGCCTTGTCCACCGCGGAAGACCATTTCAACGACGAAATCCAGATCCGCCAGATGCTGACCGACGCTTATTTCAAGCTGAAGAAATTCGACAAAGGAGTGGAGTCTTTAAAGCAGGCTGTTGAATCGTCTCCCAATCCCTCAACATGGAACAACGCGGCTTATATCCTGGCGGAAAATGATCAGGCCCTTGACCTCGCCCAGCAATACGCTGATTCGGCCCTGAAAGGAATATACGAGCGTCTCAATCAATTGCAGCCTGGGTCGATTCGCCTGCCGGACTTCATCTTCATGGCCGAGCTGGCAATGACCTGGGACACGATGGGCTGGATACATTTCAAAGCAGGCCATCTTGATCTCGCGGAAAAATATGTGCGCGCCGCGTGGATCCTGGCCCAGAACCGGGAATCGGCGGAACATCTGGGTGAGATTTACGAAAAGCTGCATAACATTCCCGAGGCCACTCGTTTCTATGCCATGTCTGTAACCCCCGGCTACATCGGCCGCAGCTCGGGTCCGCAAAAGGGCCGTGACCGGCTGCAGAAGATGGTCGGACGCCAGCGCGCGGAACAGATGATCGACGCTAAAATTAACGAGCCTTCGCAGTCGCGCACCATCCATCTGGGAAACGTTGCCCCCGCGGGCGCCAGGGGCTCGTTCTATTTCATCATCGAGCCTGGTCCCAAAGTGGTTGCGATTCAGCTCAACAGCGGTGATGCGCGGTTGACGGATCAACTCCACAAACTGGAAGCCAGGATCGCCGCTTCTGTGCTCTTTCCGGAAAATGCTCCGCAGAAAATCATCCGTGAAGGAATTGTCATGTGCTCGGCCTATTCCAAGGCTTGCGATCTCGTCTTTGTAAACAGTGAGATGCCTGCGGGACGAAACGCTTTTCTGAGCGCGACACGGCCATGAATCCGTGCGTGCTTATGCCGGATGCTTACGGCTTGAATCCCACTGAACTCCACAAGGCCGCCGGCTGGAACATTCTGCCCCCTGCGAAAACGGCGCTCACTTTGCGAATGTCGCTGATGTTCTCCAGCGGATTGCCATCCACCACAATTACGTCCCCGCGCTTTCCGGGTTCAATCGTTCCCGAATCTTTCTCCATACCCATGGCCCGCGCCGGGACGAGCGTGGCCGCCTGTATCGCTTCCATCGGCGTGAAGCCTGCCTTCACGTAGAGTTCAATTTCGCGGTCCAGGCTGAAACCGGGGACCGTTTGATCTGTGCCGGCGACGATCGGCACTCCCGCCTGATGAAGAACGCGCACCGTGGCCTCCATCGCGCGGAACGTTGCGGCGGACTGCTCGGCTTTCGCCGGTGGTACGCCGATGGTCTCCAGCCCTTCTCTCAGCTCTGGCGCCACTCTCAATATCCCGGGCTCAAACGCGGAAATCGGATGATCCAGCGGATGCAGAATCACCTCCATCAAAGCCAGCGTGTCATCGACAACAATATGGTGCTCCAGCAGCAGCTTGATTACTCTCTTCACGTTCGGCGCGTCCGGATCGATGGTCTGCGATTTCGGATCCACCATAAGAGGCGTCAGATACTCGATATGGTTGATCTGGTCCATGCCGTCCTCGATGCCCTGAATGGCATTCATGCCGAATGGGATGTGGCCGGTTACGGTCATCCCCAGGCGGTGCGCTTCCGCGGTAACAACTTTCAGAATGTCAGGCTTCACCGAGCTATAGATTTTGATCTGCTGGAAGCCGGCCGCTTTGTATTTTTGCACTTGCTCGCGCGCCTGCTCCGGAGTGTCCACGCGAATCACGCCCAGCGAGAAAGGCCCGCTGCCATCCACCACGCCCGCCATCACCAACCTGGGCCCTATGCCCCGCCCTGCGGCAATGGCATCGCGCGCCGCGACAATAAATTCGCGTTCATTGCCGACGTCGCGCGCCGTGGTAACGCCTGTGGCAAGGTAGATGGGCCCCCACTCCACCTGCTCAAAGTGGGCATGCATCTCCCATAGGCCCGGCAGCACGCTCTTGCCCTTCGCATCCACAAATTCCGCGCCTCGCGGTATCGGCGTGGTGGCGGCAGGGCCAGCAGCAGCGATTTTTCCGTCCTTCAAAATCACTACAGCATTTTCGATTGCCGGCTTGCCCGTGCCATCGATCAACCTGCCGCCCACAATCGCAATCACCGATGCCGGCTGCGCGGTGAAACCGGCGGCAACCTTCGCCAGGTTGGCCATGCCGTCGCGCGCGGCGCCGGTAACGAACGCGGCCAGGCCGTCTTCGTAGCCGTCGGCCACCGCCTCAAAGTGGTCCATTTCGGCATCCACGCTGACCAGGGCGATCAGACGGTCCTGTGAATCCAGCCACAAGGATTCCATGCCCCAGGTCAGCCCGCGTACGGAAAGCTTGCGCAGCGGCACTTTGCGTCCGCCGATGGTGAACTCTTCCGTCCCTTGCTCCTGGATCTGCACCTCGCCGCGCGGCAAAGTCTTGAGCGTCCTGGGGCTGCCATGCGACCGCCAGTAGCGCACCAGCATCATCTGCACCGCGACCGGCGCGTAGCCCTGGATATCGAAAAAATTCTCTCCCGGCGGAATTGTCACCTGTCCCGCGCTCCGCCCATGCACCGAGTTTTCAATGGATGAAAAGCGCGAGATGCTGCCTTTGATCTGGAAGTCGTTCGGCGTCAGGTCCGTCTCCATCACCAGCGTCGCCGTCAGCGGGACAGGCGTGCCGCGATCAGTGAACTTGAAGTCTGACCTCAAGACCACTTCTTTGTCGGACCGCGCCATCGTGTACGTCTCTTTACCAATGAGCTGCTCAAATTTGTGCAGATTGAAAGATCCCTGCTCAACCGCAAGCAGTCCAGTCTGCGTCCAACCGGAAGCTGCCCAGAGCAAGAGAATTGTGACGCAAGCGTGTTTGAATGCTCTCACTGAAGCGCTCCTTGTCTCATTTCAAATCTCCAGGGCATGGCGCAGCGCGGCACGGGCCAGCGTGCGGGTGGAATCGAGCGTAGGCAGAACAGATTCACGATCGCCGATGAGCAATGGAAGTTCCGTGCATCCCAGCACTACCGCGTCGCAACCCTGGTCCTTTAAATCCTGAATCACCCGCTGGAGATAAGCCAGGGCTTCCGCGGTCTGCCGGCCGAGGACCAGTTCGTCAAAGATAATCGTATTGATCCGCTCTTGCTGCGCGCTGGTGGGGCGCACATAGCCAATGCCGAGTTGCTCCAGCTTTTCCGGATACACCGGCCCGCTCACCAGGAACTTTGTCCCTGTAATTCCAAGTTTGCTGAAACCCCGGCGTTTGGCCTCCTTCCCCACTTCTTCGGCAATGTGCAGCCATGGCAGCGGTGAACGCGGCAGAACAAAAGGCAGGGCCTGGTGGATGGTGTTGTCAGGGCAGATCAGAAAGTCCGCTCCCGCGCGCTTCAGCGTCTGCGCCGAACGCAGCATGAGTTCGCCTACCGGTTCCCAGCCCGCGCCGTTCTCAATCGGCTTCATGTAATCGGCCAGGCAGATCGTATGCATGGTGACCTCAGGGTGCGCGTGCCGGCCCATCAGCGGTTCCGCCTCCAGACAGATCGTGCGGTAACACAGCGCTGCGCCTTCCGCGCTGCAGGCGAGGATGCCAATGTGTTTCGTCATACCAGGAAATCGATCTGGGAAAGAAGCTTCAGCTTTCTTTCCACCGGCAGGAACGAGGCTTCAATGGAATTGCGCGCCAGCTCTCGCAGGTGCTCTTCAGAAAAATTGAATTCCTGCTGCGCGATTTCGTACTCCTTGTTGAGCGAAGTCTGGAACATTGCCGGATCGTCACTGTTCAGCGTGATCATCAGCCCTTCATCAAAGAATTTCCGCACCGGATGGTCCTTCAGCTCCGCGCACGCTCCCGTGCGCAGATTACTGGTAATGCACAGCTCCACCGGCACCTGCTTTTGCGCCATCACTTCGAGCAGTTCAGCGTCGCGCGCCGCGGAGAGTCCGTGCCCGATCCGTTCAGCCCCGATATTCAGCGCCCCCCAGACCGATTCCGGCCCCGTGGTCTCGCCGGCATGCGCGGTGAGCCGCAGTCCGCTCTCGGCCGCTTTTTTGTATAGATCGCGAAACCACTCGGCCGGCCCGCGCGCCTCGTCGCCGCCAATGCCGATTCCCACAACGTTGCGCTCGCGCAGCCGCGCAGCCAGGTCGAAGACTTCCGCCGCCGCTTCCTGGCCAAAGTGGCGCACGGCGTCAAAGATCCATAGCAGTGACACGCCAAAGTCGCGCTGGCCGCGTTCGCGTCCGCGCTCCATGCCTTCAAAGATCGGCTCCACCGGCTGGCCGCGCCAGCGGATCACGCCCACGCTCACATAGACCTCGGCATGCACCACGTTTTGCTGGCGCAGCTTCTGCATGAGCCGGTAGGTTACCAGTTCATAATCTTCCGGCGAGCGCAGCCGCTCCGTCACCGACTTGAACGCCATCAGGAAGCCGTTGAAATCCTTGTAAGAATAGAGACGGCGCACGTCTTCTTCCGTAAGCGCGTCGCCGCTGCCGGTAACGTCATAACGGTTATTTTCCGTGGGCAGGGGCGTGTTGTAACGGCGGCTCAGCTCCACCAGCGTTGCGGGATCAACACAGCCTTCCAGGTGCAGATGGAGTTCCGCTTTGGGCAGCGATTGAATGAACGATCTTGCCATTACCCTTTGCCGGCGGAAACGTTAGCTGGCGCGAACTCGCTGTGGCGGCGGCTATACAGCCAATAGATCACCATGCCAATGGCCAGCCAGCCGAAGAAACGCAGCCATGTGATAACCAGCAAGCCCGCCATTAACGAGACGCACAATATCACGGAAATAATCGGAAACACCGGTACCCATGGCACTTTGAATCCTCGACCACGTTCCGGCTGCGCCTTGCGCAGGAACAATACGCCGAGCGAGACCAGCACGAAGGCAAAGAGGGTGCCGATGTTGGAGAGATCGGCGGCTTCACCGATGTCCACCAATCCCGCAGGGATGCCGACAGCCGCTCCGGCAATCCAGGTTGACCAGTGAGGCGTCTCGAACCTGCAAAGGTCGGAGAAGAGTTTTGGCAGCAGTCCATCACGCGACATGGCAAACCAGATTCTGGTCTGGCCGTATTGAAAGACCAGAAGAGAGGAAATCATTCCCGTAAGAGCGCCAATCACAATCACTGCCTGAAAGAAGCGGCTTGTGCCCATTTGTTGCAGGGCATACGCAACCGGCGCGGAGGCCGCATCGGCGTTGCTGGCGAAGATGCTGTATTTCTGCATACCCAGCAGCACCAGCGCCACGCCAATATAAAGGACCGTGCAAATTACGAGCGACGCGATGATTCCAAAAGGAATGTCTTTCTGCGGATTCTTGGCCTCTTCCGCCGCCGTGGAAACAGAATCGAAGCCAATATAGGTAAAGAAAATGATGGCTCCGCCGGAAATCACTCCCGCAAACCCTGAAGGCGCAAATGGATGCCAGTTCGCTCGATTGACCAGCATTCCACCAACCACCAGGAACGTGACGATGGCGCCGATCTTTACCAGCACCATGATGTTGTTGGCCCCGGCGGATTCCCGTATGCCCCACACCAACAGCACAGTCAGAATAAAAACGATGAGAAATGCGGGAACGTTAAAGTATGCACCCGACCAATGCCCGCCCGTCCAGACGGGCGAAGACCAGCTATCCGGTATGTGGAGCCCGAAAGAGGCGAGCTGCGCTTTCAAATATCCGCCAAAGCCCACAGCCACAGCGACGTTGCTCACCGCATATTCCAGAATCAGGTCCCAGCCAATGATCCATGCGATCAATTCACCCAGCGTGGCGTATGAATACGTGTAAGCGCTGCCCGCGATTGGGATCATGGAGGCAAGCTCGGCATAGCACAAGCCGGCGAAACTGCAGGCAATCGCCACCAGAAGAAATGACAGCGCAATTGCCGGCCCGGCAGGCGGACGGCCATGCAGAAGCACGCCGGAAAGGTTCCCGTGCTGAAATAAATTCTGGAAGACATCCAGAACCTGAGCATGCAGCAGGGAAGGCGTTGAATATTCTCCGGCCGCCGCAGTGCCTGTAAGCACAAAAATTCCCGAGCCGATGATCGCGCCGATACCAAGGGCCGTCAACGACCATGGTCCCAGAGATTTCGGCAGCCGATGCCCCGGCCTTTCCGAGTCAGAGATCAGTTTGTCAATGGACTTCTTGGCGAAGAGTTGGCTGGCCAGAAAGGCCTCCTTAAAGAACTAGAGACTCGAGTGATGGTCCCGGGAAAAACAGCGATGAGGCGTAGAGAACGCACCCAGGTGCGCCTCTACGCCGTCATCCATGCTTAGCGCTTGGCCGTGCCGCGGGCCATCTTCTTCATCTTGGGCTTTTTAGAGCCGCGCGGGTATTCGCGGGGCTTCTTGGGCGCCTGCTTCTTGCGCGCCGTGCGCTTTGATTTCTTGCGTTCTTCTTTGCTCAATGCTTTGGTATTTGCCATGTACGAAATATCCTTAGTTTTGATTTCACCACAGATTATCTAATAAGAAGTTGACTGATGAATGCCATGTCAGTCTCGGCGACCTGGAGATACGAAAGAGACCCTTGTTCCGCAATTTTTTCGATGCTCGACCTGCAATTTTCCGCTTCAGGTCCAATTGGTTCCACGATTGAAGTATACGAAATCGAGTTGGTTGTGAGGTTGATCGCCCGTCCATTGGCGGCGTTCACTTTGGATTCAAACCGCGTTTCCACAGTCGTTCCCCGCAAGGGCTTTTTCAGCAGCCTGATGTCTTTCAGAACAATGTCCGCATCTTTTTCAGTCGCGCTGAGCTGAAAACCGGCTTCGCTGATTTCTTTCTTGACAGTTTCAACCAGGTCCGTCGATTTTTTATCTGCAGCCTCTTCTACAAACACAATGCCTTTGGCGGCCACTGGTATCAATCCGGTAACACCCTTCTTCTTGGTGATCGTGGAGAACGTTTTACCATCTTCCACCAATTTGCAGGAATAAACCGTGGATGGGCCGCCATCGCGAGAGACAAGGGTGGCTGCGATCAAATCAGCATATATCGGGCTTTCGCCGCTTTTCTGCTTCAGCGTTAAATCAATAACGGAAGCAGCTTTGTGCGGATCATCCACCAGCAGCAAACCTTGCTTCTCGGCAGCTTTTGCAAAGGACTCGTGTAACTTTCCAGCAGCCTCTTCCGGCGCTTTTATCTTTAAGTAAACGCTCCTGAGCTTCTCTAGTTTTTCCGAGCTAACCACATGGGATTGCTCTTGCGCGAATGGGACGCAAACAGAAAACAAGAACACAATCCAGGTGCATTGGGCCCTTCTCATGCTCGCTCCAGGTGCGCGTACTTTTCTACCAGCTTTTTCAATCCGAATCGTGGAAATTGTACCGTAATCTTGGCGTTTTCTCCCTCACCTTCACGCCGGTAGACCACTCCC
>Ga0207665_10002690_pt1 | contig 11921 bp, 10 predicted proteins | sample LARL112metaG_FD_184351 | JGI IMG/M metagenome (GOLD analysis project Ga0207665, IMG submission 184351) | Corn, switchgrass and miscanthus rhizosphere microbial communities from Kellogg Biological Station, Michigan, USA - LAR L11-2 metaG... | ecosystem: Host-associated > Plants > Roots >...
GGCGCGGGAGCAACGGTGGCGGAGTTGAGAACATAAATAATGTCCATGTAGGGGCGGGTGCCCTCACCCGCCCGGCCGCGCAGAGCGCGGCAATGATCAACTAGACGAGTCCCAAATGCTAAGCATTCGAACTGCAACTCGTGACGACGTCGCTCAACTTCTCGCACTAATCAAAGGCTTGGCGACTTACGAAAAGAAGCTCCACAAAGCCGTCGTGACCGAGGCCGATCTGCTGCGTGACGGCTTCGGCCCGCAGCCGAAGTTCCGCGCACTGATTGCCGACTGGCACGGAAAACCAGCCGGATACGCGTCCTTTTTTTATTTCTATTCGACCTTTCAGGGCCGGCCCGCGCTTTTTCTCGAAGACTTGTTTGTCCTCGATGAATTTCGCGGAAACGGAATTGGGAAAGCACTTCTCATCGCTGTTTGTAAGCTGGCGGTTGAAGAAGGCTGCTTCGCTCTGCGTTGGGAGGTGCTGGACTGGAACACTCCCGCAATTGAGTTTTACGAAAAGCTTGGCGCAACTTTCTTGAACGAACGCAAGGTGGTCACGTTCGACAGTCAAGCATTGCAAAGAATAGCGGAAATCAACTCACCACGGAGCCACGGAGTCACGGAGGAAAACAGTTAGAACTCTTTTCTCCGTGCCTCAGTGTCTCCGTGGTGGAATTGCCCTGGATATGCAGCAAGTAAAAATTATCGGCGCCGGCCTTGCCGGATCAGAAGCGGCCTGGCAGTGTGCGCGCCGCGGAGTGCAGGTCGAGTTATTCGAGATGCGTCCGGTGCGCTCGACGCCAGCTCACCAGACCAGCGATTTTGCCGAACTGGTCTGTTCCAACTCTCTGAAGTCGGAAAGCGAGAACACCGCCCCCTGGCTTCTCAAGGAAGAAATGCGGCGATGCGGATCGCTGCTGATCGAGATCGCTCGTGGATGCTCCGTTCCAGCCGGGCACGCACTGGCTGTGGATCGCGCAGCTTTTGCCGCGACGGTAACAGAAGTGATTTCGCGCGAGCCATTGATTAGCATCCGGCGAGAAGAAGTAACACAAATCAGTGACGACCAGGTCACAATTGTCGCTACCGGTCCTCTGACCTCGGACGCGCTCGCGGGAGAAATTGCCAGGCTGAGTGCGCCACCAGAGAACACTGACAGCTCGCGGGCGGGGGCGCCCGCGCCACACAACCCAACCGCGCACACGCTATATTTTTACGACTCCATCAGCCCCATCGTCGAAGCCGATTCCATCGACATGTCAAAAGTATATTTGGCGGCGCGCTACGACAAAGGCACCGCGGATTACATCAACTGCCCCATGTCAAGAGAAGAGTACGACCGCTTTTACGCCGCGCTGTTGGCGGCTGAGCCGGTCGAATCCAAAGACTGGGAGAAGCTGAATTACTTTGAAGCCTGCTTGCCCATCGAGGAGATCGCGCGCCGCGGGCGTGACACGCTGCGCTTTGGTCCGATGAAGCCGGTGGGATTAAGTGATCCTCGTACGGGAAAGCCGCCGTACGCGGTCGTGCAGTTGCGTCAGGAAAATCTGCGCGCCGATTCATACAACCTGGTCGGCTTCCAGAATCATTTGAGATTTGGCGAGCAGGCCCGAGTTCTGCGGCTGATCCCTGGACTCGAAAGTGCCCGCTTCCTGCGCTTCGGGCAAATCCATCGCAATACTTACATCAATTCTCCAGTGCTACTGAACTCGACTTTGCAGATGCGCCGTCATCCAGAGATTTTTTTCGCCGGGCAACTTTGCGGCGTGGAGGGCTACGTCGAATCAATAGCGACTGGCATGCTAGCGGGAATGCACGCAGCCGCGCTGGTGTGCGGCGAAGCTCCGGTCTCCCCGCCACGCGCGACCGCTTTGGGATCGTTGCTGCACTACATCACTCATGCCGACCCAAAGAAATTCCAGCCCGCAAACATCACCTTTGACCTGCTCGCTCCACTCGACAAGAAAGTTCGTGATCGCCAGCTGAGGCACAAAATGCAGTGCGAGCTGGCACTCAGGGAACTAGATGTTTGGGTTGATCCCGTGAATTCGCAGACCGCGACTACGCGGGCTTCTTAGACCCCTTGTTCCGACTCCAGGCAAGTTCCCCCATCGGCCGATCACTAGCTATTGGAGCGCGTCTTCGATTGGGATGGACACCACCCAACACCGGATACTCCCACCAGTTAGTGGAACAAGATCGAGTCCTTTTCCGTATCAACTGCAGGCGCATCTCCGGCTAACTTTCCGCCTGGGCAGGCGTCCAATCTTGAGCCACAACTATATCCATGGTTCTGCGCGATCTCATCGGCGATGTCTTCCGTACGTTGTGGGCACACAAGCTACGCACATTCCTGACCATGTTCGGCATTGCCTGGGGAATCGTTTCTATCGTGCTGATGGTTGCTGCCGGAGAAGGCCTGCGCAAGGGCCAGGAGGAACAATCTCGCAACCTTGGCAAAGACATCATGATCGTCTTCCATGGCCGCACCAGCCTGCAAGCTGGCGGCGCCCGCGCCGGCCGCACGGTGCATTGGGAAGATGCCGACGTGCAGGCGGTGGAGTCGGAAGGGCCCGATTGTCAGTATGCAATCCCAGAACTCGAGCAGCAGGATGTGCGCATACACAGCAACTACAACAATGCCGCCTTCCTGGTCACCGGTTCTTACCCTCAGTTCGCAGATATTCGCAGCCTCACCGTTGGCCAGGGCAGGTTTTACGACTGGGACGACGAAAGAGAAGGCCGGCGGGTGGCATTTGTGGGCAGCGATGCCGCCAAGCAACTCTTTCCCGAAGGCCGCAATCCTCTCAGCGAAAATGTCTACTTGAACGACATTCCTTATCTTGTAGTCGGCGTCATGGAGAAGAAGAAACAGGACTCCAGCTACGACGGGTGGGACGTGAACAAAGTGTTCGTCCCCTTCTCGGCCATGCGGCGAGATTTCCCTGACAAGCCGCCGGGCACCGCGCGCACTTTCGATCAACTGTTAGTCACCCCTCGATCCGTGCCGCAGCATGAAGCCTGCAAGCGGGAGGTGAGAGCCGCACTCGCCAAGATGCACAACTTCGATCCGACTGATAAAGAGGCCTGCCCCATCTGGGACACGGTCCAGGAAGCCAAGGCCTTCACCCAGATGACCGATGGAATGAAATATTTCCTGGGCGCTGTCGGAGTAGTCACGCTGTTCCTGGGCGGCATTGGTGTGATGAACGTCATGATGGTCGCCGTGCGCGAGCGAACTCGCGAGATTGGCGTGCGCAAGGCTCTCGGCGCTCCAGCAAATGCCATCTTGAGGCAGTTTTTCGTTGAAGCGCTCATCATTGCGCTGGTCAGCGGAGGATTCGGCATGGGCGTGGCTTACGGCCTCTGCTGGCTGGTTGACCTGATGCCTATGCCCGACTTCTTCGCTGGGCTGATTCCCACCTGGAAAACCGGGTTGCTCGCCTGCGCAATGCTGGGCGGAATCGCAGTCATATCTGCGCTGTATCCCGCGCGAAGGGCCGCGTCCATCGATCCGATCGAGGCATTGCGGTTTGAGGCGGGAGGATAGAAATCTGGTGATCGGGCCATCTGAGAACGGATCGGGTGAGGCAAGCGATGACCCGATGACCCGATCGCCAGATCATCCGATTTATGCTTACTGAAATCATTCGCGAAGCCTGGGTAGCGCTGAAGCGCAACTACACACGCAGCATGCTGACCATGCTGGGCATCGTGTGGGGCATTGCCACAGTAACCCTGCTGGTCGCTTACGGAAGCAGCTTCCGCAACATCCTGGTAGGCGGATTCAATGCGTTCGGCAAGAGTGTCGTTATCTGTTGGCCGCAGCAGACTAGCGAGCAACCTGGCGGCCAGCGCGCCGGCAAGAAAGTTGTAATTGAGCAAGCCGACGTTGACATGGTGAAAGCTGATGCGCCTCTGGTCAAATATGTATGCCGCGAGACGGTGCGGCGGCCGGGAATCGCTTACCAGGATCGCATGGTCGGCACCGCAGCAGTCCGGGGCGTTTGCCCGGAATACGGCGAGATGCGGAACGAAGTCCCCTCTGAGGGCCGCTGGTTTAACTCCAGTGATGAGCTCGAGCGCAGACGCGTGTGTTTTCTGGGAGGAAGAATTCGCGAGCAGCTCTTCAGCGGCCGTCCCGCTGTCGGCGAGACGGTTGCAATTGGCGGCGTCAGGTTCACTGTGGTCGGAGTAATGGAACGGAAAATCCAGCTAAGCAATTACTTTTCCAGTGACGACGAATCAGTATGGATTCCATTTTCCACCGCAGGCGATTTGTGGAATACCCGCTACGCTGCTGTGCTTCTATTCGAACCGATCGCTCCTCAATTTGAAAAGAAAGCCATGGCGCAGGTTCTTGCGGCGATCGCTACCCGCCAGCAGTTCTCCCCGACTGACAAGAAAGCCTTCCAGATGTTCGGCCGTGACGAATTTCGTCCCGTCATCGATGCGATCACCATCGGACTTGAAGTCCTGCTGACCTTTGTTGGTGCATTGACCTTGGGCATCGGCGGAGTTGGCGTGATGAACATCATGCTGGTCTCGGTCGATGAGCGCATTCGCGAAATCGGTTTGCGCCGGGCTCTAGGTGCGAAGAAGATCCACATTAAACTGCAATTTCTCGCGGAAACTTTGTTGATCATGCTGCTCGGCGGACTTCTAGGGGTACTGGTCTCCTACATCGTTGCCGCGTCGGTTGGCACCTTGCCTTTGATGGGGCCTTTGTTTGAAGACGAATCCGGCAGAGGCGATATCCACCTGCACATCTCAGTCATGACCCTCGCAATCTCCAGCATCGTATTGCTGTTTGTGGGTGTAATCAGCGGCCTGGTTCCGGCCCTGCGAGCGTCGAAGCTCGATCCCGTCGAAGCCCTCCGTTACGAATAGTCAAGACAAGCCGGCACACCATTAAGTACCCGCCCAAACGTGGAAGACCGCATCGTTCCATTCCACGAGTGAGTGTTCATGCAAAGCCCGCGGCAGAGGATTAGATTAAGAGCGACTGCTTAATTCCACATCAACTTTAAAACAGGAGGCGGCAATGAAAGTTGGATTCATCGGTCTGGGAATGATGGGATCAGGCATGGCCCGCAACCTGATCAAGGCAGGACACACGTTGGTTGTCTTTAACCGCACCCGATCTCGCGCCCAGGAACTCGCGCAGCTGGGCGTGTCTGTCGCCGCTAATCCGGGAGAAGCGGCCGCTAACGCAGAAGTTCTAATCACAATGTTGGCTGACGACCACGCCTTGGAAGACGCCATCCTGGGTCCGGGGCGAGCTCTTCAGTCGCTGCCGGCGGGGTCAGTGCACGTCTCGATGAGCACGATCAGTGTGGCTATGTCACGACGACTCCAGGCAGCTCACCGCGAAAGGCACCAGCATTACGTCGCTGCTCCGGTCTTTGGCCGTCCCGAAGCGGCTGAGGCGGCGAAGCTCTTCATTGTTGCGGCTGGGCCTACTGAGCAAATCCAACGTTGCCAGGTGCTGTTCGACGTGATGGGACAGAAGACATTTGTTCTCAGCGAAGATGCGCCCGCGGCGAACCTGGTAAAGCTGACAGGAAATTTTCTGATTTCTACCGTAATCGAGAGTATGGCGGAAGCTGTATCACTGGTGCGGAAATCCGGAGTCGATCCCAACAAGTTTCTGGATGTGCTTACCGGGTCCTTGTTTTCTGCGCCGATCTACAAAAACTACGGCGGCATGATCGCTGCCAACCGATTCGAGCCCATAGGCTTCAAATTGCCGCTGGGATTCAAAGACAACCGGCTGGTGTTAGCTGCTGCCGAAGAATTGGCTGTTCCTATGCCGATGGCGAATCTAATTCACGACCGGTTCGTCACCGCGATCGCTCAAGGCATGAGCGAAGACGATTGGAGCGCTATCGCCCGCATTTCCTTCCAGAATGCCGGACTGGAAAAGGCTGCATAATTTTTCGCTGTTCGTCCAGCGGCAGCGCACGAGTTAATCAGGCTACGGAAAAAGTCGGATTTGGGTGGCGCAGCGCTTTCAGCGCTGCATGGGTGGTTTTTCACTGACGGCTTTAGCCGCTGAGGTCATGAATTCGACTTTTCCGCAGCCTGTTAATCTCACGCATCAATTCTAGTTATCAACGGTTTCGAGCAAGTAGTGGAAACTGGATTATCAAATTGTCCGTCCCCCTTCGGCAAAGGCGTTAAAGTCATTAGGCTCAAAGCCGCCTTCCTTGGGCCGTGGTCAACGAGTGCAATCGCCCCGATTTCGTCATTCGCGATCAATGGAAGTGTTGAGCAAAACTGAACAGACCGCGAAACATCGGGCGAGTATCGTTTAACTATGTCGAAAACCGACGAACAAGTCCCAAGAAGCGGAACTTACAGAGTTGCACACGGACATGTGATACGCGACATCAGGCTCCTGAAAGGCGATATCTTTCCCGCATGCCCCAAATGCTCGTCCAGCATGGACTTTCTCTTGATCAGCGCCGTACCGGTTGAATCAGCATCAGGACGATTTCGATTCCTGATGCAAGGCCCAACGCTCGAAACATCACCTCATCAGCCATAACCACAGCGTTCTTGGCCAGTGAGCCAAAAGCTGGACATGCGAGCGACGGAAGTTATTGGAATATGGTAGGCACGTGGGGACTCGAACCCCAGACCTCTACCGTGTCAAGGTAGCGCTCTAACCAACTGAGCTACGCGCCTACAGGCTTTCGCGATCGCAGCACACCATTCTGCGGTACAACCATTCTAATGACCCGCTCTTTGGGTTGGCAAACTCCAGCACTGAACTCTTCCGTTAACACCGCAAGCCCTTTGCGGTTGCCAATGGCGTTTCTTGCGGCGAGAATCGTTGAGTGCACTCCGTAATTCCATCAAACAGCGCAGCGCCGAAGACTGCCGCGCTACGAATCTCTCAGATCCTCTCCGCGCCCAATCAGCTCACGCTCGCCCGCATGGCCTTCCTGCCCTTCATTGTGATCAAACTGCTCGACCATCACTACGGTGGAGCGCTGATCTTGTTTGTTATCGCCGGCATGAGCGACGGACTCGACGGCTTGCTGGCACGACGCCTCCACCAGCAGACGCTCCTCGGCCAATATCTCGACCCCATTGCCGACAAGATGCTGCTCAGCACGGTTTTTCTTGTGCTTTCTGTGGTCGGCAAAATTCCCTGGAAATTCACCGTACTGGTTTTCAGCCGGGATGTTTGCATTCTGCTGGTCAGTGGCGTGCTCTACACCATTGCCGGATTGCGTGATTTCCGTCCCAGCATCTTCGGAAAGGCGAACACGTTCGCTCAAGTTGCGGCGGTGATATTCGTCATGCTGCTCGAGGTCTACCCGTCACACTGGGTCCGCGTGACGCGCCGCTTCTTTCTGAGCGCAACCTTCGCGCTCACGATTGTTTCCGCCCTGCACTACGTGTATCTGGTGGGCGTGCGCCTGCGCCGGATAGAATCCACCGGCGCTGGATAGCAGTTGGCCGCTCTGGCCCGCATCGGTATACTTGCTGCTCGCTAACCGAGGGGAATCACTTATGAAAACCATGCTCGCATTTGTTGCTTGCCTGATGATGCTCGCGTCCGGGGTCACACAACAGCAAAAGGCTGCTGACACAGCGTCATCAGCGAAGGGCTCAACACCAGCCATGGCGCTCGAAGCCAAGGTCAGAAAATCCTGGGAAGATTACAAAAACAGAGATAAGAAAGCGTTTGCCGCCAGTCTGGCGCCGGACTTCTCCGAAGTCACCGACGGGTCCGAAGGCACATTCGGCAAAGACACCGAGCTTTCTGAGATGGACCACTTCACTCTTGCCCATTACGAGCTCAGCAACTTTAAAGTTCGGCTGCTGGGCAGCACCGCCGCTTTGGTGACCTACTCCGCGCAATACGACGGCACCTACGACAAACAGCCTCTGAATATGAAGACGGTTTACGGCGAGGTTTGGGTTAAGAGCGGGACCAACTGGAAGCAGCTCTGGGCGCAGGAAACCAAGCTGAAGTAGTTGAGGCTGTGGTGGTGCTGCGCTTTCGCGTCGCGGTTATTTGCCGTTCTTCGCACATGCCCCTAGAATTGAACTTCTTTTCACTCTATGGCCCTTCGCCTGTTCAACACCCTTTCCGGCAAAGTCGAGGAGTTTCGGCCGCTTGTGAACAACGAGGTCCGGATGTATGCGTGTGGGCCCACAGTTTACGACTACGGGCACATCGGAAATTTTCGCACCTTCGTCGCGGTGGACATCCTGCGCCGCTATCTTCGCCAGAGCGGATACAAACTTCATCACGTGATGAACATTACCGACGTGGATGACAAGATTATTCGCAACGCCGCACAGGCCGGGGTCACCGTGCAGCAGTACACGGCGAAGTATCAGAAATCCTTTCTTGAAGACGCCGCGGCTCTGCACATCGAGCAACCGCAGATCGTTCGCGCTACGGAAAACATCCCGCCGATGGCGCAATTCATCGCTGAACTTGTAGAAAAGGGCTTCGCTTACCGCACCGATGACGGCTCGTACTATTTTCGTATCGCAAAGTTCCCCTCGTACGGCAAGCTCTCAAAGAAAGACTTTGCCGGCATGGAAGATGGCGCCCGCGTGGACGTTGACGAGTACGAAAAAGACAACGCTCGCGATTTTGCTTTGTGGAAGGCGCCGAAACCCGGGGAGGCTTTTTGGGAGAGTAGCATCGGCCCGGGCCGTCCAGGCTGGCACATTGAGTGCTCGGTAATGTCCATGCAAGAACTAGGCGAGAGTTTCGACTTGCACGCCGGCGGGGAAGACTTGATTTTCCCCCATCACGAAAACGAAATTGCGCAATCAGAAGCACAAACTGGAAAGCAGTTTGTTCGTTTCTGGTTTCACGCGCGATTTCTTCTGGTTGAAGGCGAGAAGATGTCGAAGAGCTCCGGCAACTTTTTTACATTGCGCGACCTGGTGCTGAAAGGCCACAAGCCCTCGACCATTCGATATTCGCTGGCATCCGTCCCCTACCGCAATCAACTGAATTTCACCTTTGATGGGCTGCAGCAGGCGGCAGCGTCGGTCGAGCGCCTGCGAAATTTCCAGCTTCGGCTCAGTGGCAAATTCCCCGATGGATCTAACCTGAGCATGACCACTCTCGCTGAGGCCACCAGCAAGCGGCTGCGCGACTCACTTGACGACGACTTGAACACTGCGCAAGCGCAGGCCGCCATTTTCGATATGGTGCGATCCGCCAATGCGGCCATCGATTCCGGAGATTTGAAGAAAGATGATGTGCCGCCCTTGCTTGCATCGCTGGCTCAATTCGACGAAATCTTTTCTGTTTTGGAGGACGACGACGCCGAGAAAATGCAGCCTGTTCTCGAGTGGGCAAGATTCGAAGGCCGCGAAAAAGATATTAGCCAAGAACTGCTCGACATTGTTCGCTCTGCCGCGCTCTCCGATGAGCAGATCAATCAGAAGATCGAAGAAATGAAAGCAGCACGCGCCGCCCGGAACTTCGCCCAATCTGATGCAATCCGCGCAGAACTCGCAGCTGCTGGAATACTTATTGAGCAAACCAAAGATGGCGTGAGGTGGAGGCGCAAATAGCCAGGCTATTCTGGATTTCGGGCGCAGCAGAATGACTCGCTTGCGAGTCATTCTCCGGAGTCGAGAGCCTGCCCTGAGCGCCTGAGTGCAGCGAAGTAGTCGAACAGGAACCCGCTTCTCTAAGCCGACAAGGATTAGCGCTGACTCTTCGTCCACAACGATTTTTCCAACCTTCTTCTTGCTCTCCGGCTCCCAGGCGCCGCTCTCGAGATCGAGCCTGGCAAAGACCTTTCCTAGCGGCGTTCCTTGGCTGGTCATCTCGTGATAGCCGAGAGCGCCGGCCTGATCGGGATCGTCGGTGATCACAATCTGCCACCACCCACGCGTGAGCGGCTGGTTTCTTGCCAAGAGGTATAAGGCACAATCCAGATCCCAATAAGCTCTGAAGTCAATGCTTACCTGCCTTTGCAGCGCGGGAAGCACTGCCTCCACCTGAGTGTCGGTCAGACAGGTGGAGGCGTTTGTAATTGCGATTACCGGAAGAGCCATGAGATCTCCGAAACGATCGAGTTACTTTTCGTGATGGAATGGCCTCGCGAAGCCGAGAGCCGATGACCGAAGGCGATTTACTTTATGGAACACACAGTGAGCGCCTGATCGAAGCCAGCATCTCCGGTCGGGACGCACACCTGCTGGTTCCATTGGCGTTTCAAATCCTTTGGGCGCGGCAGTGAGACTGTAGCCTTCTGCGATGTTGCCGGCCTCGCCTGCGGAATCGTCGATTGCGGAATCAAAGATGCGAAACTGTTTATCGTCGTCAGGATCAGATTGACCGCCGCAGTCACCCGAGCGGTCAGCGTAGCACTTGAAATATGCGCCGCTTCGAGCAACGCAGGCAGATTTTGGTTCAGGTCGGAGATTACATTTTGGATCTTCTGCCGCGTGCTCACGCTCGGGTTGGCTCTGTACTCGTTATAAAGAGTCTGCAGAAGATTCAGGTCGCGGCTGGCCTGCGCTGAAATGTTCTGGATGACGGCAACATCGGCGGTGTTAGCCTGATTTCCTGAAGCCAGCGTAGCGGCCAGAGTAGCGATGTTCAGCGCCATTTGCGTGAGCACCGGCAGGTCTTGCAGAGCAATATTGATCCATTGTGTGCTGCATCCCGTGGTAGCGATTGCGATAGTGAGCACAAGAGCAAGAAGTGATTTCGATTTAGAATTCATGTGGACTCCTTTTGAAGTTTCAATGTTTCAAGGTTTCAACGTTTCCCGTCTGCTGAAACTTTGAAACCTTGCAACCTTGAAACTTTCTGAAATGCCTTCTCTTGACTCCTACCTCCGCGAAGCCGAGCAAGCACACGGACACCTTTGCGCCGGACAGGTCCTCGGCGTCCGTCTGGCAATGCTTGGTCTTCAGAAGTTGGGGATCGATGACGCCCGCAGCCATGAAAACCGCAAGCGCCTGATTACGTTTGTCGAGATTGACCGCTGCGCAACCGATGCGGTTGCGGTCGTGACTGGCTGCCGGCTAGGCAAACGAGCATTAAAGTTTCGTGACTGGGGCAAAGTGGCGGCCACTTTTGTTGACGTGCAAACCGGGCGAGCGATTCGTATAGCCGCGAAAGAATCGTCGAAGACTCTCGCGCGAACTCTGCATCCAGAAATCACTGACAAAAATCAACAGCAGATGCTGGCGTATCGCGAAATGCCAGACGACGACCTGTTCACCACGCAATGGGTGAAAGTCGAATTGCCTCCCGAAGAATTTCCCGGATACAAAGGTGAGCGAATTGTTTGTGATTCATGCGGCGAAGGGATCAACTTCTGCCGCGAAGTCCGCCGTGACGGCAAAGTTCTTTGCCGCAGCTGCGCAGGAGAACGCTACTACGAACTGCTGTAGCCCGTTCAGAAATGAATCACCAAATGCACGACGGTCCAAAAGAATTCCTTCGTGAGACTTCGTGTCCTTCGTGGTTAAGTCTCTACGCCGCCTTCTCGTATGCATTGGCCACTCTAAGAATCGTGGCTTCATCAAAGTGTTTGCCGAAGATCTGCATGCCGATGGGCAGCTTTTCTTTCGACACGCCGACTGGAATTGAAATTCCCGGAATGCCAGCCAGGTTCGCAGTGACCGTATAAATGTCTGCCAAATACATCGCCAGCGGATCGTCTACTTTTTCGCCCAGCTTGAAAGCCGGGGTCGGCGACGTCGGTCCGATGATTACATCAACTTTCTTGAATGCCTCTTCGAAATCGCGCGTCAGCAAGGTCCGCACTCGCTGCGCTTTCAAGTAATACGCGTCGTAATATCCTGCGCTAAGCGCATAGGTTCCGAGCATGATCCGCCGCTTCACTTCCGCGCCAAAGCCCTCATCGCGCGTTCGCCGATACATATCCGAAAGCGACCGCGACCCCTTCACTCGAAAT
>Ga0207665_10002691_pt1 | contig 11920 bp, 11 predicted proteins | sample LARL112metaG_FD_184351 | JGI IMG/M metagenome (GOLD analysis project Ga0207665, IMG submission 184351) | Corn, switchgrass and miscanthus rhizosphere microbial communities from Kellogg Biological Station, Michigan, USA - LAR L11-2 metaG... | ecosystem: Host-associated > Plants > Roots >...
GCCCTGGAAGCTCAAGGGATCGCGCCCCTTCTGCGCCTGGACGACCTCCGGCCGCACCGAGGCGAGAATCGACTGCCCCGAGAGGCGCATGTGCAGCGCAGTGAGGTTGCCGCTCGCATCCAGTCCCCCGGCGAACTTGCATTGCATCACCGGGTGGTACCTGCCGTGCGCCATGTCCTCCTCGCGCGACCACAGCATCTTGATCGGCGTGCCCGGCATCTGCTTGGCGATCTGCACCGCCTGGATGACGTAGTCGTTCGGGTAGGTGCCGCGGCGGCCGAAGCCGCCGCCCAGCATCACGTTGTGCACGTCGACCTTGTCGGCCGGCAAGCCCGAGGCCTCGAGCACCTGCGCGAAAGCGCCCTCACCGTTCTGCGTCGGACCCCACATCTCGCAGCGCTCCGGTGTCCAGCGCACGGTCGCGTTCATCGGCTCCATGCACGCGTGGTTCAGGAACGGGAAGGAGTAGACGGCCTCGACTTTCTTCGCTGCGCCGGCGAGCGCGGCGTTCACGTCGCCGCCCGCCTGGTTGCCGACGAAGGCCTGCTCCGCGTCCAGTCCCGCCTTGAGCACCTCGGCGATGTCGGCGCTCGACACCTTGGCGTTCGGGCCTTCGTCCCAGACGATCGGCAGCTGCTCGAGCGCGGTCTTGGCGTTCCACCAGGTGTCGGCGATCACCGCGACTCCGGAATCGCCGACCGGCACCACTTTCTTCACGCCGCGCATGCCGCTCACTCTCGCCGCGTCGAAGCTCTTCACCTTGCCGCCGAACACCGGGCAGTCCTTCACCGCCGCGTTCAGCAGTCCGGGGAGCTTGACGTCGATGCCGTACATCATGGTGCCGTTGACCTTCCCCGTGGTGTCGAGCCGCTTCAGCGGCTTGCCAGCGATCTTCCAGGTCTTCGGATCCTTGAGCGGAACGTCCTTGGGCTGATCGAGCCTGGCAGCGGCTTCGGCCACCTTGCCGTAGGTCGTCTTTCGTCCCGAGGGCTTGTGGGTGATGACGCTGTTCGACGCAACGCAATCGGAGGCGGGCACCTTCCACTCGTTCGCGGCGGCCTGCACGAGCATCATGCGCGCGGCCGCGCCACCCTTCCTCACGTATTCGTTCGACTGGCGCACGCCGCGGCTGCCGCCGGTGGAGAACTCGCCCCAGGCGCGCTTGCGCGCGACGCTCTGGCCCGGAGTCGGATACTCGATCTGGACCTTGTTCCAGTCGCAGTCGAGCTCCTCGGCGATGAGCTGCGCGAGGCCGGTGATCGTGCCCTGGCCCATTTCCGCACGCACCGCGCGGATGAGGGTGGTGTTGTCCGGGCGGATCGCCACCCAGACGGTGATCTCGGGCGAGCCGTCGGCCGCGCGCACCACGGCGGGACCGAAGGGGGGAAGGCGCAGCCCGAGCGCGAGGCCGCCGCCGAGCGCGGCGCTGCTGACGAGGAAGGAACGGCGGGTGAATTTCGGAATGGCTGTCATGATCGGCTCCCTCACGCGGCCTTGGCGGCGGCGTGGATCGCTTCGCGCACCTGCTGGAAGGTGCCGCAGCGGCAGATGTTGGTGATCGCGGCGTCGATGTCGGCGTCGCTCGGCTTGGGATTCGTCCTCAGAAGCGCCGCCACCGCCATGATCATGCCGGACTGGCAGTAGCCGCATTGCGGCACGTCGTGATCGATCCACGCCTTCTGCACCTTGTGCAGGGTCTTGCCCGAGGCGAGGCCTTCGATCGTGGTGATCTTGGCGCCGCTCGCCGCGCTCGCGGGGATCGAGCACGAGCGCACCGGGAGGCCGTTCATGTGCACCGTGCAGGCGCCGCACTGCGCGACGCCGCAGCCGTACTTGGTGCCGGTGAGGCCGACCTGCTCGCGGATCACCCAGAGCAGGGGCGTGGTCGGATCGACGTCGACCTCATGGGACTTGCCGTTGATGGTGAGGCGCATTCTTCTCCTCCTTGTTTGATGGTCAGGCAGCGAACGCTGCCGGCGCGAAAATCATTCCGTCGGGAAGTATGAACTAAACTCTCCCGCTTGCCACTACCCCGATGTCATAATGCGGTGCAGCACGAGCTCCAAATGACGATCCCCGACCCCCAGGCGCCGATCGCGTACATCGAGCGCACGCGCAACTACTATCTCGTGCTCGGCTATGGCAATCCGTATGTGTGGGCGCACTACGACGACGTTCCTTTCGAACCGCTGACAAAGCCGCTCGCCGGCTCGCGCATCGCCCTCGTCACCACCGCTGCGCCCTACCAGCCCGACAAAGGCGATCAGGGACCCGGCGCGCCGTACAACGCGGCCGCGAAGTTCTACGAGGTCTATTCAGGCGACACGAACGTGGATCACGACCTGCGCATCGCGCACGTCGCGATCGACCGTAAGCACACCAGCATGGAGGACAGCGGCACCTGGTTCCCGCTTCAGGCGCTGCGCCGCGCCGCCGCGGCGGGAAGAGTGCAGCTCGCTCCGCGCTTCCACGGCGCGCCGACCAACCGCAGCCAGGAGCGTACGCGCGAAGTCGATGCGCCGGAAATCCTGAGGCGCTGCGTCGAAGATCGGGCCGACTGCGCGATCCTGGTGCCCAACTGCCCCGTGTGCCACCAGACGGTGAGCCTGGTTGCGCGGCACCTCGAGGCGAACGGGATCTCCACGGTCGTGATGGGTTGCGCGAAGGACATCGTCGAGCACTGCGGCGTCGCGCGGTTCGTCTTCAGCGATTTTCCGCTGGGGAATAGCGCGGGGCGGCCGCACGATCTCGCGTCGCAGGAAATGACCCTCGAGCTGTCGCTGGTGCTGCTCGAAACCGCCGCGGAGCCGCGCACCACGCTGCAGTCGCCGCTCGAGTGGAGCGGCAGCGCGGACTGGAAGCTCGATTACTGCAACGCCGAGCGCCTGTCCCCCGAGGAGCTCGCGCGCCGGCGCGCCGAGTTCGACCGCGGCAAGGAAACGGCGAAGGCGCTGCGCGAGACGATCGCGTAGGAACCTGAACGAGGAGGGTGGCCTGGCCCCTTGACACCATACCAGTTGGTATCACGCCGCCGCGAGCCCCTATAATCGTCTCCCGGCGCGCTGCGCCGCAGCGGGAGGACGCATGCCATCGATGAAGCGGTTCGCGGCGGTTTTCTCGGGGGTCGTTCTCGCCTGCTCGGGCGCCCTCGTTCAGGCTCAGGCCCCCGATCTCATCCTCTACAACGGCAAGATCGTCACGGTCGATTCCGCGTTTTCGATCGCTCAAGCACTGGCGATCCGCGGGGATCGCTTCCTTGGGGTCGGAACGGACGACGAGGTGCGCCGCCTTGCCGGCGCGGTGACCAAGTCCATCGATCTGCGCGGACGGACCGTGATTCCGGGGCTCATGGACGGGCACCTGCACAACGCGGGTGGCGGGCCGGGCGTGGATCTCGCGGGCGCCCGCAGCATGGCCGAGCTCCTCGCCGCGGTCGAGGCGCGGGTGAAAGCCGGCAAGCCGGGGGATCTCGTCGTGTCCAATTCCGACTGGCACGAGGCGCAGCTGCGCGAGAAGCGCCTGCCGCACCGCAGGGATCTCGACCGCATCGCACCCGACAATCCTGTGGTGCTGGTGCGCGGCGGGCACGAGTTCATCGTCAACTCGGCCGCGATGAGGCGCTGGAGCATCTCGCGCGCCACGCCCGTGCCGCCGGGAGGCGAGATCGGCCACGACGCGGACGGCGAGCTGAACGGCGAGCTGGTGGACACTGCACGCGGCTTGGTGAAGCTGCCGCCGCCGCCGAAGCTCACCGAGGAGCAGATCCTCGCCCAGATGAAGCTCCTCAACGCCGCAGGGCTCACCGGAATCCGAATTCCCGGGCAGTTCCAGTTCGGCGGAAGCGCGATCGAGCCCTACCGCATGTTCCAGCAGCTGAAGGCGAAAGGCCAGCTCACGATGCGCGTCAACTACCTCATGCGCATCTTCGATTATTCGAGCGTGGAAAAGATGCGCGAGACGATCGCCTCGTGGAACGTCAGGCCCGACGAGGGTGACGAATGGTTGCGCATCGGCGGAATGAAGACCTTGGTCGACGGCGGATTCGAAGGCGGGCACATGCGCACCGCCTACGAGGAACCTTTCGGCAAAGGCGGCAAGTTCAAGGGAATCCAGGTCGTGCCTCTTTCGGACTACGTCGCCGCAGTGCGCGAGCTGAACCGCCTCGGCTGGCGCGTCGCCACGCACGCGGTGGGCGACGCCGCGATCGATCAGGTGCTGGATGCCTACGCCGCTGCGGACCGCGACCGCTCGATCCGCGGCAAGCGCTGGTCGGTCGAGCACTTCTTCATCGGCCGGCCCGACCACTATCCTCGCGTGAAGGCGCTCGACCTCGTGATCTCGGCGCAGGACCACCTGTATCGCGCCGGCCCGAGCTTGATCAAGTACTGGGGCCGGGAGCGCGCCGAGCAGGTGACGCCGGTGCGCAGTTTCCTCGACCAGGGAATCCTCGTCGCAGGCGGCACCGATTCGCCGGTGATCCCCTACAACCCGTTCTGGGCGATGTACCACTTCATCTCGCGCGAGACGATTTCGGACGGCGTCTACGGCGCCAACCAGCGCATCACCCGGGAAGAGGCGCTGCGCATCTTCACCATCAACAACGCGAGGCTCACTTTCGAGGAGACCCTGAAGGGCTCGATCGAACGCGGCAAGCTCGCCGACTTGGTTATACTCCCGGCCGACATCCTCACCGTTCCCGAGAAGCAGATCGAAAGCCTGAAGCCGGTCGCCACCATGGTCGGCGGGCGCTTCGTATACAGCGACCCGGCGGCGCGGCTCGAATAGACTGGAAGGGCGAGCCTTGGACCTCGAGAAGCATCGGCCGGTGTTGTTGAGGTTCGCGATGCTGCAGCTGCGAAACCAGGCGCAGGCCGAGGACGCCGTTCAGGAGACGCTGATGGCGGCGATCCGGGGCGCAAAGGATTTTGCCGGAAAGTCCTCGGTGCGCACCTGGCTGGTGGGGATCCTCAAGCACAAGATCATCGACCTCATCCGCCGCGCGAGCCGCGAGCGGCCCCTCGATTTGCCGGACGAGGAGACGTCCCTGGAGGATTTCGATGCTCTGTACAGGGAAGATGGCCACTACGCCAGCATGCCGGCCGAATGGGGCGATCCCGAAGCGGCGCTTTCCCAGCGCAGGTTCTTCGAGACGCTCGAGCGCTGCCTGGAAGGCCTTCCGAAGAACACGGCGAGGGTCTTCATGATGCGCGAGGTGATGGGGATCGAGACGGACGAGATTTGTAAGGAGCTTGCGATCACGGCGACCAACTGCTGGGTGCTTCTGTACAGGGCTCGTATGAGCCTGCGCGCTTGCCTGGAGGAGCGATGGTTCGCGATAGGCGCATGACGAGGCGGCGCGCGCAATGAAGCTGAAGCTCACCTGCAAAGAGGCGGGCCGCCTGATTTCCGAAGGGCTCGATCGGAAGCTCAGTCTCCCGCAGCGCATCGCGCTGCGGCTTCACCTCGCCATCTGCGACGCCTGCACGCGGATCCACTTGCAGTTCCGATTCTTGCGCCGCGCGGCATCGCGCTACCCCGGCCCCGAGCGCGACGGCGGCGAGTCCTAGGGCAGCCGGTTTCAGGAGCCGCCGAACGCGTTGCCTTTCGACTCGTGTAGGGAATCCGCCATCAAGTGCAGCCCGTCCCTGCTGACACAACGCTGTCAGCAGCAGGGCTTCATCCTTTCAGGCGTGCGAATCCCGCACTTCACTCGAAGGAGACTGAAATGAAGAACGCAGTGGTCTGGAGCGAAATCGCGGTATCGGATCTCAGGCGCGCGACCGCCTTCTACGAAAAGCTGCTCGACGGCAAGCTGAAAGCCGAGACCTTCGGGCCCTACGAAATCGCGCTTTTCCCGCACGCAGCGGACGGCATCGGCGGCTGCCTCATGAAAGGCGAAGGCTACGAGCCCTCGGGGAAGGGGACGGTGACCTATCTCGCGGCCGAGCCCGGGATCGACGCGGCGCTCAAGCGCGCGACCGCCGCGGGCGCGAAGGTGCTGATGCCGAAGATGGCGCTGCCCGGCAACCAGGGCTACATCGCCCACGTGTCGGACTGCGAGGGCAACCGCATCGGGCTGCACGCGATGAGCTAGCGAGTCCATGCGGCGCGCCGATCGCCTCTTCCAGATCGTCCAGTTCCTGCGCGGCCGCCGTCTTACGACGGCGGGGTTTCTGGCGGGCCGGCTCGGCGTGTCGCTGCGCACGGTCTATCGCGATGTGCGCGACCTGTCGCTTTCCGGCGTCCCGGTCGAGGGCGAGGCGGGCGTCGGCTACCGGCTGCGCGCGGGCTTCGACGTTCCGCCGCTCATGTTCACGCTGAACGAGATCGAGGCGCTCGCGGTGGGGGCGCGCATGGTCGAGGCTTGGGGCGGGCCGGTGCTCGCCGACTCGGCGCGCACCGCGATCGAGAAAATCGTCGCGGCGCTGCCCGCCGACCGGCGCGTCGCGGTGGAGAAGACGCGCCTCTACGCGCCGGGGTTCCACGTCGACGGCCGCGCCATGCGGCAGCTGGAATCGGTGCGCGAGGCGATCGGCTCGCGCCGCGTGCTGCGCTTCGATTACCGCGACTCAGGCGGAAAGGCGAGCGAGCGCGACGTCTGGCCGCTCGCGCTCTACTACTGGGGTCGCACCTGGACGATAGGCGCCTGGTGCGAGCGGCGAACGGACTTCCGCAATTTCCGCGTCGACCGGATCGCAGGCCTCGAGACGCTCGAGCGTCGCTATCCGGACGAGGCGGGCAAGCGGCTCGCCGATTTCATCCGGGCGATGGAGGCGCGGTGACGCTGTAATAATCGGGAGCCGATCCCATCGAATGTTCGCGCGGTCAACCCGTTGCTGCGATGTCCTCAGGCTTCTTCATCGAATGATGAAAATTTAACAGGCGACAAGCGCTCGTCCGCCGCAGTAGACTTCTTGTGGCACTGAATATCTCCGCAGGAAACACCTCTGACTAGAAATGAACGGCACCGCGCGCGAACGTCATGGCGGAGCGACGATATTAATTCGGGGAAGACAATGCAGACACCCTACGAGGACCGCGACGAAGAAGCGCTCCACCAATCCGTGGTCAACGCGCTCGCCCAGGAAATCCGGCAGCCCGTCGAGAATGTGAAGATCGTCTATGAAGTCGAATTGGCGCGGCTGAAATCCCGCGCGAAGGTCAAGGATTACCTCGCTTTGCTCGCCAGTCGCCGCGCGCGCGAGAGGCTGCTCGGCAAGCACTCGGCGTAGTCGCTCGCCCGCGCGTGCCGATGGCCGGCCCGCCGCTTTCGCATCGACCCGCGGGCACCCTGTTCGCCTCGACCGGTCCATGACTGCGTCATAGTTCACGGTTTTCCATCTCCGGTGCCCCTAGTGGCCCCGTCACGGTTCACAATTTCTTTTTTCGTCCCGGGTATCTTGTGGGCACTCGCTGGTCCCTATTCCGGATGAGCCGTCACCTTCTGCCGGTCGAGCAGCTGCGAAGATGGACTGGATGGACCGCGGATTTCGCGGCGCGCCGGGCGCGAACCCTCGCCTTCGACCGCCCGGTCCCCTACCTGGCGAGGGTCGTTCTGCTCGCCGCCGTGTATTTTTCCGCGGCCAAGCTCGCCTTGCTGGCCGCGATACCGCCGGGCTACGCCACCGCGGTGTGGCCGCCCTCGGGGATCGCCCTCGCGTCGGTCCTGCTGCTGGGTGGCCGCATCTGGCCGGGGATCTGGTTGGGCGCTTCGCTCGTCAACGTCAGCGTACAGTCTTCGCTCGTGGCGGCGACCCTGATGGGCGCGGGCAATACCCTGGAAGCGCTTGCCGGCGCGGCGCTCGTTCGCGCGTTTATCGTCCTGCCCGGAGCGTTCCGGCGTGGAGAGGACGTGGTCAAGTTCGTCGCCATCGCAGCGGCCAGCGCGACGATCGCGGCCACGGTCGCGGCGGCGCCGCTCGCCTTCGTGCACTCTCTGCAATGGCCCGAGTTGTTGTGGAACTGGTGGACATGGTGGCAGGGCGACACCGTCGGGATCATCGTCGTCGCTCCCTTGGTCCTCGCCTGGGCCGCCCGGACGCATCCCGCCTGGACACCTCGGAAAATCGCCGAGGGATCCCTTCTCGTCTGCCTCCTGTCGGGAGTGATGTACGCGGTATTCGGCGCGGGCATGGCCCCGTACATCCCTTCGCTGCCGCTCACCTTCGCGATCCTGCCATTCATCATCTGGGGCGCTTTCCGCTTCCGGCAGCGCGAAGTCGCGACCGTCAACGCGCTGGTGTGCGCAATGGCCGTGGGGTTTACGCTCGAGGGCAGCGGGCCGTTCGCGCAAGGATCGCTGAACGAGTCGCTGTTGCTGCTGCTCGCGTTCATGGGCACGGTGGTGACGACGGGGCTCGTGCTGAACGCGGTCATCGCGGATCGGGGTCGCGCGGTCGAAGCGACGCAACGCCTCCTGCAGGAATTGCGCGAGCAGACGATCCGCGATTCGCTGACTTCCCTCTACAACCGCCGATTCCTTCAGGACTATCTGGAGCGGGAGCTGATCCGCGCAAGGCGCGAGCGCGCGCCGCTTGCGTTGATCATGATGGATCTAGACCGCTTCAAGCAGATCAACGACAGCGCCGGCCACCAGGCGGGCGACCAGGTGCTCGTGCAAGTGGGCGCGCTCCTGAAACGCCACGTCCGCGGCAGCGACATCGCCTGCCGCTATGGCGGCGAGGAATTCGCGGTGGTGCTTCCCAAGACCACGCTCGAAAGCGCACACCGCAGGAGCGCGGAGATCTGCTCGGCCATCAGGCGTGAGGCGGAACTCCTTCGCGGGGTCACCGCTTCGCTCGGGGTCGCGCTGTGTCCCGCCCATGCGACGGACGCGCAGGCCCTCCTGCGCGCCGCCGACCATGCCCTGTACGAAGCCAAGAGGGAGGGGCGCAACCGCGTCAGGATTTTTGCCCGCGCGAGCGGCGGCGCCGGGGAAACGGCCGAATAGAGACCTGGCCGCAGAAATGTGCATTTGACACAAAACTCCTGTGGCAGGTGGCGGCGTGCGCGGGCGATCTGAACCTTAAAGTGGTCTCCATCGGGCGGGCGATTTTCGCAAGCCCGCAAACTACGGAGACCACGATGGACGACCGCAAAACCACCGAATCCCGACCTTTCAGCCGCTTCGCGCTTGTCGCCGTCGCAGCGATCGCGATCTGCGCCACGGGCGCCGTAATCCTGCTCGCGCCGGCGGAAGCGACCTCCGGCAAGTCGACCGTGAGCGCCGAGCCCACCGCCGCGACTCCCCCCACCGGCTATTTCCCGAACCAATACGTCAATCAGGCCAAGGAAATCGAGCCGATGCCGGAGACGTTCTAGCTGAACGTCAGGAACCTGCGGGGCCTGGGCCGGCGCCAACGGTGCCGCCGGCATCGGGATTCGAGCCTGGAGAGGTTCCAGGCTCTTTTTTTTCGTTAACCTTATACTTCTCCGGCTCGATTCGAGCGCCCGCGGAGGTTCAATGTCGAATTCAAGACCGGTGCACTGGCAATTTCTCGTATTGGCATTGGCGGCGTGCGTGTCCGCCACGGCCTCAGGAGTACTTCGGACGTTGACGCCTCAGGAACCGGACTCGAGCGTGAAATAGAAGGTGGCGCCTTCGCCGGGCCTCGAGTCGGCCCAGATCCGGCCGCCGTGGCGGTTGATGAGCCGCTGGACGATGGAAAGGCCCACGCCGGTTCCCTCGTACTCTTCGGCGCGGTGGAACCGCTGGAACACGCCGAAGAGCTTGTCGGAGTAGCGCATGTCGAAGCCCGCGCCGTTGTCTTTCACGTAGTAGACGCTCGCGACGCCCGTCTCCGCCTCTTTCCGGCAGCCGACCTCGACGACCGCGGGGTTTTTGTCGCGCGTGAATTTGATTGCGTTGCCGAGCAGATTCGCGAGCACCTGCTTCAGCAGCGCAGGATCGGCCATGGCGGTCCCGAGCCTGCCGACGGCGAATTCGATGCTGCGGCCGCCGACATTGATGCGCAGCTCGTCGATGACCTGATTCACGAGGTCGTCCAACTGCACCGGCTGGGTCCTGAGCGGCTGGCGCCCGAGGCGCGCGAACTCGAGCAGCGCATCGATCAATCGCCCCATCAGCTGGCTGCTCGCGCGCACCACGCCCAGAAGCCGGCGTCCCTCGGCGTCGAGCCCGCCGGCGTAAGTCTCCTCCAGCATGCGTGCATAGCCGTCCACCGCGCGCAGCGGCGAGCGCAGGTCGTGCGCCACCGAATGGGAGAACGCATCGAGCTCCTTGTTTACGGCCAGCAACTCGGAGGTTTTCCGGCGCTCGCTTTCATGCGCTTCGACGAGCCGGGAATAGAGCACGCTGTTTTCGAGCAGGAGCACGATCAGCACGAAGCTTGCCGCCAGCAGGCCATAGATCCTGCCCGCGTAGAAGCCGAGGTCGAAACGGCCCGCGTTGAGGACCGCGGAGAGCGCGATATCGAATATCCACGCACACATCACGACCATGAGCCACAGATCGAGCACCGAGTGCGGCCGTCGGCGCCACAGGACGGCGAGCGCAAGCAGGCTCAACACCCAGACGCTCGAGACGACGACGATCATCGCGGGGGTGTAGCGGTTGCCCTGCATGATCGCAGGGAGAGCGTCCTGCCCCGCCGTCGCGAGGAGCGCAAGCGCGCACACGGCGAGGAAAAGCACCGCGACGCTCGGGCCGACGGCGATGCCCGTCGGCGCGTGCGCTCGGCCGCTCGTTCCCGACACGTCGTGCGCACCGCCCTTCAATAGCGCGTACGCGATGACGAAGAGCGGGAAGCCGCCGTGCCAGAACATGTACAACCAAGCCGTGCTCTGGGGACCGGCGCCGAGCAAGCCGGTCGGCGAAAACAAGCCGGGGAAGGTGAGCGCGTGCACGACGGCCATGAAGGCGGTGAGGAGGTAGCCGCAGGCCAGCACGAGCAGCGCCCGCGACCGCAGGATGCCGAACTGGCCGAACAGCAGGACCGCAGTGATCAGATCGTTGATCACGAGGGCCGATTCGTAGATCGGGATGAATGCCCCGATCTGCGCGAGCGGCAGCTTCGCAAACGGCGCCGCGGCGAGAAAGAGCGCGGCGGACGCGAGCACCGCCGCCAGCGCGAGCCGCCGCTCGCCGCGCCCTGCGGGCAGCGTCGAAAGGAACACCCGGCGCTCGTCCGTCAGCCCGCTCGCTTCCATCTCGCCTCGCCCGGTCCCGCGTTCGCTCGCGCGTTACTTGGGATTGTAGCGCCTGGGCGGGTGATCCGAATGGAGCAGGGTCCGCCTTGCGCTTCGGACTCGCGTGCTTGGTAGCTTAGCCTCATGCGGTTCGAAGCATCGAGTTCCGGATCCAAGATTCCGGCGGTGGGAATCTGCCTGGTTTTCTTCGCTTTGCCGCTGCTCCTGGGCGGCTGCAAGGGCGGCAATTCCGACGCGTCTTCATCCGCGATACCGATCAATACCGCAGCCGGCTTGTCGGATTCCCCGTTCATATCCGGAGACGGGCGGACGCTCTATTTCACGTACTCGAGATACGACTTCGGCCAGTGGTTCATCAGCGGAGGAGCGCAGCCGCCCGTGCTCTCTGGGCCCGACAGGGCGGGTCTGCACCACAGCGCAAACCCGTTCGATGAATCCGACATCTATGTCGTGACGAGAAATCCCGACGGAACCTGGTCGGAGGCCGTCAACCTGGGGCTGAACGGCGCCTATGGAGACTCGGGCGGAATGGAAATCAACGGAGGGAACACTTTCGTTTGGCTTCAAGGCAACGGAACGGCAAGCAACATCGTCATGGCCAACAGGAATGCGGGCGGAACGTGGGGGCCCGCGGTCGACCCCGGACCCGGGATCAACGAGCATTCAGGAGGAGCGCTCCAGGACAGCCCGAAACTCTCCGCCGATGGAAAAACGCTTTGGTTCACCTCCACCCGCCCCCTGGGCCACGGCG
>Ga0207665_10002692_pt1 | contig 11911 bp, 7 predicted proteins | sample LARL112metaG_FD_184351 | JGI IMG/M metagenome (GOLD analysis project Ga0207665, IMG submission 184351) | Corn, switchgrass and miscanthus rhizosphere microbial communities from Kellogg Biological Station, Michigan, USA - LAR L11-2 metaG... | ecosystem: Host-associated > Plants > Roots >...
CTTGTCGGACACAATGACGTTGATGTAGCCCGTGCTCTTAAGACAGTGATTGGCGACACTCAGCAAGGTATTTGCATCCGGCGGCAGATAGATCCGACAGACATCCGGGCTCTTGTTGACCACCAGGTCGAGGAATCCCGGGTCCTGGTGAGTGAAGCCGTTGTGGTCCTGTCGCCAGACAGTGGAGGTAATCAGCAGGTTGAGCGACGATACGGGCGCGCGCCAAGGCAGCTCCGCAGAACTCGCGAGCCACTTGGCATGCATGTTGAACATGGAGTCGATGACGTGGACAAAAGCTTCGTAGGTGGAGAAGAATCCGTGTCTGCCGGTTAAGAGGTAGCCTTCAAGCCAACCCTCCAGGGTATGTTCGGAAAGCATTTCGAGTACTCGGCCGTCGGTGGACAACTCGCCGCCGTCGGCATCCTCCGGTCGGTAGTCGGCCAACCACAGTTTTTTGCTGACCTCGTAGATGGCATCCAATTTGTTCGAGCTGTTTTCGTCGGGCCCGAAGACGCGAAAGTTAATCGAATTCTGGCGCATGATGTCGCGCAGAAATCGGCCCAGGGGCCGGGTGTTCTCAGCCGCAGTCTGCCCGGGCTTTTCCACCTGGATGGCATAATCGCGAAAGTCCGGCAGGCGCAGAGTCTTTCGCAGCAATCCCCCATTGGCGTGAGGATTGGCGCCCATTCGGCGTGTACCGGTCGGGGCCAGTGCTCTTAACTCCGGGATCAGCCGCCCTCTTTCGTCGAACAACTCCTCCGGTCGGTAACTGCGCAGCCAGTCTTCCAGCAGCTTCAAATGGGCGGGGTTCTCGCGGACACCCGCCAGCGGAACCTGGTGGGCACGCCAAAAACCCTCCACCTTGTGACCGTCCACTTCTTTCGGGCCGGTCCATCCTTTCGGGGTGCGTAGTACGATCATGGGCCAACGCGCCCTGCTGGCCTTGCCACTCGCACGCGCCTCCTCCTGAATACGGCGAATCTCTAGCACACAGTCTTCCAGCGTGCCCGCCATTTCCTGGTGCATCAAATCGACATCGTCGCCCTCCACGAAATGCGGGACCCAACCGTAGCCCTTGAACAGGTTTTCCAATTCCTCGTGGGACACGCGCGCCAGGAGGGTAGGGTTGTTGATCTTGTAGCCGTTCAAATTGAGGATCGGGAGCACGGCGCCATCGCGGATGGGATTCAGAAACTTGTTAGAGTGCCAGGAGGTGGCGAGTGCTCCGGTCTCTGCTTCGCCGTCGCCCACCACGACCGCCACCAACAGGTCGGGATTGTCAAAGGCAGCCCCGAAAGCGTGGGAAATGCTATAGCCCAACTCGCCCCCTTCATGGATGGAACCCGGAGTCTCGGGAGTGCAGTGGCTACCGATACCGCCGGGGAAGGAGAACTCCTTGAAGAACGTGCGCATCCCTTCTTCGTCTTCGCTCTTGCTGGGATAAGTCTCCGAATACGCACCCTCCAGATAGACCGGTCCCAGCACCCCCGGCGCGCCGTGGCCAGGACCTGCGAGGAAGATGGTGTTGAGATCGTATTTCTTGATAAGGCGATTGAGGTGAACGTAAGTAAAGCTCAGCCCGGTGCTGGACCCCCAGTGGCCCAGTAGCCTGTTCTTGATGTGCTCTGGCTTGAGGGGTTCACGAAGCAGAGGATTCTCACGTAAATAAATCATGCCCGCGGCGAGGTAATTGCACGCACGCCAGTACGCGTCGATTTTGCGCCGCTCGTCGTTCGATAGCCGGTGGGTCGTACTCGGGCTGACACCGCCCGTCTTTCGTGCATTCACATTAGCGAGTGTTGCTTCCATGACTCCTCCAATTCGTCGTCTGCTTTTACCGTCAAGCGCGGGCTTCTTGTGCTGCAGAGCTGAGGTGATTGCTCAGGGCCATGCCGGCACATGCGTCTCCGATTTTCTTCAATTCGACAACCGGTAGGATCGGTGGCTGTCCGCGCATGGCATCAGTCTCCAAACTTCCAGATATTTCCGCCGGTGCAATGAGCTGATGGAAAAGGAAGGGCAACGACAAATGATCAGCACCTCTCTGCGGCGTTGATTAACGAGGCGGTGGACAAACTCAAATCGTCTTGAAACAGCTGTAGGCTGACGGTAAACACTCTTGGAACTGCGGCCAACTGTCAAAAGTATCAGGGTGGCCAACCAAGAAAAGTGTTTGCAATTATCCGAGCCGCTGAAAAGATCGGCGACATCAACGCAGCAAACAAGAACCCGGCATCGACGGTGCAGCGCCTGTGAACGAGGGCCTGAATTAGGCCCTAATCACTTCCGAACCCCTAGCGTCCGCAGAGGCGGCACATGTAGATGAATCAAGTATTCGACTGCTTTCAATTGAATCGGCCAGTTGTGACTGGCGCTTTTATCAGTATGCAGGCCGAGGCGCTCAGCGCTAGTGTTCTGCTCACAGAACAGAGCACCATTAGTGTGCGATGACGCGGTGGAGAAGAGGTATCGGCTTATGAATTCACTCGATCTGGGCCAACGTGAATTAAACGTGAAGGAAATCTACCGCAATCTCCCGCCCAGTGTTTTGTACGAACATGCAATACGTTACGAAAAAGAGGCGACTATTGCAGAGAATGGCGCTCTGGTCGCGTACTCGGGAGAGAAAACTGGCCGTTCCCCCAAGGACAAACGCATCGTCAAGAATCCCGCGTCAGAAAAAGACGTCTGGTGGGGTACGACCAACGTTCCACTCGACCCAAAGTCGTACAGGACGGTCCGCCAGCGGGCCCTGGACTACCTCAGCGTCTGCGACCGCGTTTACTGCTTCGATGGTTTTGCTGGGTGGGACCCGAAGTACCGCATCAAGGTCCGCGTGATTTGTTCGAGACCGTATCATGCACTCTTCATGCATACAATGCTAATCCGGCCCACCGCCGACGAACTCTCTGCCTTTGGTCAACCGGACTTCGTGATTTATAACGCTGGCGTCTTTCCCGCAGACCGCCTGATGGCCGATATCGGATCGAAGACTTGCATCAGCCTAAATCTTGAAGACCGGGAACTCGTGATTCTTGGAACTGAATATGCCGGCGAGATGAAGAAGGGCGTATTCACCGTGGCCAACTATTTCGCGCCGAAGCGGGGCGTTCTCTCGATGCACTGCTCTGCGACCGCAGATAAACAAACGCGACGCTCGTCATTACTTTTCGGATTGAGCGGCACAGGAAAGACCACCCTTTCGGCGGATCCGAAGCGTTATCTCATTGGAGACGATGAGCATTGCTGGGGTGACGATGGCATCTTCAATATTGAGGGCGGTTGTTACGCAAAGGCCGTCAACTTAACCAGCGAATCTGAGCCCGACATATTCTCTGCTTTGCGATTCGGTGCTGTTCTGGAGAATGTTGTTCTGGAAGAAGACCATAGCGTTGACTACGCCGACGTGAGCATTACCGAGAATACGCGAGGCGCCTATCCCATCAACTTCATTCATAACAGTCTGATTCCGTGCGTCGCCGGACATCCCACCGATGTAATCTTCCTGACCTGTGACGCATTCGGAGTGTTGCCACCCGTCAGCTCACTCACACCTGAGCAGGCGATGTTTCACTTCATCAGCGGATACACCGCGAAAGTCGCTGGCACTGAAGTGGGCATCAAAGAGCCAACCGCGACGTTCTCACCGTGTTTTGGAGGACCATTCCTGGTCTGGCACCCCAAAAAATACGCTGAACTGTTGGCAGACAAGATCAAGAAGCACGGAGCGCGCGTTTGGTTGGTGAATACGGGGTGGAGCGGTGGAGCGTATGGGGTCGGCGCGCGCATTAAGTTGGCGCACACCCGCACCATCATTGATGCCATCCACAACGGTGCGCTGGCCAAAGTGAGGACGCAGCCTGATCCAGTTTTTGGTTTCAACCTGGTTCCCGAATGTCTGGGTGTGCCAAGCGAGATCCTCGTGCCGCGTAATTCGTGGGCTGACAAAGCGGCCTACGACTCTGCTGCAAAGAAGTTGCTTCAACTATTTCATGACAACTTCAAGAAATACGAAGGTGACGTACCGGCTACCGTGGCGGCCGATGCTGCCGCTTGAAGACAGGCAGGAATGCCATGGTTAATAGACGTGATCGAAATCTCACGTCCCCGCCAGCACCGGACGCGCTCGCTAGCAAAGCTTTTGCACGGCGGTCCCGGTTTGGGGCCAGCGTCTAATCCAAGCTCCGTGAACCAGGTTGTATCCGAGCCATGACTGAGTCGCTCTCATCTCATCCCGTCGACCCTGGCGCCACCGCCCGCCATGCGGTGCATGTAAATCAAACCGGCTGGACACGCTGGCTTCCTGGGTTGAACACTCTTCGTCAGTACGAGTCGTCCTGGCTGCGACAAGACCTTGTGGCCGGCCTCGTAATGACGACTATGCTCGTGCCAGTCGGTATTGCATACGCTGAGGCATCGGGCGTACCGGGTATCAACGGCCTCTATGCGACCATCGTTCCGCTGCTCGCGTACGCCCTAATCGGTCCGAGCCGCATCCTGGTGCTCGGACCGGACTCTGCACTGGCCCCCGTGATCCTCACAGTCGTGCTGCCGCTTTCGGCCGGGGACCCGCAACGTGCTGTGGCCCTGGCCGGAATGATGGCTGTTGTCTCCGGCGTCGTGTGCGTTGCCGCGGGCTTGGCGCGTCTGGGCTTCATCACCGAGTTGCTCTCAAAGCCGATCCGCTATGGCTACATGAACGGCATCGCGCTGACGGTACTGCTGAGCCAAGTCCCGAAGCTCTTCGGTTTCTCTGTCACAGCAAACGGCCCGGTGCGCCAAGTATGGGGCATCGTCGGCGCGTTGCTCGCAGGGAGGACAAACGTCGTGACGTTCGCGATCGGCGGCGGCACTCTCGCGCTCATTCTTTTGTTGAAGCGCTGGCCTCGCGTCCCGGGCATTCTGATAGCTGTTTCAGCGGCCACCCTGGTAGTCGCGGTATTCCAGCTCGCGACCCGCGGGGTGTCCGTGCTCGGTTCTCTCCCTCAGGGATTGCCCTTGCCGCGCCTTCCATTCGTACACGTCGACGACTGGGTGCCAATCCTCATGGGTGGTCTCGCGGTCGCCCTCGTTTCATTCGCGGACACGAGTGTGCTTTCTCGAACCTATGCGACGCGCTTGCGTTCGCCGGTCGACCCGAACCAGGAAATGGTGGGCCTCGGCGTTGCCAACCTCGCCACGGCATTCTTTCAGGGCTTCCCGATCAGCAGCAGTTCATCGCGCACGCCGGTCGCCGAAGCGGCGGGCGCCAGGACACAGTTGACCGGAGTCGTGGGCGCTCTTGCCATCGCATTGCTATTGCTCTTAGCGCCCAATCTGCTGCGACACCTGCCGCACACCGCCCTAGCGGCTGTCGTTATCGCCGCAGCCATCGGCTTGATCGAAGTGTCCGACTTGCGACGAATCTATCGCATCCAACGCTGGGAGTTCTGGCTTTCGATGGTGTGCTTTGCGGGCGTAGCCGTACTCGGTGCCATTCCGGGTATTGCTCTTGCGATCGCGATTGCCGTGATTGAGTTTCTCTGGGACGGCTGGCGCCCGCATTCGGCCGTGCTCGGCCGCGTCGAACGCGTTAAGGGCTATCACGACATTACCCGGTATCCGGAGGCGCGTTTGATCCCGGGCCTTGTGCTGTTCCGTTGGGATGCGCCGCTCTTCTTCGCAAACGCCGAACTGTTCCACGAACGCGTTCTGGATGCGATTGCGCACGCGCCGACACCCGTCCGCTGGCTCGTCGTCGCGGCGGAGCCGGTCACGAGTGTCGACGTCACAGCTGCTGATGTTGTTTGTGAACTTGACGACAGCCTGCACGCCGCCGGCATCGAGTTGTTTTTCGCCGAGATGAAGGATCCGGTCAAGGACAAGCTGAAGCGCTTCGGGCTCTTTACGCGCTTCGGCGAACGAACCTTCTTCGCGACGGTCGGCGAAGCAGTGAGCGCATACCGCGCGACTCATCCCGTCGAGTGGGTCGACTGGGAGGATCGCACGCCGTAGCGTAAAGTGAGAGGCGTACTCGATCGGCGTAAACCAGAGCAAACGTATCAATACGAAAAGGGAGGGCCCAACGGAGCCCCATGATTTTTCGCCAGTTACTATAACCTGTTTTAATGGACCACCAAATGTTCGCTGATCAGCCCCTCGATCATCAGTTGCATGTAGGTCCGCTTGACCGGGGCGTCGCGGCGGCTTCAGTTTCCCGAGCGAGCGGGCACGCGCTTCTTCTGATTTGAAACGGCCAAGCTTGTCGGATTTTCAGTCGGAGCTTCCTGCGTTTGGGAAATATTGGCCATGTATTCCTCCCTGAAGCGCAGTCTAGCGAACTCGTGAAACTAGCGGATTGGGTTATCGGCGGTGCTTCAGTGCACGAGTAGGATCGATTTGGAGTTTTTCCCAGTCAGTGAGCCACATAAGCTCCAACTTCAGCGTAACAACCGACAATCATAAGCAAAAAGGAGCATCGGAGGCATCGCGTCGTGCAAGGCGGGAATCGTTCGGAGGTTCTAAAAATGCGGCGATGCGGGACTTTTCGATGTTCCGGACCTGCTGTGCTTGGCGATCTCATAATCCCTTGGCCCGGGGTTCGAATCCCTGCGGGCCCACCATGAACCCACCCTGAGGCAGGTCGAGGTGGGAGACGATCGCGTTGTTGATTTCTAGCAGGACCCGAGCGCGTTCGGCGGGTAAGCGTATGCCGGACGATTGGCCCCAACCCCAGTTGAGTGGTCCATCCCGCCCTCCCCAAGGTCATGAAAGTCTAACCCAACCGGGCAAAGACTCCAGCAGATGGGAACGCCGTGTAAACGAGGACGATAGTAGGTGGGGGCTGCGCGAGGCAGGGATTGTTCGCCGAATACGGCCCTTAGTTTTCGTAAGCGCGACTTGGTTGAGGACCATGGCCTTTGCGCCCTTGGACGTCAGCTCTAATTCTTCCCGCCAACCAAGTTTCGCTGGTCACCTGCTTTGGCACACGGTCAGGTGCACTTCACCGCTTTCTTTCTTCCCGATTCTCCTGGGAGAACGTCTTCGGCGAAAGCTTACCTACGTAACCACAGTTCAGTACTAAGGATCAGCCGCCGCGGCGAGAGTGACCAGACTCTCAGTCTAAGATCAATGATATCCAGTAACGCATTCTGATCTGAAGAACGGCTATCTGGCTATGCTACCAGCGCAAGGAGATCGCAGGGTCTCCCTGACGTTCACAAACCGAACCCGACCGCGCCTTCGTCGAACAACCCCCACAGCGAGCGGCTTTACTCTAGTGGAGCTCCTGGTTGCGGTCGCAATCATTCTGACCATTGCCGCGCTCGCGGTTCCCAACCTGCTCGCGGCGGTGAATCGGGCCAAAATCGCGAAAGCGATCGGCGACATTCATTCCATTGGCACCGACGTCCAGGCTTACGAACTAACCAAGGGAGTGTTCCCGAACACGTTGGCCGACATCGGCTACGACAAGTTCAACGATCCCTGGCACAATCCTTATCAATATCTGAACTTTGCCAACACGAAAGGGAAGGGCAAGATGCGGAAAGACCGCTTCCTTGTGCCGATCAATACGTTTTTTGATTTGTACAGCATGGGGGAGGATGGGAAAACCGTCACGCCTCTGACGGCTGCCGCCAGTCAAGATGACGTCATCCGCGCGAATGACGGCGATTTCATCGGCTTGGCATCGGACTATTAAAAATGATTGAGACGACAAAGATACGGCCCACGTTCCTCCGCAGCAAAGTCGCGCAGCGGATCGTCGTCCTCTTCGTATCCTGCGCGCTGTTGCCGGTGACGATCCTTGCGGCTGTCTCCTTCTACGAGGTGTCGTCGCAACTGCATGAAGATAGTCAAAGACAACTCATGCGCGCCGGCAAGAACCAAGCCATGACGATCTATGAGCGCCTCGAGTTGCTCGATTCGGACTTGCAACTTTTGACGGCGCAACTCGGCGAGCATCGCACGCCGTCCGCTAACAAGGTTCTGTACGAAAGGTTCGAGAGCGTCGCTGTTTTTGGACCGGATGGCGCCGCGCGGGTTCTCTGGGGCAAGTCTGCCGCTCCTCCCCTTCTCTCGCCCGAGGAGACTGAGCACCTGCGGTCCGGCGCGCCCCTGATTAAGGTTGCGGCCTGCGAGAGAGCCAGTGACGCATGCATAACGATGATGCGAATGACCGAGAGCGGGTTCACGGTGGTGGGAGCGCCGAACGACGAATTCTTGTGGGCATTGAAGAATGTTCCGACAGGGTTTGAGGTTTGCGTTCTCTCCTCCTCGCGCTCCCTCCTTATGTGTTCCGACGAGCGAATATCGTCGGAGATGTCGCAATTACCCGCTTTCGATCACGCTTCGGGATTTCGCGAATGGGGCACTGGCGATTCCCAGTACAACGCCGCGTTCTGGAAACTGCTGATCGGTCCTATGTTCGGAGAGGCACCCTGGACGGTCGTTATCAGCCAGCCGAAATCGGATGCCCTGGCTTCGTTGACCAGATTCAGTCGAAGTTTTCCGCTTGTGATCCTGCTTGCGTTGTGGGTGGTGCTATTCGTGAGCATGGTGCAGGTTCGCCGCACGCTCATTCCGCTCGAGCGGTTGCAGGAAGGTACGGATAAGATCGGCTCCGGCAGGTTCGAAAGCAGGGTGGAAGTCAACAGCGACGACGAGTTTGCCTTGCTGGCCACTTCTTTCAACACGATGGCAGCCCAGCTAGGGCGGCAATTCCACACACTCAGGACGATCAACGAGATCGATCAAGCCATCTTTGCGTCTTTTGACCGCGAGGCTATCGTCGATGGCGTACTGACGCGCATGCCGAATTTACTGCCCAGCGGTTGCTTTGGCGTCTGCGTTCTTGACGAGGCCCGTTCCTCAGGCTGGATTCGCTTCCGCGATGTAGCCACCGGAGAAAGCCATACAGAAACCACCGGGCTCGCGGGCAGCGACTTGTTGCAGTTGCAAGAGAGTCCGGAGATTCTCGTCGTTTCCGGAGAGCACCACCTGCCCGACTACCTTATGCCCCTGAAGCGCATCGGGATGCGATCGTTCATGATTCTTCCCATCCGTGTGGAGGGCTCGATTCGAGCCGCATTGATCTGTGCGCAGCGCACTGCCGACAGTCTTTCTTCCGAAGGTACCCTGGGAGCGCGGCAAGTGGCCGACCAGTTGGCCATCGCTCTGTCGCACGTTGGTTTGATCCAGGCTTTGGAACGTCTGCAACTGGGCACCCTCACCGCCCTGGCGCGGGCGATCGATGCCAAGTCGCAATGGACCGGCGGCCATTCCGAACGTGTTACGGAACTGGCGGTTCGCATCGGGAAATGCATGGGTTTGACCGCGAAGGATCTCCAGATCATGCAGATGGGTGGCTTGCTGCACGACATTGGGAAGATCGGCACACCGCCCGAGATTCTCGACAAACCGGCCAAGCTTACCGACCACGAAATGTCCATCATGCGGGAACACGTGAACACCGGTGTTCGCATTCTCGAACCCATTCCCGGTATTCGTGAAGCCCTTCCCATCGTGGCGCAGCATCACGAGTGGTTCAATGGAAAGGGTTACCCTCTGGGCCTCGCGGGCACCGAGATCAGTCTCCATGCCCGCATCTTCGCAGTGGCGGATTGCTATGACGCTCTCACTTCCGACCGGCCTTACCGCGAGGGTCTGCCAAAGGAGCAGACGATTGCTATCCTCCTCGAGAAGTCAGGAATCCAGTTTGATCCGCAGGTGATTGAGGCTTTCACGGCCGCCATTGCGGAGAAGGTCTCCCAACAAAACAGTGCTGCGGCCTCGGCAGGGGGAGCATGAACGAAACGCGGCAAAAGCGGCTGATCTGGCTCCGGATTCCTGGAGTTCTGCTGACACTATTGTTGTGCGTCGGCTGCAACTCCACGTCCTTGCTGAGTCTTCCTCGTGAAATGGAAGGCGTATGGACTACCGACGACCCGCGCTTCCAGGGACGGTTTATGGAACTTTCTCCCTCCTTTGTCATTATTGTGACCGGGCCCGACGATCCCGTAAGCGTTCAGTTTATCGATAAAGTGGAAACACAAGCACCCGGCGATCTTTCGTCTCTGACGGTTTACTCCACCGACTATTCCGAAGGTGTCCGCCACCAGATGCGTCTGCAGTTCAGCTCTGCCAATGGTGGCGAACTACGTTTCCAGAATCAGGGCCTGGTGTGGAGACGCGGGAGCAACACCACATACTAATTACCTGGGCTGGGACGCACTGCAGGACTCCATGACGGGTTCGACTGACGAACGCCTATCGTGCCTTGGAGCGCGCCGGCAAAGTGGTCTTCACGTTGGCCTTGATCGGAAGATTAGCCGGACGCATGGCTGCGCGTGCCGCTGTGGGCCGGGAGGTCGCAGGACGCGGTCGCGCCGAACTCGTGGGCGGCCTGACACCCGCTTCCTTTTCCGAGAGCGCCAGCAACTGGCGCATAATCTCCGCTTTTTCCCACTTTTCTGCCCGCTTGCGTCTGCGCCTACCCAGCGGCGTCAGCAGGAACAAAGCAGCCGTCGCCAATACTGCCAGGGCAATCATGACGGTGGGTGACATGCCAAACATGTTTCGGCTTCCTTGGACGAGTGGCGGAGTTGACGCTTCTGGGAAGCCATTTTCCAATGCGGGACAGCCTGCGCGACAGGTTACCAAGGTCGTTGACCTCGATCGTTACCCCTAACTCCCAGTGTCAACACACGGTGCCGGTTGCTCAGCTGTTTTTGCGTTGAAACGAACTGGCGTGACGCGTTTTCAGTATTGCGCCGCCTTTTGATCTGGATGGCAGTGCAGTAGGGAGACGCACTTAGGTCCGGTCAGATGGAAACCGCTGACAGGAATCGCCAGCAGCCCGGAGTCTTGTCGTCAGGTCGCTCTTCACATTGGTGAGTGACAAGCGCTTGCGGTCGTGCGCAGAAGTAGTAGGTTGCACTAAGGTTCATTTAAGTCGCATGGCACTACTTACTTAGCGCCTATTTAGCAAATTTTCCTTGACTGTCTTTTGTTACAAGCGCACTATCCCATGTTCCGTCTGGCGCGGTACTTAGATCGCGGGCGGATACGCGGGCGTGCGGAGGCCGGAGTTCCCGCCGCTCACAGCAAGTAGTGAGGTTGTCATGCGCCCCAGCCCTTCGTCCTTACCTCGTCTGGCAGTGTCTCTATGCTTCGCCTTCCTGTTCTTCTCTTCCATTAGTGTGCAGGCTCAGCGGGATGCCCCCGCGGCGCCGACTCCCCGTGTTACCCAGGCAGTCGATGACGCGAACCTGACGACGTTGCGCGGGAATACGCATCCGCTCGCCATCGCGAGATTTGATCGCGGCGCCGCACCGGCAAGCATGCCATTGGAACGGATGCTGCTCGTCCTCAAGCGCAGTCCTGAACAGGATGCGGCCCTGATCGCTTTACTCGATCAGCAGCAGGACAAGTCTTCTCCGAACTATCACAAGTGGCTGAAGCCCGAGGAATTCGGCCAGCGCTTTGGTCCTGCCGACGCCGACATACAAGCGGTCACCGCCTGGTTGCAAACGCACGGCTTTCAGATCGGCAAGGTCAGCAAAGGGCGAAGTGTCATCGAGTTCTCGGGCACAGCGGCCATGCTGCAGGAAGCTTTCCACACCGAGATGCACCGCTACCTGGTGAACGGCGATCCGCACTGGGCCAACGCCACCGATCCCCAGATTCCGAGTGCGCTGGCGCCTATAGTGGCTGGAGTCTGGACGCTGCACGACTTCTTCAAAAAGCCGACGCTGGTCCTGTCAAAGGAACATTTCCAGCTGAGTCCCGGCACCGTCTCTCCGCAGCCGCATGCAACCAACTCGAGTGGTCATCATTTTTTGACGCCAGGCGACTTTGCGGTGATTTATGACATCAATCCTGTCTATCAAGCCGGAATCAATGGGACGGGGAAGACTATCGCCGTGGTGGG
>Ga0207665_10002693_pt1 | contig 11909 bp, 7 predicted proteins | sample LARL112metaG_FD_184351 | JGI IMG/M metagenome (GOLD analysis project Ga0207665, IMG submission 184351) | Corn, switchgrass and miscanthus rhizosphere microbial communities from Kellogg Biological Station, Michigan, USA - LAR L11-2 metaG... | ecosystem: Host-associated > Plants > Roots >...
CCGGTGCTGGTAGAAGCGACCGGGGTGGATCAGGGTGACCGCGTGCTCGACGTGGCCGCAGGCACCGGCAACGCCGCGATTCCCGCCGCGAAGACGGGGGCCAGCGTCGTGGCCAGCGACCTGGTCCCGGAACTGTTGGAGCACGGCCGCGCGCTTGCCGCCGAGCAGGGCGTCGAACTCGAATGGCGTGAGGCGAACGCACACGCGTTGCCCTTTGCCGACAACGAGTTCGACGTCGTCATGTCGTGTATCGGCGTGATGTTCGCGCCGTTCCATCAGCAGGCCGCCGACGAGTTGGTCCGGGTGACCAAACCCCGCGGCAGGATCGGCCTGATCAGCTGGACGCCCGAGGGCCACATTGGGCAGTTGTGGGCCACGATGAAGCCGTACGCGCCGCCACCGCCGCCCGGTGCGCAGCCACCGCCGCTGTGGGGGCAGGAGGACCACGTCCGAGCGCTCCTCGGCGACCGGGTGACCGATCTCGTCACCGAGCGACGAACCCTGCCCGTCCACCATTTCCCCGACGGCGCCGCCTTCCGTGACTACTTCAAGGCCGTCTACGGGCCGACGATCGCGGTGTACCACAACATCGAGGGCGACTCAGACCGCATCGCGGAACTGGATGCGGCCATCGCGCGCGTTGGCGACAGCGTTCTGCAGGGCCGTTCGACCATGGAATGGGAGTACTTGCTCGTGACGGCGCGTAAGGCCTGACACGATGTCGGCATGCCCGACGACGCGCGGCAGTTGCCGACCCTGACCGACGACGACCAGGCCGCGTTGCAGCGCTGGGCGCACCAGCAGGGCCTCGGGTCAGAGGTCACAGATGTCGAGCCACTGACCGGCGGAACACAGAACATCGTGGTGCGCCTGCACATTGACGGTCGCGCGATGGTGTTGCGGCGGCCGCCCCTTCACCCGCGGCCGACGAGCGACAAGACCATGCTGCGGGAGATCGCGGCGTTGAGAACGCTGGCGGGTACCCCGGTTCCGCACCCGGGCTTCATCGCGGGCTGCGACGACCTCGATGTGCTCGGGGTGGTGTTCTACCTGATGGAGGAGGTCGACGGCTTCAACCCCGGCGACACCATGGACGAGGCTTACGTGCGTAACGCCGACTGGCGGCATCAGGTCGGCCTGTCGTACGCGGGCAGCCTCGCCGAGCTCGGCAACGTTGAGTGGGAAGGCCGCCCGTTGGCGGAGCTCAAGCGGCCGGGCTCGTTCCTGGAGCGTCAGGTTCCGCAGTTTCTCCGACTCCTGGAAAGCTATCGGCACGAACGTTATTCGCCTGAATCGCTGGCCGTCACCGAGTTGTCGGAATGGCTGGAAGTCAATCGGCCCGACGATGGGCGGCCGGGAGTCATGCACGGCGACCCGCATTTGAGCAACGTGCTTCTGCGTCGCGACAAGCCGGAGCTGGCGGCGTTCGTGGACTGGGAGATGTGTACGGTCGGCGACCCGCTCCTGGATCTGGGCTGGATGTTGATCTGCTGGCCGCTGGAAACCAACACGATCACCGCCGGCGGCGAGCTCGCCGCGCTCGGCGGGCTGGCCAGCAGGCGCGAGCTGCTCGATGCGTACCTGGCGGCAGGTGGGCGCGAAACATCAAGTCTCAATTGGTATCTCGCGATGGCGTGCTTCAAACTGGGCATCGTCATCGAGGGCACCTGGTCGCGGTATCTGATGGGGCAGGCGAGCAGGGACGCGGGGGAGCGGCTGCATTCGAGCGCGCAGAATCTGATCGACATCGGCACGCGAGTGGCCAAGGGCGACAGCCCATTCGAGTGAAGTCCAGCGTCTAGTGGCGATCGGCGCCGACTTTGTTCGCCAGTACCGCACCGCGAGCTGATCAGTTCGGTCCTCGGCATTTCTCAGATGCACGCGTCGCGCTTGCTGTCCCGCGCACTCGCGACGGTCCGAATGCAGGCCCTATCGCTGGAACCCCACTAGGTTTCGGCGGCACCGCATCGAGTCAACTCCGAGCCGACATCCACGCCATGAATCGGGAAGGACCTTCGTCGCGGGTACCTCAGACAAGATGAGCAACCAATTCAACGACCTTGTGGGTAAGACCAAGGAAGGGATCGGAAAGGCCGCCGGCGACAAGCACACCGAGAACGAGGGCAGGGTCGATCAGGCCAAATCCAGCTTGAAGGACGCCGGCGACAAGGTCAAAGACGCCTTTAAGAGCTAGCCGCCGAGGGTCCGCCATCCAACACCTCCACCCGGATGGCGGGCCCGACCTTGCCGGTGACGAGGTTGGCGGCTGGGCTACTCCCAAGCCGGGCTTTCGCCCAGCAGCATCCGGCGGTGACGCAGGGGCCACCGCGCCGCAATCCACACACCAGCGACTACGGCATCGACCGTCACGGTCGTGGAGGCCGAGAACTTTTGAACTCCACGGCATTTCAAGTCTTTGCCGACGGGCTGACGAACGGTCAGCCGGTCGGCACGGCGGATGGCGCGAACAACTGCCCCCATTCGTGGCGTGCGGCCGATTGAGCGGCGCTGAATGTATGAGCGGATTCTGTGCCGCCACCGGCGAGATGGACCAGCGCCCAAGCCATCGGGAACGCTGGGATTCTGTGGCGTTGTGCGGCGCCGTGTAACTCCTGAAACGCTGCATCCGAAGAGCACCGGCGAACGCCGATCAAAATGCCGAGGGCGGTATCGACGATCCGGCGGCCCTCCGTGTCAAGGGGAAGCTGGGCGGGAACCCAGTCAATCGTCATGCCTTACGTACCTCCTGTGGAGCCAGTGCCGATGGCCGTCACCGGCATGGCCCAAATCATTGACATGATTTGCGCCGGTCGTTGGTGGTGACTAGACGGTCGCCCACTTCGAGACGCATATGTGATCACCTTGGTGCGGAGCCGTGGCGATTCCTGTGATGTCGCATATCCGGTGTCGCCTGGACGGAACAGCGAGACCTACACGGCGGCCGGTCCTAGTGAGACGGTCGGCAAGATCGGATGATACGAAACCCTATGGTTTCAGGGACCCGCCACAGATGACCGGATCAGCCAGCTGCTCGCGCCGCAAGTAGGAGAACTGGCGCGGGACGTTCACGAGCAGTTCACGGAATCGCCCACGATCCGAAACAGCTCTTGGTGCAATCCATCTCGATGGCCCCACCTCGGCGGCCAGAAATGAAGGGGTGACGCGCGCCGGTGATGCCGCTGACATTGCCACCTGCCCGGTATCTTGAGGTCGGGTAGGCAGTCGGGGAGCGTGCAGTGGTCCTCATCGGAGAGTCCAACCGGCAGTGGCGGCGTGGCCGTCGCGATCACCAACCGACGCTTTCTCGCACCATCACACCAGCCCGCCAAGCAGAGCGCCGCGAGCGGTTGAAACCGATCGTGGTGCTCGCGTTGGTGGTGGGCCTGCAAAGCGCCGATGCCGGCACCGTGGGAGCGCTGGTCGTTCCGCTGAAGCAGTCGTTGCACATCACCAACACCGAGGTCGGGCTGTTGGTCACGGTATCGACCGGCGTCGGCGCGCTCGCCACCGTGCTGGCCGGGGCGCTCGCGGATCGAACCGTGCGGGTCCGTCTGCTGTGGATGACACTGCTGATCTGTTCGGCCGCAATGGCTTTGAGCGCTGCAAGCCCCAGCTACGGCTGGCTGTTGGCGTGCCGGGTCGCCCTTGGCGCCGGGGTGGCGGTGTCAGGGCCGGTGGTCGCCTCGCTGATAGGTGACTACTTCGCGCCTGGCGAACGCGGACGGGTGTATGGCCTCGTACTAGCCGGCGAGGGTGCGTGTACGGCGGTGGGACTGCTGGTAGCCGGGGAACTGGGGGCGGTGAGCTGGCGACTGGGATTCAGTTGGTTGGCGGTGGTCGGATTCGTCCTCGCCGTCGCTGTGGCGACTCTGCTCAGAGAACCGATTCGCGGAGAAAGCAGTCGCCTCGGCGCGAGTACTGATGACCCGCCCGCCGTTCATCAGGATTCCCCGCGTCGCTCCGTGTGGCGAGAAGTGCGCTACGTGCTCTCGATCCGCACCAATGTCGTTCTCGTGGTGGGGTCTTCGTTCGGCTACTTCTTCTTCACCGGATTGAGCACCTTCGGTGTGGCACTACTGTGCGGTCGGTTCCAGATCGGTCAGGCCGTGGCCACCTTGCTTATCTACGTCCTCGGCGTCGGCGCCCTGATCGGGGTGCTGAGCACCGGACGCATCGCCGACTGGCTGACAGCGCGCGGCCACATCAGCGCACGGATGATGGTGGGCGGGACGGCGTTCCTGGCCGCAGCGGTGTTCATCCTTCCGACGCTGCTTGCGGACAGCCTGCCGCTGGCGCTGGTGTTCGCGTTTCTTGCGGGAATCGCGTTGGGTGGTGTGAACCCGCCGCTCAACGCGGCGAGGCTGGACATCGTGCATTCACGTTTGTGGGGGACGGCTGAAGCGGTGCGCACCACGCTGGTGTCGATATCGACGGGGGTGGCACCCCTGGTGTTCGGCGTTGTGTCCACCCATCTCGGCGTATCAACAGCAGGCGCCTCCGCAGGGGGACTTTCTGTTGCCGCAGCCTCTGCGTTGAACCACACCTTCCTCATCATGTTGGTTTCCCTGGTGATCGCCGCAGCGCTCATCTTGTGCGTGGCATGCCGCACTTATCCGCGTGATGTCGCCGCGGCGGTGGCCGCCGAGTTGTTGACGGCGGGGACGGTCGGGCCGCAGCCCTCCCAAGTGCAGCGCACCGCTCTCTGACGGCTCGTCGAAAAATTTCTCGACGCCGGGATGAGTTGGCGATCGGCCATCCGTTCTGGCGGGCAGGAAGCTGTCAGAGAAAGCGAAAGGGCTCATCATGAGAATCGTCGTCATCGGGGGAACGGGCCTCATCGGCTCAAAGTTGGTGCACACCTTGTCCGAACATGGTCATGACGCAGTGGCCGCGGCGCCCTCGACCGGCGTCAACACACTCACAGGCGAAGGTCTGGCCGAGGTTCTTACCGGCACCTCGGTTGTCGTCGACGTCTCGAACTCCCCGACGCTCGACGATGCGGCGATCGAGTTCTTCCGCACGGCGACCACCAACGTGCTCACGGCCGAGAAGGACGCCGGAGTTGGTCACCATGTCGCGCTCTCGGTCGTGGGCACCGATGAGTTGGCCCCGCAGAGCGGCTACTTCCAGGGGAAGCTCCTGCAGGAGAAGCTCATCACTGACGGTCCCATCCCGTTCACCATCGTGCACGCGACGCAGTTCTTCGAGTTTGTCAGGACGCTCGCCGACTCCGCGACCGAGGGCGACACGGTGCGCATGCCACCGGCTTACTTCCAGCCCATGGCCGCTGCCGACGTCGCAGAAGGACTCGCTGTCGCGGCAGTCGACGCCCCGGTGAACGGCATCACCGAAATCGGCGGGCCCGAGGCGTTTCTGCTCTCCGACCTCATTCGGACCGCGTTGACGGCCCGCGGAGACAGCCGCGAGGTCGTCGCTGATCCGGCCGCACGCTACTGGGGTATCGAAATCGCAGAACGCACCCTCGTTCCCGGTGACGGCGCGACTCTGTTCGACACCCGGTTCGAGGACTGGATTCTGGAAGCAGCCGCCAAGGCGTAGCTCAAATCCCGGGTTTCAGGGGCATGGACGTCTACGAGGCGGTCACGAGCCGACGGGCGGTCCGCGGATTCACCGACCGGCCCGCTCCGCAGGAGGTGTTGGAGCGCGTGCTTGGCGCGGCGGCGTGGGCACCGTCCGGATCGAATCTTCAGCCGTGGCATATCTACGTGGTGACCGGCACGCCGCTGGCGCAGCTCAAGAAGCTCGCCGTCGAGCGGGTTGCCGCAGGCGACACGTGGGACGAGCGGGAGTTCGTGATGTACCCGCCCGACCTGAAATCCCCCTACGGCGAGCGACGATCCGCATTCGGCAGGGAGCGGTACAGCGCACTGGGCATCGCCCGCGAGGACTGGGAGGCCCGGCAGCGGGCGGCCATCGCGAACTGGGACTGCTTTGGCGCGCCCGCAGCCTTGTTCTGCTATATCGATCGCGATCTGGGCCGGCCCCAATGGGCGGATCTCGGAATGTATCTACAGAGCGTCATGCTGCTCCTCCGCATCGAAGGGCTGCACAGCTGCCCGCAGATGGCGTGGTCGTAGGTGCGCAAGACCGTCGCCGAGATCGTGTCACCCCCAGACGAGCTCATGCTCTTCTGCGGCATGTCGATCGGTTACGAAGACACCACCGTCGACTGCATCCGTACCGGCCGGGCGCCGCTCGACGAGACGGTGAGGTTTATCGAGGGTTAAAACTCCGCCGTTTGGCCAATCAAGATCGGCCGACGGCGCCATCGGTAAGGGCATGGCGGTAAGGTTCACCGCAACTACACGCGGTGGTGCCTATGTCGAGCCTGGGTGGGGCGCAGCGTCTACGCGGTCGCGTCAGCGAATGCGCGACGCTTAGGGGCCTGATCGCGACGGTCAAGTCAGGTTCCAGTCAGGTGTTGGTACTGCGCGGCGAGGCGGGCGTTGGCAAGACCGCACTGCTGGAGTTCACGGCCGAGATGGCGTCAGGCGTGCGCTGCCTGCACGTGGCCGGCGTGCAGTCCGATATGGAACTTGCGTTCGCAGGCCTACAGCAACTGTGCGCACCGCTGCTGAATCACCATGACGAGTTGCCCGAACCGCAGCGCGAAGCGCTGAACGTCGCTTTTGGCCGCGGCGTCGGGTCGGCGCCGGACCGCTTTCTCGTCGGGTTGGCAGTGCTGAGCTTGATGGCTGCGGCCGCCGATGACCGACCCTTGCTGTGCCTCATCGATGACACGCAGTGGCTCGACCAGGTATCGGCGCAGACGCTTGCCTTCGTCGCGCGGCGCCTGTTGGCGGAGCCGGTTGGCATCGTGTTCGCGGCCCGCGACGCCGGGGCGCAGGCGTTGGCAGGCCTGCCGGAGCTGATGATCGGCGGCCTGTCCGACGCCGACGCTCGGGACCTGCTGGATTCCGTCGTGTTGGGGCGGATCGACGCGCGCGTGCGAGACCGGATCGTCGCCGAGACGCGCGGCATCCCACTGGCCCTGCTCGAAGTACCGCGAAACGTCTCCGCAGCAGAGCTGTCCGGCGGCTTCGGCAACCTCGGTGTGCGCCGTTCGGCTGGGCAGATCGAGGAAAGCTACGTTCACCGCGTCCAGTCCCTCCCTGCCGACACTCAGAAGTTGCTGCTCGTCGCGGCGGCCGAGCCGGTCGGCGACGCGGCGCTGTTTCTGCGCGTGGCGGCTCGGCTCGGCATTGCAGTCGATGCATTGGGTCCTGCCGAAGCCGGCGGATTGATCGAGTTCGGACCCCGTATGCGCTTTCACCATCCGTTGGTGCGCTCTGCCGCCTACCGCGCCGCAGATATGGCTGACCGCAGGGCAATTCACCGGGCGTTGGCCGACGCGACCGATCCGCAGTCAGACCCCGATCGCCGGGCATGGCACGCCGCCAATGCCGCGACCGGACCCGACGACGCGGTGGCGGCGGAGCTGGAGGCCTCAGCGGGCCGGGCCCAGAAGAGGGGCGGAATCGCAGCGACGGCAACGTTTCTCGAGCGTGCGACCGCATTGACGTCAGATCCCGCCCGACGTGTTGCGAGGGCGATTGCGGCCGCACAAGCAAAACGGGACGCAGCGGACCCGGCGGCCGCACATGAGCTGCTTGCGGTAGCCGAACTCGGGCCGCTGTCCCACCTTCAGAACGCGCAGGTGGCTCGGCTACGCGCCCAGATGGAGTTCGCCCGCAGCCGCGGCGGTGAATTGGGCTCTCCACCTCTTGCCGAGCCCGCGTCGCAACTACTCGAGGCCGCAATGCGACTGGAGAACCTCGACGACGATCTGGCCAGGGAGGCGTATCTCGAGGCCCTCACGGCAGCGATGTATGCGGGGCGACTCGGTGAGCCTGGTGCACTGCCGAATGTCGCCGAGGCCGCCCGCGCTGCGGTCGGCCGGGTGCCGAATCTGCAACGGCCGATCGACCTCCTGTTGAGCGGTTTGGCGAACCTGATCACCAGTGGTACCAGCGAGGCTGCTGTCCCATTGCGTGCGGCACTGGAGCAGATATGTCATGCGCCGCCGAGCGATGGCCAACCCCTGCGCTTGGCGTCGCTTGGGCTGGCCGTCGTGCAGGAAATCGCCGCGGGCGAGCTGTGGGACGACGCGATATGGCATCAACTCGCCAGCAACATGGTTCGGCGCGCGCGTGACTCCGGGGCACTCGCGGTCCTGCCGTCAGCACTCGTGTTTCTGGCGGGGACTCACATATTCGCTGGCGAGTTCGCCACGGCGGCAACACTTCTCGAAGAGGCGACATCGATCGCCGCAGCGACGGATCATCTCGCGCCGATGCGATACCACTCACTGTCATTGGCTACTTTGCGGGGGATTCCGGCCGACGTACTCCCCAACCTCGAGGCCGCCGCGGCGCGTGGAACCGCCAGGGGTGAAGGCCGGGCGCTGGGCATGAACGGATGGGCCACCGCCGTGCTCAACAACGGACTCGGCCGGTACGAGGAAGCATTTGCGGCCGCCCGCGAAGCTTGTGAATACGACGATCTCGGCCTGCATGGGTGGCGCTTGTCCGAACTGATCGAAGCCGCGGTGCGCTGTGGCGAGCTGGAGACGGCGGCCGTGGCCGCGCGTCGCCTCGAAGAACGCGCGGGCGCCAGCGGAACTGACTTCGGCCTGGGGTTCTCGGCGAGTGCTCGAGCCCTGATCGCCGATGACGAGCATGCGGACGTCCTTTTCGCCGAAGGCATCGAACGCCTCGAGCGCACTCGTATGGTCATCCACCTCGCCCGTGCCCACCTGCGTTACGGGGAATGGCTGCGTCGGGTCAATCGTCGCGTCGACGCCCGTCGGCACCTGGGCAAGGCCCATGAGATGTTCACCCGGATGGGTGCGCAGGCCTTCGCCGAGCGGGCCCGCCGGGAGTTGGTCGCCACTGGCGAAAAGATCGCCAAACAGCCGAGCGGCTCAGGCGATGAGTTGACGGCCCAGGAGACGCAGATCGCGCGACTGGCCGGCGACGGCTTCACGAACCAGGAGATCGGTGCGCAGCTGTTCATCAGCACGCACACCGTCGAATGGCACCTTCGGAAAGTATTCGTCAAGCTCGGCATCACCTCGCGACGGCAGCTCAGGACGATTTCGTGGGCGAGCTAGACGTGACAGGGAGAGGCTCCTCGAACGCCTGGACGGCAGGGGCCTTCATCGGCCACCGTCCCCGTCGCGCAGGGGATCTCTCGGTCGAGTCACACGGCATCGCCCCCATCCCCGAGGATCAGCGGTACGGTACGCCCGCCCGCCTGTTCACCGTGTGGTTTGCCCCGCAGGTCAATATGACCGGAGTATTCACCGGTGTCCTGCCGATCGTGCTTGGGCTTGGCTTCTGGCTGGGATTGCTTTCGATGGCGATCGGCACTGTCCTAGGCGCAATAATCGTCGCCTACCTTTCGACCTGGGGGCCACGGACGGGCGCCGGTCAATTGCCGAACACCCGGATGGCTTTCGGCGGCGGTGTCGTATTGCCCGGCGTTCTGCAGTGGCTGTCGTCGATCGCCTGGGATGCGCTGGCCGCGCTGTTCGGTGCAGAGGCGCTGACGCTGCTGCTGGGCATCCCGTTCTGGGTCGCCGCGCTGATCGTGTTGGGCGCCCAGGGTTTGGTCGGGTTCTTCGGCTACGAGTTGATCCATCGGCTGCAGGCGGTCATGACGGTGGTGTTGTTCACGACATTCGTGGTGTTCGCGGTGAAACTCGTTGGCGGGCAAGAGGTTGTCACGCCTCCGACGGTGTCCGGCGCAGATCTTTCCGGTGCAGTTGTCCTTGAGGTGACCATCGCGTTCAGCTTGGCGGTGTCGTGGGCGAGCTACGCCGCCGACTTCAGTCGGTACCTGCCTGCGACGTCGTCAACCGCCCGAGTGTTCGGCTTCACGTTCGCCGGAGTCGTGTTGGGATTGTTCTTCGTGGAGGGCATCGGCATCGCGGCGGGAGACGTGGTGGCCTATCAAACCGCCGACGGCGTGCGGTCGGTGATGGGCGGGGGCCTGCTGGGCGGCGTGACTCTGCTGATCATTGCGCTGTCGTCCGTCGGTTCAGGAGTCATGACTCAATACAGCGGATCGCTGACATTGCAGACCATCGGCGTGCGTGTCCGCAGGCCGGTGTCGGCCATCGTCGTGACGGTGCTGGCGCTCGGTCTGACCCTGTGGCTGGACGCCGCCGACACCGCGACGCGGTTTCAGGATGCGGTGTTGCTGGTGAGTTATTGGATCCCGGGCTTTGTCGCGGTCGTCAGTATCGATTGGCTGATCAGAACCCGCGGTCGGACCACGATCAACCCGGCCGTAGAACCCACCGAACGCCGCGATGCCGTGGCCGCCTTGATCGCGTTCCTGCTCGCGTACTTGGCCGCGATCCCCTTTATGAACACGACGTTGATACACGGACCGATCGCGCAGGCGTGGCATGGCGCCGACATCGCGTATTTCGTGGCCCTTCTGGTGGCTGCATTGCTCTACGGCGGTTACCGGCTGCCCCGGGCCCGTCGCTGCGATCAAGATCAACCCCGATGATCTCCGTGACCGACAGACCGGTAAGGTGCCACTGGAAACAGATGCGGTGGAGCCTATGTCGAGTCAGGGTGGGGGACAACGTCTTCGCGGTCGCGCCGGCGAATGCGAGACGCTTCGGGGTCTGATCTCGACGGCTCAATCGGCGACCAGCCAGGTGCTGGTGCTGCGCGGCGAGGCGGGCGTCGGCAAGACGGCATTGCTGGAGTACACCTCAGAACTGGCGGCGGGATTCCGTTGCGTCCAGGTGGCAGGCGTACAAGCCGACATGGAACTCGCGTTCGCCGGACTGCAGCAGTTGTGTGCGCCACTGCTGAATTACCTCGACGAGTTGCCGGAGCCTCAGCGCGAGGCGCTGAACGTCGCCTTCGGCCGCGGAGTCGGGGCGGCGCCTGATCGGTTTCTTGTCGGGTTGGCCGCGCTCAGCCTGATGGCTGCGGCAGCCAACGACCAACCCTTGCTCTGTGTCATCGACGACGCGCAATGGCTCGACGAGGCGTCGGTGCAAACGCTGGCATTCGTGGCGCGTCGCCTCTTGGCCGAGCCGGTCGCAATGGTCTTCGCGGCCCGCGACGCCGGTGCGGAGGCGTTGGCCGGGCTACCAGTATTGGTCATCCGAGGACTGCCGGCCGCCGTCGCTCGCGAGTTGCTGGAATCCGTCATGCCCGGGGGGATCGACCCGCGGGTGCGCGATCGCATCGTTGCGGAGACCCGCGGCGTTCCGCTCGCCATACTCGAGGTGCCGCGGAGTGTCTCCGCGACGGAACTTGCCGGCGGATTCTGGATCGTGGGCAAACGCTCGTCGGCGGCCGCTATCGAGGACAGTTATGTGCGTCGTATCCGGTCGCTCCCTGAGCAGACGCAGCGTCTGCTGCTCGTGGCGGCGGCGGAACCGGTGGGTGACGCGGCGCTGTTCTTGCGTGCGGCGGCGAAACTGGGCATCCCGGTAGACGCGTTGGCGCCCGCCGAGGCCGACGGGATCATCGAGTTCGGACCCCGCATGCGGTTTCATCACCCGCTGATGCGCTCGGCCGCCTACCGTGCGGCCGAGCTCACCGACCGCAGGGCCGCTCACCGGGCGTTGGCCGACGCGACCGATCCGCGGTCAGACCCCGACCGAAAGGCGTGGCACGCCGCCAACGCGGCGGCGGGACCCGACGATGCGGTAGCCGCGGAATTGGAAGCGTCTGCCGGCCGCGCGCAGAGTAGAGGGGGCTTCGCCGCCGCGGCGGCCTTCCTCGAGCGCGCCACCACCCTGACGGCCGATCCGGCGCTCCGCAGCGCCAGAGCCATTGCCGCGGCACAGGCCAAACGCGACGCCGCCGCGCCTGCCGCAGCGTACGAACTCCTTGCGATCGCCGAACTCGGCC
>Ga0207665_10002694_pt1 | contig 11902 bp, 13 predicted proteins | sample LARL112metaG_FD_184351 | JGI IMG/M metagenome (GOLD analysis project Ga0207665, IMG submission 184351) | Corn, switchgrass and miscanthus rhizosphere microbial communities from Kellogg Biological Station, Michigan, USA - LAR L11-2 metaG... | ecosystem: Host-associated > Plants > Roots >...
GTGCCGCTGTTCGGCACGCTGATCGCGCTCGCGCATCGCGGGCGGCCGATCGTCGGCATCATCGACCAGCCGATCTCGCGCGAGCGCTGGATCGGCGCGACCGGGCGACCGACGACATTCAACGGCAGCACGGTCCACTGCCGCCCCTGCCCGAAGCTTGCTGGCGCGACTCTGTTCTCGACGAGCCCCGATATGTTCAAAGGCGCCGACGCGGCCGCGCAGGCGCGTGTCGCGGCAAAGGCCAAGCTCGTGCGCTACGGCGCCGATTGCTATGCCTATGGCCTCGTCGCGCTCGGCTTGATCGATCTCGTCATCGAGGCGAGCCTCAAGCCCTACGATTTCAGCGCGATGGCGCCGATCGTCGAAGGCGCCGGCGGCATCGCGACCGATTGGCAAGGACAGAAGCTGTCGCTCGCCTCGGACGGCCGCGTAGTCGTGGCCGGCGATCCCCATGCGCACCGCGAGGCGCTGGCGTTGTTAGCGGCGTGAGCGCGATGACGAGGACGGTTTAGATGCTCCATCTTTCCCGCCGGCCGAGGCGTCTCGGCGCCACTCTTGGCGCGATGATCGGCTGCGCCATCGCGACCGCGGCCTTGGCGGCCGGCACCTACGGCGTGTCTCTGTTCGGCGAATTGAAATACGGGCCGGACTTCAAGAATTTCGACTACGTCAATCCGAACGCCCCAAAGGGCGGGACGATGAAGTTCTCGGCGATCGGCACCTACGACACGTTCAACCCCTATGTCGTCAAAGGCCTGCCAGCGGCGGGCATTGGCGGCATTTTCGACACGCTGACGATGGCCTCGGAGGACGAGCCCAGCAGCGAGTATGGGCTCGCCGCCGAGACAATCGACCTTGCGCCGGACAAGCTGTCGGTCGTCTACACCTTGCGCAAAGGCGCCCGCTTTCACGACGGCTCGCCGATGACTTCCGAGGATGTCATCTGGACCTTCAACACGCTGCGCGAGAAGGGAAACCCGCGCTACCGCTCCTATTACGGCGATGTGACGAAGATCGAGAAAGCCGGCGAGCGCGGTGTCCGGTTTACATTCAAATCGGCGGATAACCGCGAATTGCCACAGATCATCGGCCAGATGCCGGTGTTGTCGAAGACCTATTGGTCGAACCGCGACTTCAGCAAGACGACCCTGGAGCCGCCGCTCGGCAGCGGCGCCTATAAGATCGACTCGTTCGACCCCGGCCGCTCGGTGACCTATCGCCGTGTCGCCGATTACTGGGGCGAGGATTTGCCGGTCAATAAGGGCCGGCACAATGTCGATGTTCTGCGCTACGACTATTACCGCGACGGCACCATCGCGCTCGAAGCCTTCAAGGCGGGGCAATACGATATCCGCCTCGAAAACTCGTCGAAATCCTGGGCGACGGGCTATGACAGTCCGGCCTTGCGCGAGGGGCTCATCAAAAAGGAGGAGATTCCGAACGAGCTGCCAAGCGGCATGCAGGGCTTTGGCTACAATCTGCGCCGGCCGATCTTCCAGGACCCGAAGGTGCGGCAGGCGCTGGCCTACGGTTTCGATTTCGAATGGTCGAACAAGAATCTGTTCTATGGCGCCTACACGCGGACGCGCAGCTATTTCGATAACTCCGAGCTGGCCGCTACCGGGGTGCCGCAGGGCGAGGAGCTCAAAATCCTCGAACCGTATCGGGGCAAGATTCCCGACGAGGTTTTCACAAGGGAATACGACCCGCCGAAATACGACGGCTCAGGCAATATCCGCGACGGCTTGCGCGAGGCGCTGAAGCTGTTGAAGGAAGCGGGGTGGAGCTTCAAGAACGAGAAGCTCGTCAACGACAAGACCGGCCAGCCCTTCGAGTTCGAGATCCTGCTCAGCGATCCGCAGATGGAGCGGATCGTGCTCCCCTTTGCAAAGAATTTGGAGCGCATGGGCGTAACCGCCCGGGTCCGCACGGTCGACAACGCGCAATACGAAAAGCGGATGGAGACCTTTGACTACGACATGGCGGTCGAGGTGTTCGGACAGTCGCTGTCGCCCGGCAACGAGCAGCGTGACTATTGGGGATCGAAAGCGGCCGAAGAGGAAGGCAGCCGGAACCTCCTCGGCATCAAGAGCCCGGTCATCGACGAGCTGATCGAGGAGCTGATCAAATCGCCCGACCGCGCCAGCCTCGTCGCGCACACGCATGCGCTCGATCGGGTCCTGCAGTACGGCTATTACATGATCCCCAATTTCCATGTGGCGGCGTTCCGCGTCGCCTATTGGGACAAGTTCCGGCGGCCTGAGGTCTCGCAGAAATACGGCATCGGCATCGATGGCTGGTGGGTCGATCCGAAGGCCGAGCAGACGATCGAGGCGAAGAAGGGCGAGGTCAACAAGGGTGAGGCGAAGCAGTGATCGCTTACGCGATCCGGCGCGTCGCGCTGATGATCCCGACGCTGTTTGCGATCATGGTGGTCAATTTCGTCATCGTTCAAGCGGCGCCCGGCGGCCCGATCCAGCAGATGATCTCGAAATTGAAGGGGAGCGACATCGCGGCCACCGAGCGGGTCACCGGCGCCGGCGGCGAATTGCGCAATCAGCAGAGCAGCACGCAAACCCAGTACCGCGGCGCGCGCGGGCTTGATCCCGCTTTTATCAAGGAGCTCGAAAAACAGTACGGCTTTGACAAGCCGCCCTTCGAGCGCTTCGTCCTGATGATGAAGAATTATGTGACGTTCGATTTCGGCACGAGCTTCTTCCGCGACCGCCGGGTCGTCGATCTGATTCGGGACAAACTGCCGGTATCGATCTCGATCGGGCTGTGGACGACGCTCCTCACCTATCTGATTTCGATCCCGCTCGGCATCCGAAAGGCGGTGCGCGACGGCAGCCGCTTCGATGTGTGGACGAGCGCCGTGATCATCGTCGGCTACGCCATCCCGAGCTTTCTGTTTGCGGTGTTGCTGATCGTGCTGTTCGCGGGGGGCAGCTATTTCTCGCTTTTTCCGCTGCGCGGTCTCGTCAGCGACGATTGGTGGTCGTTCGACTGGCCGCACAAGATCCTCGATTATTTCTGGCATATCGCCTTGCCGATCACGGCCCTGGTGATCGGCGGGTTCGCGACATTGACGATGCTCACGAAGAACTGCTTTCTCGACGAGATCAACAAACAGTACGTGCTGACCGCCCGCTCCAAGGGGCTGACCGAGCACCGCGTCCTCTACGGCCACATCTTCCGGAATGCGATGCTGCTGGTTGTCGCGGGGTTCCCGGCGGCGTTTATCGGGATCCTGTTCACCGGCGCCTTGTTGATCGAGGTCATCTTCTCGCTGGACGGGCTCGGCCTCCTCGGCTTCGAGGCGGCGATCAACCGCGACTATCCCATCATGTTCGGCACGCTCTATGTGTTTACGCTGATCGGGCTCGTGCTGAAGCTGATCAGCGATTTGACATACATGGTCATCGACCCGCGCATCGATTTCGGGCGGCGCTAGCCCACTCGGCTCTGGGCTCGGGGGCTTTCGGCTTGGCGCAACTCACAATCGGCTGAAAGCGCGTCATCGAAAAGCCACGCTCGGCTCCTACAACCTGAACGCGCAGAAGTTTTGGCCGGAGCCCTTCCGATGATCCGCCAATTTACCGTCGCCCTCGCCGCGACCGTTTTGTTGGCCGGGCTCGCCGCGGCTCAGCAGCCGCTGCCGCCGCCGATCCCGCTCTACCCCGGCGCGGCGCCGCGCTCGATCGAGCCCGAGCCGCTGCCCCCGCTCCCGCCGGCCCGCTCGGAGCCGTCCGCCGTAATGCCCCTGCCTCCGCCGGCCGAAGCGCCGCCAGCCACCGCGGCGGCCCCGCCTCCACCGGGAACGCCGCCGATTGCCACCGGGCCCGCGACCGAGCGCGTGTTTTGCGACCAGCCGATCACGGTGCGGCTCCCCGAACGCGGCGCCATTCCCGAGCGCTACCGCCCGTTTGTCGGGATCTGGAGCGATGCCGCCTGGACGCCGCAGCTCTGCGCCGCGCTGGTCGTCGAGGCGGTGCAGCCCGACGGCACCGCGTCGATCGTCTATGTCTATGGCCCGATCGGTTCGAACAATCGCCGGCCCGGCGGCGTTCTGCACGGCACCGGGATCATTCGCGACGGCGAGCTGCGCTTCCAGAATTCCGATGGCACCCAATTCGCGTTCCGGCCGCTCTACGCCGATCTCGACGGCCATCTCACGACGCCGCAAGGCCAGACCTATCAGGCCGTGTTCAAGAAGACGCTTTAGCCATTGGCTCATTTATGCTTGGCCCGATTGCGTTCGCGCTTTCTCGCGGCGCTGCTTCTCGTGCTCGCGCTGCCGGTCATGGCAGCCGCGGTGAACTGGACGCGCCTCACCGAGCCGTGGCCCGATCCGGCAAACCTCGCCGACATACCGGGCGTCCCGGTCAGCTGGCCGAGCAGCAGCCCATTCGCGATCGAGGATATCGGCGGCGACCCCGACGATGCGCCGCCGACCACTGCGCTGGGCCGCCTCTATTTGCCACTCGGACCGCATCTGGCGCGCTCGGTGCCCGCGGTCGTGCTGTTGCACGGCTCGGGCGGAGTCCTCACTTCCCGCGAACTCACCTATGCGCCGCAGCTGGCGCGGATGGGGGTCGCCGCCCTCGTTATCGATTCCTTCGGGGCGAGGCGCGACCGCGGCACCGAGTTTATCGAGCGGGTCCTCAATATCACCGAGACGATGATGCTGGCCGACGCCTATTCGGGGCTCGCCTTTCTCGCGGCGCGGCCCGAGATCGACCCGCGCCGGGTCGTGCTGACCGGCTTTTCCTACGGCGCGATGGCGACGATGTACGCGCTTTACGCGCAGGTCGCCGACAAGCTGGCGCCGTCGCTTCCGACTGGCGAGCGCCCGCGCTTTGCCGGGCATGTCGCCTTCTATGGCCCGTGCATCGCACGCTTTGACAACAGCCGGACGACCGGCGCGCCGCTGTTGATGCTGATCGGCGGCAGGGACGCGATCACGGACCAGCGGCGCTGCGCCGAGGTCGCGGCGGATCTCCGGCAAGGGGGCAGCCGGGTCGATACGATCGTCTATCCCGAGGCCGTGCATCAATGGGACGGCGCCTTCGCGCCGCGCCTGATCGGCCGCAACCTCGCCGGCTGCTCGTTTCGGGTCGAGCGCGACGGCACGATCCGCGATACCCATACCGGGCTCGCGATGTCGGGGCCGTTCCGGCGCAAGATCATCCTTGGGCTCTGCACCCTGGGCGCTGGGCCTTACCCGATCGGGCGCGACGACCGGGTGCGCGCCCAGGCGAGCATCGATTACGGGCGCTTCCTCGCCGGCATCTTCGCCGCCCCGCCTCGTCCATAGCGTGCCGGATGAGTTGACCCTGACGGGCGGCATTCCTAGATTTCGCGGACGCGGGGATTGGTCGATCGAGAACATGAGCAAAGAACCCGATCGCCGCCGCGGTTTCCCGATCAGCGGTGGCGCGAACAGATGAAGAGCGGCGAGCGCAACCCGACAGCGACGGCGCCGTCGCCGATCAGCGACCTGAACGAGCGCAGCCGAGAGATCTTCCGGCTGATCGTCGATGGGTATGTTCAGACCGGCGAGCCGATCGGCTCGCGCACGCTGTCGCGCCTCCTCGGCCAGAATTTGTCGCCGGCGACAATCCGCAACGTCATGGCCGACCTCGAGGAGGCGGGGCTCCTTTATTCGCCGCACACCTCGGCCGGGCGGCTGCCGACCGAGGCGGGGCTGCGTCTCTTTGTGAACGGGCTTTTGGAGATCGGCAATCTCGCGGAGGCCGAGCGGCACAACCTCGAGAGCCTGTGCGCGGCGCGGGGCAAGAGCCTGGCGCAGGCGCTGGAAGAGGCGACCTCGGCGCTCTCCGGCCTGTCGCACTGTGCCGGCGTCGTTGTCGTGCCGAAGACGGAGCGGCCGCTAAAGCACATCGAATTTGTGCATCTGGGACCCGGCCGCGCGCTGGTCGTCCTGGTCACCGAGGACGGACTCGTCGAGAACCGCGTCATCGAGGTGCCGCTCGGCCTCCCGCCTGCTGCGCTGATCAGCGCCGGCAACTATCTCAATGCCCGGCTCGTCGGCCGCACGATCGAGGAGGCGCGGGCCGACATCGAGGATGAGGTCGGCTCGCATAAGGCGCAGCTCGACGAGCTGACCTCGCGGGTGGTTTCGACCGGATTGGCGAGCTGGGCCGGCGGCGACGCCGAGAGCGCGCTGATCGTGCGCGGCCAGGCCAATTTGCTCGAAGACGTCACCGCGCTCGCCGATCTCGAGCGGCTGCGCTCGCTGTTCGAGATGCTCGAGACCAAGGAAACCGTGCTGCGCCTCCTCGACGCCAGCAAGAGGGCCGATGGGGTGCAGATCTTTATCGGCGCCGACAGCCATTTCTTCGGCGTCGCCGGCTGTTCGGTCATCATCGCGCCGTACCAGAACAGCCGCGAGCAGATCGTCGGCGCGATCGGGGTCATCGGCCCGACGCGGATCAACTATGCCCGCATCATCCCGATGGTGGATTACACCGCGAAGATGATCGGGCGGCTCATCGGATGACGGCATGAACGAGGACAAGAACCAAACAGCGCGGGAGCCCGCCAATGATGTGGGCGACGCCGCGGTGACGGAATTTCCCGACGAGGGTGCGGCGACGGTCTCGCCGGAGGAGCGGGTCGAAGCGCTCGAGGCGGAGCTGGCCGAGACCAAGGACCGGCTGCTGCGGGCGCTCGCCGAGACCGAGAACGTAAGGCGCCGCGCCCAGCGCGAGCGCGAGGACACGCTGAAATATGCGATCAGCAATTTCGCGCGCGATCTTCTGTCGCCAGTCGACAATCTGCGCCGGGCGCTCGACAGCGTGCCGGAGGCCGAGATCACCGATCCGCGCACAAGGAGCCTGCTTGACGGCGTCGCGGCAACCGAGCGCGAGCTGTTGGCTACTTTCGAGCGCTACGGGCTGAAACGCATCGACCCGAAGGGCGAGCGCTTCGACCACAATTTTCATCAGGCGATCTTCGAGGCGGAGCGCCCCGGCGCAGCGCCCGGCACGATCATCGAGGTCTTGCAGCCGGGCTATGTCTTGCACGACCGGTTGTTGCGGCCGGCGATGGTCGGCGTCGCCAAGGCCGGATCGCCGCCGGCCGAGAAGTCAGCCTCCGACGAAGAATCCTGAGCCTCCCCTCCCGTATCGTGGCGGGATGGGTTTGCCGCCCCGGCCGATACCCAATAAAACGGGGCATCAGCGGCGGGACGGCGACGGCATGAGTGAAGCAGCAGCGGCGCGGACGATCGCCTTTCAGGGGCAGCCCGGCGCCTATTCCGATCTCGCCTGCCGGCGCGTGTTCCCGGCCATGACCACCCTGCCCTGCGCGGCCTTCGAAGACGCTTTCGCCGCCGTGCGCGAGAACCGGGCGGGTCTGGCGATGATTCCGATCGAAAACTCGGTCGCGGGGCGGGTCGCCGACATCCACCATTTGATGCCGGATTCCGGCCTCTTCATCATCGGCGAGCATTTCGAGCGGGTGAGGCACCATCTGCTCGGATTGCCCGGGGCGACCTTGGACGGGGTCCGCACGGTGCGCAGCCATGTGCACGCGCTCGGGCAATGCCGCAATTTCATCCGCGCGCACCGGCTGACGCCGGTCGTGGCCGGGGACACCGCCGGGAGCGCCGCCGAGATCAAAGAGCGCGGCGACAAATCGATCGCCGCGATCGCCTCGGAATTGGCGGGGCAGATCTACGGGCTCGTATCGCTCGCCGAGAACATCGAGGACGCCGAGCACAACACGACACGCTTTCTGATCATGTCGCGCGAGGCGCAATGGGCGGCGGCGAATGGGCCGACCGTGACGACCTTTGTGTTCAACGTGCGGAACGTGCCGGCGGCGCTTTACAAGGCGCTGGGCGGTTTTGCGACGAACGGCGTCAATATGACAAAGCTCGAAAGCTACATGGTCGGGGGCCGTTTCGCCGCGACGCAATTCTATGCCGATGTCGAAGCGCACCCGGACGATCGGCCGCTCAGCCTCGCGCTCGAGGAGCTCCGTTTCTTCTCGACCGAGGTCAACATCCTGGGCGTCTATCCGGCGCACGCGCTGCGCATCGCGGCGCGGCAACAGGAACGCGGAGAGGATTGATGCTGCTGATCGATGCCGGCGAGCTGGACCGGATAGGCAAGAGGGTTTTTGCCGCCGCCGGGAGCGCCGAGAGCGAGGCCGAGATCATCGCCGGCCATCTCCTCGAGGCCAATCTGAAGGGTCACGACAGCCACGGCGTCGGCATGATCCCGTCCTATCTGCGCAATCTCGAAGGCGGCAAGGTCACGCCGAACGAGCCCGGCCGCATCGTCAGCGATACGGGGTCGCTGGTGGTCTATGAGGGCGCGCGCGGCTATGGCCAGATCGTCGCCCGGAAGGCGACCGAGTTGGCGGTCGAACGAGCCAAGGCGAACGGCGTGGCGGTCGTCGCGCTGAAGAACGCGCATCATATCGGCCGGGTCGGCACCTATGGCGAAATGTGCGCCGCGGCTGGGCTCGTCTCGTTGCATTTTGTCAACATCACCGACCAGCGCCCGGCGGTGGCGCCCTGGCGCGGCAGCGACGGGCGGTTCGGCACAAACCCGCTCTGCATCGCCCTCCCCGGCCCCGCGCCGGACCGGCCGATCATCGCCGACATGGCGACCAGCCGCATCGCGATGGGCAAGGTCAGGGTCGCGCGGAACAAGGGCGAGCAGGTCATGCCCGGCACGCTGCTCGACAGCGAAGGGAAGCCCACGACCGATCCACATGTCATGTATCGTCGGCCGCGCGGCGCGCTAATGACCTTTGGCGAGCACAAGGGGTACGCCCTCGCCTTTATCTGCGAGATGCTGGCCGGCGCCGTGACTGGCAGCGGCACGATGCGCCCCGAGCGCCAGGATGCCGAGAGCGTCACGAACGGCATGCTGACGATCGCCATCGACCCGAGCCGCCTCGTCGACCGCGCCTGGATGATGGATGAGATCGCCGCGATGGCCGGCTATATCACGGCCTCGCCGCCGGTCCGGGCGGGCGAGCCGGTCCTGATTCCGGGCGATCCGGAGCGCGCCAACCGTGCCCAGCGCCTCAAAGAGGGCGTGCCGATCGACGAGGAGACCTGGCGCGAGATCACGGTCGCCGCCCGCGGTCTCAACGTGCTGGTCGAGCCTCCGGCATAGGCCGTCTCAGCGTTCCGCTTCGAGGTCGAGAACTTCGACGGATTTGACCTCGTCAGGTTCGCCGGTATAGAGCACGAAGGCGGTGGTCTCTGCGGCGATCATTGCGCTGTGTGGCTGCCCGTCCGGATTGAGCGAATATCCGCCTGAAGCGCTGACCGGCTGCCCGGATTTGGTCGCCCGTCCGCCGCTGAGATTGAAGACGTGCTCGTCCGATCGCGCGACAGCGACGATCTTCATCAGCTTACCCTCGGGCGGGCGAAAACGCAGCAGATAGGCGATGCCACCGCCTTCCGCACGCCGATCGCTCAACGTCTTCGCCTCGATAATCGGTGTGCCCTGGTAAAACGCGCCGTCGCCGAACGCCTCGGTCCAGGGAGTCCAGGCAATCTCGTCCGGGTTGGCTCGGATACTTGGCATGCTCTCTCTCCTAGAACGCCGGAAAACGGAAAAATTCGGCTGGCAGGTCGTCGCGTAACGCGCCGTGGCCACGGTCGGGCATGGTGACCGCTGCGATCCAGAGCCGATGCGACGCCTGGCTTACGCGCTGCCACAGCTCGAAAACCCACTCGAAGCCCTCGCGGTCGACCGGTCCGCGAAACGCCGCAAAGCTCGGTCTTATCGGTGTCACCGCCATCCCTCCTTGTCAGCGAATGCGGCGAGTGTACGCTGTCCCTCCTGACAGCGTTTTGTCAGGAGTGAAGACGTGCCGCTGCGCCGCGCCGACCGGCTGTTCGACATATTGCGATTGCTACGTGCCGCCGTTGGGCCGGTCACCGCGAGCGAATTGGCCGAGGCGCTCGAAGTGACGCCGCGCACGATCTATCGCGACATCGCGGCGATGCAGGGCCGCCGCATCCCGATCGAGGGCGCGGCTGGCATCGGTTATATGCTGCGCCGCGGCTTCGACCTGCCGCCGCTGATGTTTACCGAGGATGAGGCGGAAGCGATCGCCGTCGCGATGCGCATGCTGGCCCGCACCGGCGATACCGGTTTGCAGAAGGCGGCCGACAGCGTGCTGTCGAAGCTGACCTTGGTTCTGCCCGACCTGCTGCGCGACTATCTTAAATCGGCCCCGGTCTACGTCTCTAAAGCCGGCGCACCGGTCCCGGCGCAGCGCGATTTGCCGAGCGCGGTCCGGCACGCGATCCGCGAGGCGCGCAAGATGCGGATCGCCTACCAGGACGGGGAGGGCAACCGAACGCTTCGCGTCGTCCAACCCTTCGCGGTTGAGTATTACGTTGAGGCGACCCTTGTTTGCGCCTGGTGCGAGCTGCGCAACGACATCCGCCATTTCCGCACCGATCGTATCGTCACGGCGGAGATGCTGGACGAGACTTTCGCGAGGCCCGACGCGGTCATCGCCGAGTGGGCCGCCGCGCACGACGATCGGTGAACGGCGGGGTTCGAGTTGGCGCGCGGTCTCAATGTGTTGATCGAGGCGCCGCAGAAATCCGCGTAAGATCGCCCCCGCACGGTGCATTTGGTGCGGGAGGGTAGGATGAAAGCGGCAGCGATGTTCGCGGCGGCGTTTGGCTTGGCTCTGGCGTTGGGTCCGACCCTCGCCTTGGCCGATGGCGGAGGCGGGGGTGGCGCCGGGGGCGTCAATGCCGGCTGTGAGCGTGGCGAGGTCTGGGACCAGCGGAGCGGGCGCTGCGTCAAGCAGGGGAGCTCGCTTCCAGACAAGGTGCTGCGGGATTATGCCTACGCGCTCGCCAAGTCCGAGCGCTATGACGAGGCGCTCGCGACGCTCGACCTATTGCGCAACCCGAATACCCCGGAAGCGCTCAATTACCGCGGCTATGCGACGCGGAAGCTGGGCCGGCTCGACGAAGGGATCGGCTATTACCTGAAGTCGGTAGCGCTGGCGCCCCGCTATGCGCAGGTGCGCGAGTATCTCGGCGAGGCTTATGTCACAAAGGGCGACATCGGCAATGCCAAGACCCAGCTGCGCGTCATCAAGGGGATCTGCGGCACGGGTTGCGAGCAGTACAAGCACCTCGCCGACGCGATCGCCAATCCCACCAAGCTGTAAGTACCGGTGGCCGGTTGTCCGGCCGCCCGCGCCTCTGAACATTCGCAATCGCGGCAAGACCTAGATGCCCGGGCCAAACCCGGGCAACGGGCCTATTGCCGCCACCCGCGCGGGTGATTGAACGTTATCTGCTTCTTCCTTGTTGATGCAGCGAACGGTTTCCGCCGGCGGGCCAATGCCGGCGGAGATCCGGCAACTCGAGTTCGCGCTTCAACAGGAGGTCAATCGTGCCCAAGCAGCTCTTCAGAAATGCTGCGCTGACAATCGCATGCCTGCTGATGACGACCGGAGCGGGGTCGGCGCAGCAGCGTTACTATTCCCAGGTCTCGGCGATGCCCTACGGATCATCGCAAAGCCAGGCCGCCGCGCCGGTCATCGGCAAGTACACGTCGGAAGCGTTCTATCCGAGCCCCCTCGTCCTCAACGTCACCGGCATGGATCGATACGGCAACCTGTCCGGCTCGATCTGGGGAATGTCGACAAAGCCACAAAACGGTTGGGATCCGGCCTGGGAGTATTGGCAGAAGGTGTTCGGCCGCAACGCGCAGGCGGTCTACCGCAACGGCCAGATCCTCATCACCTTCGATAACGGAGCGACCTATAGGCTGAACGTGAGCGGCATGGAATTGCGCGGCCAGTTCGACGCGAAGAACGAACACCGCGACGTGACGTTCCTGAAAGCTTCCAGCGTCGCAGCGCGGTAGCTGCGTCT
>Ga0207665_10002695_pt1 | contig 11900 bp, 9 predicted proteins | sample LARL112metaG_FD_184351 | JGI IMG/M metagenome (GOLD analysis project Ga0207665, IMG submission 184351) | Corn, switchgrass and miscanthus rhizosphere microbial communities from Kellogg Biological Station, Michigan, USA - LAR L11-2 metaG... | ecosystem: Host-associated > Plants > Roots >...
TGGCGAGAACATCGTGGCTACCGTGTTGCGCACTGGCCGCGCGGCCCGAATGGACAATCACGATAAGGCTGCCGGGCCCGCCGCAGCACGCGTTCGCGAGCTGGGCATGCGCTCCGCAGTCGGCGCGCCGGTCATCGTCGCCGGCCGCCTATGGGGCGCGGCGACCGTGAGTACCACTGGCCCCGAGCCGCTCCCCGCCGACACCGAGGCACGCGTCTGCGACTTCGCAGATCTGGTTGCGACGGCCATCGACAACGCGCAAGCGCACGCCGAGCTCACCGCGTCAAGGGCCCGCATCGTCGCGGCAGCTGACCATGCGCGGCGGCGTATCGAACGCGATCTGCACGATGGTGCGCAACAGCGCCTGGTTTCGCTCGGCCTCGAACTGCGCAATGTGGAGGCGGATGTACCGGCCCACCTTCCGCCGTTGAAGAAGCGGATTTCAGACCTCGTCGCCACCGTCGCGGGTGTTTCTACCGATCTGCAGGAGCTCTCTCGCGGAATTCATCCGGCGATCCTGTCCAAGGGCGGACTGGGTCCAGCGATCAAAGTGCTGGCTCGTCGCTCCGCGATACCGGTCGAACTGGTCCTTGGTGCACATCGACGTTTACCGGACCCGGTCGAGGTGGCCGCCTATTACGTCGTTGCCGAAGTCTTGACGAATGCGGCTAAGTACGCTCACGCGTCGACTGTGGAAGTTCACCTCGATACCGAGGGGCATCACCTGAATCTGTCGATCCGAGACGACGGAATCGGCGGAGCGGATGTCACCAAAGGATCTGGACTTACCGGCCTCCGCGACCGCGTTGAGGCGCTCGGTGGCATCTTGTCGATCTCGAGTCAACCCGGCGTGGGGACGTCATTGCACGCCAGGATCCCATTCGACGCTGCTTGACCGACCCACTCAGATGACGCCGCGGCGGGCGTTATGCTCGACTGATTCGTTAGGGGTGTCATGCATGGGTCTGCAATAGCAGGTGTCGAGTATCGGGGCCGAGGTGGCCGATGGCCGAATGCGAACGGTCTGCCGGCCGGTGTGATCTAACGCCGGCCATCGCCGCGGAGTTGGCTGCCGCCGGTCTCGACGATGCCGCAGAGGTCGGCGTCGGTGGCTTCGGAGCGGTCTATCGCTGCGAGCAGCGTTCTTTGGAGCGCACCGTCGCGGTGAAGGTGCTCACCACCGACCTCGATCCCGACAATGTCGAGCGGTTTGTGCGCGAGCAGCGCGCGATGGGCAAGCTGTGCGGGCATCCGAACATCGTCAGCGTCTTTGACGTCGGCACCACGGCGACGGGCCGGCCCTACATCGTGATGCAATACCATCCGCAGGACTCGCTGCGCGCACGGATCCATTCCGTCGGCCCTCTCACCTGGGTGGAGACGTTGCACATCGGAGTGAAGATTGCCGGGGCGCTCGAGACCGCACATCGGCTGGGCACCCTGCACCGTGACATCAAACCCGCGAACATTCTGCTCACCGAGTACGGGGAACCCCAGCTGGCGGATTTTGGCATCGCACGGATGGCCGGCGGCTTCGAAACCGCGACAGGCGTCATCACCGGATCGCCTGCGTACACCGCACCCGAGGTCCTCCTCGGCCGCAGCCCAACTCCCGCGTCCGACGTGTACGGCCTGGGCGCGACCCTGTTTTGTGCACTGACCGGTCACGCCGCCTTCGAACGCCGCAGCGGTGAGTTGGTCGTCGCCCAGTTTCTGAGGGTCGCCGCTGAGCCTACGACGGCACGGGATCTGGTTCAGATACCCGACGATGTCAGCGCCGCCATCGGACACGCAATGGAGAGCAATCCCGACGATCGGCCGACGACGGCCGCCGATTTTGGGAACAAGTTGCGGCACATCCAAAGTCGCCACGGTCTGACCGTCGACGACATGGACCTACCCACCGGCGGCGACGGTCGCGGTGCCCGTGGATCCAGCCCGGTACGGACTCCGAAGGCCCAAGCGAGCCGGGTGCGCGTCGTCCTGGCAGAGGACGATCTGTTGCTGCGCGAGGGTCTGGCCAGTCTGTTGGAACGTTCTGGCTTCGACGTGGTCGGGCAGGCCGGCGACGGCACACAACTCCTTGCCATCGTGCGTGAAATGACGCCCGACTTGGTGGTGACCGATATTCGAATGCCCCCGGCCAATTTCACCGAAGGACTCGACGCGGCCCGCATCATTCGCGCAGAGTTGCCGCACACCGCCGTCGTCGTGCTCTCGGCTCACGTCGACGTCGAGCACGCAATGGAACTGCTGGCCGGCGGGCGCAGCATCGGGTATCTGCTCAAGAGCCGGGTAACCGACGTCGCGGACTTCATCGAGACGTTGCAGCGCGTCACCAAGGGCGCGTCGGTGATGGATCCCGCACTGGTGCAGGAGTTGGTGTCGGCGCGACGGCGCGACGACCCGCTAGAGGTCCTCAGCGCACGCGAACATGAGGTGCTGGCGCTGATGGCGGAGGGCCGGTCGAATGCCGGTATCGCCCATCGGCTGTGGGTTACCGAAGGCACGGTGGAAAAGCACGTGCGCAGCATCCTGACCAAGCTCAACCTGCCAGAGACCGGCGACGACCATCGCCGAGTGCTGGCGGTGATCACCTTCCTGGAGGCGCACTGAACGGGGTGGCGTCGGCAGTCCTCAGACCTTGCGGTTCTCCGATTTGATCATCCACGCCTGCTTCTCCAGCGAGTCGATGATCTCGTGTAGAAGGTCACTGGTGCTTGGGTCGACGGCGTCGACAGCATCGTGGACCGCACGGATGGTACTGACCGCGGCATAGATCCGGTTGGTGATCAGGTCCACTGTCTCGGTGGTGTTCTGCTCCGCGGGCGGGAAGGCCGGCAGTGTCGTGGACGCTGTGACCGTGTCGGATCGTCCATCGGGAACGGCATTGAGGGCACGCATGCGTTCGGCGATGGTGTCGCTGGCTTCGCGTGCGATGTCAACGATTTCGTCGATCTGTAGGTGCAGATCACGGAAGTTGGTGCCGATTAGATTCCAATGGGCCTGCTTGCCCTGGAGATGTAGTTCGATCAGATCTACCAGCACCTCCTGCAGGCTCTGCGCGAAGCCGGATGGGGCTTCGAACTGCCGAATATCGTCGGGAGACCGGCGTAGTGAAATGGTCATGATGGCTCCTTCTCCTAGTAGTGATAGCGCTGATCGGTTGTTGCGCAACGCTTTATGTATTTGTGGTCGACGCGCGGGGGCGCGGCGTCCCCGCCGCCATCCCTTTTTGGCTTTGACGTGACCCGAACGGGATGGGCCGCTGTCTCGTGATATCCAGGGTTCGCTGGCGTGCCGGCACGGTCATCCTTGCTGGCACCAAAGGGCAGGCACGGGCTAGCGGGTATCGGTCGGACCGGCCGTTGCGACACCAGGCTCAGAGCAGATCGAAAGCCTTGCGACGGCACACTTCGGTCAAGTCGAGGTCGTTGTATCGGTTGGCGCCAAAATTGCTGCCCGAACTCCGCAATTGAGCAGCAATCCACGATGGAAGGACTGCCATACGCGCCCGAATCCTGGCTGTCGTCGGCAGCCTGCGCTGCGGCTCGGACAACCGGCGCCGCGAGGACGTCATCGCGGTGGGCAATGACACCATCGGTGAGGTCCTCACGAAGGCGTACGTTATTGGCCCTCAAGGGCTTCAGCTCCAGCCGGGTCAGCTCCGTGACGCCCGCTGATCACGCCTCTATCGGTTCGTGCACGTAACCGCTTCCACTGTTCGTTGTAGGTGACTGGGCGCGATTAGTGGTGCCAGCATGAATGACAATCGCTGCGACGCAGGCGATTCTCGCTTACAAGGCTTTAGTCCAATCATCCTGACGGAGGGGATGGACTGCGGAAGTGCAGCTGGTCAGACTGAATGGGGGAGACTTGTGTCTAGTGCAACCAAGCAGAAAATCACCGCCGAGCTCGCCCGCATGCGCATGTGGCGGCGTATTGACGACCAACGCGAAGCGGAGCTATGCAACGACCGGATCAACAATCTGCTAGACCGGACGTTTGCCGCCCCGGTGCGGCGGACGGTGGTTGATTCCCCTGAAGTCAATTCTGGGTGCCATGGATTTGGCGGTTGGCGATGAGTAGCGCGGATGGTTTCCACCCGGACCTGAGGACAACGCAGACGGACGACACTGTTGCGTCGTTCCGCACACGGGTACACCATGTCAAGGCCTCCGACGTCAGTTCAGACACTGCGCAGACGGCGGGTATGCAGCGATTTGCCGCGATCAGTGGGAGCTCGGTCGGGTCGGAGAAGATCTGGATGGGCGAGACGTATGTTTCGCCAGAGACGGTGTCGGACAATCACCATCACGGCGAATCCGAGACGGCGATCTTAGTGCGAAGCGGGAACCCTGAGTTCGTATTCCATGACGGTCACGGCGAAGTCCGCATCGCCACGGCACCCGGTGACTACGTTTTCGTCCCGCCGTTTGTTCCGCACCGCGAAGAGAATCCGGACCCGAGCAATCCCGCCGTGATCGTGATCGCACGCAGCACACAGGAGGCGATAGTTGTCAATCTTCGTGCGCTGTACGCACTTCCGGACAACCCCGGAGTGGAATCCCGCTGATGCTGTTTCGGCAGCGGTTGTAGGTGATAGCAGATCGTCTCATCGGCACGTCTGCGCACGGCCTGCGCCGGGGACTGCAACTCTGAGCGTAAGGGTGCGCGCCGTCGGCTCCTCACGGGTGTCGGAACCTGCGCCAGGCGTCGCTGACACATGCGTAGAGGCTGCGGCGGTCGGGGTCGCCGAGAACACAGGCGCACGGCCACGCCCGCTAGGTGAGGCCCTATTGCCGGCGGCGCTGCGGGGCCTCTCCGCTGAGCGCAGTTTCGGATCCCGCCGCGATATCGAGGACGCTCTCGCTCGGGCTTCGGGGAGGCGATCACCCTCTACATGAACCCCGAGCCAAGTCCACGAAAGACGTCGGCGTTGGACAGTCACCGCGTAAGCGAGGTGAACCAGGATCCCTGCTGAAGCTGACCAGGCGTCACCATTCTCGTCATGAACGACAACACCCACGAACAAATCCATAGTATCCACAGCTGCCTTGAACCCCACGCAGAACATGTTGATACGCAGGGTGTTTCACCGCAACGCCAGAGTTCGCCGCCCACGGCGCTCATGGCGGGACACGAATGTCCCTGTCATGAGCGCATGGTCGGGGTCAGTGGTGGAACAGCAGGGCGCCCGCGTCCCCACCGAATGGCTGCTGGTTTTGTGCAGCCTCCTGCGCGGCTGCCCCGGGAGTAGCGGTGACTTGGGCATTGCCCGGGGTTTGGTGCACGCTAACATCGGCGGAGGCGATCGGTGCCAGTCCGATCGCTGCCGCCGAGACAGCGATAGCCAGTGGTGCGACTAAGCGCAGTTGCATGGTCTTTCCTCTCTATCTAGGCGACATCGCTTACATGCCACGACGTCGGCTCAAAATCAGGCCTAGCGCCCGAGTTGCGCCTGCGGTACATCAGAACAGCAGGTCGACTCAAATTCTCGTCCTCCAGCAAACGGCGGTCGTCACTGCTGACACCCAACCTGACCCTGCTGCTAGCTGGAATGCGCTGCGCAACACCGGCAACGGTTCCGTTGCGAGTCGCGCCACGGTTCTGTGCGGGGTCATTGCATGGCTTCGAATGGCACTTCGCCACAAACCATCTCGGCCACTGTCCGAACACTGGTCTGCTCCAGACGGCCCACTGGCGGCTGCGGGGTCGCGGGTGCTGAGGTCAGCATCGTCTGGTCGTCAAGACCGTCGCCGAACCAGTCCGCCCGTTCGGCCGTCTAATCGAGCACGGCAGCGGCGACTTCGGTGTCAGTGACTAAGGAAGACACCAGGCCTGAGCGCGGTACGGCCCTCGTCGCGGGGATCTTCTCGGGACCGGTGGTGACGGCAATGACGGCGGGAATGGCGCGGAGGTTCCCCTCGCTGATGCCCATGCGGCGTTCGTCGAGTCCGTGCACCTGGTAACCGTTCGCGTCCAGTACCAGCGCGCAGGTTTCGGCGCAAACCCCCGCGGCCTGCAGCTGCGTCGCGTCGGCGTCGCGTAGCGACATGTAGACCTGGGACGCGTCGGGCGCCCAGGCGCCGATCGAGACGATGGCGCAGCTGACCTTGGAACGCTGAGCGCTGGTTTCCTGAATCTGAGAATCGCCGGCGAGGCTGCCCGCCGTTCGCGCATCTGCCATGACCAACGGGGCGTAGAGGGGCCAAGACGTACCACCCGTGATGGCGCTGATCGGCCGTACGAGGTCGACGCCGTTGGTAGCGAGTGTTCCGGCCAAACCGTGAGTTGGACAACGTCGCATTTGGGAGGCCTGGCCACGGTGCGACCGCAATCCACGCCAATGGCATCGCCGTCACGCAGGATCGCATGCATCAATTCAGCGGTGGCCTTGGCCACCGTCTCGACCCGGTCAGCGGAGTTGTTGCTGTCGGCGGTGACCGCATAGGCGTGTTGCAGCGAGTACTGGCGCTGCGGGGCGGTCGACAACTCGATGTCGATCGACGCGGGATCGTGGATCTTGATCTCGACCATGCCCGATTCGAGGGCTTCCTCCGGCATCCTGGCCACCTTGAACCGGGAGAGCCCGAACTCCTCGGCGATCTGGACCCTGGTACGTCCCTCCAGGTAACAGCGTCGCGCAATCACAAGGGTAAATTCGCTCAAGCTCGTTCAAGACGAAATCACCAGCACATTGAGGCTGGTCGACCAGGATAGGCTGGTGGAGCTGACCGATGCATTCGCCGATTGCACGCGGCGATGGTTGGTGTCCGGCCAGGGACGGTACCGGGCCGTCGCCAGCATGGCCGCGATGCGGCTCATGCACGTGGGGTTCGACGTGCACCTCACCGGCCAGGTCACCGCGACCTCCATCGGCCAGGGAGACTGCCTGCTGATGCTGTCCGCGTCGGGCGAAACCCCCGTATCGCTGCACCTCGCCCGGCGCGCCGCCGACCGCGGCGCGCGAGTCTTGGCGATCACCACCCGTGAGGACAGTTCGCTGGCCGCGATCGCCGACGTCGTGGTCGCCGTACCCGTTCAGGGCAGCAGACAGTTGGGCAAATCGCTGTTCGAACAAGACTCGCACGCCTACAAAACCATGAGTCGACGACACACCAACCTCGAGTTGCAGCAATGACATTGCTGCACAGGTTAATTAGCTGGGTGCCGTCGGGGGCCACGAGCCGGGCAGCGTCGGCCCGGCTCGTACTGCTGCTTGTCGCAGGCATTGCGGTACGGATTGCTCTGGTTCCCATTACCCGCGGTCAGGACTTCGACGTGTGGGATCTTGCATCGACCGCGACCCTGCACGGAAGCGACATCTACACACACCACCCGGCCTATCCCGGTGGCCCGTACGCCTACTTCCCACTGTTCCTCTACCTGGAATTGCCCCTTCAGTTTCTCGCGGCCCACACCGGCATCTCGTTCACGGTGCTGGGCAAGGTACCGATCCTGGCCGGCGACGTCGCGTGCGCGCTCGTGCTCGCCGCCGAATTGCGCGACCGCACCGCCAGTAACCGGGCCGTCCTTCTCGGCACAAGCCTGTTCTTCCTCAACCCGCTGGTGCTGTACAACGGCGCCTTCTACGGCCGCTTCGACACGGTCGCGCTCGCACTGCTGTTGTTCACCGTGCGACTCGTGCGGAAAAGGAAACGGTGGGCAGGACTGTGGTATGGACTTGCGGTCGCCGCGAAGACATTTCCGGCGTTCGTGCTGCCGGGCATCGTTCGCTACGCGCGCGGCCGCCGGATATGGATCGCGATAACGTCGATGACCGTTCTTTTGGTGCTGTCGGCGCCCTACCTACCATCCTGGCGCGCGATGCTGTCCGACATAGTCGTCTACGACGCCGTCAAAGCACCGGGCGCGCTGTCCTGGCAAACGCTTTTGCTCGGCACCGCGAGTATCGAAGCGTTGCGGCTCATCAGCCATGTGCTGCTGGCCGGGTATCTGATCGGCACCGTGCTTCTGGCGCGCGTACTAGACCTCGACCTGTACATCCTCGCCACGCTCGTCCTGTTTCTGGTGTGCACCAATGTGCTGTTGGAGCAATACCTGCTCTGGCCGATGCCGTGGCTGGTGCTCGTTCTCTTCACAGCCCCGCGCATCCGCGTGGCGACAATCGCATTCTTCGTCGCCGCCACGGTGGTCGGCATGGTGGCCAATCCACATATCCAGCCCTGGGGAAGATCTCCGGCGCTCATCGATGCCGGATTCGCCATCATGTCCGTGATCTACCTTGTCACACTGGTGGTGCACGCGCGGCGACGCAACAGCGCACCGGCGCTTCAACCAAACGACGCGAAAAGCGCAAGCAGCGGGGGCGCCACAGCCGACAACGTTGCGGCTTGAGGAGCTTCCGAAGCGCGTCCGGCAGTGTTGACACCGCATCTTGTTTGGCCCGCAGGGACGCCGTGCAGATCGCACACCCGGTCGATCGCGATGCGGTCCAAGTCGGGCACCGTCCGCGTCATCGCCTCGACAAACTCCGCGAGTACGCCAGCATCGACTTCACCGGCGACGCAACGCGCCGGACGCCGGGCAGCGCCGAATTAGTAGTCAGATTCGAGTCGGCGCCGGTGTCAGAGCGTCGCGGCGGCGGCTGCCAGTTCGGTAATGCGTGCCCAGTTGCCGCTGGCGACAACATCTGACGGCGTGAGCCAAGAGCCGCCGACGCAACCGACGTTCGGCAACGCCAGATACTGGTGGGCGTTGGTGGTGGAGATGCCGCCGGTCGGGCAGAAGCGTGCCGCCGGGATCGGTGAACTGACCGACTTGAGGTAGTTCGCCCCGCCGGCGGCCTCGGCCGGGAAGAACTTCAACTCGGTGTATCCGGCTTCGAGCGCGGTCAGGATCTCCGAAACCGTTGCCACACCGGGCAGGTGGGGCAATCCGGACTCGGTCATCGCCCGCAGCAGAGTCGGTGTGCTGCCGGGCGAGACGAGGAACTGTGCGCCCGCGGACGCCGCTTGCTTGGCCTGGCTTGGTTCCACGATGGTGCCCGCGCCGAGGAAGATCTCGGGAACTTCACCGGCGATACGCTCGATGGCGGTGAGCGCCACCGGGGTGCGGAGCGTCAGTTCGATCACCGGCAGCCCACCGGCCACCAGCGCACGCGCGATGGGGACGGCGTGGTCGACATCATCGACCACGACGACGGGAATGACGGGGACACGGTTGAGCAGTGATTGGGTCATCGGTTTCTCCTGGATCATGAAGCGGCGTAGGCGGGAAAGACGCTGGCGCCCTGGTCTGCGGGACCCACGGCAGCGCGCATGCTGGCGAACAGTTCACGTCCGGTGCCCACCATCTCAGCAGCGGTGGGTGCGCTACCGGTTGGGGTGCGGGCAGCGAACTCATCATCCGGAACGTGCAGTGTCAGTGTGCCGGTCACCGAGTCGACGGTGATGGCGTCACCGTTGCGAACCCGCGCCAAGGGACCTCCGCTGGCGGCTTCGGGCGTGAGATGAATGGCCGCCGGGACTTTTCCGGAGGCGCCCGACATCCTGCCGTCGGTCACCAGCGCCACCCGGTGGCCGCGGTCCTGCAGGACGCCCAAGGCGGGGGTCAGCTTGTGCAACTCGGGCATGCCGATCGCGCGGGGACCCTGATAGCGCAGTACCGCGACCAGATCGCCGTCCAACTCGCCAGCCTCGAAGGAGGCGAGGAAATCGGCCTGGTCGTCGAAGACGACGGCAGGGGCGGTGATCGTGCGATGCTCGGGTTTGACGGCTGATGTCTTGATGACGCACGAACCGAGGTTGCCGGCAAGGGTTTTCAGCCCTCCGTCGGTGTCGAAGGGATCCTCCACACCGCGCAACACCGAGGTGTCGTGGCTCATCGTGGTGCCGTCCAACCACATCACGCCGTCCCCGTCGAGCTTGGGTTCCTGCGTGTAGCGGCGCAGGCCAGGTCCGACCACGGTCTGCACGTCCTCGTGCAGCAGGCCCGCATCAAGCAGTGAAGCAATCGCGAAGCCGAGCCCGCCCGCGGCGTGGAAGTGGTTCACGTCCGCGCTGCCGTTGGGATAGATCCGGGCCAACAGCGGAACGGTCGCGGACAGTTCGGAAATGTCGTTCCAGGTCAAGGTGATTCCGGCGGCCTGCGCGATGGCGACCAGGTGCATGGTGTGGTTGGTTGAGCCGCCCGTGGCGAGCAGTGCGACGCAGCCGTTGACGATCGCGCGTTCGTCGATCATCTCCCCGACCGGGGTGTAATTCTCACCCAACGCCGTGAGCGCGGTGACCTGGCGGCCTGCTTCGGCGGTGAGCGCGGTACGCAGCGGCGTGCCCGGGTTGACGAAGCTCGAACCCGGCAGGTGTAGGCCCATCACCTCCATCAGCAGCTGATTGGAGTTGGCGGTGCCGAAGAAGGTGCATGTTCCGCTGCCGTGATACGACGCAGCCTCGGCGTCGAGAAGCTCTTCGCGGCCCACCTTGTTCTCGGCGTACAGCTGCCGGACCCGGGCTTTCTCACCGTTGGGCAGACCGGAGGTCATGGGCCCGGCGGGGACGAACACCGTGGGCAGGTGCCCGAAAGCCAGTGCCCCGATGAGCATGCCGGGCACGATCTTGTCGCACACGCCGAGCATCAGTGTGGCGTCGAACATGTCGTGCGACAACGCAATTGCGGTCGACATTGCGATCACGTCGCGGCTGAACAGCGAGAGTTGCATGCCGTCGCGACCTTGGGTGATCCCGTCGCACATGGCGGGCACACCGCCGGCGAACTGTGCGATGCCGCCGGCCTCGAGTACCGCCTGCTTGAGCTGGGCGGGAAACGCTTCGAAGGGTTTGTGCGCGGACAGCATGTCGTTGTACGCCGACACGATCGCGATGTTCGGCTTGACCGTTCCCCGCAGGGCTTTCTTGTCTGCCTTGCCGGAGGCAGCGAAGCCGTGCGCCAGGTTCGCGCACGCGAGCCGGCCGCGCGCCGGTCCACGGTCACCCGCTTCGCGGATCTGCTGCAGGTACGCGGCGCGGGGTGCGCTACTTCGTTCGGTGATGCGATCGGTCACGGTCTTCAGGACCGGATGGATGGTGTTCACGGTGTTACTCCTTCGTGCCAGGTACGGCCGTCGCGTTCGATGAGGGTGGTCGCATCGGTGGGACCGCTGGTGCCCGCCGGGTATCGGCGTGGGACGCGCTCGGACTGCTGCCAGCCGACCAGCACCGGCTCGACCCAGGCCCATGCCGCTTCGACTTCGTCGCGGCGCATGAACAGGGTCGGGTTGCCTTGCACGACGTCCATAAGCAGGCGTTCGTAGGCGTCGGGGGAGGGCCGTTGAAATGTGTCGGTGTAGTTGAGGTCCAACGACACGGGCTTCAGCTTGATGCCGCCGGGTCCGGGCTCCTTCGCGGTCATGTGCAGGCGCATGCCTTCTTCGGGCTGCAGTTGGATGACCAGCTTGTTGGGTTCGCTAACGCCGTCGCTGTCCGGAAACATCGGATGCGGAACGGGTTTGAATTGAATGACGATCTCCGAGCAGCGTTGCTCCATCCGCTTGCCGGTGCGCAGGTAGAACGGCACGCCGGCCCAACGCCAGTTGCGCACCTCGGCCTTCACCGCGACAAACGTCTCGGTGCGGCTGTCGGGGTTCTCCGCGTCGTCCTTGTATCCGGCAACGGCGACCCCGTCGACCAGGCCCGGCGCGTACTGGCCGGCGACGGTGCAGCGCTCCACGTCCTGAGGTGTCATCGGCTTGAGCGCCTGCAGGACTTTGAGCTTCTCGTCGCGGACGGTTTCACGGTCGACATAGGTCGGCGGTTCCATCGCCACCAGACACAACACCTGCAGCAGATGGTTCTGCACCATGTCGCGCAGCGCACCGGAGTTGTCGTAGTACCCACCGCGGGTGCCCACGCCGAGCGATTCGGCGACCGTGATCTGCA
>Ga0207665_10002699_pt1 | contig 11897 bp, 9 predicted proteins | sample LARL112metaG_FD_184351 | JGI IMG/M metagenome (GOLD analysis project Ga0207665, IMG submission 184351) | Corn, switchgrass and miscanthus rhizosphere microbial communities from Kellogg Biological Station, Michigan, USA - LAR L11-2 metaG... | ecosystem: Host-associated > Plants > Roots >...
CGCACCAGTGGCCGGATCGAAGATCGTGGCCTGCACGAACGCGCCGAGGTTGGCGAAATTGGCCATGGTGCAGCCGGCCGCCTGGGGCGACTTCCCGTCCGGGCCGGTCAGCTGGAACGGCGTGGCCAGGCCCAGCGCGGTCAGCGTGTTGGCCGGCACGATGAGCACGCAGCTCACGCTGGCCGCGGCTGGGGCCGCCGTGGCCGGCACCGTGGGCGACGCACGGGCGGTGGTGGCCGGGCTGGCCGGCGCACTCCCGGTCGTGGCCGGGGTGCCACTGGCGGGCGCCGCGCCCTGCGCGGACAGCCGCAACCTCGCGTCCCGTTCGCTGACCAGCCTGATGCCGATGACCAGGCCTACCGCCATCGTGATGACCAGGGGAACCGCGATCAGCAGGAACCGGCCCTTGGGTGCGCCCGGCGCGGACCAATGCCGGTTGCGCATCAAATCCACCTCCATGCCGCTATTGGCGCTCCCAGACGGTCACGCTAGACCACTGTCTTGCGGTGAGAGGTGAAATCACGCCCTACGAAGTTATGACGGTCAGCTCATGCATAGGGATTCCCGGTATGGCAAATATTGTGTAATTCTTACGTACCAGGTAATGGGCTATTTCCGGTACGCGGCGACGACGGCTGGTCACCGAGCGGCCACTTTCGGCCATAGCCTGGGGCCTGTCCGCAACCGGGCGGTTGAAGTTGGGTCAGGGCTGGAGGACGATCCGGCCAGGGATGCCGCCGGCCGCCTTCGCGCTGTATGCCTTGACTGCTTGCGCGAGCGGGTACACCGCGCCGACTTGGGGGCGCAGGTGCCCGTCGTCGACCAGGCGGGCGAGCTCGGTCAGCTGAGCGCGGCTGGACTCCTGGATGAAGATGAGCGTCTTGATGCCGTCCCGGGTAGTGGGTAGCGACGCGGCTGCCTTCACCGAGATCAGCGTTCCGCCGGGCCGCAGCAGAGCGGCCGAGGCGGCCAGCACGTCGCCGCCGATCGTGTCGAAGACCAGGTCGGCCTGGCCGGCCACGTCCTCGAGGTGGTCGGCGTCCAGCGCGATGTAGCGGTCGGCGCCCAGCTCCGTGGCCAGCGCCCGGGAGTGGCTGCGCCCGGTCCCGATCACCACGGCGCCGGCCCAGCGGGCCAGCTGGACCGCCATCGATCCGACCGCGCCGCCCGCGCCGTGGATGACCACGGTCTGCCCCTTGGCCAGCTTTCCGTGATCAAACAGGGCCTGCCACGCGGTCAGGCCGGCCCGCGGCACGGCCGCGGCGTGAACGTGGTCGACGGTCTGCGGCTTGCGAGCCACGTTACGGGCTTCGATGGCGACATACTCGGCGGCCGCCCCGTCGCGGAGCTGGTCGGCCAGCCCGAACACCTCGTCGCCGACGGCGAGCCCGGCGGTCCCGAATCCCAGCGCGGCGACCACTCCCGACACCTCGTTGCCCGGGATGACCGAGCTCCGCTGATGACCGGCGCGGCAGGTCCAGATGGGCCAGTCCAGCTCGTTGTGCGTGATGCCGCACGCGGCCACCCTGACCAGCACCTCGCAGATCATCGGCTTGGGCTCGGGCGCGTCTTCGAAGACAAGCCCGCTGATGCCGGTTGGCTCGTGAGTGCGGATGGCTTTCATCGCCCGTCCTCTTTCGGGTGGGATTCAGTTCAGTCTCTTACTCTTCCGACGACGCAGCCCGCCCGGATGTCAGGACGGCGGGCTGGCCTCACAAACGGGCACGCTGTCTCGTCGGAGGTACGAGGGCCGATGCCACCACTGGGAGCCGCGCCATGACCACCCCATCCGGGCCAGGACCCGGCCAGCCGGACCCAGGCCTGGCCGCGATCATCAGCGAGCGGCGGCAGCTGATCAACCTCGCCTACCGGCTGCTGGGATCCCTGGCCGAAGCCGAAGACGCCGTCCAGGAGACCTACGCCCGCTGGTATGCCCTGACCCCGGGCCAGCGCGACGCCATCGCCTCCCCCGGCGCCTGGCTGACCACGGTCACCAGCCGCATCTGCTTCGACCAGCTCGGCTCGGCCCGCGCCCGCCGCGAGCGCTACGTCGGCCAGTGGATCCCCGAGCCGCTGCCCGAACCCGCCGAGTGGATCGGCAGCCGCCCTGGCACCCCGGCAGACCCCGCCGACCGCATCACCCTCGACGAGTCGGTCTCCATGGCGTTCCTGGTCGTGCTCGAAGCGATGACCCCCGCCGAGCGTGTCGCGTTCATCCTGCACGACGTGTTCGGCTATCCATTCACCGAGATCGCCCGCATCGTCGGCCGCACCGCGGCCGCCTGCCGCCAGCTGGCCTCCTCCGGCCGCCGCCGCATCCGCGCCGCCCACCCACCCGCGGCCCCCACCGCCCGGCAGGCCGCCATCATCCGCGACTTCAAGAACGCCTGGCAAACCAGGGACATCGCCGCCCTCGTCGCCCTGCTCGACCCCGGCGCCACCATCACCGCCGACGGCGGCGGCCAGGCCACCGCCGCCCTGCACCCCATCGAAGGCGCCGGTCAGGTCGCCCGCTACCTGGCCGACCTCGCCGCTCACGGACCAGCCCTGACCATCCTCGAACGAACCGTGAACGGCCAGCCCGGCCTGATCGCCCAGCGGAACGGCAGCACCGTCACCGTCTTCGCGTTCGACATCACAGGCGACTACATCACCCACATCTGGGCCGTCCGCAACCCGGACAAGCTCCGGCCCTGGACCACCAGCTGACGCGCGCCCCCATACGGGGACGCTCACTTCGTGGTTTCTGGCCAGGCCAGCTACCCGTCGTGGCCCGACTGGATCTGCCGGGCCACGGTGAGGGCCTCGTTGATCGGCACCGCGAACCCGACGTGGTGCAGCCCGCTCCCGGCACCGGCCACATCGATCCCGATGACCTGGCCAGACAGATTCACCAGCGGGCCACCGGTCTCCTCGCCCGGCTGCACCAGCCAGGCGACGGCCAGACTGGCGGCGGCCACCGCTGTCCAGGCCAGCCGGCAACGCCGCGCCCACCACTGTCCCGCCGGCCTGCTGGTCAGGTCATCGGTTTGCCTGGCGTCCGCACTGTCCGGCGTCGTGCTGCCGGTGCCGGCGGCTGACTCGTCAGGCTGGTCCAGCCGGCTGCGCTGCGGCTCATCCGATCTGGAGCTGTGCTCCTGCATTTAGCGCTCCCGGTACATGCCCTGCTGAAGAGTGCGGTGGCCCCAGGTTCTGGGGCCACCGCACTCTGGGGTTACCCGATTGCCGTGGCGGCGGTTACATCCCTGATGGGTTCATCCGCCGGTGGCCCCGGCGGCCGACGCGGTGCCCGGCGCCCGGCATCTTCGTGCCGGGCGCGCCAGTCCCGGCCGCCGTGCCGGTGGTCGCGGTCTGCTGGGCGGTGTTGAGCGTCGCCGCGGTGGCCGCGCCGTTCCCGTCCAGGGTGACCGTCACCGGGTCGGTCAGGCCGAAGTTCTGGCAGTTCAGGTTGGCAAACGACATGCTGAGCCGGTTAGCCATGAAGGTGAACAGGTTGTCCCCAACCCCCGGCACCGGCGAGGTGCCGCCAGCCAGCAGTGCCTGGTTAGCCTGCAGGAACGCGGTCTGTACGTTGACCATGTTCTGGCAGTAGTTCGCCGGGCTGTCGGCCGCGTCGTTGGCCGCCGAGATCGGGGGCTGCCCCACCTCGGCCCGGTTCAGGTTGGTCTTGGCCACGCTGAACGCGTTGTTCACCAGGACCATCTCGTCGTTCTCCGGGATCAGCGCGATCGGCGCGGTCTGGTTCTTGGCCGCGGCCAACTCGTCCAGCGCCTGCGAGGTACCCGGCGTGCCGCCGTTGCTCAGGTCCGGCGCGGTGTATGGGGTGCAGCCGAGCGTCGGGTCGAGGAACGCGTCGAGCAGCGCGTTGTCACTGCCGTTGTTGATCACGGTCGCGTTGGCCATCGCCGCCGTGTTGGTGGCGTTGTCCTGCGCGGTCTGACCATTCGCGTCGAGCAGGTACTGCGTGGTCACGTTGTCGCTCTGGTCCTGGTCGATCATGTTGAAGTTGCGGGTGGTCGGGCAGGCCACACCGGCCGCCTTGGTGGCCATCCCGGCCGCGGGCACGGTCAGCGTGCCCGCCGCCTCAGCGGCTTGTGCGGCACGGAAGAACTGGATGCCATTGCAGAACGACACCTGACCGAAAATCGACCCGTTCAGCCCGTCGACGCAGCGGCCCTGGGCCAGCGCACGTCGGGTGGCGCCGACCTGGCTCAGGTTGGTGCCGTTGAAGCCGAAGTCGATGGTGACGACGGCACCCGCGGGCAGCGTGGGCACGACTGGCGCCGCGGCTGGCTGGGTGCCCTGCGTGATGACCAGCGGCTCGTAGACCGACAGCGCGCCGGTGGCCGGGTTCAGGATCGTGGCCTGCACGAACGCACCGAGCGCCCCGAAGTTGGCCATCGTGCAGCCGGAGGCCTGCGGCGTCATGCCGGGCGGGCCTTCCAGCTGGTACGGGGTGGACAGGCCGGTCGCGCTGAGCGGGTTAGCGGGCACGACGATGCGGCAGGACACGTTGGCCGCGGCCGCGGCCGCCGCCGCAGGCGCGGTCGCGGTGGCCGCTGCGGTCGGCGCGGTGGTGCCGGTGGTGGCCGGGCACGGCGTGGCCGCCGCGGTGGCACCGGCCGTAGCCGTGGTGGTGGCCGCGGTCGCCGGGCCGGTCGCCGCGGGAGCAGCCGTAGTGGCAGCCGCCGCTGGCGCGGTGGCAAGTGCCGTGGCCACGGTCCCGGTTGGCGTGGGTGCCACGGCCGCCGCCGCTGCTGCGCTGGCGGTCGGCGCCGCCGTAGCAGCAGCCCCGGTACCGGCCGCGGCGGTCCCGGTCGCGGTAGTGGCCGCGGGCGCCGTGGCGCAGCCAGCCGCGACGTTCGCCGCGTTGCTCGCGCCGAACACGCTGCGGACGTTCGGGATCAGCATCGCCACGCCGACCCCGGCCACGACCGCCACCACGGCTGCGACCGCAAGGAGCCGGGCCCGGGACCGCGGCTCGAACCTGCGATTGTGATTAAAGACTCTACGTCGGTACGACACGACACCGTTCCCTTATTAATCGGGTATCGCTCCCGGGCGATCACAGTAGTCCTGTCCTGAGCCGCCCGATACAGAATCAAGATTTTTGTTCGTTGTCGGGATTGTCACTAAGTAGATTACGGACATGCCAGTTCAGGAAAGCCTTAGAATGAGAGTATTTCGCCTGGTCAGAGCACATCATGATCGGACTCGCCGGAAGGCGGCCCCGAGTTACAGCCAGGACCGTAATATTCTCATAAGAAATGCGAAACAATCATGCAAGGTAGTGAGCGGCCCGGCAGATGCTAATGGCGACTGCGCGCATCACGAAAGGGCGGCTTGCGGTCGCGCCGCACGTTGCGAAGCCACCTCGGCAGCGGTACGCGCAGCGCCATCGCGCGCGGTTCAGCCGACCTGGGCCAGCACCCCGGCGCCGCACCAGCCACCGGCCAATCCGGCCGCCGTCACCGGGGTCAGACGAACACCCGGCGGGTCACCACGCCTGCCCGATGTCGCCGCCGCGCCACAGGATGAAGTCCTCCCCGCACCGGGGTCACTTGACCGAGCCGGCCGTCATCCCGGCCACCAGGTAGCGCTGCAGCAGCAGGAAGCCGACCACGATCGGCACGCTCACGGTCAGCGACGCGGCCATGATCTGGTTCCAGTACACCTGGTTCTGGGTGGCGTAGCCCTGCAGGCCCACGGCCAGCGTCCGGGTCGAGTCATTGGTCAGCACCGAGGCGAACAGCATCTCGCTCCACGCGGTCATGAACGCGTAGATCAGCACGGCGACGATGCCCGGGATCGCGGCCGGGATGACCACCCGGATGAACGCGCCCAGCGGCCCGGTGCCGTCCACCGTGGCCGCCTCATCGAGTTCCCGGGGGATCGTGTCCAGGTAGGCGGCCAGCATCCAGATCGCGAACGGCAGGGTGAACGTCATGTACGTGATGATCAGGCCGGTCCGGCTGCCGTACAGGTTGATGCCGGTGTCCTGGCTGAGGTTGACGAAGATCACGAATAGCGGGAGCAGGAACAGGATGCCCGGGAACATCTGGGTGGACAGGATCGTGACCGAGAAGACCTGCCGCCCGTGGAACCGGTACCGGCTGACCGCGTACGCGGCCAGCAGCGCGACGATCACCGAGGCCACCGACGCCACCGAGCACACGATCAGACTGTTCTCCAGGTAGGTCAGCAGGGGGATGGTCTGCCACATGTCGATGAATGGCGACAAGGTCAGGTGGCTGGGAATCCACCGGAACGCGCCCTCGACGTCCGGGAGCGGCTTCAGCGACGCGGTGAGCATGACGTACACCGGCGCGATCGCGAACAGGCCGAGCAGCGTCAGCACAATCACCCGGGCCCACCGGAACCAGGCTGGCTCATGCATGGCGGGCCCCCCGTCTCCCGAGCGCCAGATAGACGAGCGTCACCAGCAGCAGGAACAGCAACAGCAGCACAGACATGGCTGACCCGGTGCCGAAGTTCCAGCTGACGAACGAGTTCTCGTAGATGTGAATGGAGATGATGTCGGCCTGGCTCGGCGGGGCCGAGCCGAACAGCGTGAACGGCACCGAGAAGTCGTTGAACGTCCACAGGAAAAGCACCAGCAGCAGGACCCGGTTGACGGGCCGGATCAGCGGCAGGGTCACGTGCCGTACCTGGCCCAGGATCCCGGCGCCGTCCAGCGACGCCGCCTCGTACAGGTCGGCCGGAATGCTCTGCAGTCCCGCCGTGAGGATCAGGAACGCGAACGGCCAGGTGCGCCAGAGCTGGACGATCACCAGGGACCAGAAACTGTCCTGGCCGATCAGCCAGAACGGCCGGGATCCCACCAGGTGCAGGGACATCAGCAGCTGGTTCACCATGCCGGTGTCCCGCTGCAGCATGAAGTTCCAGGTGATGACCGAGGCGAAGACGGGCAGCGCGTACGGGATGAGGAACAGGGTGCGGACCGCGCCCCGGCCCCGGAATGCCCGCTGGGTGAGGACCGCGGCGGCCATGCCGAACAGCCAGGCCCCGGCGAGGACGATGAGGGTGTAAATGATCGTGACCGTGAACGAGTGCAGTAGCGCCTGCCCGGTCGCGGAGGAGAAGTTCACCGCGACCGCGTAGTTGCTGAATCCCGCGAACGGGGCCGCCCGCCAGTTCCTCAGGTAGAACAAGGTCAGCTGCAGGAAGCTGATCCCCACCCCGGCCAGCATCGGGATGATGTGGATGAGCAGTTCCAGGAGAATCGCGGGGATCAGCAGGACGTAGGGCAGCGATCCGCGCCGCCACCACCGCCGCTTGGGCGGTGACGACGGCGCGGACGCGGTGACACCCTGCTTGACCCGGATGGTGTCAACCACCAGGGGTCAGCCTCCTAGCTGTTGCTGCGCCTGGCTCAGCGCCTGCCCGATCATGCTGCTGGTAACAGTCTTGCCGGTGGCCGCGCTGGAATACAGGTGGATGATCGCCGTCCCGACCGCGGTCTCGAACTGGCTCTCCGCGGCCACCGCGGGCATCGGCGCGGCGGTCGTGCTGAGGATGGAGCGGAAGGTATGCACGGCCGGGGTGTTGAAGGCCGGGTCGCTGTACGCGGCCTGGACCGTGGGCAGCGAGCCGTAGGTGTGGTTGAGGCTCTCCTGCTCCGGCGTGCTGGTCATGAACTTCACGAACTTCTCCGCGGCGGACAGGTTCTTGCTGTCCTTCATGATCGCAATGTTGATGCCCGCCACCATGCTGGTGACCTTCTTGCCGCCGGACGGCATCGGCGACGGTAGCGGCAGCGGCGCGACGCCGATGTTTGAGGCCTTCATGCCCAGCTTGGCCAGCGACCCGGAGGCTGTCTGCCAGAAGACCATGGCGGCCTTCCCGGTGGCGTAGTCGGTAAGGGCCTCGGTGCCCTTGGAGTACTGCGCGTCGCCCGGATTGGCGATCTTGTCGGCCTGCATGAAGTCGATCATCTGCTTGATCGCGGCCACGTTCTGTGGGGTGTCGAACGTCGGCTTGCCCGCGGAGTCAAAGAACGACCCGCCCTGCTGCTGGCTCAGCTCGAACGCCAGGTGGACGTTCTCCGGAATCTGACCGGCCTCGAGGGTCAGCCCGTAGTGCCCGTTCTTGGTCAGCTTCTTGGCGTCCGCGACGAATTCCGCCCAGGTCGCGGGCGGCCCGCTGATGCCTGCCGCCGCGAACTCGGCCTTGTTGTAATACAGGCCATAAGCCGTGCTGTAGAGCGGAACGGCGGTCGGCGGCTTGCCCACCGCGCCGGTGGCCGACAGGCTGCCGGCCAGGAACCGGCTGGAGCCACCGATCTGGTTCATGACCGACGAGGTGAACGGCAGGAACGCACCGGTCGCCTGGAGCGACGCGGACCAGGTGTTGCCGATGTTGAGGACGTCAGGGCCCTTGCCGGACACGGTGGCCGCCGTGATCTGGTTGAGCAAGGTCGTCCACGGGATCACCTGGACCTTGACCTTGATGCCGGTCTGCTTGGTGAATTTCGCGATCTGCGGGGCCAGGACCTGCTGATCGTCCTGCAGGCTGGTGCCCTGGTTGCTGGCCCAGTACGTGAGCGTCGGATGGGCGGAGGAACTGGAATTCGAACCGCTGCTGCCGCAGGCAGCGAGGGGCACTGCCGCCAGCATGGCGGCACAGGCCAGGGTCGACAGCTTCGTCGGTCTCATGTGGTGTCCTTCCAGGGAATGAGGGTCGCGAGCACACCACAGGCCTCGCGGGGGGACCGGGGACTATAACGGGGATCTTTTACATCTTCCTATAAGGCGTAAATTATGTGCGCCTGCCGAGTACTGTCAACGCCGTGAATGCCTCCGTATCCGTTTCGTTACCTAGGCCGGCCGCCCGGCTCCGGGACTGGCCCGGGACCCGTCCCGGCCCAGTCCGCGACACGCCGCCCGGCGACTCGCCGCTGGTCGTGAGGTGCGCGTCACTTATTCCAGGCCGTAAAATAGGCGAGTCCGCAGCTGTATCGTGGCGGTGACTCCGCCGGTGAGGCAGGTCGATGCCCAGGCCCAGCACGACCACGGTACGGGATCTCCGGAAGAGCAACCGGTCCCGTGCGCTGTGGCAGGTGTTCCTTAACGGCCCGCTGACCCGACAGGAGGTCGGTTCGGTCGCCGGGCTGAGCCCGGCCACCGTCAGCAACCTGGTCGCCGCCCTGGTGGCCGAGGGTGTCGTGGCCGAGGTCGGCCTGGAGGATTCCAACGGCGGCCGGCCCCGCGGGCTGCTGCAGGTCAACCCCGGGTACGGCTACGTCATCGGGGTGGACGTCGGGGAGACCGCGTTCCTGGTCGAGCTGTTCGACTTCGGCCTGCAGCCGCTGGCCCGGCACACCTCGGTGACCGACATGACGGTGCTGGACCCCGAGGACGCCGTGCGGCACATCGTCCAGGGCATCGAAGCGGTCATCGCCGAGGCTGGCGTGCCCGAGTCCGCCCTGCTCGGGGTGGGGGTCGGCGTGCCCGGGCTGGTGGAGAACCGCGAGGCCGCGGTGGTGCACGGTCAGAGCATCGGCTGGGACGCCGTCCCGCTGGAGGCGATGCTGCACAGCCGGACCGGCCTGCCGATCCTGGTGGACAACGGCGCCAAGACCCTGGGCCAGGCGGAACGCTGGTTCGGCGCCGCCCGGGATACCGAGAACGCGGTGATCGCCCTGCTCGGCATCGGCGTGGGCCTGTGCATCATCAGCAACGGCGAGGTCTACCGGGGCGCGACCAGCAGCGCCGGTGAATGGGGCCACACCACCGTCGAGGTCGGCGGCCGGGCGTGCCGGTGCGGCGCGCAGGGCTGCCTGGAGGCCTACGTTGGCGCGGGCGCGATCGTGGCCCGCCACGAGCAGCTCGATGGGCGCCGGGCCGCGGCCGCCCCGGGCGAGCTGGACACCCAGATCGCTGCGATCATCGCCGACCGGGACCGGGACCAGGCGGCGGCCCAGGTCCTGGCGGAAACGGTGACCTATCTCGGGGCTGGCATTGGCGGCCTGGTCAACCTCTTTAATCCCGAACGAATTGTTCTGGGCGGCTGGCTCGGCCAGGCCCTGAGTGACGCGCTACTGCCAGAAATCCGCCGGGCGGCGGGCCGGCAGGCGCTCCGGCTGCCGTTCAGCCGGGCCGAGATCGTCAAGGCTGACCTGGGCCAGGATGCCGTCGCGCTGGGCGGCGCGACGCTGCCGATCGCCCGGCTGCTCACCGCCGGGGCGATGCGCGCCGGCAGCCCGGGCGGCCGGCGCCGGGCCCGCTCGGCCGTCCCGGCCGGCTGACCGGCCCAGCCAGCGTCTGCCCTGCCGCCGGCGGCGCTTGACCCTGACGGCCGGCTCTGACTGCCTCTCCCCCGCTCCGGCACCGCTTGACCCTGACGGCCGGCCCAGCCCGCCTCTCCCCCGCCCCCGGCGCGCTTGACCCGACTTTACTCAAGCCTTAACGTAAGTGCTAAAGTAAGCAGCCGCCGGCGCCGACAGTGCTTGTACACGTCCCGGATGCCCGTGCTACCCCGATGAGCAGCGCCCGTGCTACCCGACGAACAAGGAGCGGCCGGCATTGTCCATGCGCTTTCCAGCAGGCTTCCTCTTCGGCGCCTCCACCTCCGCTCACCAGATCGAGGGAGCCGTTGACGAGGACGGCCGTGGCCCCTCGATCTGGGACACGTTCGCCGCCACCCCCGGCGCGGTGACCCATGGCGATACCGGCACCATCGCCTGTGACCACTATCACCGCGTCGATGCCGATCTCGACCTGGCCGCCGCCATGGGACTGACCGCCTACCGGTTTTCCCTCGCCTGGCCGCGCATCATCCCGGACGGCACGGGTTCGGTGAACCAGAAAGGCCTCGACTTCTACCGGCGGATGCTGGACGGGCTGCACGCCCGCGGCATCGAGCCGGTGGCCACGCTGTACCACTGGGACCTCCCGCAGCCACTGCAGGACGCAGGCGGCTGGGCCAGCCGCGACACCGTGCCGCGGTTCTGTGACTACGCCCAGGTGGTGCTGGACAACCTGGGCGACCTGGTTAGCCGGTGGGTCACGGTCAACGAGCCATTCTGCTCCGCGATGATCGGCCACCTGGAGGGCCGCCACGCGCCCGGCCTGCGGGACCTGCACGCCGCGCTGGCTGCCGGGCATCACCTGCTGCTCGCGCACGGGCAGGCAGTGCAGATCGTGCGGGCCAGCGCGCCCCACGCCAAGGTGGGGATCTCGCACCTGTTCTCCGACCTGAGGCCGGCCTCGCCGTCCGCTGCCGACGAAGCGGCCACCCGGCGGCTCGACGGGTACGAGAACCGCTGGTTCCTCGACCCGGTGACCACTGGGAGCTACCCGGAGGACATGGTCGACTGGTATCAGCGCCAGGTGCCGATCGACTTCGTCCGCGACGGCGACATGGGGATCGTGGCGACGCCCACGGACTTCCTCGGGGTCAACTACTACGAGACCAAGGCCGTGGCCCACGACCCGGCCGAGCCCTACCACCAGGCCCGGGCACTGCCCAGCACCGGCAGGCTGACCGCAGGCGGACTGGACGTGCGCCCGGATGGCCTGGGCCGCATCCTGCACCGCGTGTCCAGCCAGGTAACCGCGCCGCTGTACATCACCGAGAGCGGCGCCGCCTTCAACGACTACGCCGATCCCGAGGGCGGCGTGGATGACCTGGAACGGGTGGACTACCTGGCCGATCACCTCGGTACCGCGCTGGCCGCCATCGAGTCCGGCGTGGACCTGCGCGGCTACTTCGTGTGGTCGCTGCTGGACAACTTCGAATGGGCCGAGGGGTATGGCCGCCGGTTCGGCCTGGTGTACGTGGACTTCGCCAGCCAGACGCGGATCCCGAAGGCCAGCGCGCGCTGGTACCAGCAGCTGATCGCCGGGCAGCCGGGCGGCTGACGCCGCTGCCTCGCC
>Ga0207665_10002702_pt1 | contig 11894 bp, 11 predicted proteins | sample LARL112metaG_FD_184351 | JGI IMG/M metagenome (GOLD analysis project Ga0207665, IMG submission 184351) | Corn, switchgrass and miscanthus rhizosphere microbial communities from Kellogg Biological Station, Michigan, USA - LAR L11-2 metaG... | ecosystem: Host-associated > Plants > Roots >...
AGCCACAGCATCAGCAGCCACAGGCGCCGCCGCCGCAACAGCCGCCGCAACAGCCGCCGCGGCCGCAGCCGACGCCGGCCGCCGCGGGCCGCGGGCCACAGCGGCCCCAGTCGTCCCAGGGACCGCAAGGGCCCCACGGGCCCGCAGGGGATCCCCGGCTCCAGCCTCCGCCGCCGCCGTCCCCGGGCCGATCCCAGCCACCGCCCCCGGCCGGGCCCCCGCGGTACGAGCCGCGTCGGCCTGACCCGCGGCAGGCGCCGTCCGCGGACCGCCGTTACGGCGGCTAAAGTCGTGTCCCTTCGATCATTCGACGCGCCCGGCACCCAAGGCCATGAAGAAGACTCGAGAACATTCCGTGAGAGTGGCTCTCTAAGGATTCTTTGCCGTAGAGAGCCACTCTCACGGAACTGAATCTGCGGTGATTAGAGCCTCGTGGTGCAGGAGAGGTACTTGGTGCCAGGCCGCGGCGGCCGTCTGGAACGGCGACTGTGGTCCAGATCGTACGGAGCGCTCTCGAGGTATTACGGTGGTTGGCGTGCCGAGGATCAGTGGTTAGCGTGCCGAGGATCACACTGCTCGGGCGGCCGGGCTGTCACCTGTGCGACGACGCGCGGGCGGTCATCGAGCGGGTCGCGGCCGAGCTCGGCGTCGGGTGGGAGGAGCGGGACATCACCGCGTCCGAGGCAGACCTGCGCGAATACTGGGACAAGATCCCGGTCACCCTGGTCGACGGTGTGCAGATCGACTTCTGGCGGGTGAGCGAGGCCCGGCTCCGGGCCGCGCTGCGCTGATCACGGGGCCGGCCGTTGCACCTGGCTGGCGCGGACCGTCGCGGCTGACGTATCAGGATTCCGTCCTCGGACCTCTGACCAGGTATGCAGGGGATCGGGGTCGGCCGGGCGGGGGCACGGGCGTCGCTTACGTCACTTTGTGAATTGATGCACAAAGGCGTACCGTGAAAGAACGACGTCGGCTGACGCGGGCTCTTACCGCCGCCTGTTCTCGAACCCCGAGAGCCCAACCCCAGGAGCGCTGCCGCGATGCACAGTAACGCTATGCCGTCCCAGCTCGACGGCCAGGCTGACGACGGCCGGGCTGACGAAAGCCAGGCTTACGACAACGGCGAGGCTATCGAGGGTCTTGAGGGCCAGGCCGACGGGATCCCCGAGGCCACGGTGGCGCGGCTGCCCATCTACCTGCGCGCGCTCTACGGCCTGGCCGAACGCGGTATCAGCACCGTGGCCAGCGAGGAACTCGCCGCGGCGGCCGGGGTGAACTCGGCCAAGCTGCGCAAGGACCTGTCCCACCTGGGCTCGTACGGGATCAGGGGAGTCGGCTACGACGTCGACTACCTCGTCTACCAGGTATCCAGGACGCTGGGCCTGACCCAGGACTGGCCGGTGGTCATCGTGGGGGCCGGGAACCTCGGCCGCGCGCTGGCCAACTACGGCGGTTTCGTCTCCCGCGGCTTCACGATCTCCGCCATGCTCGACAGCGACACGGCTATCGTGGGCAGCAGGATCGCGACGCTGACCGTCCGGCCTGTCGACGACCTGGAAGCCGTGGTGGCCACGCACAAGGTCGCGATCGGCGTGATCGCCACCCCGGCCGGGTCAGCGCAGGCCGTCTGCGACCGGCTCGTCGCGGCTGGCGTCACGAGCATCCTCAACTTCGCTCCGCTCGTGCTGAGCGTGCCGGAAGGAGTAGACGTGCGGAAGGTCGATCTCTCGATCGAGCTGCAGATCCTCGCCTTCCACGCCCAGCGCAGGTCGGCGTCGCGGCCGGCGGACGCAGCCGGTCCCCACGGCGGGAACGCCGGAGCGGCCGGCCGGCGTTCAGTACCTCAGGTACCCGCGGAACTCGCGGCCCAGGGCTAGGCGGTGAACAGGTGAGCGTGCTGGTGGTCGGCCTGAGCCACAAAAGTGCCCCGGTCGCGACCTTGGAGCGGGCCGTGGTAAGCGGTGACACGCTCACCAAGCTGCTCCGCGACCTGGTGCAGGCCGAGCCGGTGGCCGAGGCCTTCGTCATCTCCACCTGCAACCGGGTCGAGGTGTACGCCGACGTGGACCGCTTCCACGCGGGCGTCACGGCGATCTGCGAACTGCTCGCCCGGCACTGCGGGGTGCCGTCACCCGAGCTCACCCCGCACCTGTACGTGCACTACGAGGAGCGGGCGATCAGCCACCTGCTCGCGGTGGCGGCCGGCCTGGACTCGATGGTGGTCGGCGAGGACCAGATCCTCGGCCAGGTGCGCTCGGCGGTCAAGCTGGCCGAGGAGCACGGCACGGCCGGCCGGGTGCTCGGCGAGCTCGGGCGGCTCGCGCTGCGCACCGGCAAGCGGGGCCGGGCCGAGACCACGATCGGCCGGGCCGGCCTGAGCCTGCTCAGTGCGGCCATGGAGGTGGCCGCCGGGCAGGCGGGAACGGATACGTTGTCCGGCCGCCGGGTGCTCGTCGTCGGGGCCGGCTCGATGAGCGCGCTCGCCGCCGCGACGGCGGCGCGCAGCGGCGCGGCCAGCATCGCTGTAGCCAACAGGACCAAGGAACATGCCGAACGGGTCGCCGCTACCGTCGGCACTTCCCCCACCACGGTCAGCGGCCTAGACACCTTGCCCGCCGCTCTCGCCGCCGCCGACGTCGTCATCTCCTGCACCGGCGCGACCGGGCACGTCATTACTGTCGATGTGATCTGCGCTGCCCTGGCGGCCCGGAGCGGTTCCGCCCCGGAGAGCCCGCGGGGTCCGCTGGTGATCATGGACCTGGCCATGCCGCGGGACGTGGAGCCGGGCGTCGCGGACCTGCCCGGCGTGGTGCTCATCGGCATGGACCAGCTCCGCGAGCACGCCAGCGCGATCAGGGACGACGACGTCGCCGCCGTGCGCGCCATCCTCGAGGCCGAACTCGCCAGCTACCAGTCGGCCATGGACGCCGCCCGGGTCGCCCCGGTGGTGGTCGCGCTGCGGGCCAAGGCGGCCAAGGTGGTGGACGCCGAGCTGACCAGGCTGTCCGGCCGGCTCAGCGCCGACGACCTGAGCGGGCACGCCCTCGACGAGATAGCCCAGACCGTCCGCCGGGTGGTAGACAAGCTGTTGCACGCGCCGACCGTACGGGTCAAGGAACTCGCGGGCTCGCCGGGGGGCGAGGAGTACGCCGCGGCGCTGCGTGTTCTCTTCGATCTCGACCCACGCGCAGTCGAGGCGGTCACCCGCGCCGCCCCGGAGCAGGAGGGCTCACGGTGAACGCGGTGACACCGCTCAAGCTCGGGGTGACGCTACGGCTGGGCACCCGCAAGAGCCCGATGGCCATGGCGCAGTCCGGCCAGGTAGCCGAGCTCATCACCGAGCGGACCGGACGGCCGGTCGAGCTGGTCGGGGTGACCACGCTGGGTGACGTCAGCCGGTCCCAGCTGACCCAGATCGGCGGCACCGGCGTGTTCGTCAGCGCGCTGCGCGAGGCGCTGCTGCGCGGCGAGGTGGACCTGGCGGTGCACTCGCTCAAGGACCTGCCGAGCGGCCCGGCGGCCGGCATCAGGCTGGCCGCGGTGCCGGTCCGCGACGACCCGCGGGACGCGCTGGTCGCGCGGGACGGCGCCAAGCTCGCCGACCTGCCGCCCGGCGCCAGCATCGGCACCGGCTCGCCCCGGCGGGCCTCCCAGCTGCTCGCGCTCCGCAGCGACCTGGACTGCGTCCCGATCCGCGGCAACGCGGGCACCCGGCTTAGCAAGGTGACCGACGGCGAGCTCGACGCGGTCGTGCTGGCCTACGCGGGCCTGGCCAGGATCGGCCTGCTCAGCACGGTCACCCAGGTGTTCGAGCCGGACGAGATGCTCCCGGCCCCCGGCCAGGGCGCGCTCGCGGTCGAGTGCCGTGACGGCGAGCCCGAGCTCGCGGCCCTGCTCGCGGCGGTGTCCGACCCGGCCAGCGTGGCCGCGGCGACCGCCGAGCGCAGCCTGCTCGAGGCGCTCGAGGCCGGCTGCAGCGCGCCCATCGGGGCGTATGCGGCCGGCACGGAGAGCCTCAGGATGCAGGCCGCGGTCATCAGCCTCGACGGGAGCCGGGTGCTGCGCGCGCACGGCACCGCGGCGGCCGCCGACGGCTGGCAGCTCGGCCGCGACCTCGCGGCGGAGCTGCTGCGGTCCGGCGCCTCAGATCTCATCAGCGTGCCGTCGGCACCGCTGAGCAGCAGGGATAGCAGGGATGTGAATGAGCGGTAGTCAGGATCATGGGTGGGTCGCGCTGGCCGGGGCGGGCCCGGGCGACGAAGGGCTGCTGACCGTCCGGGCGGTCGAGCTGCTCGGCCAGGCCAGCCTGGTCGTAGCGGGTGAAAGCCTGGCCGCGGTGGCGCGGCGTCACCTGAGCGAGGACGCCACCCTGGTGGACCCGGGGGACGGCGCGGCCGCTACCCGCGCGCTGGTGCAGGCGGCGCAGGAGGGCAAGCTCGCGGTCCGCCTCTTCCCCGGCGACCCGCTGCTGCTCGGCGGCGCGGCCGCCGACGCCGCGGCGTGCGCCGAGGCCGGCGTCAGGTTCGAGATCGTGCCCGGCGTGCCCGCGGCCACCGGGGTCCCGGCCTACGCGGGCATCCCGCTGGCCGGCGAGCGCACCGGCGAGCTGCGCGTCATCCACGCCGCCGAGGCCAGCCAGCTGACGTACAGCCCGGGCACGCTGGTCGTCCTGGGCGCGGACGCGGCCCCCGCCGACCTGGGGAAGATGCTGATCGCGGCGGGCTGGCCGGACTCGACCCGGTTCGCCATCACCTGGGACGGCACGACCAGCGCCCAGCAGACCGTGGTGACCACCCTGGGCCGGATCGGGCCCGACCTCAAGGCGGCCGGCGTGTCGCTGGCCAACACCAGGGGCGCGGCCGTCGCCGTGGTCGGCGAGACGGTAGCGGCCAGGGAGCAGCTGTCCTGGTTCGAGACCAAGCCGCTGTTCGGCTGGCGGGTGCTGGTGCCGCGGACCAAGGAGCAGGCCGCCGTGGTGTCGCAGCGGCTGCGGGAGTACGGCGCCGTGCCGGAAGAGGTGCCCACGATCGCGGTCGAGCCGCCGCGGACGCCGCAGCAGATGGAGCGCGCGGTCAAGGGGCTCGTCACCGGGCGCTACCAGTGGGTGGCGTTCACCTCGGCCAACGCGGTCAAGGCGGTGCGCGAGCGGTTCGAGGAGTACGGCCTCGACGCCCGGGCGTTCGCCGGCGTGAAGATCGCCGCCGTGGGCGAGCAGACCGCGGCGGCGCTGCTCGACTTCGGCATCCGGGCCGACCTGGTGCCCGACGGGGACCAGTCGGCCGAGGGCCTGGCCGCGGCCTGGCCCCCGTACGACGACCTGCTCGACCCGATCAACCGGGTGCTGCTGCCGCGGGCCGACATCGCCACCGAGACGCTGCTGGCCGCCCTGATCGATCTCGGCTGGGAGGCCGAGGACGTCACCGCCTACCGCACGGTCAGGGCCGCGCCGCCGCCCGCGCCGATCCGCGAGGCCATCAAGGGCGGCGGCTTCGACGCCGTGCTGTTCACCTCGTCCTCCACGGTGCGGAACCTGGTCGGGATCGCGGGCAAGCCGCACGCGGTCACCGCCATCGGGGTGATCGGCCCGCAGACCGCCAAGACCGCGGCCGAGTTCGGGTTGCGGGTGGACGTGACCGCGCCCCAGCAGTCCGTTACCGCCCTGGTCGACGCGATGGCCGAGTACGGCGCGAGCCTGCGGGACGCGGCTATCGCGGCCGGGGAACCGGTCCGCCGTCCGAGTGAGCGCCGCCGCGGCGCGCGGCGCCGTCTTCGTTAGGAGGGTTACCCCAATGACCGCGGAGTTTCCCGTCGCGCGTCCCCGGCGGCTGCGGCGCATCCCTGCCCTGCGCGCCATGGTGGCCGAGACCTCGCTGCGCCCGCGCGAGCTGGTGCTGCCGGTGTTCGTCAAGGAGGGCCTGGCCGAGCCGCAGCCCATCAGCTCGATGCCGGGCGTCGTCCAGCACACCAGGGACAGCCTGCGCAAGGCGGCCGCGGAGGCAGCCGCGGCGGGCGTCGGCGGGCTGATCGTGTTCGGCGTCCCCGCGGTCAAGGACGGCCGCGGCTCGGCCGCCGACGACGCGGCCGGCATCTCCCAGCTCGCCCTGTCTGACCTGCGGGCCGAGGTGGGCGACGCCTGCGTGATCATGGCCGACCTGTGCCTGTGCGAGTACACCGACCACGGCCACTGCGGCGTGCTCGCCGAGGACGGCTACGTCATCAACGACGCCACGGTGGAACGCTACGCCTCGATCGCGGTGGCCCAGGTGGAGGCGGGCGCGCATATGGTCGCGCCCAGCGGGATGATGGACGGCCAGGTGGCGGCGATCAGGGCCGCGCTCGACGCGGCGGGCCATCGCGAGACCGGGATCTGCGCCTACTCGGTCAAGTACGCGTCCGGCTTCTACGGCCCGTTCCGCGAGGCCGCGGAGGGCGCGCCGACGTTCGGCGACCGGGCCAGCCACCAGCAGGACCCGGCCAACGCCCGTGAGGCGCTCCGCGAGGTCGAACTCGACCTCGGCGAGGGCGCCGACATGGTGATGGTCAAGCCGGCCCTGGCCTACCTGGACATCATCAGGCGGGTGGCGGACGCGGTGACCGTCCCGGTGGCGGCGTATCAGGTCAGCGGGGAATTCGCGATGGTCGAGGCGGCGGCGGCCAACGGCTGGCTGGACCGGGAGCGGATCATCATGGAGACCCTCACCGCGATCCGCCGGGCCGGCGCGAGCGTCATCCTGACGTACTGGGCGGCCGAAGTGGCGAGGCTGCTGGGATAGATGGTCTCGTTGTGCAAAATGTGACCGTCGTTTCCGGCCGAGCTGGGTCATTGGCCCGAACGGGCTGTGGTTCGTGCCCTACGATAGGTAACAGGGATATCCGGGGCGTGATACGCGGCCCCGTTCGTTTATCTGGGTTTTATCTCGCGCATGAGAGCCAGCGGGCCATGCGCCTCGTGGTGTCAAGCCAATGGAGTGGCAGGGGTCTATGGTCGACGTGGGACGGCGCCGGGGACCGCGGGTCCGCGGCCGGGCGGCCGAACGCCAGCAGCCGCCCGGCGCCACGGCGGCCGGGTACGCGTCGATGGGCTGGCCGGTCTGCCTCGGCGCGCATACCTACCGCGGCACGCGCGGCGCGGTGGAACCGGGCCGGGCCTGCTCGTGCGACCGGGTGGGATGCCCGGCGCCGGGAGCGCACCCCGTGTCGCCCGCCTGGCAGATGCAGGCGACCGTCGACCTGAACGTGATCCAGACCTGGTGGGAAACCCGGCCGGAGGCGAGCGTGATCCTCGTCACCGGCCGGGTTTTTGATGTGCTCGACGTGCCGGCCGCGGCCGGGGCGGCCGCGCTCGCGCAGATGGAGGCGGCTGGGGTGCCCGTCGGGCCGGTCGCCGTGCTCGGCCATGACCGGATGCTGTTCTTCGTCATCACCAGGGGCTCGCCCGCCGACGAGGACGAATGGTGGTCGTGCGGGCTCGATTCCGAGCCGGAGGGCGACGTCACCGGGCTGCGCTGGCACTGCCGCGACAGCTACGTGCTGGCCCCGCCGTCCCGGCTGGCGGACGGCCACGAGGCGCGCTGGCTCCGCTCGCCGCACGAGTACCCGCTGCCTGACGCGCTGCGGCTGCTTGAGTACCTCGTGGACGCGTGCGAGGCGTAGCTTTACTGGGTGACAACTCGCAGTGAGGAATTGTTCGCCCGCGCCCGTTCGGTCATCCCCGGTGGGGTCAACTCGCCGGTCCGCGCGTTCGGCTCGGTCGGGGGCACGCCGCGGTTCATGGTGCGGGGTTCCGGGCCCTACCTGACCGACGCGGACGGGCGGGAGTACGTCGACCTGGTCTGCTCGTGGGGGCCGATGATCCTCGGGCACGCGTTTCCGGCAGTGCTGTCGGCGATTTCTGCCGCCGTGGCCAACGGCACCTCGTTCGGGACCGCCACCCCAGGCGAGGTGGAACTGGCCGAGGAGATCGTGGCGCGCGCCCCGGTCGAGCAGGTCCGCCTGGTCAACTCCGGCACCGAGGCGACCATGTCGGCGGTGCGGCTGGCCCGCGGGTTCACCGGGCGGCCGCTGGTGGTCAAGTTCGCCGGCTGCTACCACGGGCACGTGGACGCGCTGCTGGCGGCGGCGGGCTCCGGCGTGGCCACGTTCGGCTTGCCCGACTCGCCCGGTGTGACCGGGGCGGCGGCTGGGGATACGGTCGTGCTGCCCTACAACGATGTGCCGGCCGTGTCGGAAGTGTTCGCTTCTCGCGGTTCCTCGATCGCGTGCGTCATCACCGAGGCGTGCCCGGCCAACATGGGGATCGTGCCGCCCGCGCCCGGGTTCAACTCGCTCTTGTCGTCGCTGTGCCAGTCGGCGGGGGCGCTGCTGATCATGGACGAGGTGCTGACCGGGTTCCGGGTTTCGTCGTCGGGTTGGTACGGCATCGACGGCGTGGCGGGCGACCTGGTGACGTTCGGCAAGGTGATGGGGGGCGGCCTGCCCTGTGCGGCGTTCGGCGGGCGGGCTGAGATCATGTCCCGGCTGGCGCCGGCGGGACCGGTTTACCAGGCGGGGACGCTGTCCGGGAACCCGCTGGCGGTGGCGGCCGGGCTGGCTACGTTGCGGTCGTGCACTCCGGAGGTGTACGCGCGGGTGGATTCGGCGGCCGCCGCGGTGGCGAAGCTCGCCTCGTCCGCTTTGACGGCGGCCGGGGTGCCGTTCTGGCTGTCCGAGGCGGGCAGCCTGTTCTCGGTGTTCCTGGGGCGTTCCGAGCCGGTGCGGTCGTTCGCCGACGCGAAGGGCCAGTCGGCCGCGGCCTACGCCGCGTTCTTCCACGCCATGCTGGACGGCGGCGTCTACCTGCCGCCCTCCGGCTACGAGGCGTGGTTCCTCTCCGCCGCCCACGACGACGAAGCCCTATCCCGCATCGCCGACGCCCTCCCCGCCGCCGCCACTGCCGCCGCCGCGGCGCTCAACGCCTAACGCGGCGGCAGCCGTGCTGCACGCCTAACGCGGCGGCAGCCGTGCTGCACGCCTAACACGGCGGCAGCCGTGCTGCACGCCAAGCGCAGCGCCCGGCCGCTAACCCCACGCGTCCCGTTCGCCACACCACACCCACGCCTCTCGTCCACCACCCGCCGCCGTCGGTGATTCAAGATCGTTCGTCAGTTTTGGTGGCTATGACCACCAAAACTGACGAACGATCCCGGTGGGTTGCGTTCTATAGCGCGTTGGCGAGCGATACGCAAACCGTTGTCCACAGGCGTGAGAGGCGGGAAAAGTTTTCCACAGGATCCGGGTGAGTTGTGCGCTGGATCGGCGAGCGGGAGACAGTCGATGCATGTCTCGTAGCTCTCGCGACCCGCCTGGCCTGACCGATCTGCTCCGCGATCAGGAGGGAGTCATGAGCGCGGCATCCGCTCTCGGATGGATGTCGCGGGAGGAACTGCGCTGGCGTGTGGCCAGCGGCCGGTGGCAGCGGCCATGTCACGGGATCGTCGTGGCTCACTCTGGCCCCATGACGCCGAAGCAGGAGCTCTGGGCAGCTCTTCTGTGGGCCGGAGAGGGCGCGGTACTGGCTGGGCTCACCGCCGCGAGACTGGATGGGCTCGAGGGATTTTCCGGGGATGAGCGCGCATCGCCGCCGATCCATCTTCTCGTGCCAGCCGGTCGATCCGTGCGGCGGAAACCGCCTGGCCTGTCCGTCGTTGTGCACTACTCGACCATGCTCGGGTCAGGGGATGTGCATCCGTCGCGGGAGCCGCGGCGGACGCGGGTGGCGCGGTCGCTGGTGGACGCGGCAGCGTGGATGGGCAGCGACCGCGGGGCGCAGGCGGTGCTGGCCGCCGGGGTGCAGCAGCGGCTGGCCAGGCTGCAGGATCTGCTGGCGGTGGTGACCGGGAACGTGCGGCTGCCGCGCCGGGTGATGATCAGGGCCACGCTCGACGACATCGCGGGCGGGGCCCAGGCGCTGTCCGAGCTGGACCTCACCCGGCTGGTCCGCCGCCACCGGCTGCCTGAGCCCGACCGGCAGGCATCGCGCCGGGACTCGGCCGGACGGCGCCGGTGGCTGGATGCCGTCTGGGAGGCAGCCAGGGTCATCGTCGAGGTGGACGGGATCCATCACTTGGACGCGGCCCAGTACTGGGCGGACATGGACCGCGACAACGATTTCATCCTGGACGGCTATCGCGTGCTGCGCTTCCCCGCGTTCGTGGTGCGGTACCACGGCGACTACGTGGCCGGGAAGATCCGGGAGGCGCTGGGGCTCGCCCGTCCCCGGATCGAGATCCCTGCCTGACCTGGACTGGGTAAGCTGGCCGGGCTATGTCCGACGTAACCATCGTCCACCTGCTCAGGCACGGCGAGGTGGAGAATCCGGCCGGGATCATCTACGGCCGCCTGCCTGGATACCACCTGTCCGCGAACGGCCGCGCGATGGCCAGCGCCGCCGCGGACTACTTCGCCGGACGGCCGGTCGCCGTCCTGTTCTGCTCTCCGCTCGAGCGGGCCCAGGAGACCGCGCGGCCGGTGGCGGAGCGGCTCGGGCTCGACATCGTGACCGATGACCGGCTGATCGAGTCGTGGAACCACTTCGAGGGCATGAAGTTCGGCGTCGGCGACGGGTCGCTGCGCCGCCCCGCCCACTGGCCGCACATGATCAACCCGTTCCGGCCGTCCTGGGGGGAGCCGTACCGTGCGGTCACCACCCGGATGTTCGCCATGATGGAGACGGCCAGGCTGGCCGCGACCGGGCAGGAGGCGGTGTGCGTCAGCCACCAGCTGCCGATCTGGGTGACCAGGCGGATGGCCGAGAGCAAGCGGCTGTGGCACAACCCGGCCAGCCGGGAGTGCGCGCTGGGCAGCGTGACCAGCTTCACCTATTCGGGCGACCGGCTCACCGGGGTGTACTACACCGTGCCGGCCCGGGGGCAGGTAACCCAGGGCGATGCGGCACAATAGTGAAGTACTACCCCCTGTAGGAGATCGCAAGGGTCCACCCGTGCTGAGAGCCCAGCCTCTGAAAACACTGGCCGTCAGATCCAGGCGTCGCCCGGTCGTGCTAGCGGCCGCCGTGCTGGCGGCGGTGCTGCTGATCGTGGTCGTGGTGACCGGCTGGCCAGGAGGCGGGAGCAGCGACACGACCACGGTGGACGGTAACGCCAGCGCGGTGCTGTACGACACCGGGCACCGTCCGGTGGCGCCCGCGTTCACCGGCACCACGCTGACCGGCTCGAAGCTGAGCTTCGCGGCCTACCGCGGCCAGGTGGTCGTGCTCAACTTCTGGGGATCGTGGTGCGTGCCGTGCCGCGAGGAGGCCGTGACGCTGGCCGCCGTGGCCACCAAGTTCCGGCCTGCCGGGGTGTCCTTTCTCGGCGTGAACGTACGGGATACCACGGCGAGCGCTCAGGCGTTCGTGAGCAAGTTCGGAGTCGGCTACCCGAGCGTCAGTGACCCCGGGTCGGTGATCTCGGCCGACTTCAGCGATGTGGTGCCGATCGCTGCGACCCCGACCACGCTGGTGATCGACCGGACCGGGCACATCGCGGGCGCGGTCTTCGGCGCCGTCACCTACTCGGAGCTGTCCAAGATCCTGGCGACGGTCACCGCGAAGGGCGGGTGAGCCGATGACCGACGTGCAAGCACCGGAAACCGATCCCTTCGACCCAGCCGCCGAACGGGACGACCCGCCGCGCCCCAGTCCCGGCTCACCGGGCGCGGGCGCGTTCGGCCTGGCCGACTGGCTCCGGTGGGGGTGGCGGCAGCTCACCTCGATGCGGATCGCGCTGATCCTGCTGTTCCTGCTGGCCCTGGCCAGCGTGCCCGGGTCGATCCTGCCGCAGGAGGGCAACAACGCCCCCGGCGTCCAGCAGTACTACACCGCCCACCCGGCCCTGGCGCCCTGGCTGAGCCACCTC
>Ga0207665_10002703_pt1 | contig 11893 bp, 6 predicted proteins | sample LARL112metaG_FD_184351 | JGI IMG/M metagenome (GOLD analysis project Ga0207665, IMG submission 184351) | Corn, switchgrass and miscanthus rhizosphere microbial communities from Kellogg Biological Station, Michigan, USA - LAR L11-2 metaG... | ecosystem: Host-associated > Plants > Roots >...
GGAAGAAAAACCACGATCGGTGTAATCGTCGATCCAAGCAGCGGGACCGCCATTTCGCGCAATGCGCTGGAAATCGCCTGAAAACGGTTTTGCCCCGCGTCGCGATGCAGAACGATATTTTCCAGAACTACGATCGCATCGTCAATCACCAGGCCAACCGCGGCGGCGAGTCCGCCGAGGGTCATCAAATTGAAACTCTCACCGAACGAGTTTAGAGCGATGAAGGTAATACACAGCGTCGCCGGTATAACCAGGCCGGCAATAATCGAAGCTCCCCAATCGCGAAGGAAAAGAATCAAGATAGCGACGGAAAGAAGAATGCCGATAAGCACGGCATCGCGAACGCTGGAAATGGAATCGCGCACGATCGTCGACTGATCGTAAAAGAGTTCGAGATGAACGCCGGGAGGAAGGCCTCCGCTGAGCGACTGAATTTGCCGGTGGACTTCATCGGCGACTGCAAGCGTATTGCTGTCCGGCTGACGAATGACATTGAGAAGCACGGCAGACTTCCCATTGGCCGTGACCATGGTATAGACCGGCGCAACCGAACGCGTGACGCTGCCGATATCGCGAACGCGAATGGGCACTCCCGCCGGAGAAGCCTTGACCACGATTTGCCCCAGTTCGTCGGGAGAATGGACCTGTCCGCTGATCAGGCTGAGCACCAGTTGATGATTATTCTCGTACAGCCCGGGCGAATCGATGAGATTCGTTTTTCGCACGCCGTCCAGAATATCCGCGACCGTGACCCCCGCCGCTAAGAGCCGCGCCGGATCGGGAGTGATCTGATATTCCGGCACGCGGCCGCCTTGGACCACCACGGAAGCGACGCCGTCCAGACGATTTAACCGAGGCTTGATGTCGTACGTCGCCATCTCCCACAACTTGTCCGGCGACACGGAATCGGAAGTTAGGCTGTAACCGACAATCGGAAATGTAGCGAACGTCAGTCGGTGCGTTTCGAGTTTCGCCGTGGTGGGAAGTTCGGCTTGCATGCGAGCGACCACTGCATCCACTCGCTGCAAGGTTTGCACCATGTCCACATTCCAATCGAAAAACAGATCGATCTCCGCCGACCCTCGGCTGGTAATGGAGAGCACGCGCTGCAGCCCGGGAACGTTGTTGACCGATTCTTCGATCGGGCGCGTGATCGTCACCAGCATCTGATCGATCGGCATTACGCCGTTGTCGACTCCGATCACGATGCGCGGGAAATCCGTGCTGGGGAAAACCGAGATGGGAATACTGAACGCCAGATAACCGCCGATCAGCGCCAGACTGATGATAAGAAAAAGCAGCGGCCGCGAAATGTTCTGAAACCATCGCAGTTTTTCCGCCTCGGGTTTCGGTTGCGAAGGAGAAACGGATGGCTCCGGCATTCGCGCTACTCCTTTTCCGGGCCGGAAGACTTGGCTTTGTCAGCGGGCTTTTCGTCGGACTTTTCATCGGCCTTGCCGGAGTCTTCGTCCTTTGCCGGAGCAGCTTCAATTTTAATTTTCGTTTTGTCGGGAAGTCCGTAACCGCCGGAAGTGATGACCGACTCGCCTGCTTTCACGCCGCTGGTGATCTGCGTATCAGTTGTGCCGCGAATGCCGAGCTGCACGCTCTTCTGATGAGCGATGTTGTCGGAACCGGCGATGAGGACGTAATTAGCGCCCTCATTTGTTTGGAAAATGGCATTATTCGGCACCAGAACAGCGTCTTTGGCAGTAGCCGCAGTAATCGAAATCTGCACCGTCATGCCCGGCCTCAGTGACTCCGGCGGCTTCGCGGCTTCTACCCACACTTCAATCGTTGTGCTGCCTGGATCGAGGGCCGGACTCACCAGGCTGAGCTTGGCGGGAATTGCATCGTCCTCACCGGCAATTTTTATTTCCGCGCCCAGGCCTTTTTTCAATCCTGCCGCTTGCGCCTGGGAAACGTGCGCCTTCGCAATCAAGCGGCTGGTGTTCATCACCGTAAGCAGCGGTTGATTGGCCGTGGCAAGTTCGCCGGGATACAGCGGCCGATCGGTAACCACGCCATCAATCGGACTGCGAATTTGCGAATAGCTGAGCTGCGCTTCAGCGCCCAAAAGTTTTCCTTTTGCAGCCGATAGCTGGCCGCCGGCTGTTTTCAACGCCTGGTCTTTTCCTGAGCGCCGCAGGTCGTCCAATACTTTTTGCGCTTGCTGGTATTGACTCTGCGCCTGAGCCGCCGCTACTTCGGCGGCATCCAGTTCGCGCCGGGGAAGCGCGCCCTGCTGAAAAAGTTCCTTGCGGCTATCCAAAATTTTCAGCTGCGCGTCCGCAGCTGCTTTTGAGGATGAAGCTTCGAGCTCCGCTTTTTGAATCTGTTCAGGAATGCTGGACCCAGTGGAAGTCACATACCCGGCCTCAGCTTGCTCGTATTCGCCTTTGCTTTGTGCCGCGGCGGCGGAAAGGTCTCGGTTTTCCAGAATAGCCAGAAGCTGGTTCTTCCGAACGTGTGCGCCCCGCTGAACCTCAAAGGACCTTATGGTCGAGCTGATTTTGGGAGCTATGACCGCCTGCTGCAGAGGAAAAACGACCGCTTCTGCGGTAACAATCCTGGAAACGTCGCCGGTTCGTGCCGGCGCTACCTGAACGGAAACCTCCGGCACAGCGTCCGCTTCTTTTTTCGAGCAGGCTGCTGCCATCAGGAAAATAAGAATCGTAAGCGGCAGCGGGAACAACGATCGAGACAGCTTAGCGTGTGGCCAGTCCAAGCGAGAGGTCATGGCGTCGTGAGCACTCCAGTGAGCGTTTGAAGATTTGCCAGGGCCACACGGTAGCGGACCGCCCCGTCGTGATAATTGTTATTGGCCTGTACTAACGCTGTTTGCGAATCCACTACTTCCAGGACTGTTGCTTCTCCATTCTTATAGCGGAGCGCAATCAGTCGTTGGCTTTCCGCGGCAAGTTCAGCGGTGCGTGCAAGCCCGGCAAGCTCATTCATCGCCGTTTCCGCTTCGATATAAAGCGAACGAATTTCTGCGATCAGTTTGCGCTGCGCAAAAGAGAGTTCCAGCTTGGCCTGCTTTTCATGCAACTGCGCCTGCCGGATGCGATCGCGCGTCGCGCCCCAATTCCACAGGGGGAGTGTGACGCTGCCCAGGGCGGAGGAACCGAGATTGTCCAGATGTTCCCCCTGAAAGAAACTACGCGTGGCGAAATTAGGCGCGTCGATTCCATAAAAATAGTCCAGCGTAAGCGAAGGCAGGTATGAAGCCCGTGCCGCACTAACTTCGTGGGTGGTCATGTGTAACGTTTCAAGCGCCGCGCGCAGATCGGGATTGCCGCGCGCGGCTTGTTGTTGCACCTCTTCAATCGTGGGGAGCGCTGCGGTCGCGCGCAGGTCGTCGGTAAGAACAAAATTGTCCTGCAGGTCCGGAAACAGGAGAACGGATAGATCAAGCCGCGCGTTCATCAGGGCAAGTCTTGCTTCCTGGAATTGCCGCTGCCGATCCTGCGCCTGCATCTCGGCCTTAATGGTGTCGGAGTGTGCGACCTCTCCGCCTTGTTCCAGTTGCTGTGTCAGTTGCAGAAATCGGCTGCCTTCATCGGTGGCGCGTCTGGCATCATCGAATTTGAATTGCGCGGACAACACATTGAAATAATTCTGCGTAACCGTCACTACCAGTCCGCGCGAAGCGATTTCCGCTTTGGCCCGCGCCAAGGCCGCGGCTGCGGAAATTTTCCGGTAATTAGCAACCGTGGCGATATCGAGTGCTTCATGCGCATTGCCCTGGCTGGTGTATTCGTGCACCGCATTGTTGGCGATGAAGCGTACGCCTCCGTGCTTGTTGCTCTGGGTGTAGAGATACTCGTTGTTGAAGTTAACCTGCGGGAGAAGCGCGTCTCGCGCCAGCGCGCGATCGATTCCAGCTGACGCGGCTTCAGTGACCGCGGCGTTATACACCGTGCTGTTTTTGCGCGCCAGTGCAATCGCCGAAGAAAGTGAGATTTCAACCGCGTTCGTTGTTTGGCCCGGCGCGCTTGTAGCGGTTGCCGTCGCAGAGCCTTGCAAGGTTGTCGGCGGCGCTGCTTGTTGCGGCTGCGGCGCTTCCGGTTTTTCTTGCGCCGATCCGGCGCATGCCGCCAGTGCGACTATCAACACAGCACACGGCAAAATCTTTATCCGAAGATGAATGGCAGAACTCACAGTTCTATGGGAAAAACTACAATTCCATCTTGCGATTCGATGGCGCCAGAATCGTCTGCAGGTACGTTAGCGAAAAGGACATAAATGTACGATTAATCCGAATTTTTATTAATCCCATTTAAGTGCGGCAAAATTGCAGTGAATGCCGTACCGTCCGGCCCGGAGCGTGTGAGCCTCAGCGTACCGTGATGCGCTTCCGCAATCCATTTTGCGATGGACAGGCCCAGTCCCGCTCCGCTCTCCGCGTGCGAGCGCGTGCGAACCTGATCGCCGCGAAAAAACCGTTCGAAGATGCGGGACCGAAGTTCTTGTGCGATTCCCGGTCCGTTGTCCGCAACGCAAATTTCTACGGCGTCCCGTGGTTCTGCAGCCGTTCCTGTGATGGCGCGCGTCGTGATCGAGACCGTTCCGCCCTTCGGCGTGTACTTGATTGCGTTATCCAGAAGATTCAGAAGCATGCGCCGCACCAGCGATTCGTCGGCAACGATGGCCACTTCGCCTTCCGAATGACTGCTCAGAGTTACGGATTTTGCGGCAGCCAGACTTCGCAAGGACTGCACGCATTCGCCGATCAGTTCATCCAGATAAAATTCTCGAAAAGTCACCGGATACTGTCCGGCGTCGGCGCGCGACAAAGTGAACATATCGTCCACCACGTGTGACAAGCGGCGCGCTTCGTCGTGAAGTATGCCAAGGGATTCGCGATATTCTTCGATGGAGCGAGACTGGTTCGACAATGCCACCTCCGATTCGCCCTGCAGAATCGCCAGCGGTGTGCGCAGTTCGTGGGAAGCGTCGGCGATGAATCTGCGCTGGCGTTCAAACGCTGTATCGAGGCGGTCAAGAAGGCGATTGAACGTGGCGGCAAGTCTTCCAAGTTCGTCCTGCGGATTTTGAATCGGCAAGCGCTCGTGAATTGTAAATTCACCGATGTGATCGGCTCGTGCGGTCATGCCGGAAACTGGAGCCAGACTCTTGCGCGCCAGAAAGTAGCCGCCCGCCGACGCAAGCACAATCGTGAACGGGATCAGCCATCCCAGAGCGAAACGGATATTTTTGAGGAGTTCGCTTTCCGGACGGAGGGACGCCAGAATCACCAGGCGGTAGGGTTTCCCGGACGCGACAAAGGTGCGCGCATAGCAGCGAGTGCCGCCGCGCTTGCCCGGCAGGCCGCGAAAGAATTTCGGCGGCGTGTCCAGCGCTGCGAGACATGTTTCCAAAGCGCGTGGAGAAATTTCCGGACTTGTATCGCCGTGGCTTTGCGGCGCGGCGCTGGGCAATTCGCTGGAGAGTGCTATCGGTTCGCCGCTGCTGGTCAACACCGCAAAAGAGTGGCCGGGATATTGATGCTCGAGCATCGATTGCCGCGCCGCTCCGGTGATCCCTTCCGCCGCTGGCGCGTCGCTTAACTCCGCGTCAAGCGTGGCCAGAAATGAGTCGGAGAGTTCCACCAGCCCTGCGTCCATTCGAGCCAGGACGCTTTGTTTAACGATGAAATAAATCACCAGTGACAGCAGCAGCAGCGAGCAGCTGAGCACCGCCGCATACCAAACCGTTAGACGGCTTCGTACCGAACTAAACATCGTTCTTCTTACCGCTGTTTTTCGCTTTATTGCGGGAAGATGCCGCATCGGATGAATGATTCACATAAGGCTCATCGCTGATGCCGAGCATATAACCGGCGCCGCGCTTGGTGTGCAGCAACGGAATATCTTTGGGGCCGTCAATCTTGCGGCGCAAGCGATTTACGTACACCTCGATCAGATTGGAAAACGGATCGAAATGTTCATCCCACACATGTTCGGCAATGTCGGCGCGCCCGATCACGCGTCCGGAGTTGCGCACCAGATATTCCAGCAGCGCGTACTCCTTGTGAGTAAGAGAAATGCGGCGATCGCCGCGCGTGGCCACTTGCGAGCCGGTGTCCAGTAGCAAATTCGCCACGGATAATTGCGCAGGCTTCACTTCAGACGGCCGGCGTAGCAAAGCCCGCATGCGCGCCAGCAGTTCGCGAAATTCAAACGGCTTTGTTAAGTAGTCGTCCGCGCCGTGGTCCAGCCCTGTAATGCGGTCTTCGACGGCGTCGCGCGCGGTCAGCATCAGAACCGGAACGTGCAAGCCGTTCTCGCGCAAGCGGCGACAGACTTCGAAGCCATTGAGCCCGGGCAGCATGATGTCCAGAATAATCAGATCGTAGGAATTGATTTCCGCTTGTTCGAGGGCCTCTGTTCCGGAAGCGACCGCGTCGACGGCATACGCTTGCTCCTTCAGGCCCTTGACCACAAACCGTTGTACGCCGGGATCGTCTTCTGCAATCAGTACTCGCACATCGGCATGATACGCGAATTCGCCCCCGTTATGGCGTGAACTAAATCGTCATGCTGTGCACTAACCTCGAACCCCTACGCTGCGAATCTAAGGCCAGACTGCTCACGGAGCAGCCGCCGTGCTTCCTCGTACGATCAGCTCCGGTTCTGCGATGATGTTTCTGGGATATTCCGCATTTTTTGCGGCGCTGATTCTCTGGACCAAGGTCTCTGCCGCGGTCATGCCCATCTCGCGCAGCGGTTGACGAATCGTGGTGAGCCCGGGATTTTGATACGCGGCGCTCTGAATATCATCGAAGCCGATAACCGATACATCCTCCGGAACGCGGCGTCCGGCTTCGCGCAGCGCGCGAATTGCTCCCAGAGCGGAAATATCATTGAACGCGAACAATGCCGTAAATGGCGTCCCCCTTTGCAATAGCTTACAAGTCATGTCATAGCCGGGCTGCGGCGTTGGTGATTCGCTCTGTAATTGCACGGTGAGATTTTCGCTGACCGTCACGCCCAGCTCCTGCGCCGCGGCACGAACGGCCTTCCAACGCACCTCCGTATCCGAACTGAAAGCCTGGCCTTTGATGAATGCAATTTTGCGATGACCCAGCCCGGTAAGGTGATCGAGAGCCAGGCGAGCCGCCCTGCTGTGATTCAACGAAATATTGGTAACCCCAGGCAGATGCTTGTGGCCGGAGACGGCCACTACCGGAACGGAAATAGAAGACTGACTGACGGTGTCCACCAGAATGAGCCCTTCCACCGCCCGCTGTTGCAGCAGACGTGGGTACTCGTCGATCAGATCGCTGCGGTGCCGGTGGCTGACCACGAAATAAAAGTAACCTTCCTGCAGAAGATGGTCCTCAATTCCGGAAAGAACCAGTGCCGCATAACCTTCGCTGATTTCCGGAACGATCACCCCAATAGTGAAACTGCGCTGCTGCCGCAGCATGCGAGCCATGACGTTGGGCCGGTAATTCAATTCGCGAGCGGCTGCGCGCACGCGCGACTGTGTGTGGTGGGGGATGGACTTGGCCGCCGGCGAGCGGTTCATTACCAGAGATACGGTGGCCACGGATAGTCCGAGATGCTCCGCCAATTCGCGGAGGTTTACTTTTTGCTCCGGGGCCTTTTTAGAGGGGCCGTTTTTGTCCGATTTGGCGCGTGACATAACCTGTTTGGTTGCGTAGTCTGTCACATGCCCACGCCCGCGGCAAGCCACAGCTTGTGCCGCTATAGCCAGATTAATTACCCGATCAATTACTGCGCAATGTCAAGATAAATCGATTTACTTATGGTCATTTTTGCGTTAAGCTGCGTGCAGATTCGAGTGTCCAGCCGGTCGACAAGTCGAGGGCCGGCAGGGCAATGCAGTTTTCTCCGGTCACATTACTTCACATTTAAGGGTGCGAACCTCCGCTATGAAATTACGCAGGTCGAAATTAGTTACGTCTTCGACAGTCAACGTTAACGCTCATCGTCGGATTCGCAGCTCGATTCTGGTGATCGTTTTTTTGTCGACTACGGTGGCCGCATTTTCAAATGCCACATGTGCGCAATCCGCCGCGCCCGCGGTTAAATCCGACGCTGCATCGCGCAACCCGCTGGATGCTCCGGGTCTGGAGCAAAAAGTAAATGCGCTGCTTCAGAAAATGACTCGGGAAGAAAAAATCGGACAGCTCGTGCAGTATTCGGCCGGACAGGCGACTGGTCCCACATCGGGCAGAACCGACGACCAAGATATGGTCCGCAAGGGACAAGTAGGCTCCCTGTTCAATGTGACCGGTGCGAAAAAAACGAACGCTCTGCAACACGTCGCGGTGGATAACTCGCGGCTGCACATCCCACTGATTTTCGGCCTGGATGTGATCCACGGTTTTCGCACCACTTTTCCAATTAATCTTGGACTGGCGGCAACGTGGGAACCTGAACTGGTGGAGAAAGCGGCGCGAGTAGCCGCGCAGGAAGCTTCCGCGGCCGGGGTGCGCTGGGCGTTTTCCCCCATGGTGGACATTGCGCGCGATGCGCGCTGGGGGCGCATTTCGGAAGGGGCAGGCGAGGATCCATATCTCGGCTCGCTGATGGCCCGGGCTTACGTTCGTGGTTACCAGGGCGAGCATTTGGACGCTCCCGACAGCATCGTCGCGTGCGCGAAACACTATGTGGGATACGGAGCCGCCGAAGCGGGCCGCGATTACAACGCCACGGAAATTTCCGAACACACTCTTCGTGAATTCTATTTGCCGCCCTTTCACGCCGCGGAAGAAGCGGGAGCCGCCACATTCATGAGCGGATTCAATTCGCTGAATGGAATTCCGACGAGCGCAAATCCATTCACAATCAACCAGATCCTGAAAAAAGAATGGGGCTTCAAAGGATTCGTGGTGAGCGATTGGAACTCGGTCGCGGAAGTGATGGCCCATGGCATCGCCAACGACGGCGCGACTGCCGCGCGCAAAGCATTTCTCGCGGGCGTCGATATGGATATGGTCAGCAACCTATACCATCAAAATATGATGCAGCTGGTGAAGTCCGGTCAGGTACCGCAGTCGGCAATCGATGAAGCCGTTCGGCGCATTCTGCGCGTGAAATTTGCCATGGGACTTTTCGAGCATCCTTACACGGACGAGGATAAGGAATCGTCCGCAATGTTGCGTCCGGAAAGCGTCGTCCTGGCAAAAGCCGTTGCTACGCATTCGCTGGTGCTGCTTCGCAATGAACCGGTCTCCGGCACGCCGGTTCTGCCGCTCTCCGCGAAAGTTTCTTCCATCGCTTTGCTTGGGCCGCTGGCCGACGATGCCGGAAACATGATTGGTTCGTGGGGCGCTCTGGGCCGTGGCGAAGATGCCGTTACACTGCGCCGCGCACTCGCGCAAAAGTTGGGCGATGGCAACGTACACTTTGCGAAGGGCACAAATATTCTCGATGGCTCGGACGGAGACATCGCTGCTGCAGTTCAGCTGGCGCAGCAATCAGACATTGCGATTCTGGCGCTGGGTGAAGACGCGCCAACCATGACCGGCGAAGCGGCTTCGCGCACACGGCTCGGACTGCCGGGACGCCAGGAAGAATTGCTGGAAAAAGTTTCTGCCACGGGAAAAGCGGTGGTGCTGATTCTCTTCAGCGGCCGGCCGCTTACGCTGCCATGGGCATTCGAGCATGTTCCCGCGGTGATCGCCGCGTGGTTTCCCGGGGTGCAAGCGGGCAACGCGATCAGCGACATTTTGTTTGGCACTGCCGCGCCCACAGGGCATCTTCCGTTGAGCTGGCCGCGTTCGGTTGGGCAGGAGCCGCTTTACTACAACGCGCTGAATACGGGACGCCCGGCAGCCGATCCGGCGCACCCTCCCGAGAAGGGCGAACATAAATTTCTGTCGCGCTACATCGACGAGGAGAATACGCCGCAATTCCCGTTTGGGTTCGGGCTGACGTACACGACATTCAGTTACGGAGTGACGGAACTGGGCAATCACGGAGTCGCGGAAGCGGGCGCCAGGCAAATTCCTTTTTCCACTTTGCAGCGCGCGTTTGCCGCGAAAAATAAGAAATCGCCGGTAATTTCCGTCCGTGCAGAAATCAGAAACACTGGCGCGCGCGCTGGTGAAACCATGGCGCAACTCTACATTCGCCTGGAAGGAACCAGCGTTGCGATGCCGGAACGAATGCTGAAAGGTTTTCAGCGGGTCACGCTGGGTCCGGGTGAATCACGCAGCGTTAAATTCGATCTGGACGCGGATACTTTTGCGTTCTGGGGCGCGGAAAATCGATTCGGGGTGGAGCCGGCGCGCGTGACGATCTGGATCGCGCCTGACAGCGCTGGAGGGCAGGGCATTACGGTCGAGATCGCGGGACCGATCTCATAGGCAAGTCGCGCGTTTTCAGATTGATTCCAGAGTCGCGGACTAAAAACCCGACTGCCGCTGCGCTGAAGATAGGAACTATAGTTCCTATCTTGTGGCGAAGGCCGCGGAGCTTTTTTGTGCGCTCTCTCTGCGACAGGCGGAAAAGAGAAAATTCCTCTATTTGTCGAGGACTTCCCGAAGCGCAAAATTCCCAATTCGTATTATAGCATTCCTGTTAATAAGTCTGATATAGGTGTAGGTCATACCGGCAGATCGGCGTCACTCATGACTTCGATACGGCATTCCCCCGCAAGGAGCTGGAATTGGACGGCTGCTTCGAACGAAATGTTAGAGCAGCCGGCGAGGACGTCATCAGCACAAAAGGAAGCGACCAGCGAATACGTGATGGGTAAGAAGAAGCTGGCGAGCCCAGGGCGTCATGCCGAAACAAAACTCGGTGAGCGCGGCAAAAAAAAGAAGCTGCCAGTGGGGGACTTGATTCGTGTCCCGAACTGACAGCTTCCCGGGGTGTGAGAAGTCCGGCAGGGGTGATCGCCGGGTTTCTCGGGTTAAAAGCTGAAGCGAGCTTGCGCTTCGATCACGCGCCCGGCAAGGGCGTTGGTTGCTACACCGAATTGGCCGTTCGGTCCGCCAACCGTCTGGGTATGCAGCGTTGGATTGACCTGGATGGTGCCAATGCTCTGATTGGGAAGCGAAGCCAGGTTAAGTTGATTGAAAAGATTGTAGAAGTTAGCGCGAATATCGATCTTCGCATTTTCACCCAGAACGCGCATGTGCGGCAATCCGAAAGACTTGCCGAGCGTGGCGTCGATTGAGGAGTAGCGGGGGCCGCGGAAAGAATTGCGAGCCACACCAGGCGCCGGCGGAATTCCGCCCGCGGTAAGGTCCGGCGCAACGAAGTACGAAGTGGATGGATTTGGGAAGTTGCTGCTGCCGGGTTCAAATCCCCCGTTGCCGTTGTCGGAACGAGCGCCACCCAAAAAGGCGGCTGGCCGCACGGTACAAAACCCGCTATTTGCATATACAAGGCTGCAAGTGTTTCCGCCCGCCGCATTCAGTACTTGCACGTTATAAAACGGAGTATAGGGGAAGCCGGTATGGGCGTTGAATATGCCCGTAACCGTCCAGCCTCCTAGGATCTTTTCGAGCCAACCGTTAGAGCCTCGGAAAATGCGGGGGGTCCAGATGCCATAGAGTTTGAAATTGTGCCGGACATCGAAATCGGCAGGAGCAAACTCAGCCCGGCGGTCAAATGGATCGGCCCCCTGGTCGAAGTCCCCATGGAAATCACCGGACTGGTTGTCTTCCGCTTTGGAGAATGTGTATTGGGCGTCGATCGAAAAAGTCTTCGAAAATCTATGCTGTAGCTCTGTTAACAGCGCGTTGTAGGAGCCATTCGAGTCATTGGTGAAGCGCTGGAAATTCTGGATTTGCGGATTGAGGTCCTGGAAGAAAACGAGATTGAGGTTCTGATTCCGTGTGTAATGGCGGCTCAAACTGCCCTGATAACCCACCGAGAAGATCCAGTTGTGGCCGAGGTCATATTGA
>Ga0207665_10002704_pt1 | contig 11893 bp, 8 predicted proteins | sample LARL112metaG_FD_184351 | JGI IMG/M metagenome (GOLD analysis project Ga0207665, IMG submission 184351) | Corn, switchgrass and miscanthus rhizosphere microbial communities from Kellogg Biological Station, Michigan, USA - LAR L11-2 metaG... | ecosystem: Host-associated > Plants > Roots >...
GATTGCCGAAGGAGTTGTGGAGGAAGTCCGCAGCACAACGTCCAGCGGCGCGTCGAACGGTATCGAATCATCCACACATGAAAAATCAATGCCGCGCCGCCGAAAGGCCGCGGCATATCCAGGTATGAGCTTCCAGTGATGCTCTTCACGGCATAGGCAGAGGATGGTCATGCGCGAATAACGATACGAAACATGTTTTCCATCTGGCCTGCGATCGTTTTTACCGAGCTACCTGTGACGGCTGTGCCGTGCTTTGCGCGGCGATGATTTCCTTGAAAATTGTGTCGAGGTCGCGCGTAATTCTCCAGTTTGGATAATGCGATTGGAATTTGCGCAGGTCGGAGATGTAACAGATGTGATCTCCCTTGCGGGGCTCTTCCACATACTTCCAATTCAGGCTTTTGCCGGTCATATCGTGGATCTTTGCGATGGCTTCGAGCATGGAGACGCTATTCTCGCGTCCACCGCCCAGGTTGTACACTTCGCCCGGGCGCGGATTCGCCGAAAATTCCTCCATCGCGCAGATCACATCGTGGCTATGAATGTTGTCGCGAACCTGTTTGGCCTTGTAGCCAAAAACCGAGTACGTTCCCTCGGAAAGAGCGACTTTTACCAGATACGACAGAAATCCGTGCAACTCGACACCGGAGTGTGACGGACCGGTCAAACATCCACCACGAAAAATACCAGTGTTCATGCCGAAATAGCGGCCGTATTCCTGCGCCACCAGATCAGCGGCGGCCTTTGAAGCGCCGAACAATGAATGCAGCGTCTGGTCAATTCTGCAAGATTCGTTCACGCCGGCAAAATCTTCCGGCCGGGCGTAATCGTAGCGGGCTTCCAGTTCCTTCAGAGGAATCTCATTCGGCGAATCGCCGTAAACCTTGTTGGTGCTCATCAGGATAAAAATTGCGTCGCGGCAATGTTGCCGTGTGGCTTCGAGCAAATTGACGGTTCCGAGCGCGTTCACTTCAAAATCAAGGATGGGTATATCGCGCGCTTTATCGTGCGAAGGCTGTGCCGCACAGTGAACAATCAGGTCGAAGGTGTTCGCTTTGAAGAGTTCCTCTATCGCATTGCGATCGCGGATATCAAGATTCTCGTGCCGGAATGTTTTTGTGGAACGCCGCAGACGGTTGAGGTTCCATGTGGTGTCGCCTTGCGCGCCAAAAAATACCTGGCGCATATTGTTGTCGACGCCTATAACGCGATGGCCTTGCCGGTCAAAATGCTCGACCGCTTCGGATCCAATCAAGCCGCTGCTGCCGGTCACAAGAATCGTTTTCATATTTTTACAGCTGGATTTTATACTCTACTCAACTTTCCGCCGCTTCGCCCCGAACCAATGCTAAGGCAGGATTAAACTGCTATCGTTATTTAAAACGAGCTGGCGTTGCGATTACCAGATTTTGCATAACTTCTCGCGAACCATCGCGTCGCCCTTCTTACATCCGAACGCTTTCGCAAACATCTCCATATTCGAGAGCGGGCCATCTACGCGAAAATTTGGCACCGGATGCTCGTTGCTGTTGGCCATTAACCTCGCATATTCCGGACGCAGATTCGCGCCCCACACCTGCGCCCAACCTAGAAAAAATCGCTGCTCGGGAATAAAGCCATCCAGGTTCTGCGGGCGTTTCCCTTCAATCGATTTCTCATAAGCGGCATAGGAAATCGTCAGGCCTCCCAAGTCCGCAATGCTTTCACCCAATACCAGCTTGCCATTTTCATGAAGTCCCGGTTCTACTTCGTAACTCTCAAATTGTTGCTGCACGCAGGTGGCACGCTCGCTAAAATTTTTGCGGTCGTCTTTGGTCCACCAATCCCGCAAATTACCCTTGCCATCAAACTGCGATCCCGAATCGTCGAACCCATGCGTAATTTCGTGGCCGATCACTGCGCCCATGCCGCCGTAATTAATGGCATCATCTGCTTTGGGATCGTAAAACGGAGGCTGCAGAATCCCGGCCGGGAAAACGATTTCGTTCATTGTCGAGTTGTAATATGCGTTCACGGTGGGCGGAGTCATTCCCCACTCAGTCCGGTCCACAGGCTTGCCGATCTTGTGCAGCTCGCGTGCATTTTCAAATTCAACGGCGCGCCGAACATTGGCCAGGTACCCTGTGCGCTCAATGGAGAGCGCGGAATAATTGCGCCATTTGTCGGGATACCCGATCTTGATGTCAAACGCCGCCAGCTTTTCCAGCGCTTCCTTTTTAGTGTCCGCCCCCATCCAGCTCAGTTCCGGAATGTCGCTCTTCAGCGCGCCAATCAGGTTCGTCACCATTTCACGCGCGTGCGCTTTGGCTTCCGGCGGAAAATATTTTTCCACGTAGACTTGGCCTAGCGCTTCTCCAATGCTGCGATTGACGCTCTGCACACAGCGCTTCCATCGCGGTTGAATCTGCTTTGAACCGGAAAGCTTCTGGCCGTAAAAGGTGAAATTTTCCTGCACGAAGGAATCGGAAAGCTCCGTTGCGCTGGCGTGGATGACGTGCCACCGGAGATAGGATTTCCATTGATCGAGCGGAGTCTCGGTCAGGAGCCGATTGGTCTCTTTGAAAAAATCGGGTTCTTCGACGTTGATGGCAGCGAATCCCGGAGCATTTCGTTGGCGGAAATAGGCTTCCCACGGCCAGGCCGGCGCGAGCGCCTCCAGCTGTGGAATGGTCATTTTGTGCCAGACCGCGTGCGGATCGCGCATCTCAGCGCGCGGCAGCGAAGCATTCGCCAGCGTCGTCTCAAAGTTCAACACGGTCCGCGCTTGCGCATCAGCTTTTTCCTGGGTATCGCCGGCGAGCAGCAACATTTTTGCGACGTGCGTCACGTAGTCTGCGCGCAATTGCTTGGATTTATCATCCGTGCGCGTGTAATAGTCGCGTTCCGGCAGACCCAGGCCGCCCTGGCCCACTTCTGCAATCACTTGTGTGCTGTCATCCAGGTCCTGCGTGGAGCGAAATCCAAAAAGATAGCCGTTCCCGGTCTGTTGCAGCCGCGCAATCAACGGTTGTAGTTCGCCGGGCTCTTTCAGTTTTTCAATCGCTTGCAAATCTTTTGCCAGTGGCTTTATTCCAGCCGCTTCGATTGCCGTCGTATCCATGCAACTGGCGTAGAGATCGCCGATTTTTTGCTGGTTGGAACCGGTGGCGGCATTGGACTTGCTTGCGTCTTCCAAAATCCCGCGCATCGATGCTTGATTGCGATCTGCCAATACCGTGAACGATCCCCAGGTTGGGAATTCCGGCGGAATCGGATTGTTCTTCATCCAGCCGCCCATCGCGAATTCATAAAAGTCATCGCAAGGCTTGCACGTTTTATCGAGATTCGCGGGATTGAAGCCCCAGCCACTTGAAGAATCGCTGCGTGCGCTCGCTTTCAGCACAGCAAGACAGGCTACGAACAAGACTAAGACCGCAACAATTCGACGATATGAAAATAGTTTGGACATCTTTCTCCCGAGAATCGGCATGCTCTTGGCTGGATAAAGCGCAATTAGTTTAACAAAACCCAAGAACTGCACACAAAATTCCAAGCACCCGAAATCAGTGGAACGTGGTTCCGTAGAATGCACCGGTGCCGTTGCGCAAATCGCGTCCATAGGACAGAACTACCCACACGCCGCCAAGAACGCGGATCCTTGCCTGAACTCCGGTGTCGAACAGCCACTTGTTGGATCCAAACAATCCAGTGGAATCAGCGATGGCGCCGGTATCGAAAAAAGGGCCGAGCTGCATTCGAACAAACGTGCCGTCGTAGATGGTCTTGTTAAATTCCGTGTTTAGAAGCAGATACCGTCGTCCAAGTGGTGCACGTCCCTTGCGGCCATCAATGGTTCCCGCATGACCGCGCAGCCACAAATCGTTGTCGCGCTCCACGCCCAACTGATACAGATCATCCAGGGGGACTTGGCCAAAGGTATTTCCGCCGCGCAGCGTGGACAAAAATTCGTAATCATCTCCGCGTGCTTGCGGCAGCCAGCTTGATTGCAACTTGCCGTTAACGCTACTGAATGCGCCGAGGCCTGCGGAATAATTTCTCCCACCTCGAAGTTCTGCCGAGCCATCGAGCGTATACCGCCGCTCCGGCACGCGTACCAAGGATCGATGAACCCCGAGCCAGCCGTCCGTTCCGGCGCTGCTGATGAAAAATTGTGCTGCAGGTTTTACAAGTCCAGCAGGACCGTTGCGAAACTCCCGGGAAGTTCCCTCGAGTCCCACATCCAAATCCCATCGTCCGCTTTCCACCAGATGCACATCCGCCCCGCCTACATGTAGCTTCATGTTCAGGTCGCGAATGGCTACTGAGCTGCCAAAAAAAGTTTGCGACAGATTCCAGTTCTCGTTCCGCGTATCAAAAAAGATTCGCACACGTTTCGCGGGCTGCTGGAAAGCTGGAAAAGTAACGTTGACTGCAAGCCGACGCTTCTCTGAATCCCACCGTGCCAGCGAATCGATATTCACCGCATGGCCCTTCACGTTGTAATAGGACGGATAAACCGTTTCATAAGACAAGCCTCGCAGCAGCGAAAGCATTCCGTCCAGCAGCGAAGTGCCCCAGCCATTTCGTTCGTTCAACCGGAGTGTCGCCCGATCCTCTTCACCCGACGCGGCGTTTGCGCCCGGTGCCAGCTCCATTCGCCATCGCGGGAATACCTCAAGATTCCCCAGCAGGGCGTTCGTTTTCAAGAATGACTCGCGATCCAGTATTCCGGGCGGAGAAAACGCCACAGCGCGATCCAGCAAACGCTTTTTAGTTTTGGGCGCAGGAACCGCTTCCGCGGAAGCAAGCCTAGGTTTTTCAACCTTATTCCAATACTTCAGAGCGGCTTCGAGATTTCCCTCAAGCAAATAAATCGTTCCCAGAAATCCAGGTATATAAGAGTCGCGCGGGTCGAGCCGCAATGCTCGCAGCAAATCCTGCTTGGCGGCTCGGAAATCATCCAGCTTGTATTCCGCTCCCGCTCGTTCCGTTAAGAAGCGCGCGTCGTCAGGGACTTTTCGCGAGCCGCTTGAGAAAGCGTCGCGAGCTTCCCTCCAACGCTCAAGCCGCGAAAAGGCCATGCCCGCGTAGTAATCGAAATCCGCGGACTGCTCCGCCGGACCTTGCGCCTCGCGCAGAACCTCTGCCCATTTTTTCTGTTCGTAGAGTTTTTTTACGGATTGCAACCGCTGCGTTTCGTCCGCAGGTTTCGCTTGGGACGCCACTCCCAACAGCAAGATCGCACCCGCCAAAAGTGCGAGCGCTTTCACTCCGCGTGGCGCGGCACGGCAAGCAGCGTCCAGTTTTCCGTGCCCTGCCAGCTCTTTTCGAACTCTGCGCGTTCGATCCTCAGCATGCTTCCTTGTTCCGGATCGTTCACAAGCGCCGCGGCATTCTCCGGATCGATGCCCACGATGACCAGGTAATGAGCGGGCTGTCCTTTGCGTTTTAATCCCGCAATCAGCGGGCGCCCTTTCAAAATATGCGTTCGCAGATCGCTCCACTCGCCACGAAACGCAAACACATCAAATCCCGAATCCCGCATGTAACGTTCCATATCTGACGCGTAGATTCCGCGCGGTTTTGCAGCGTACAACTCACGCTGTATCTTTGCTGGATCGGACCGCTCTTCCGCGATCGGAACATTTTTTGTTTGCCAGTAACGCAAAACCATCGCCAGCGCAGCAGACCCGCACCCATCTTTCTCTTGATGCACGTACGGGACTTCCAGCCAAACACCCACAGAGGCTTTCGCGGCCACTGCGCACACCGCCGCGAATAGCGCTGCGATAACAATGATTTGTCTTCGGGCTAGCAGAACCGCCTCGTTTCAAGCTCCGATTGCGGCTTAGCGAACGGCGACAATCACCACAATCAAAATAACAGCAATCACGATGATGATGAGCAAGTCGCGGTCGCTCATCCGTCCTGCGGCAAAGTCCTTCTGCACATCGCGCGAGCGATCCGCCAGACGCGCCAGCTCTTCATCGTCCACCTGGCTGATCGCCTGATCCACTTTCTGGTACTCGATCCCAGCGGATTTCAAAGCTTTTTTTCCGGCATCCGAAGCAAACATCTCCCGCACTGCAGCCTCGTTGGCTTGCCGGTTCCCGGTGGCTTTCTGCAAGTCATTGCGCAGCTGGCTGGAAGTAACGGCGTGTTCCTTGTCCTGGGCGCGCGCTGGCAGCGAACCCACGCACAGCAAGCTCACAGCAAGCAGAATCGAGCACACACGCATCGTGTTGCGAACTTTCATTGATCCTCCATGTTGCTGGGTATTTTTATTTTATTGTCCGAGGCAGGGCTGCACAAGGACCATGCGCGCGTCGAATTACCCAGTCACACATTCTTCGCGTCTCAGGGCTTGGCTGGGTAGGTCTGGTATTTCGCGGCGTCAATATGCTGCCATTCGCCGCTTTGAATTCCGGCTCGGATCTGCGCGGGTGTCTTCCCCTTGCGCGTCTGTTCATAGGAATACAACGCTTCTCCCATGCAGATATTGCACATCGATCCGTGCGTACTGGTGAAGCAATCCAACAAACTGCCGTGGCCATGCGCACGATCGCAATGACAGTAGCAGGGCTGCTGGTACAAAACTTTTTTTACCTTTGCCGCCGATGCGTACGCGTTTTTTACCACGGGATTATCGAATTGCGCCGGATCGAGAGTCTCCGGCAAGGCGCCTATCGGCGGCTGCGCGTGAAATGCGGGCACCGGTTCTTGCGATTGCGCGGCTTGCGGCGGGTTGGAATGCGCGCCGGAAGGCGTCAGGACCACCAGCAACGCCGCGGCGAAGAGGACCGCTCCCATCATCCATTCGCGTTTCATCTGCACTGTCGCTCCAGCGAAAAACCTTCTCGTCCTCAATCACCTTATAACGCAGATTACCAAGACTGGAAGGCCATTCCAACTTAGTTCTGCGATTTTACTTTCCCGTCGACGCGATCAGCGATTCTTCACCGCGCGCGCGGCGGCGCACGTCGATTCCCAGCCGCTTAATTTTCTGATTCAACGTCGACAGCGGAATCAAAAACCGCTCTGAAGCCTCGGTCTGATTCCATCCGGTGCGATCGAGCATGTCTACAATAATACGTCGCTCAATTTCATCCATGATCTGGAATAACGATGGGCGCGATTGATCCGCGCCGGTGCGCGCGCCCGGTTCACCTGGCAGCGGTGGCATGAATTCAGAGAGTTGCAGTCGCACTCCGCGAACGATTTCCTTGCTGCGGATGCTTTCGGGGAGCAATTCCGCATCCACGCGTTCGGTTGTGGACAGCACCACAGCGCGCTCGACGACATTCTCCAGTTCGCGCACATTGCCAGGCCAGTCGTAATCCATCATTAATTTCAATGCCGCCGGCGTAAACTGCCGCATCGGCTTTCCATTTTCCTCGCAATAGCGCGTCAGGAAATGCGCCAGCAACATCGGCACATCTTCGCGGCGGTCCCGCAGGGGAGGAAGTGTCAGGTGAATCACATTCAAGCGGTGATACAAATCTTCGCGAAAGCGGCCTTCTCGCACGAGAGAAAGCAGTTCGATATTCGAGGCGGCGACGATTCGCACATCGACTTTCAATTGTTCGATGCCACCCAAACGCATGAATTCGCGTTCTTGAATCACCCGTAACAGCTTTGCTTGCGTCTCTGGGCTAATGGTTGCAATCTCGTCGAAGAAAATCGTTCCCTGGTCCGCTACTTCGAAAAGTCCTTTTTTCGAAGAGACCGCGCTGGTGAATGCTCCCTTTACATGCCCGAAAAGCTGCGATTCCAGCAAGTCTACCGGAATGGAGCCTGTGTTTACCGGGACGAATGCCTTATCCGCGCGCGGCGAAGCAGAGTGGATCGCTTTCGCGATCAGTTCCTTACCGGTGCCGCTTTCTCCGCTGATCAACACTGTCGATCGCGACGGCGCCACTTGCGCCACCAGGTCGAACAGCGTCAGCATCTTCTCGCTCTTGCCCACAATGTTCGAAAAACTCGAGCGCTGCTTCAGCGCCCGTTTCAACTGGACATTTTCTTCGCGTAATTTGCGCGACTCCACGGCTTGCGCAACCTGCGCAAGTAATTCATCGTTGGACCACGGCTTGGTAATAAAATCGAGCGCCCCGCCCTTGAAAGCCGCGCGTGCCATGTCAATCGAACCGTAAGCCGTGATGAGCACCACCGGCAGGTCCGGATCGCGCCGCCGCACTTCTTTCAGCAGCTCCAGGCCGTTGCGGTCCGGCAAACTCACGTCAAGCAGCAGCAAATCAAACGGCTGCTCTCCCAGCTTGCCCAGGCCAGACTCTCCCGTTTCCGCGCTGGATACCCCGTATCCTTCGCTTGTTAACAGTAGTTCCAGTCCTTCGCGAATTTCAGATTCATCGTCGACGACGAGAATCGCACCTTTAGACATGAACCGGCTTCCTTACGGCTGGGAACTCGACGTGAAACGAAGTGCCTTTGCCTGGTGCCGAACGGACATCCACTTTGCCTGCGTGCTCTTTGATGATTCCGTAGCTTACAGAAAGCCCCAGGCCCGTGCCTCGACCACTGGCCTTGGTGGTAAAAAACGGATCAAAAATCCTGTGGATGTGCTCGCGTGGAATTCCCGCTCCGGTATCCACCACTTCGATTTCCACGCTGCCATTGTGCGCGCTCGTTCGCACTTCCAGCACGCCGCCCGACGGCATGGCATCGCGGGCGTTCAAGAAAAGATTCAGAAACACTTGCTGCAATTTGTTGGCGGAACCCCGAACCGCAGGCAGTCCTTCGCCCAGATTCTTTACCACTTGGATCTGCGAGGTTTTCAGCGGGTGCGATACCAGCGACAGCGTTTCTTCCACTACGTGATTTACATCGATGTTCGTGATTTCGGCCGCGCCGGTACGCGAAAAATTCAGAAGATTGTTGACGATTTCGCTAGCGCGGAACGTCTGCTTCACGATTTTTTCGATGATCGAATGCCGTGGATCGCTTTCCGGCATCTGCTTGGCAAGCATCTGGATGTAATTGGAGATTACCGCCAGCGGCGTGTTCACTTCATGCGCCACGCCCGCCGCCAGCAGTCCGAGTGATGTCAGTTTTTCCGTCTGCGACATCTGCTCTTCCATTCGCTCCCTTTGCGTCACATCGTCGAACAGCAGCAGCCTTCCGATGCGTTCGCCGGACTTGCTTACGAGCGGCGTAATCGAAACATTCAGGGTCAGCGACTTGCCCTGATGCTGCAGTCTCTGTTTATAGATGCCGGTGATCTGTTCGCCGTCGCCGCGAGACGCAATTTCGGCAGCAAGCTCGACCGGCAGCAGTGAATTCAGCTGCATTCCAACAGCATCTTGCCGCGAAACCCCGAAAAGCTGCTCCATCCGCGTGTTCCAACTCTCGACCAGGCCGCTCAGGTCCACCGCCAATACGCCCACATTCAGCGATTCCACGATGTTTTCGCTGAAGTCCTTCAACCGAACGATCTCGAGCGCTTTCTGCTCCAGCGAGTTGTAAAGCTGGGCATTATCGAGCGCCACTGCCACGTACCCGGCAATGGTTTCCACCAGTTCCACGTCGTCGCTGGACAGAAAATCTCCGTCGACCGTTTTGCCCAGTCCCAGCACGGCTACGCAGTGCTCGCGAATTCTGCACGGCACGTAGTAGTTAAGATCCAACTGTTCCAATGCATGACGCAGCGAGGGCGTCACGTCGCGTGCCGCACGAGGCGACTCAAAAAACAGCGCCCCACGCGCCATTTCTGGCCGGGCCGGCTCAAGGAAGCTAAGATCCAGGGATTCATTCACGCGCACACCCATGGATCGCGCAAGCCGCATCTTTCCCGGCGCTTCCGGGTCCTCTACAAAAATTGCCAGGCGGTCCACCAGCAGTGTCTGCGAAACGCGGTCCATCACCGAACTCAACATCGGATCGAGACGAACCTCGTTGGTCAGTGTTTTGCCGAATTCGATCAGCGTGCGGCGATAATCCAGCCGGTCACGATAAAAGAAATGATCAAGCCGTCCTTGTATCCAGACTCTGATCGGCTGGAATAAGAACGACGCAACCGTGATCGCCAGTACCGCCACGAACCGGTCGCCCGAATTCGTATGGAAAACTCCGCCGCTCAATCCCACCAGCGCGAAACACACTGCCGCCACGGCTGCGGTTGCCGCCGTATGCGCAAGCCCACGCTTGAAAATAATGTCCACATCCATCAGCCGGTAGCGAATGATCGCGTAGCCGAAACACAGAGGAATCAGCACCAGGCTCAACGAGGAAAACATCATCCACGGCTTTTGCAACGGATTCAGCAGGTAGGGGAACGCGTAAAAAAGCGCGAACGGCAAGCTGCCCACGAGTGTGCCGCCAGACAGCCACTTCAACTGTTGCCGCAAAACTCCGGAAGGCGAATGGCGAAAGCTGTAGTAAAAGACCAGGCCGGCAGTGATAAAGCACACCGCCAGGTAACCGAGTTCGACGTTATCCAGAAGAACTCTCGCGCCAAGCCACGGCACGAATCCCAGGGAGTTGAAAGCCACGCCCAGGTGCACAAGGAGCAGCGCCACTGGCGGCCCATAAACCAACGCCAGTTTGCCGAAAAGCCTCTGCGCAGCTTCCGTTCGTTCCGGAAACACCAGAGCGAAATGCAGCAGCAAGGCCGGTGCGAGCAATCGCGCCACAACGCTGGACCAATACACTTCGTAATCGAACGTATCCAGCTTGCCGCTGTAATGAAATGTGTACAGGACGAACGAGACCAAGCAAAAGACATAGAAATGGATGGCGCGTGGCGCATTCCATCGCCGGACGAAAATAAATATTCCAATAAAGAGGTAAATCAGCCCGACAACACGCAGATAATTTTCCGCGCTGACAGGCTTTTCGGCAGGCGCGATCACCACCGGTGTTTCAAAAGAGTCCCCGGCGCGTTCCACTTTGTAGCGGAGTTGACTCCACAAACCCGCCCGCCATACGCGCTTGGTCACCTGCACGGCGCTAGTGACCGGCTGCTCCCCGATTGCGATCAAGCGGTCGCCCTGGCGAATTCCGGCCCGCGCCGCAGGTCCGTTTGGGGTGACCTTCCACGCTTCCACCCCGTGATCCGTGTCTCGCCAAGCCACCGCGTCATCAGGCGATTCAAACCGGGCGCGCTGGTCAAAATTCAATAGGGCAAAGATCACCGCAGCCAGCGTAGCTAGCGCTAGAACCACTGCTCCCAGGCTGACGCGAAAACTCTGCTTCATCACCAGCACCCTGAATGGGTACACAAACGCACAGATTCTACGATGCAACTACTCTTCCACTCTTTGGAAGCACGCTCTCGATTTAAGTCTATAATTTCCCAGCTGTTAGGAGAGCCTGTGAAGCGCCTAGCCGCAAAATCCCGTTTTCTGGAACTATTCCTACACCTTTCGAGACCCTAAAATTGCAGGCTAAGTCCACCTCGGAAAGTCCGAAAAGCGGGCACTAGGGTAACTTGTCCCTCTCGCGTGCTCAGCGTCACACTGCCTTGCGCCAGTAAATTCTCGCAATCGGCAATTGCTTCCCAGCGCCCCGGGCCGAATTTTGGAAGCTGCTGCCGCACCGAAACATGCAGGTAGGGATCCATCTGATAGAGCGATTCGCCGTAGGTGTCCACCCTCGACACTGAGATTCCGCTAATCCATTTGTATCCGGCCGTAATGTGCCCCCCCGTGCCAGGAAGCTTCGACGACACATTTACACCCACGCTCTGATGCGGCGTCATGCGCAAGGAATCCCGCAATCTTCCCTGGTTGGCTATGCTTGGCGTCAGCGCTCCCGCCATCGCGTACAAAACCGTCACTTCCACATCGTCGTTTAACTTCTCTCGGTAGGCTACCCGCCCGCCCCAACTGCTGAATGCCCCGCCGTCATACGCGAACGCATTGGAAAAAACATCCTCGAAGTATACCTGCGCCGGCAAATC
>Ga0207665_10002713_pt1 | contig 11879 bp, 6 predicted proteins | sample LARL112metaG_FD_184351 | JGI IMG/M metagenome (GOLD analysis project Ga0207665, IMG submission 184351) | Corn, switchgrass and miscanthus rhizosphere microbial communities from Kellogg Biological Station, Michigan, USA - LAR L11-2 metaG... | ecosystem: Host-associated > Plants > Roots >...
GCGGTATCCAGATCCAGGAAGATCCGCAGCGCGACGACCTGGCGCTGGCGGGCTGGGAGCCGCTGCAACACGGCTGTCAATTCGGTGTCTACCCGGACGGAGGCCGGACCGCAGGCGGGCGCGTCGTGGTCCATCAGCGGCAGTTCCCGGCGGTGCCTGCGCCAGGATGACACGCTGAGATTCAGCGCGGTGCGCACCACCCACGCACGCGGGGCCGGGTGACGGCTGACCTTCCGCCATGACGCCCAGGCCCGGGCGAACGCCTCGGCGACCAGGTCCTGCGCCTTGTCCACGTCGCGGACAGCGGCAAGCACGGTGCGCAGGCAATCGTCCCGTGATCCCGCATAGAACTCCGCGAAGTCCGCCTGTTCCTGGCTCACGCCCTGCCTACGCATCAAGCGGCCAATCTACTTACCGTGGTTCATGCCGAAGGCGGAAGCGACCGGTTCAGGATCGAAGGCGTTGACCTGGCCGGCCGGCGGGACACGCCCCAGCACCGGGGCCGGGTACCGCAGGGTCCAGCACGTGGCCTGGCCCCGGATAGCTGGGCGGGCCGGCTGGACGTGGGGGCAGTACCCGGAACAAGCCGTTAAGCAGGAAAGGGCCGGGGAGCGGGACGGCCCGGCAGCTACTGGGGGCGGCCCAGCGCGGGCATGCCCAGCAGCACGACGGGTGCGGCCGGAGCCGGGCCGGTGGCCACGACGGCCGGGGCGTCCTGGCGGGCCTGCCAGGCGTCGCCGCCGCGGCTGCGCCGGACCTCCAGCGGCTCCCCCTCGGCCACCAGGTAGTGCGGGGCGGCCCGGGTCACCACCGTGGTCACGAAGTCCCCGGGCCGCGGGGAGGTGCTGCCGGGCGCGAAGTGCACCAGCCGGTTGTCCCGGGCCCGGCCGGACAGCCGGTGGGTGGCCCCGTCCTTGCGGCCCTCCCCCTCGGCCACCAGCACCTCGACCTGGCGGCCGGTGAAGGCCTGGTTCTCGGCCAGCGACACCTCTTCGACCAGGGCGGCCAGCCGCTGGTAGCGCTCGGCGACGACCTCGGCGGGCACCTGGCCGTCCATGGTGGCCGCCGGGGTGCCCGGCCGCTGGGAGTACTGGAAGGTGAACGCGCCCGCGAACCGGGCCCGCCGGACCACCTCGAGGGTGCCGGCGAAGTCACGCTCGGTCTCGCCCGGGAAACCGACGATGATGTCGGTGGTGATCGCGGCGTCCGGCATGGCCGTGCGCACCCGGTCCAGGATGGCCAGGTACTTCTCCTGCCGGTAGGCGCGCCGCATAGCCCGCAGCACTGCGTCCGAGCCGGACTGCAGCGGCATGTGCAGCTGGGGCATGACGTTGGGGGTTTCGGCCATGGCCGTGATCACGTCATCGGTGAAGTCCCGCGGGTGCGGCGAGGTGAAGCGGACCCGGTCCAGCCCGTCGATGCGGCCGCAGGCGCGCAGCAGCTTGCCGAACGCCTGCCGGTCACCGAACCCGACCCCGTAGGAGTTCACGTTCTGCCCGAGCAGGGTGATCTCGACCACCCCGTCGGCGACCAGGGCGCGGATCTCGGCCAGCACGTCGCCGGGGCGGCGGTCTTCCTCCCGGCCGCGCAGGCTGGGCACGATGCAGAACGTGCACGTGTTGTTGCAGCCGACCGAAATGGCCACCCAGGCCGAATAGCCGGACTCGCGGCGGGCGGGCAGCACCGACGGGAACCGCTCCAGCGACTCCACGATCTCCACCTGGGCCTGCTCCTGGATCCGGGCGCGTTCCAGCAGCGTGGGCAGGGAACCGATGTTGTGCGTGCCGAACACCACGTCGACCCAGGGCGCGCGCTGCGCGATGCCGGCCCGGTCCTTCTGGGCCAGGCAGCCGCCCACCGCGATCTGCATGCCGGGCCGGGACTGCTTGACCGGCAGCAGATGGCCCAGGTTGCCGTACAGCCGGTTGTCGGCGTTCTCCCGGACCGCGCAGGTGTTGAACACGACGACGTCGGCGGCCTGGCCGTCCGGCGCGCGCTGGTAGCCCGCTTCTTCGAGCAGGCCAGCGAGGCGCTCGGAGTCGTGCATGTTCATCTGGCACCCGTAGGTGCGGATCTGGTACGTGCGAGAGGCGCTCATGTCGCATCCGAGGTTACGCGCAGTGCGAGGCATGTCCGGAATCTCCCTCGGCAGTCCCATGGCATGTCCGGAACCTCTCGTGGCAGACCCGCGAATGGTAGACGATATCCCCCATGACAGACAGCGAGGCAGCCCCACGGATCCCCTACGGCGCCTGGCCTTCCCCGATCTCCGCGGCGGACGTGGCCAAGGGCCAGATACATATCTCCTACCCACTGGTAACTGACAAGGACGTGTGGTGGCAGGAGGGCCGGCCCAGTGAGGGCGGGCGGGTAACCGTAGTGCGCTGTGACGCTGCTGGACATCAGCGGGACGTGCTGCCCGCGCCGTGGAACGCGCGCAGCCGGGTGCACGAGTACGGCGGGCGGTCCTACCTGCCGGTCCCGGCGCCGGGCGGCGGCCGCGGCGGCCCGGCTGAGCTTGCTGTTGTCTTCGCTAACTATGCTGACCAGCGGCTTTACCTGGCGACGGAGGTGGGCGCCGGCCAGCGCAAGCCGGCCGGCCGACAGGCGGCCAGGGCGGCCGCCCAGCAGGCCAGTCCGGCGCCCCGCCCGCTCACCCCCCCGCTGCCCGGGGACGTAGCGGAATTGGCCGAACCAGCCGAGGCCGCCGATTCTGTTGCGGAGGAGCGGGCGGCATTGCGTTTTGCCGATTTCATCCTTTCGCCGGACGGGACCGAGATCTGGTGCGTGCAGGAACGGCACCAGGGCGGCAAGATCGCCCGCGCCATCGTGGCCGTGCCGCTGGACGGTTCCGCCGCCGACGATCCGGGTGCCATTCGGGAACTGGTCACCGGCCCGGATTTCCTTGCCTTCCCGACCTTGTCACCCGATGGGAGCCGGCTGGCCTGGGTGTGCTGGAACCATCCACGGATGCCATGGGATGGGACCGAATTGCGCGTCGGGCCGATATCCGATGGCACGGTCGGGCGCGGGCGGCTGGTTAAAGGCGGGATGCGGGAATCGGTACTGGCCCCGGTGTGGCGCAATGACAGCAGCCTCTATGTGGTTTCCGATTGGCCGGGCTGGTGGAATCTGTACCAGGTGGGCCTGGTCGGTGAGCCCGCGCAGGCGCTGTACCCGGCCGAGGAGGAGTTCGCCGAGCCGCTGTGGCAGCTGGGCGGGCGGCCCTACGCCCTGCTCGGCGACGGGCGGCTCGCGGTGCTGCACGGCCAGGGCAGCATGCGGCTGGGGGTGCTGGACCCGGAGACCGGCGAGATCGCCGATATCGACCTGCCGTTCCCGCAGTTCGTTTCGGGGCTGTCGGCGGACGGGAACACGATCGTCGGGGTGGCGGGCGGGCCGCTGGTCCCGCTGTCGGTGGTCCGGGTCGACGCGGCCAGCGGCGAGCACGAGGTGCTGCGCCGGGAGTCGGAGGACGTCCCGGACCCCGAGTACCTGCCGGTGCCCAGCCAGGTCCGGCTGGAGGGCGTGTACGGGCGCAACGTGCACGCGCTGGTGTATCCCCCGGCGCACCCGGACGCGGTCGCCCTGGACGGTGAGCTGCCGCCGTACGTGGTCTGGGCGCACGGCGGCCCAACCTCGCACGTGACCGGGCTGCTCGACCTGGAGAAGGCGTTTTTCACCAGCCGGGGCATCGGGGTCATCGACGTGAACTACGGCGGCTCGACCGGTTATGGCCGCAGCTACCGGGAGCGGCTGCGGATGAACTGGGGCGTGGTCGACGTGGAGGACGTGGCGTCGGCGGCGCTGGCCCTGGCCGGCCAGGACCAGGCGGATGCCGCGCGGCTGGCCATCCGGGGCGGGTCGGCCGGCGGGTGGACGGCACTGGCCGCGGTGACCACGTACACGGTCAAGCACGATCCGGTGTTCAGCGCGGCCACCTCGTACTTCGGCGTGGCCGACCTGCGGGAGTTCGCCAGCCAGACCCATGACTTCGAATCGCATTACCTGGATGGGCTGATCGGGCCGCTGCCTGGTTTCGAGTACGTGTACGCGGAACGGTCGCCTTCCGGCCATGTGACCGACAAGACCTGTCCCGTGCTGCTGCTGCAGGGGCTGGACGATCCGATCGTTCCGCCTGCACAGTCCCAGAGCATCGCGGATGACCTGGCCAAGCACGGCACCCGGCACGCGCTGCTGACCTTCAAGGGAGAGTCGCACGGGTTCCGGTGCGCGGAGACGATCATCGCCGCGCTGGAGGCGGAGCTGTCGTTCTACGGGCAGGTCCTGGGGTTCAGCCCGCCGGGCATCCCGCAACTGCCGCTGGACAACCGGTCGGCTGGTGGTGGCGAGGGCCCGGGCCGGGACCCGGGGCGGGGCGGCACGACGACGGGGAAGGCGGCCGGGGGTAAACCCGGGGCCGCGGGCAAGCCTGGAGCCGCGGGCAAGCCGGGTAACCGCCCTCCGGGCGGTGGCACGTCGGGTCGTGGCACACCGGGTGATGGCGCGACGAGTGATCGCACGACGGGTGATCGCACGACGGGTGGTGGCGCTGGGGCGGCCAAGGATGAGGTGGGTACGGGCAAGCTGGGTGCGGCCGGGTCGCCCCGGGCGGCGGCCAGCTGACCCGGCGGCCAGCTGACCCGGCGGCTGGCTGGCCTGGGGGCTGGCTGGCCTGGGGCTGGCCAGGCGGCTGGCTCAGCGGGCGAATTCGGTGGCGCGTGATTCGCGGACCACGGTGACCCGGATCTGGCCTGGGTAGGTCAGCTCCTCCTCCACCTGCTTGGCCACGTCCCGCGCGATCACCTGCGCCTGGATGTCGTCCACCGCGTCCGGCTTGACCATGACCCGGATCTCCCGGCCCGCCTGCATGGCGAACACCTTCTCCACCCCGGGCTGGGCGGTGGCGATCTGCTCCAGCCGCTCCAGCCGCCGGACGTAGGCCTCCAGCGACTCCCGCCGCGCGCCGGGCCGGCCCCCGCTGATGGCGTCGGCGGCCTGGGTCAGCACGGCCTCGACCGTGCGCACCTCGACCTCGTTGTGGTGCGCCTCGATCGCGTGCACCACGTCGGCTGGCTCACCGTAGCGCCGGGCGATCTCCGCTCCGATCAGCGCGTGGCTCCCCTCGACCTCGTGGGTCAGGGCCTTGCCCACGTCGTGCAGGACAGTGCATCGTTTCAACAGCCCCGGGTCCATGCCGAGCTCGCTGGCCATCATGCCCGCGATGTGCGCGGACTCGACCAGGTGGCGGAGCACGTTCTGGCCGTAGGACGTGCGGTAGCGCAGCCGCCCGAGCAGGGTGACCAGCTCCGGGTGCAGGTCGGTGAGGGACAGCTCGACCAGGGCGTCCTCGCCAGCCCGGACGCACAGCTGCTCGACCTCGCCCTTGCTCCGCTCGTACGCCTCCTCGATGCGCTGCGGGTGGATCCGGCCGTCCAGCACCAGCCGCTCCAGGGTCAGCCGCCCCACCTCCCGGCGGACCGGGTCGAAGCAGGAGAGCAGGACCGCCTCGGGGGTGTCGTCGATGATCAGGTTGACGCCGGTGACCGACTCGAAGGCGCGGATGTTGCGGCCCTCCCGGCCGATGATCCTGCCCTTCATCTCGTCGCCCGGCAGGTGCAGCACGGACACCACGGATTCGCTGGTCTGCTCGCTGGCCACCCGCTGGATGGCCAGGGTCACGATCCGCCGGGCCCGCTGCTCGCCGTCCCGCCGCGCAGCGTTCTCAGTCTCCCGGACCAGCAGCACTGCCTCCCGCTTGGCCTGGTTCTGGATGCCTGCGACGAGTTCGGCCTTGGCCTGGTCGGCGGTCAGCCCGGCGGCCCTTTCCAGCACCGCGCGGCGTTCCTCGTCCAGCCGTTCCAGCTCCGAGCGGCGCTCGTCCAGGTCGCGGCGCACCTGATCGAGGGCAGCCGAGCGCTCATCCAGCTTGCCGAACTCGGTGTCCAGCCGGGCTTCCCGCTCCGCCAGCCGGGCCTCGCGGCGCTCCAGATCGGCCCGCAGTTCCCGGGCTTCCTCGCGGACCGCACGCAGTTCCTCGTCTGCGTCCCGGCTGGCCTGCGCCGCCTTGTCCGCCGCCTGCCCGGCTTCCCGCATGATCGCCGCAGCGTCGGTTTCCGCCCGCGCCCGGACCTGTTCGGCATCGCGGCTGGCTTCCTCAAAGGCCTGCTGGGCACCGGCGTTGAGCTGGGCGCTGCCCGCTGATGCCGACGCCGAATGGTTCCGGCTGGGTGATCTGCGCACCACCACGGCCAGTGCGAAAATGGCGGCCAGCAGCCCGATCGCCCCGATCACGAGAGAGATTGTGCTGCTCATGGCACACCCCAATCCTGCTCGCTGGCCCCGGCACCTGGGTGTGATGCCAGGGGTAATCCTGGAGCGAGGGGTCATGCCCGCCACCACCGGCCACCAGCGTGCGGCGGCCGGCCGAACCCGGACTCACGCCGGGCAGCCACCTCCCGCCGGGCCGGAGCGCTGGCCTGGCTGCCCGGCCACTGGGCTCGGTCAGAAGCACCGGCCCGCAGGCTCGGCTATCTGGCCGGGCCACCCAGTGGATGGCGACAGCTGGAGCGCTCGCGGCCTCCCACGGAAGGCACGTACCGTCATTCCCGGCTGAGCGTGCGCCCAGCCGTCCCACACGACCCGTCTGGCCTGCGATCACAGGCCAGGGCCAGGGCCTATCGGCCAGAACGGATTTCCCGTCTAGGCCAGTCACATCCCAACTCCGTGACCGGCTGCAGGCCGATCACGGGGCGTATTCACTCGTTTTCATCCGCATGGCACGGAGTAACACCTCGCTGCCGTGAGGTTAAGCGCAGATAACAGTTTGGGCAAGCAATCCGTTGCGATCTGCTCAATAGTTACCCTGCGCGACTAGCCCGTTACCCTGAATCCTCTTCCGCATCAGCCGTGGTCAGCGCCATATCGTCGAAGTCGATGCCCTCGGCGGCCGCGTCGATGCCCTCCTGGTCGAGGGCTTCGCGGACTACGCGGTAAGCCACCGGTGCCGGGTAGCCCTTGCGGGCCAGCATGCCGACCATGCGCCGGAGCCGCACCGGAAGCGGCTTCCCCCGGGTGGCACCCAGCCCTTTGGCGGCCAGCCGCCGGGCTGTGGCGAACTCGTCAGCCGGGTCGAGCGCGCTCACCGCGGCTTTGATGTCCGGGGTGTCGACCCCACGCTGCTTGAGCTCGGCCGACAGCGCGCGGCGGGCCAGTCCCTTCCCGTGGTGCCGGGATTCCACCCAGGCCCGGGCGAACGCGGCGTCGTCGATCAGTCCAACCTCGGTGAACCGGGCCAGCACGGCTTCGGCGGCCTCGTCCGGAACCCCGCGGCGGTGCATGGCCTCGGCCAGCTGGCTCCTAGTCCGCGGCTGGCCGGACAGCAGGCGCAGGCACAGCTGCCGGGCCCGTTCCTCTGGATCGGCGTCCGGCCCGGTCCCGCCGGCCGGGGGCGCCGGTGACGGGGCTGGGGGCAGGTACGGAGCTGGGGGCCGTACCTGCCCCGCCTCAGCCGGGCCGTCCCCGGCGCGCGGCCTCCGGTCAGGCACCGCCGCCTAGGCCCGCGACGCCGCCTGCGGCTGCCCGGGCGGCCGCAGCGACCCCGGCGGCCTTGCCCGCCTTCCCGTTCGGCGGCCCGCCGTTGGCTGCCCCGCCGGGAGGTGCCCCGGCGGGGGCTCCCCCGGCGGTGGGGCCTGCGGCCGGCTCGGCCTCCGCGTCCATCCGCGGCCCGACGCCGAGCTTCTCCTTGATCCTCTTCTCGATCTCGTTCGCCATGTCGGGGTTGTCCTTCAGGAAGGCCCGGGCGTTCTCTTTGCCCTGGCCGAGCTGGTCGCCCTCGTAGGTGTACCAGGCGCCCGACTTGCGCACGATCGACTGCTCGACCCCGAGATCGATGAGCCCGCCTTCCCGGCTGATCCCAAAACCGAACAGGATGTCGCACTCCGCCGTTCGGAATGGCGGTGCGCAATTGTGGACGATCACGTCCTCGGCGGCCAGGTTGTGCAGCTCCGCCACCTCGACGTCGAACGTACGGCGCCGGCGCGCAGGAAGGATCTCAGCGATCCGGGAGAACCAGAGCTGGTCCGCCAGGACGTCCCGCAGGAATGGGTCGTCGAGGCCGTCGGCCAGCCGCTGGACCCGGTCTCGGCGCAGCCGGGGGGTACCCAGCACCGTCTTCATTCCGCCCTGGGGGTCTCCCGCGCCCTCGCCGACCAACTGGGCCGCTAGCTGTGCGGTCACCCCGAGACGCTCAAGGTGAGCGAGGACGGGCTGGACCACTTCATCGCTGAAGTAGACACGCTGCGATCCCCGGTAGCGGCCATCCCGAATGGCGAGCTCGTGCGACACCACCTGGCCGCGTGGTCCCCACATGGGGATCGCAGCGGAGAAGGCGGATACGTTGTCCACGCCGGAGACCCGCACTTCCCACGATGGGTGCTTACCTGAGATCCGGCGGCTCTTGATCAGGCCACCCCGCTGCGAACGTGGGTCACGGCGCTGCACGCTGCTTCCAATGCCCCAGCGGAGAAGCAGCCAGTGGAGCTGGTGGGCGAGCTGTTCCGACGTGGTGGAGAAACCCACCCGGATGCCTCCCGTCTGCTCCCGCGAGACATAACCATCCGACTCGAAGATCCCGAAGATCAAGTTGCCGATCACCTCGGCCGAGACCTCGGGGGCGAAGAAAGCAGCCGGGAGCTTCTTGGCCGGGGCCAAAGAGCCATAAATTCCCGCCCACCGGCAGAGCTCCAGAAGCTTGTTATTCTCGCCAGGCCGATGTGAGAAGGCGACCGTTATCGGCTGGCTCGTCGGCTTGGCCTCGCAGCCGAGGGTGCCCGCGATCCGGGCCGCGTCCTGCTGTAGTGATTCCACCACATTGGTGAACTGGATCGGTGTTTTCCCGCCTACGTAGCCATCGCCGATGAGATATCCGAGCAGCCTGGCGTGGTCCGGTGAGATCGGCTCATACGACCCGAATCCCGAGAAGGCGCGGGGCCGGGCCAGCCGGTCTCCACGGGCAAGCTCCCCGGCCGCACGCCAGCCATGCTCGGTGAGGATCTTGTGATCAGGGGTTACCCAAAGCTCAGTGCTATCACGGAGCCTGATCCCGATAACTTCCTGCTCACCTTGGTCGAACCACGAGACAACCTCACCCGAGTGCAGCACACCATTCTTGTCGGTGGCCACGGCATGGACCGGGAGCCGCCCGTCCACGATCTCCTCGATGCGATGAGTGATACCGGTGGAGGGATCGAAGACGCGGGTACCCTCCGCCAGGCACTTGTTCTTGACGACCTTGATGCGGGTACGGCTGCCCACCGCCTCGGTGCCGTCTTTGAGCGTCTCGATCCGGCGCACGTCCAGCCGCACCGACGCGTAGAACTTGAGCGCCCGGCCGCCGCTGGTGGTTTCCGGGCTGTTGTGCACCATCACCCCGTCGACGAAGTAGTTGTGCAGTCCCTCCACCTCAATGTCGAACCGGTTCATCGACCTCGTCGGCGGCTTGACGTGAATGTCCAGGATCCTGGCCGGGGCCAGGCGCATTTCGGCCGGGACGAATTCTGGCTCGACCCTGAACTGCCCGCGGAATCGCGGCAGCAGCTTGTATTCCATCGACGGATGAATGTACGGCGCGACGAGCCGCTGGAACTGCTCGGACGCCGCGGTGGTGAACTGGAGGACCGCCTGGCCCCGCGCGCCCCGGTTGCTGACCTTGACGTCGAACCCGTGGGTGTCGCGCAGGTACCCGGCCAGCCGCTGGCGGGAGCCCGGGCTCATCGCCTGCACGCAGATATCGATCCGGCCGGTGCCACCCTGTGTCCGCTGCTGGACGCCCTTGGACCTGACCGTGAAACCGCCGTCGTCCATGTACCAGACGGCCAGGGCGAATGGCGTGAGCGCCTTCAGGTACTCCCAGCTGAGGTGCTTCTTCCCATCGCCGAAGTACACCGCTTCCCGCAGTTCCGCCAGTTCCGGGAGCGGGGTCAGGTCGGCGAAGACCGCGCCCTCGGCGTTGGACGACCGGGTGTACCCGATGTTCCCGAGCAGGCTGGCTTTCCAGTCCAGGTACGCGGCCTGCCGGGCCCCGTGGCCCATCCGGAACCGGGTGCCTGACCGGCCGCGGGGGTTCGGCGAGAGGCTCCCATCCCCCATCAGCGCGCCCAGGATGAGCTGCATCTGCTGCCCGCTCAGCCGCCATGGCTCGGTGAGGACGACGCGGTCACCCGCGAGCAGTTCCCCGGCTTCCCGCCAGCCGCCGGGCGTCCGGATCAGGTGGTTCTCGGTCGCGGCGAACTGAGCCCGGCCATTGCCCCCGGACTTGGCCACCGTGAACTGGAGGAAGTGCTCGGCCGGCCCGTTGTTGAACCAGTTGACGATGCGGCGCGGGACCGTCCGCCCGGTTTCCGGGTCGTAGGACAGGACCTCGACATCCCGCCGCTGGTTGACGATCTTGCCGATCTTCTCCTGCGTGCCGTCGGCCAGGGTCACCCTGGTCGAATACGACATGCAGCCGAACATGACCCCGACCTTTTCCCGCAGCTGGTTGATGAAGATGGCGGTGGTCTTCGTCTGGTTGAGCGCGCCCGCCAGCTTGCGCAGGGCCTGGGACATCAGCCGGGCCTGCAGGCCCACGTGGCTGTCCCCCATCTCCCCCTCGATCTCGGCCCGGGGCACCAGCGCGGCCACCGAGTCGATGACGACGACGTCGATGGCCCCGGAGCGGATCAGCATGTCCGCGATCTCCAGGGCCTGCTCGCCGGTGTCCGGCTGGGAGACGAGCAGCTCATCGGTGTCCACGCCGAGCTTCTTGGCGTACTCCGGGTCGAGCGCGTGCTCGGCGTCGATAAACGCGGCGATGCCCCCGAGGCGCTGCGCGCTGGCCACCGCGTGCAGCGCGATCGTGGTCTTGCCGCTGCCTTCCGGCCCGTACACCTCGACGACCCGGCCGCGGGGCAGGCCGCCGATGCCCAGCGCGACGTCGAGCGCGATCGCCCCGGTGGGGATCACTTCCATCGGCGGGCGGCTCTCGTCGCCGAGCCGCATGATCGAGCCCCGGCCGAACTGCCGCTCGATCTGGGCGAGCGCAGTCTCGAGGGACTTGTCCCTGTCGCCACCGGTCCTGCTGACCGCCCTGTCGCTGCCTGCCATGGGTTCTCCCGTTGAATTCAAGGGGCTGATTGCTGGTTCGATTGCTGGTTCGATTGCCGGTCGGGACGCTACGCGCCGCCACTGACAATTCCGCGCCTTGGTGCGGTGCCGTGGCTGCGGGCTCACGACGAGAGACCCTGGACGACCGCCCAGCCCTACCTTAGGCGAACAACTGTTCGATCATGAACCCAACACGCCACAGCCACCGAGAAAATCTGCCCGGCCGGTACCGGGCCTGCCCGGCCAGTACCGCCCGGCGGCCCGCCGGGCGCCGGGCTCAGCGCAGGTTCCGCGGGACGTCGAACTCCGCGCAGACCGCCCGCCAGACGGTCTTGGCGTCCTGGCCGTCGGCCAGGGCCTGCTCCACGGTCCGGCCGCCCAGCTGGGCGAACACGTGGTCCTTGGCCACGCTCGCCGCGTAGGCATCGCCGAACTGCGCGCGCATCCGCTCCCAGAACTCACTAAGCCGCACGGCTCTCCCCGTGTCTCGACATCGGCCGCCACCGGGAAGGCCACCCCGGCGCGCCGCTCACCCGGTCATGCCGGCGAGGCTACCGGCGCCTGCCCGGTGCACCCAACCGGGCCACCCAGCCAGCCCGGCCGCCGATCCCGGCCGATCCCGGCCAAATCCAGAGGAATGTGATCACTGTGAAAGGGAAGGGTCATAACGGGTGCGGTACAGCGGCTTGGCATGATCTGGGCAGTCCCTGGGCGCATCTGATCGGTTGTGCCCG
>Ga0207665_10002716_pt1 | contig 11867 bp, 10 predicted proteins | sample LARL112metaG_FD_184351 | JGI IMG/M metagenome (GOLD analysis project Ga0207665, IMG submission 184351) | Corn, switchgrass and miscanthus rhizosphere microbial communities from Kellogg Biological Station, Michigan, USA - LAR L11-2 metaG... | ecosystem: Host-associated > Plants > Roots >...
TCTGAGGATTCGGACGCCTATACCCGGCGCGGCGGTGGCCGGATCGATCGCCGCCGGCTACTACCAACTCGCTACCGATGATCCGGTGATGGCGCTGGGCGGGTTCGGATCTGCTGACCCGGCACCGCCCCTCGAGCAGTTCGAGGCATACGTGGCCGACCGTCGCATCCGCTACTACATCGATCCGATTGGCACCGCCACACCGCACTTCAGGCCGCCGGGGGTGAACGAACCCACCGAGGCAGACCACATCAGGGACTGGGTCAAACAGCATTTCACTGGCGTCACCATCGACGGCGTCACCCGCTATGACCTCACCAAGCCGCTGGCTGGAGGTGCCCGAAAGGGGCGGCGTCACAGCGGTTTCGCCGTGCAGAACTACGGCGTGATCAGCGTCCCCGCCTGTGATGCCGCCTGTTTGATCTGCGGAATCGTCAGAGCCCCGTAGCCGGACTCGACCGGGCCCGTGGTGGCCCCCAGCCAGGGCACCACACCCGGATCCGGGCTGACGTCCAGGTTGTATGCCTGCATGCCCGGCAGGTGGTGCTCGAAGAAGTTACCCAGGAAGTCAACCACGAAGATGACGTCTCCGATGAGGCTAGTGCCCCATAGCGACGAGGCATTGATCAGCGGCGTAAGAGCGTTGGGGTCCCCGATCAACACGATCGAGCCGTAGTGAGGCTTGCTTCCCCCGCCGGGCACGTATGCCGGCATGAACGGCTGCAGCGCAGGCAGATCGGTCGACAGGTACGCCACCGGGTCGCCGTACGTCTCGATGTTGATGAAGCCTGACTCGGCGCCGTTACCCGGCACTGTGGTGTTGATGCCGGGACTCTCGAATCCGATGCCACCCAGGCCGGTTTGCTGCGCGACGTATTCGGCTTCCCAGCCGCCCAGTGAGTGCCCGGTGACGAAAATATCGCTGGTGCTGTAGCCCTGCTCGGCGGCCGCGGCCTCCACCTGCCCCTCAAAGGCCAGCGAGTCGGTGAAAGCCTGCGGCGTCCTGTCGGTGAAGATCACTTGTAGGTCGGCGACGACCTGAGAGACGGTGATCAGCGGATCGACTAACAGGTTCGTGCCGCCCGTCGTGCCCTGATACGCAATGATGATCTGCTGCTGAGGTGTCACCCACACCTGTGCGGATTCGCCCGAGAAAACGTTCGTGGATCTCATCGGCACACCATTGACGGTGAACGGCGTCAATCCTCCTGGGGTACCGCCGAGCACGTACTCGGCGGCCGCCGCATTCAAGAACTGCGCCACCGTCGGGGTCTGCGCCGTCGTGGGGCCGGTGTATGTCTCGGTCGGCAGCACCGGTTGCACAGCCGGCGTCTTCGTCAATCCCACTTCGTCTTCGAGCCGTCGGAAGGCCGCGAACAACGCTTCGTCGATCGGTGCGAAGTCGAGAGGGCTCTTCGGGCCGTTCACGGAGACGGTGATGTCCAGCGTTTCGAGCACCGTGTTGATGATGCGGCCCGGCAGCGCAACGATCCGGGCGATCGGTGAAAGAGGACCGGGAGCACTTGGTGTTGCCGCGCTGCTCGTTGTCGACGGGATTACCGCGGCAACTTTGGCTGCCAGCGGGGTCTCCTCCGCTGTGGCATGGGTGACAGTTGGCGGGGTACTCGCCGACGGACTCTTCACCAGCGAGTCGCGCGACGAGCCCAGTTTGGTTATCCCTGCTCTACCGATGTGGGCAGAGTTGGTCGGGCCAGCGGCGCGGGTAGTTCCTGCAGGCCGAGCCGAAGACGAGTCTCGCTGCGCTGCCCTCGAATTCAGTTGCGCGGCAAGAGAACCTCTGGTGGTCGAACGGGCGTCCCCCGCCGGATCAGCGGTGGTGGCGGCGCTGGTGTTGGTGGTGTCCGAGTTCGGGGTTTTCGTGGCTGTCGACGACCTGCTCTGATGAGCGCCATGACCATCGGCCGATTTCCTGGGCCCGATGCCGGTTCCCGACTTCGAATCGCTGGACGACGGGTGTGCCGAATCAGTGTGGCCGGGGTCCGCCCACGCCACGTTCTGGCCGGTCGCGGCCGCGATCCCCACGCCAACTGCCACCACGGCCAGACCGAAACGGCGTGGTGCGCGTTTGCCATGTGCGTTACGCCGAGCAGGCACCGCCATCAATCCCCTTTGGCATTCGGTCGTGGTGTCCCGCACTTCGCGCCGACGAGGGCCCGCTGATCGAAGGACACGTTGCCGACAACATATGACAACGTGTGATATCAATCTCCGTTTTGTTGCGGAGAGCCCAGTTTCGAGTCCCTTTCAGGACCGCTGCTTTCTTCGTCCCGATCCACGCTGTTGGGCCTCATCGCCGCAAAAGTGCTGGTCATCCCGACTCGGGTGTCCGACCGATTGCACCGCGTTGCACTGATTCGCAGTCTGGGTGCGGGAACCGCAAAGCGTCACCGCAACCGCACATCACCGGCTTGCTCGAGTGCGGCAAGCACGCGTTCGATCACGTCGTCTGGATCTCCGCACGTGCGCAGGAATTCGAGTTGAAACACTGCGCTCTCGATCTCACCGGGCCTGCCTATCCGGGCGGCGTCGGCGTATTGCTGTACGGCGTCGTCGATTGAAGCAGTGCCTAACTCCAACGCCTCGTGCAACGTCAGCTCTGCCAAAGTCACTGCTGCCCAGAAGTTCTGCGGATCTTCGTTGAGCGCCAGCCGCGCGAGGAATCCGCTGACGGTCAGGACTTCATTGAAGTCTCGGCGGAACGCGTCGTCTCTGGGCCGGCCGCTCCAACGAAGCGCCATCACGACATTCACCCCGGTGTAGTAGTCGGGATCCAGTTCGAACCCCAGGCGGTATTTCTGCTCCATCTCGGCGAAAAGACCTTGCGCATCGACCTCTTTCATTCCAGCGCGTTGGTCCTGAATCTGTCTCTTGAGCAGGCCGCCCCAGATGCCATAGGTCTCAGAATCGCGGTAGCCGGCTTGCTCGGCCTCGGCGAGGTAGCCCTTCGCGGTTTCGCGTAGCCGCTGCTTTTCGGCGGCGTCTTTGGTCCGCTCCCCGACTTTGCGGTAGGCCATCACGGTCTTATGCAGCCAAGTCCGGTGTAGCGGATTCCCCGGTTCCGGTTTTGCCTTCTCCAGAAGTTCCTTGGCATCGGTGTAAGCACCTTCGGTCAGCAGGCTCGCGGCCAATTCGATGCGGCACGCGTCGCGTGCAGCGTCGGTAATCTCACGATCCTTATCGAGGTTGCCGGCCTCTTCGCGCATCTTTTCCGGATCGGCCGATCGCGTCGCTGCGGCCACGCGTTCCCTGACGGTCTTGCCAGCCCGCCGGAACCGCGGCACGGCCGACCTCGGCTGGAACGGCCGCTTGACGTGGACGAGATCGAACCATTCGTGGCACGGACTGTCGTTCTGACCGGCCGCGAGTGCGGTGGCCACCACCGGTCGCAACGCGCAGATCGCGTCCTGCGCCTGCTCATCGCTGACGTCATCCGGTCCGCGGGCAAACGAGTGCGTGCGGATCATGTTGACGTCGAACGGTGGTGTCGTGCGTTTGAAGGTCGTCACAGCCGGATCGATGAGCACCGTTGAGCGCGAGGCGAACACATGCCGGATCCCCAGTTCGTAGGCGACGTTGAAGCTCAACGCCGAAAGATCCACTAGGACGAGATCGGAGTTCGCCAAGTCCGAGAGCATGGCGGAATGGATGATCCCGCTGTCAGTTTGCAGGTCGGCCCTGACCCAATCGACGTCGAAGTCCTCCAACAACGGCCGGTACACGCGATGGAACGCGGCGTCACAGTCGAGGAAGCGGTTGGCGCGCGGATCCTTCTTCTTCCCATAGGGCATCACGATGAACGCATGCGGGCTCGACCTCGGCAACGGGTCGAGGTCGATCGCCAGCATCTGGCGCAACTCGGCACTGGCCATTAGGTCATCAGTTGCGCTGGGCGACAACGGGTCCGGCTCTGGCCGCACTGCCAGCGCCCAGACTTTCTCCGCACCCGGATATGTCAACGCCTCCGCCCTATCGAGCAGAGCACCATTGTGTTTACGGTAAAACCCGGCATCGAATGGGTCGAGACCCAAATCAGCGACCTTCACATCAGGGCTGGAGGTGATTCGGTCATAGTTGCTGATCCAGGGCTCACCCGCGGGCTCCACACTCGTCTTGCGGAATATCGCAACGTCGAACGGAAGCAGTACCTCCAGCTTGATGCCCTCCGCGAGGGCGGCTTTTGCGAACAATATGTCGGCGCCGGATCCGAGTGCACCGACGAGGCTCTTGGGCTCCAATGACTGGATCAGGCCGCGGAGCCGGCCGGTGAGATCTTCGGCGGCTCTCCAAGGCAGCCGCTGGCCGTCCCGCACTAGCTCATCGGCTTGACAGCCGCCGTAGACGATAATCATGACCAGGCACTCCTATGGTCGATGTCGGGCGCTATGAGCAGAGGCTGCGGGACGCAATTACCGATATTGCTGCTCGAGACAGTCGATGGTGTGAGTAATGCACTACTCGATTCAATGTGCGGCTCACCTGGCGGGCTGTTCACCGAGGACCGCCTCAAGCAATTCGGCCAAGGCTGCCGGCTGGTCCAGCGGTACGGAGTTGACGAGACCAGACGCGACCAATGCCTGTGCGCGCTCGTCGGAGGGCGCCCCATCCACGGCGGCCGCGAGCGCATCGGCGGTTCGGCCGGAGCCCGCGACGACGACGACCCGCCGCCCGGCGTGCACGCTGCGCTCGACGTCGTCGAAGGCGATCTGACCGCCGTTGACGAGCACGGTGATCGACGGTGACGTTCCGGCGAGAACTGACGCTGTTTGGGCGATCCATGGCGCCTCCGCACCCCACGTGTCCCCCGGCACGATCACGAAGTGCGAGTGGCGCGGTTCGAGCGCAGCACCGTCCGGCGGAGCAGGCCGGCCGGACAACTGCACGGTGCCCGCGGCCACCACACCTACGAGCGGAAACGAAGCAGAAAGCGCCGCACGGGTTTCGCCGCACAACTGCATGACCCCCGCGAGGGTCCCGCCGTCGACTACAGCCGCTCGGTGTCGCTCCAGCCCGGGCACGATGCCCGAGACGAATATCGGGCGTAGCCCCTCGATGTCCGCGTCGTCGAGTCCACCTGCGCCACCCACGACGACCACCGTCGGCCGCGGCGGCTGCAGACCCAAAAGACCCACGGCCGAGGAAAGATCCTCGACGTCGGTGACCTCGACAGCGACGGCGGCGGCCCCGTCGGCAAAATCGATCTGCCGCGCGGTGGTGCTCACTGGTCGCCCCGGAAAAATCGGCTTATGTAATGGCGCACGGCATCCCGCGAAACAACGTGGTCATCCGGTTGTCGGTGCGCGACTTGTCGCAGCGCACGCCGGTGGACCGGATGGCGCCGACCGAACGTTGACATGGCGCTCATTATTGCCCGCGTACGCAGTGGGTGGTCATTGGTTTGACTTAGCGATGCTGTGGAATACCAACGACGCGGGCCCGGCCGCACAGCGGTGCCGTCGTTGGCTCGTTGGGTGCTGTCAGCGATCCTTCGTTAGTCAGGTCTGCAGACGGGTTGCGGCCACGTCCGGTGCTCCGCATCCGGCGTGGGCTCGGCTTACTCGGCGCATCTTCAGACATCGCCGTTGCGACGATCAACGACAACCAAAAAAACCCTGCAGCCCCACGCTTTTGGCGAGCCATCTCGGAATCGGCGCCGGTATCGGGGCTCGGCCGCATGGCCCACCGACAACATCGTGGTGACGTTCGTCTCCCACATCCGTGGCATCGCAACAGGATCCGGCGATTGCCGGCCTGGAACCGCCAGCACTGCGTGCTGTGCGCAATTTGATCCGACGATGATCCGCAGGTGCCTCGTCCCGACCCATTTGCCAGCTTCAACGACTTGGTCACTACGGACCTGGGGCACACGCCCACCCGACCCCGCAGCGGGATAACGTTGCCCACCTTAGCTATTCAATGTCGAACAGGAGCGAGGACATCACTCAGTAGACCTTGTCCACACTTGTCGACAGTCCGTTGTCGCACGTCACGGTGACATGAAAGGTAGAGCCTGTCGCGGGTCCCTCGCTCGAGCCTTGAGGAATCCTCGCCTCCTCCGAGCCGGTTACGGTGAAAGCATGCTCCGCGTTGTAGTTGATGCCCGCGGCAACACCCGCCACCGCAACGGACCTTAACACGCAACCCACCGCGGACTGGTTTGCGTTATTGGCAATCGACACAAAGGCCGCGGTGATCGGCTCGTCGTACCTCAACACCAGCTGCGGTGGCGGAGGAGGCGGCGGAGGAGGCGGCACTACCACCTCTGGGGGGTCCCACGTTGGAGTTGCTGCACGGCGGGGTGCCGGCGCGGGGGGTTCCGCCGCGGCGGGTTCCGGCGGTGGCGGTGCCGCCGCTGGGGGTGGCGGCGCTGGGGGTGCCGGTGGCGGTTCCCAAATGTCGGTCGCAATGAGCGAGTAGCTCGCCGACCGCGGAGTGCTCGTCCAGGTTGTGCCGCCAGGCGCGGTGCCCGGCTCGCGCGGCCCCGACACGACAATTCCGGCCCCGGCGACCAACGCAGCAGCCGCAATGAGAATGCCGGGGCGCCGGTACCACGACGAACCGGCATCCGTAGGTTCGGCCGTCCGGGTGGCGCCAGGAGTCGCGTCGAACACCTTCATCGCGCACCCCCCCGGGCCCAAAGCCCCCAAGACGGGGGTTTCCGGAATACACGAGCTGCCTGCAGACAAGAGTCGGCATTGGTCAAACAGGGGCGCAGGTAGTCCTGTGTCATGGCACTGCTTTCTGCGAGTTGTCAGGGGCCCGATCGCCGGGGTTTCGACATGTCGAAAGTGTGCCCCTCCAGATACAACCTGGTATCGAGTAGAGGGCTACTCGAAATCTCTAGCGGTGCCCGTCGCTGGCGCACAACTCAGCCCCAACCCTGACCGGCCAACGGCGAGGGACATACTTTCCAGCATCAAGGCGTGATCGTGGTCTTCTGGACGATCACTGGTGCCCCAGCCCTCAACGCGTCGGCGTCGGCCTCCGGACTCTCGGCCTTGATCTGCAGTAGATAGATGCCATCCTTGCCTTGGATGACCACCGTGTTCTGGGCAACCATTCGCGGCACGCCGTTCTTGGTGTACAAGCCGTTGAGTCTGGATGCGGGAAAGCCACTCAGTGTGGCCCTTATAGCGTCGCCACCGTCAAAGCCTGGCAGGTTCTTGACCTCACCGGGTGCAACAGCCAACAGCTTGTCCGTATCGACATTGCCCGTCAACTTCTCGACGGTCGCGGTGATCTTGGGCGGGTCGTCGGGATTGGACGGTGTGTTGAACACGATTCCGAAATACTGGGCGTCGCCGCCTTCGGGAATTTGCGTCCAGCCCTCGGGAACTGGCAGGTCGATCGTCGGCGCACCCGGTGTGCCGGGTGTGACCGTCGCCGCCTGGATGTTGTTGTTCTTTAAGTAGTCGGCAATCGTCTCGTTGGGGCCCGACGGCGGCTCGGACGTCGAGGGGGCCGAGGTGGTCGCCGCGGACGTTGATGTCGAGGTCGATGTCGGCGCGTTCGACGATTTCGAGCTTTGAACCACGGCCACGATCGTCACGGCGACGCCGATGACCACAATCAAAGCGGCAGCGGCAAACCACCTGCCGGATCGCCCGCGTCGTTGGACGTCCACTGGAGCCGGCGGTGTAGCGGTGCTCGGAGGCGCTGGGGTCGTCGTCTGAACTAGTGGCTGTGGTGCGGTCGCTTGTTCCGCAACTTCGGCTGTCTCGCGCAGGTTCAGTCGGGCTGTCTTGAGCAGCGCGGCGGCGTCACGGTAGCCCGGCTGCTCCTGCTCGATCGCAGCTAGCAGGTCGGCGGATTGCTTCCACTGTTCTTGGTCTAGGTGGTTGAGGGCCTGCGCATACCGGTCGGCGAGTTCGGCTCCGCGAACCCTGGCCTTCGCGTCGGAGACGATCCCACCCGGGTCGTAGTTGTCCGGGTCGATTCGAGCCAGCTCGCCCGCGGCGGCCACGACGGCATTCCATTGCCCGGCCTGATGCAGGGCTGTGATCTCATCCACCAGTGCTTTCCGCCGCTGTTCCATGCGTGCCTGGTCAAGGCGAGCACCGACGTCGGGGTAGGCCGGGTCGAGGGCGGTCAGATTTTCCAACGCGGTCACCACGATGTCCCAGTCACGCTCAGCGGCGGAAGCCTCGGCCTTGCTCGACCAGAAGGCGATGTCTCGTTGTCGGCGTGCCTCGTTCAGCCTTGTTTCGACCCGCCCCTCGCCCGGAAAGGAGGCCTGCAGAGTCTCGAACCGTTCTACGGCTTCGGCCCAGCGTTTGGCGAAAAAGGCACTCAGTGCGTCAGCCCACTGGGGATCGGCCAGCAGGTTCCCCCGCCCGACGGGTACCTCCGGCGGAGTCGACGACTGCTCCTCATGAACACCGGAGGCCACCCCCTGTGCCCTGCGCGGTTCTGTGTCGGGTTCGGCGTCAAGGACAAGAATATTGGCCAGGGTGCGGTCTACGTCGGCATACAGGTCGCCGCGTCTGCTGAACATCTCCAGCACGTATCGTCCGCCGCGACGCTCCTCGGCGTCCGGAGAGCGCTGCGCGGGCTCCAACTGGATCAGGATCTGATGTTGCTGCTGTTGTGTCAGCGGCTCCGGCTGACCCACCTGCTCCACCAGATCGGACAGGTACGACAGCGGGGCGGGTGGGGGTTCGGGTAACTGCTCAGGTACAGGTGGTGCCAGTGGGAGAGTTCCCAGTGCACCGGCCAGGGCGAACGCCGCCTCTCTCCCTGACTGCGAATAATCGATGATCTGGCGCATCGAGAGGGTGCGGGGAAGAGCGTCCGGAAGCCGCTCCACCGCAAGCGGTAGCACCGGCTTGTTCAGCGCCAACGCCCAGTCCAACTCCCGCTTGCACGCCACCGAGCTCAACGTGTGGCCGGAGACAATCGCCACGAATACATCGGAGTCGGCGATGCGCTGCAGAATCTCGTGCCACCAAGTTTGGCCGCCCCGAAGCGACGAATCCACCCAGGTCTGGTAGCCCAGCGCATGCAGATCGCGGACCAGCGCTTCGACGTCAGGCTTGTTCTCGCGGGCATAGGAAATGAACAGTTGCCGCATGCCACCCCCCGAGAACTCTGGTGTCAGGGTCGGGGTCGACGACGGCCTCGCCGACCAGGCCTGGTTCGGCGCGCTCGAGCCAGGACTTCAACGCCAGCGCCTCAATGCTGTCGCGGCTGGAATGACTCACAAAAACCCTAGACACAGATGAATCGTGCACGTTGAACTGGCCGTGTGGATGAGTAATCGACTACTTCATTTTGGCCGACGGGTCTTTTGGCGTTTACCTACTTCTGTCAACGCGGACGGGAGGTGTGCAGGTCTCATTACCGATGCGGCGCGGTTGTCCGCGTTTGATCCAGTTGGGGAATTGGCGCAGGCCGCGCAATTTGTAGCGGATTGGGTTTCGGCGTTTTGAAATGGCGGTACTAGTAGATCCCGCCGTCAGGCATCTTGACAGAATGCGCCGGTTCGACAGGCGGTGCGATGAGCAGGGGCGACAATCCGTGGGTGCTCGATTGCGCTGCGGATGCGTAAATCCCGGTGGCCAGGGCCGAGATCGAACCGGCGACCTTCCGCTTTTAGGTCGAGGATTCTCGACACGCCGCGGTGGTTGCCAATCGTTCTGTGTCACAACGTGGTTGGGAACTTCATACTTCCGGTAGGTTCTCGACGATTCTCGGCGTGTCGCGGGTATAAGCGACGAATAAGCGTCAATTCGTGGCGGCGGCCAGGCGCAGGTCGCCGCTCGGGTTCCAGAGGTTCCGGTTTGGCTGCCCTTGCCGGAAAATGAGCCCACGCGAAGGGACGCTGTGACGCTTCGACGCAATCCGAATGGTTCGCTAATCTCGTTTCCAGCAGACCCATCAGGTGCCTTGTAATCCAGGTCGCAGGTTTGATCCCTGCCAGGGCGACAGGTCAGGGCGCGTTTATGGCGCGTTCGGGCAACGCTGGCAATAGCGGTCCGATTGAACGCGCCGGGCAGTGCAGGCGGCTCTTGCCGGTGCCGATGTCGCGCTGGTCGAGCTCTTCGACCGCGCGCACGCGCGATGTCCGACAGCAGCCGGATGTCGGGGTGACGACGAACCTGCGATCCAGACGCGTGGCGAGGTCGGCCGGGCTGGCCGCTCGCCGCCGGGCACGGCAGGAAGCCAGGATGCGCGCCGCGACCAGCGTGGGCACCCGGTCGGCCACCCGACATCCAAGCACCCGCAGCAGGCGCGGCTGGCCCTTGGCCGGGCCGGGTGCACCGATTGCTCCCCCGGGAACGGCAACTTGCGGCGCTGTGTCAGCTCGCCACGGCGAATGATCGGGTCCACCAGGTCAACTCTTGGCGCACGTTTCCGACACCCGCAGTTTGATCTGTGGCTCACGCAACTGGTCGGTGGTCAGCGCCTCGGCGCCCGTCGGCGTCGAGGTCGAGCGGATCAACCGCATTTCCCGAACCGGATTTGCCGCCAGCACATTGTTCAGTACCGCAAGCTGCAGCGCCCGACGCAGGTACTCGCGAACAGCCTTGCCGTGGTGCGCACTGCGCACTCAACGGCGGCTGAAAATTGACCCCTTGGCCCGTTTGCTTAGCGTCTAAGTCCTCATTCCGTCACGGTTAGGAACCAAAGGAGTGACGCGAGAATCCTACGATTTGGCCCGCCACCGGGTCGATCAGGCTGGCAGCCGTCAGCAGTACTGGGCGAGCTGCCTGGCTTCGTCAGGCGCGGTGAAGCGCGCCTCCTCATCGAGGCCATGGCTGACTCCCTCGAAGTGGACGAGAACCACCGGATACCTGTTGGAACCCCGGTACGCCATGGCGCCTATCCGCGCCGGACACACCCCGGTCGTGCCGATCTCCACCTCTTCGAGTGACGCGGTGACGTAGGTCTCATAGGAGGTAGCAGTTCTGATCCGCGCGACCGGTCTCGGCGACGTGTCGGGGATCGGCGGAGGGCGCGAAGCGTCCTGCGCCGTTCCCAAGAAACAATGTGCGCATCAATCGCGGGATGGTTCACATCGCAGCACCCGCTTGTCGTACTACTTCATGGGCAAGGACAACATCACCTTCCACTCCCAGATCTGGCCGGCCGAGCTGCTCGCCTACGCCGGCGGAGGGTCGCACGGCGGCGCGCCGCACACCTACGGTGTGCTCAACCTGCCCACCGAGGTCGTCAGCAGCGAGTTCCTCACGATGGAGGGCCTCAAGTTCTCCTCGTCGAAGAAGGTCGTCATCTACGTGCGCGACCTGCTGGCCCGCTACCAGCCCGACGCCTTTCGCTACTTCGTCGCGGCAGCCGGCCCGGAGAGCCAGGACAGCGACTTCACCTGGGCGGAGTTCGTGCGTCGCACCAACGACGAACTCGTGGCCGGCTGGGGCAACCTCGTCAACCGCGCCGCGACGCTCATCGCCAAGAACTTCGGGGAGATCCCGACCGCCGGGCCGCTGGAGGAAGGTGACGTCGCCCTGCTCGCGCGCGTCGAGGAGACGTTCACGGCGGTGGGCGACCTCATCGGCCGCCACCGGCAGAAGGCCGCCATCAGCGAGGCAATGAAAGCGGTGGGCGAGGTGAACAAGTACATCACCGACACCGCGTCGTGGACTTTCACAGGCGAGGACCAGCGCGAGCGGCTCGCGACGGTGCTGCACGTGCTCGCCCAGTGCGTCGTCGACCTGAACACGATCCTCTCTCCCTTCCTCCCGCACGCGGCGAACGCCGTTGACCGGTTATACGGCGGGACCGGCGACCTGCAGCCGATGCCCCGGATCGAAGAAGTCAGTGACCTCGACGACGGCAGCCGTGCCTACCCGGTGATCACCGGTGACTACTCCGGGGCGCGTGCGTGGCGA
>Ga0207665_10002717_pt1 | contig 11867 bp, 8 predicted proteins | sample LARL112metaG_FD_184351 | JGI IMG/M metagenome (GOLD analysis project Ga0207665, IMG submission 184351) | Corn, switchgrass and miscanthus rhizosphere microbial communities from Kellogg Biological Station, Michigan, USA - LAR L11-2 metaG... | ecosystem: Host-associated > Plants > Roots >...
GGAGTGAGAGCCGAGCGTCGCGATCAGAGTGGGATGGGCAGGGCGGACCGCCCTCGGTGGGCTGCGCCACGCACGTCACATCGGCCTCACTTGTTGCGTCTAGCACGAAAGCACAACCGCAACGATGTCACATTGTTGCGGTCAGGACCGCCACGATGTGACATTGTCGCGGTTGCCGGGGGACGGAATGGCCTGCTTGCTGCGGCGTGAGCGGCTGATGGGGCTCCAGGGGCTGAGGCAGAGCAGCGATTCCGTCTGCGTGCATTTCTCCGACGTGCGATGGCCCGGCACAGGTTGGTCGCCACGGCGGGATCGGACGCGGCTGGCAGCCGGGCCACCTTGGGGATGGCCGAGCCTTCGGTCCTGCGGACCCGCCGGTGGCGGCGTTACCCAGCCGTGCCGGAGCGTCTCGGCGGCAACTACCGCGGCACCGAGGGCGCTGGGGAACCGGATGACGGACGGGAGGGTGCCAGCGTAGGCACCCGCCCGCTGTAGCGGACCAGCGCCCCCCGGTGACGACAGATCGCCGGCTGGCGCGAACTCAGCTGGCGAGGGTCTTGTTCGGGTCGTACAGGACCACGGTGCCGGCGATCCAGTCGTGCAGCGCCTTGCGCTCCTTGCCCGTGACCATGAGCACGAACGAGGTGATCAGGGTGATGAAGCTCAAGATGCCGTCGATGATCCGCCCGGGGATCTCGCGCAGCGCCATGTACCAGAAGCCGGCCACCCGGTTGGTCTCCGGCCGCCAGCACCGCATCCCGAGCACCTGCAGCGCGGGCGTCTGCCCGTTACCCCAGACGATGAGGCCCCAGATGATGTAGCCGATGCCCAGCGTGACAATGGCCAGCGGGATGGCCAGGAAGTACGCGCCGATGCGGCGGCCCACGCTGGCGAGTTCGGTGCCTTCCGGAAGGAGCAGGCCGGACATCTGGTCGATGTACATCCCCTGCGGCACGGCCACGGCCGGGTACTGTCCGTAGCCGTAGCCGGCCGGCACCGGGGGCGCGGGGGTGAACCCGGGAGCGGGCGGCGCTTGGCCGTACCCCTGGTTCGGCTGACCGTAGCCCTGGCCGGGCGGCGGAGCGTCATACCCCTGGCCCTGGGGCGGCGGCGGGTTAAATCCCTGGCCGGGCGGTGGCGGGTTATAGCCTTGGCCTGGCGGCGGCTGAATAGCCTCCTGCCCGGAGCCGTATGGATCCGGAAAAGTCACGACAATCTCACTCCCCTGTATGCGGCTAGCTGCAAGCCGGACTCTATGCCAAGGATGAGATCATCTGTAGTGCCGGCTGCGATCGTGCACGAACCGTTACGGGCCCTTTTACGGAGAGAATTGGCGGCAATTGGCTCGAATAGGCCTTAAAGGGAGGGCACGGATGGCGGCCATTTCGGCGCATAGCCCGCGGACCGGGACCATCGAAGCGTTTGCGAAGGCCACCCAGACCGGTGCCGAGTACGTCGAGTTCGACATCCGGCGGACCGCTGACGGGGAACTCGCCGCCTATCACGACGCGCAGACACGGCAGGGCGACCCGCTGGCCTCTATCAGCTACTCCCGTCTGTGCGAACTGGCCGGCTACCCGGTGCCGCGGGTGGCGGACGTGATGGCGGCGATCGCCGGGAAGGCCACCGGCCACCTGGACTTGAAGGACACCGGCGGCGAGGAGAAGGTCGTCGAGATGGCACTGGATATCCTGGGACCGGGCAACTTCGTGGTGACCACGCTAGAGGACCGGTCGGTGGCGGCGGTCAAGGAACGCTTCCCCGCGGTCCCGGCGGCGCTGTCGCTCGGCCGCGACCTGGACGAGGTGCCGCGGGGCAGGCGGGCGGCCACCCGGCTGAGCGAGCTCCTCCCGATGCGCAGGCTGCGGGACTGCCGGGCCGACTGGGTGGCGGTGCACCGCCGCCTGGCGGCGGCCGGCGTGCTGGCGCAGTGCCACCGGGCCGGGATCAAGGCGATGATCTGGACCGTCGACGAGGACACGGAGATCAGGCGCTGGCTGACTGACCGGCGGGTGACGGTGCTGATCACCAACCGGCCCGCGGACGCGGTCGCGCTGCGCGCGTCGCTGCCGCAGGTCAGGCCAGCTGCATCTCGAGAACCGTGAACGAGTGCGGGGAGAAGGCGATGTCGACATGCTCGCCGTCCACCTCGCGCTTGGCGTTGCGCACGTTCACCGCGTCCGGGCGGGTGAAGGAGTTCACGGCATCCGGGCTGTCCCCGGTGACCTCGTGGACGCCCATCACCCCGGTCGCCGTGGCGTCGAGCAGCCGGATCCGCGTCCTGATCGACCGGCGCGGGTCGCGGTTGACCACGGATAGCGTCAGCCTGCTCCGCCCGGAATCGGCGGTGGCGGCCACGTCGAGCCGCTGGAACAGGCCGAGGTCGTCCACACGGTGGGGCCAGCGGTCCCCGGCCCGGTCGTGGTGGATGTGGGTGCCCGAATCGGTGTAGGTGTCCACCGCGACCTGCTCGCTGGCCGCGGCCATCAGCTGGAACGGATGGTAGACAGCCTGGCTGAACAGCCCGTCCCGGGAGGTGACGATGGGCGCAAGCGCGTTGACCAGCCGGGCCTGGTTGGCCATCCGCACGGTCCAGGACTGGCGCACGAACACATTGAGCCAGGTCGCGACGGCCAGGGCGTCGGCCAGGGTGTAGCGCTCCTCGAGCTGCCCGTCCTCGGTCCGGTACCACACGTTCCACTCGTCGCAGGCCACGGCGATCTCGTGCTCGACGTGCTGCAGGTAGCGGGCCCGGTCGATGAGGGCGCCGGCTACCGACAGCGCCCGTTCGGCGTAGTGCGGCGCGAGGAGGTTGGACCAGTAGTCCGCCGAGCCGGTGTAGAGGCGGATGCCGTGCATGTCAACGTGCCGGGCGAGGCCGTCGATGACGTCGCGGTCCCAGTCGTGCATCCCCGTCTGGCCGCTGCTGATCAGCCGGATGCCGGGGTCGAGCCGCTTGAGCGCCGAGGCCCACCGCCCGGCCTCGGTCACGTACTCCGCCGCGGTGCGCCGACGGTACATCTGGTGGCCGAGGCCCCAGTACCTGATGCCGAACGGTTCGGCGTGCCCGTCCGCGCGCCGGCGGCGGGCCCAGTGGGTATCGCCGCTGCCGTTGCAGTACTCCACCCAGGCCAGCGCCTCGTCCAGGGTGCCGGTGTCCATGTTGAGGCCGAGCACCGGCTCGACCGCGGCGACCGCGCACCAGGCCAGGAAGTCGCTGGTACCGAAGCGGCCGGGCTCTTCGCCGCCCGGGGCGGCGTCCAGCGGCCAGCGGACGTTCGTCACCCCCAGGTCGCGGACGGCCGCGAGCACGTCGGCGCGGAAGCCGGCAGGCGGTTCGTCGGCGATAAGGCCGCCCTGGACGCAGCGTCCCAGGTGCTCGGCGACGCCGCCGAAGATTCGCCGGTCGACGGTGCCGATGGGCCGGGCGGTCAGCACGTCGATATGGGCCACAGGCGCTCCTTCCGGACTACCCGGCTGCTACCCTCCAGGCCCAGGCTAAACAGGAAGGGCCGACCTGGTGCGAGCGGCGGGCGTGGACCGGTTCGGAGCGGACCTACAGCTCCTCGAGCTGCCTGAGCCGGCGGAGCCAGGGCCGGGTGAGGTGCTGCTCGGGGTGCGGGCCAGCGGCATGGGCAACTGGGACGAGTTCATCAGGACCGGCGGCTGGGATACCGGAATCCGGCCGCCGATGCCGCTCGGCGTGGAGGCGGCCGGGCTGATCATGGCGGTCGGCTCCGGCGTCCGCGGGTTCCAGTCCGGCGACGCGGTGACCACGCACTCGCTGCCCGCGGGCAGCTGGGCCGAGAAGTTCACCGCTCTGGCGGAGTACCTAGCCCCGGTCCCGGCGGGGGTGCCGATGACCGTGGCCGCGGCGCTACCAGTCCCGGCACTCACCGCGGACCAGGCGCTAGACGCCGTGACCGTTCGGCCCAATGAGACCGTACTGGTCCACGGCGCCGGCGGGGTCACCGGCGGTGTCCTGGTGAACCTGGCCGCCCGCCGCGGGGCCCGGGTGATCGCGACCGCGGGCCAGGCCGGGCGGGCACGGGCGCTAGGCGCCGCCCACGTGATCGACTATCACGAGCCGGATTGGCCCGCGCGGGTGCGCGCGCTGACCAGTGGCGGGGCCGGGGTCGACGCGGCGGTCAACGCCGCCCGGTCGGGTTCGGCCGACGCGGTGCGCGCGGTCAGGGACGGCGGCAGGCTCGCCACGATAACGGCCGACCTCCCGCCGGCCGAGCGTGGCATTGCCCTGTCCGACATCGTGGTCGTGCCGGACGGGGCCCGGCTCACGCGACTGGTCCCGCTGCTCGCGCCCGACGCGATCACGGTGGGGGCCAGTTACCCGCTGGCCGAGGCGGCCGCGGCCCTGGCGCGGCTGCGCCACGGCACGCACGGCGCCGCGATCGTGCTCGAGCCCTGATCACGTTCACCGGAGCATGCCAAGCGGGGCGGGCGCGCCGAATTCGATGGTCAGGACGTATCCGTCCGGTCCCGGGGTGAGATCCGCGCGGGTGGCCAGGTACGGCGAGCGCTGGGCTCGGACGAAGGCCAGCATCCGGCGGGCGGTGGCGGCGGGGGCGGTGATCTCGGCCGTGCGCAGCGCCAGGCCCGGGCTCTCGCCCGGACCGCGGCCGCCGAACCCGTCGATCCGGACTGGCTCGCTCGCGGCCAGCGCGGCCAGGGTGATCAGCAGGCGCGCGTCGACCTGGCCCGCGGCCAGCGCGGACCGGGCCGACGGCGTGACCGTGATGCGCGGGGCGCGCAGCAGCTGGGCGCCGGCGGCCCGGCGGGCCCGGATATCGGCGGCGAGCGCCCTGTGGTACGAGGCCGTCCCGTCCGGCGCGACGATGCGCACGTCGATCCGGGCGGCGCCGGTACCGAAGCTGGCCAGCACCTCGGGCGCGTACACGCTGGACAGGCGGGCGCCGAAGATGTTGCGCACGGCGGCCGTCTCGACCACCACGGCGGAGCCCAGCGGATCAGCCGCGCCTGGGCCAAGGACCAGCAGGTTTCCGGCCGGGACGCCGCGTTGGGCCAGTGCCGCGCACATCGCCGGGTCACAGGCCAGGACGGCGCCGCCGCTGACCTGCCCGGCCACCCAGGCCGCGGCCTGGTCGCGGACCGCGGAGGCCCCGGCTACCGAGGGCCCGGCGGCCGAGGACAGGGCGCGGGCAGGCGCTTCGGCGGAGGCGAGGTGCGGGACGGCCAGGGCCCGCCCGGCCTCCACGGCCAGCGCGACGGACACGGCGGCCAGCGCGAGCACAGCGCCTCGGCGGCGCAGGCTGGGCCCGGGGCGTGGCGCAGGGCCGGCCACCCGGGTCAGTTCGGCGGCCTGGCGCTGGTGATAGGCGGAGTCCGGGGAGGAGGCGCCGCGGGACAGCCAGTACGCGGCCGCCTGCCGGTGCGCGGCCGCCAGCTGGGCGCCCAGGCCGGCCTCGGCCAGCTGCCGGTGCAGGGCGCCAGCCGTCCAGCGGTGTACGACGAGATCGTGGCCGGGGCCGATGACGAGCAGCCCGGCCGCCTCGCATTCGGCGATGGGACCGGGCCGGGCGCCGAGCGCCTCGGCCGTCACCGGCACCCGGAACACCGACGCGCGGATCAGCAGGGACCTGGCCGCGGTGCCGAGCCTGCCGAACAGATCGCCGAACATCAGGTCGCCGGCCGCCGAAGCGATCTGATCGGCGGTCGCCTCGGCGAGCTCGGTAGGTTCGGTCCGCGGCATGTCCGTCCGGGCCATGATCGCGGCCTCGATCCGGCCGGCCAGATCCTGGTAGCGCTCGCCCCGGGCCAGGAGCAGGTCGAGATACTCCATGGCCAGCGGGTGACCCGCGGTCAGCCGCCACACCTGGTCGCGTTCGGCGTCGCCGAGGAGCCGGATCGCGGGCAGCGACGTGGTGAGCTCGTCGGCGCCCGCGCTGGTCAGGGGGCCGAGCCGGCGGAAGGTGAGGCGGCCCTGGGGGGTCTCACCGAGGCTGAACGGGTGCCGGCAGGTGATCAGGAGCTTGCCGGTCCAGCCGGCCAGCAGCGCGGCCAGCGCCGGATCCCGCACGGTCCACCGGCCCGACTCCTGCGACAGGTTGTCGTCGAAGTTATCCAGGATGACGAAGTCCGCCCCAGTCGGCCAGGGGGCCGACGCCGGCACCTCTCCGTTGACGACCGTGATCACGCGCTCGGACTGGAGCCTGCTTACCCGCGCGGCGATCTGAGCGGCGAGGGTGGACTTGCCGATGCCGCCCATCCCGTAGATGACGAGCCCGCCGCGGCCCGGGCCGGTCAGGTCGGCGGCCCAGCGACGGCGTTCGGCCGAACGGATGGACAGAGATGTCCGGTGGTGGGGCCTGGCGTCCGAGCTTCTCGCGTGGCGGGCGGTGTGCCTGACCTTGACCGGCCGGGGCGTGGCCCGGCTTACGTCGTTTTCTGGGGATTCACCCGGTCCAGACGTGCGCGCCGCGGGAATCTCATGCGGGCGCAGAACGGAATTTTCGTGTCCAACACGGACTAATCTCGCCACTTCAACACCCCTTCCCCCGTACTCCGGCAGACGGGGCAAGTTGCCATGCATTTTTGTATAGCACACTCAGCGATTAGTTGGACGCTTTTAGTTAGTTGCTCCTGGTCATAGCCACAGGACATATATGTCTTTTGTGGACTTTCGGTATTTTGGGGAGGCTGACCAACTGCACTTCTCGTGGCATTTACTCGCTAATTCCCTAAAGCCGACATATGCGCGGGAATCAGGGCAGGACGGGTGTCGTCACAGCACGGTCCTGCGGCCGGCGGTCGCCGTCAGCGCGGCGTCCAGGGCACGGTCGGCGGGCGGCAGGGCGAGCGCCGTGCGGGCGAATTCGGCCGCGATCGCGTGCCACAGGCGCGCTCGGCGCAGCATCGGATGGTCACCGTCGCGCACCTCGACCGCCGCCACCTCGGTGATCGCTCGGGCCCGTTCGAGGAAGGCCCAGGTCTCCGCGGGGCTGGTGATGCTGTCGGCGGTGCCGTGAGCGAGCAGGACCCGCCGCCCGGCGAGCTGGCCCGCCGGCTCGCCCGGAGGCAGCCAGGGTGCCAGCCCGGCGACGGCCGACACCGCGGGGTGACCCGCGGCGCGGACCGCGGCACGCGCCCCCATGGAGTGCCCGATCAGCACGACCGGCACGGGTCCGAACTCGGCCTCGATCGCGTCGAGCGCATCGTTCAGGTCGCCGACCGGTGAGGCCTGGGCGCCGTTCCAGCCACGGACGCGGAAGCGGGGTCGCCGGACCACGGCGCCGCTCCCCCGCAACCCCTGCCGGATCGCCGCCGCAACCGGGATCATCCGCAGCACGGCGGGCTGCAGCGCGGAGGTGGGCGCGGTGCTCGACGCCTGGCCGCCGTGCGCGACCAGGACGACACCTTTGGTGGATACCCCATGGGGTATCTCCCCGCTCGTCATCTGCTCTCCTCGGGGCCGGCCTGGCCAGGCTAGCAGGCCGCGGAGGACACTGGTGCGGTGGAGGCTTCCGCGGACGGATGGGACCTGGTGCTGCGGTCCGGCCGGGTCATCGATCCCGAATCAGGCCTGGACGCGGTGCGCGACGTGGCCGTGGCGGCCGGCCGGATCGCAGCCGTCGGAACGGGTCTGACGGCCCGCGTTTCCGGTGGCGACGTCGACGTGGCCGGCCAGGTGGTGACGGCCGGGTTCATCGACCTGCACAGCCACGTCAGCGATCTGGGTGGCCTGCGCCTGCAGGCCATGGACGGGGTGACCACGGCGCTGGAACTCGAGGCCGGCGTCACCCCGGTGGCCCAGGCTTACCGCCGAGCCTCGGACGAGGGCCGGCCGATCAACTACGGCTTCGCCGCCTCCTGGGCGCTGGCCAGGATGGAGGCGGTGGCCGGGCTGCCGCCCGACGCCAGCCTGGGCGCGTTCATGGCCCGTATATCCGACCCGGCCTGGCAGCGTCCGGCCGAGCCCGCGCAGGTCGATGCGCTGCTGGCCCGGCTGGCTGATGACCTAGCCGATGGCGCGCTCGGCGTCGGCGTGCTCCTCGGCTACGCGCCCGCGGCCAGCCCAGCCGAGTATCTGCGCGTGGCCGGCCTCGCAGCCGAGGCGGGTGTGGCCACGTTCACCCATGCGCGCGACCTCATCGAGATGGTGCCGGCCACCTTGGCCGACGGCGCCGAGGAGATCGTCCGGGCCGCGGGCGAGACCGGCGCCCACATGCACTACTGCCACGTCAACAGCACCTCGCAGCGGCACATCGACCGCGTACTGGGCCTGGTGGCCCGGGCCCAGGCCGCCGGGTCGCGGGTCACCACCGAGGCGTACCCATATGGCTCCGGGATGACCGGCATCGGCGCGGCGTTCCTGGCGCCGGAACGGCTCGGCGAGCGGGGCCTGACGCCGTCGTCTCTCACCTACGCGCCGACCGCGGAGCAGGTGGCCAGCGCGGACCGACTGCGTGAGCTGCGCGTGACCGACCCGGGCGGGCTGGTCATCATCGAGATGCTCAGCGAGGACGACCCGGCCGACCGGGCCCTGCTGATGCGGTCGCTGACCTTCCCCGGTGCCGTGGTGGCGAGCGACGCCATGCCGCTGACCTGGACAGCTCCCCAGGCCGACCCGCAGGCCTGGCCGCTGCCGCCGACCGCGATCACCCATCCCCGCACGGCGGGCACGTTCAGCCGGGCGTTGCGCATGCTGACCAGAGAGGGTCCGCTCGGCCTGTCCGAGGCGCTGGCCAAGTGCAGCCTGGAGCCGGCCCGGCTGCTGCAGGACCGGGTGCCTGCCCTGCGCGGCAAGGGCCGCCTCCGGCCGGGCGGCGACGCCGACATCGTGGTGTTCGACCCGGCGACCATCACCGATCAGGCCAGCTACCGGCACAGCACGCGTCCGGCGGCCGGAATCAGGCATGTCCTGGTCAACGGAGAGTTCGTGGTACGAGATGGCGACATCGTGGCCGGCGCGCGGCCGGGCGGCCCGGTCCGAGCCGAACCGTGCTGAGCCGGGTCGGAGGCAGGCGCGCCGGGGGAATACCGTTCGAACGCAGCTAAGCTGTAGAAACAAACTCTTCCCTCGAAGATCGAAGTTGTGTTCTAATAGCTGACATGAATCGGCGACGCGAGGCAGGGGCGCGGCCGGTGCCGCCGGTTACCGGCGAGCCGCCACCCCGGCTCTCGCCCGGGTACGCACCGCCCGGCTAGGCCGCCGCCGCGGGGCCGGCCGCAGGCTGGCCAGTTGTCCGGAGTATCCCAAGTCAAGCGAGCTGCTGGAGGTGAGACCGATGACGAACGAGTTCGAAAACTTTAACGATCGAGATGAAGAGTGGCTACGCGAGCTAGAACTCAGAGCCACAGACCTCGAGAACGATCTATTCGACTGGCGCGAGGCCCACGCCAGGGAGCTCGCCGACAGCAGCTACGGCCGGGACGGGATACCGCAGCGATCCGTGGAAGGCCGCCCCGGAATGCTGCGGGCCCAACCCCGGCCAGCACAGCCTCGGAGGACGCCGCCCCCGCCGATCCCGCCGCTCGACGAGCCGGACGACACAAGCCCATATGCCATCGAGGAGGACGAGCCCGACGACGAGCTGACCACGGTCATCGGGAACGCGGGGCGGCCAGGCTGGCCCGGGGCCTCCGCCCAGCAGCGCACTCAGGCGCTCATCGACCGCGGGCGGCGCAGCGCCAGCCGGGCCGGGGCGGGCCGGGCCAGGATGCCGAAGTCGCGCAAGGGCGTGATGGTCGTAGCCGGCATCGCCGCGGTGATCACCATCGCCGCTCTGTTCATCTTCCGGTCCAGCCCAGGCTGGCCGTCGAGCGTGGCGAGCGTGCAGAGCCAGATCGAGACCGCCTGCAAGAACCCCAACGTGGTGTCCGAGCCCGCGCAGGTCAACTTCGCCTGCGGCAAGGACACGAGCCAGATCCTGTGGGTCTTCGCGCTTATGACTAGCGGCAACAACGCCCAGTTCAAGGACGCGAAGACGGGCCGGCAGGGTCTGGAGCCGATCACCCCGGCCCAGGGCGGCCAGGTGGCTTGGTCACTGAACCTGCATCATCCGTACGACCCGATGGATCCGGTGGACAGCCTGCAGGTCGCGGCCAGGGCCATCAACAACATCATCGGCGGGGCGACGCTGACCGGGAGCAACGGCCAGCCGGTGGTTCAGCCTGGACTGGAGAGCAACCCAGCCAACTGCGCCAAGTACACCGGCTCGTCGGCCGTCGTCACGCACGCGGGCTTCCCCAGCCAGTGCGCGCAGCCGGTGACCAGCACGACAGGTCAGGCGGCGCTGGTCGCGGACACGTACCGGCAGTGGGTGGTGGGCGCCACGGCGGCCGCGGCCTACGACGTCAGCGTGCTGTTCTCCAACGCCAGCAACCCAGGTAATCCGCAGGTGCAGGCGATTCTCAAGTCGCTGCCGAACGTGAGGTAAGGAGCCGGAAACCGAACTCAGCGCACACTTCCCGACGCCGCCCGGCCCGAACGCAGACGAGAAAGGGGGTGAATCCGTGCCGCCCCAAAGGAAACCAACACTGAGGAAGCCAACACTGAGCAAGCCAACACTGAGCAAGCCAACCCTGAGGAAACCGACCTGGCAGCAGGCGACCGCGCTGGTCAGCCTCAGCACGTGCGGCGCGATGACCGGGTTCGCCTTCGCGCACGGAACGGTAGACGAGATGACCTCGCCGACCCGGATCCCGGTCAAGCTGATGGCCCTGGACAAGCCGGCTCAGCCGGCCAAGGCCGAGCAGACCGGCGAGAACGCCCTGCGGTCGGCCATCGTGAAGGTGGCGAAGTACTACCTGCGCATGGCCCAGTCGAAGAGCCCGGCCGAGATGGAGGCGATGATCTGGGGCGTCGACAGCGTCGACGGTGCTAACCACGGCCAGTCCTGCGCCGCCTTCGCCAGCCTCACACTCGCCCTCGGCGCCCAGTCCACCGGGCAGCAGAGCTGGGTTAGCGGGGGCACCACCTATCCCTGGCCGCTGCACCAGTGGGCCGACGTGCGCGTCGATCTTAACCCGGACTCGCCGCAGGTCATCTCCATCGTGCAGGACGCGCAGGCCCATCACCGCTGGCATCCCCTTGGCGACGGCTACCAGCCCCAGCCCGGCGACTGGGTCTTGTTCGACGGCCACGTGGAGGTGGTCACCAGCTACTCGGCCGGGGCCCTGCGCACGATCGGCGGCGATTCCGCGCCGAACCTCTCGGTCAACGCGCACACGTTCACCGGCTCGCTGGCCGCGCAGGGCGTGAATGGCTTTGTCAACAACGGCCAGTTGCCCAGCGCGGTGAGCCAGGCGGGCGGTACGGGGGCGGGTGACACGGCGGCCGCGGGCGGCGCGGGCGGCGCCGTCGAGGCCGAGACGGCCGGGTTCCTGGGCCAGGGATCGGCGGGCACGGGTGGCGCGGCCGTGCCGGGGACCACGCTCACCTCGGTCACCGGCGGAACGGCGGGGAAGGGAGGCGGACGCGGCACGGCCCAGGGTCATGGCGCGACGGTCAGGAAAGGTACGACCAGGATGGTGGGTACAGCAGGCCAGGCGGGAAGCCTCGGCACGCAGGCCATGGTGGCGATGCCGGGCGCGATGGCCGACTTCGCCGGCGGGAACGGCGGCACTACCGCCGGGGCGGGCGACGGGGCCGCCCCGGCGGGGACCCAGGCCCGGCAGGCGACCCAGGCGCGACAGGGATCACAGGCCCGGCAGGGATCCGAGGCCCGGCAGGCGACCCAGACGCGACAGGGATCACAGGCCCGGCAGGGATCCCAGGCCCGGCAGGCGACCCAGACGCGACAGGGATCACAGGCCCGGCAGGGGACGCAGGCGCAGCAGGGATCACAGGCCCGGCAAGGATCCCAGGCCAGGCAAGGGACCCAGACCCG
>Ga0207665_10002718_pt1 | contig 11863 bp, 10 predicted proteins | sample LARL112metaG_FD_184351 | JGI IMG/M metagenome (GOLD analysis project Ga0207665, IMG submission 184351) | Corn, switchgrass and miscanthus rhizosphere microbial communities from Kellogg Biological Station, Michigan, USA - LAR L11-2 metaG... | ecosystem: Host-associated > Plants > Roots >...
TGGCGTCGGTGCTCTTTCTGCTGGTGGGGATTGCGGCCAGTTATATTCCCGCGCGAAGAGCCATGAGTGTGGATCCGAGAGAGGCGCTGAGGGGAAGTTGAGGAATCACCGCGTAGGTTTCTCGCTGAAGGTGTCGAATGAAAGATTTCACGGTCGCTCTAATCTTTTTTGCGATCACGGTCCCGGCAGTTGCCAGGGACAAACCACCTGTGATCGTTGTCACAAAATCGACAATCGTTGCTTTCTTCCCTCCGGTCACGCAATCGGACCTCAAGAATGGAGATACAAACGAATCGTTGGCAGACTTTCAGTACTATGCTGGAAAAGTTCGGCCGCAGCTCCAACAAAATGGAATCGAATTTCAAGAGCTCTACGCATACGCCTTTCGATTCCGAATCGGGAGCAAAGTCAAAACGTTTCGACCGGGGAAAACACAAGTCGGTTATTACCTTGTGGCGCCCGGCAAAAAGCTACGCATAGTGTACGGCGTCATGACGGACGATGATCTTCTGCAAATCGCGAAAGAATATTTCGGTATGACGTCCAAATAGCTTTTGCCTAGATTCATGCGCATTGCCATCGACACCGGCGGGACATTCACAGATTGCGTTTACGTCACAGACGGTGCGCTGGCGGTTCTGAAGCTGCTGTCTACGCCGGATGATCCTGCGAGATCGGTGCTCGAAGCCATTCAACACATAACCGCTCGTGTAGGGGCGGCCCTCCAGGCCCGCCCAACTCATCCCCATGATGGCCTCGAAGTCCGTCATGGGACCACCATCGGAACCAACGCTCTGCTAGAACGCAAGGGCGCGCGTGTAGCTTTTGTAACCACCGCCGGGTTCGAAGACACAATCGCAATTGGCCGCCAGGCGCGGCAGGACCTCTATGACTGGATGGCAACTCCCAAGCCGTGCCTGGTTCCACCGGAGTTGAGATTTGGAATTAAGGAAAGAGTCAGCGCGGAAGGAGAGATTCTGATTTGGCCCAGCGAAGAAGAACTGGCGCAACTTTGTCAACAAATTCGATCCAGTGGTGCGGAGAGCGTCGCAATTTCGTTGCTCTTCTCATTCGCGAATTCAGACAATGAGCGGCGGGTGGCTGAAGCATCAAAAGCCAGCACCGGCCATGTGGGGACGGGCGCCCTCGCCCGTCCAGCCGAGCAAAGCTCGGCGACCCCAAGTCGAGCTTTGCTCGACAGAACCCTTCGACTTCGCTCAGGGCAAGCTCGCGAGGACGCCCGTTCCCACATGGCCGGTGCAGCGGACCAGCATCCTGCTTCACTGCCCATTTCCGCCTCTCACGAAATCCTTCCCGAATTCCGCGAATACGAGCGGGCGGCAACGGTCGTCGTCAATGCGTATCTTGCCCCGAAGGCCGGCGGATATATGCAGCGGCTGCAAACCGCAATCCAGCAGGAACACCAGGGCGAGCTTTACGTGATGCAGTCTTCGGGCGGGATCGTGTCGGCGGAGATTGCGGCGAGAGAACCTGTACGCACAGTACTGTCTGGTCCAGCGGGTGGAGTAATAGGCGCGCACCGCGTCGCCCAGCTTGCCGGGTTTGAAAACATCATCGGATTCGACATGGGAGGAACTTCGACCGATGTTGCGCTGATCGACGCCGCGGGCCCGAAGACTACCAACGAGGCGCGCGTCTCCGACATTCCGATTTCCGCACCCATGCTCGACATTCACACTGTCGGGGCAGGCGGAGGCTCGCTGGCGTGGTTTGATCGTGGCGGTATTCTGCATGTCGGCCCCATGTCGGCGGGAGCTGATCCCGGCCCGATCTGCTGCGGGCGTGGTGAGCAGCCAACGGTGACAGACGCGAATTTATTACTGGGCAGGCTCGACGCTGAACTCGCGTTAGCCGGGACGGTGAGAATTGATGAAGCGCGTGCGCGGATGTACATGGAAAAAGCGCGCGGGCTGATTCAATCGGTGGAGGAGTTCGCCGCCGGCATGGTGCGGCTGGCGGAAGCCGAGATGGAAAAGGCCATTCGGTTAATTTCGGTCGAGCGCGGCCACGATCCGCGAGAGTTCAGTCTAGTGGCCTTCGGCGGCGCTGGGCCGCTACACGCGTGTTCTCTGGCGAGGTCGCTGGGGATTCCGCGCGTGTTGGTCCCGTCATTGCCGGGGGCACTTTCGGCGCTGGGCATTTTAATGTCTGACGTAGTGCGCGATTATTCACGGACGGTTATGGTCCAGGTGGGACATGCGACTCCCCACCGTTCCGCGCAGGGTGGGGCAGCCTCAGACGAATCGAGTCCAGAGTCGGCCAGTAGATTGGAGCATCACTTTACCGAGCTTGAAGCCAAAGCTGCGGCCGAATTTCGAAAAGAGGGGCTGACCGGAGTTGCGATTCGCTCGGCTGACTTGCGCTATGCAGGCCAGGGATACGAGATCAATGTGCCAGCCAGTGTGAAGATGTTGGAGAGTTTTCATGCGGCACATCGCAAGCGCTACGGCCACTCCGATGAGAGCAGGATGGTGGAAGTGGTGAATGTGCGTGTGCGCATGATCGCCTCGGCAGAAAAGATCGAGTTGCCACGCAGGGGAAAAGCTGAGGCGGCGTGCTCACCAGCAATCTTGAAAAGGAAACGTGTGATGTTCGGCGGCGAATGGCGAGATTCGGCGGTCCTGGATCGCGAAAGCCTTTTGCCCGGAAATCGATTTGAAGGTCCGGCGATTGTGCATGAGTACAGCGCGACCACAGTGGTGCCGCCGGGCTGCCGGGCAGAAGTGGATGAGTATTCGAATATCTTGATCGAGGTTTGAGGGATTGGCGGGCGAGGGCGCCCGCCCCACACGTTCTTTGTGCCCCACACATTCTTAATATGAAATTGTTCGATCCAATTGATCTTGCGGTTTTTAAAAGCGCGACCCGCTCGGTTGCGGAAGAGATGGGCGCGGCGCTGCGACGAACTGCGTTCTCTCCAAACATCAAGGAACGCCGCGATTACTCCTGCGCAATTTTCGACAGAGCCGGGCAACTAATTGCAATGGGCGACCACATGCCGGTGCATTTGGGATCGATGCCGATGTCGGTGCGAGCCGCGATTGACGCGCTTTCACTCGGGCCGGGGGACATAGCGATTCTCAATGATCCGTTCGCCGGGGGAACGCACCTGCCGGATATCACAATGGTGCAGCCGGTTTTCAGTTCGCGGCAGCAGACGCCTGCTTTTTATGTCTCGACGCGTGCTCACCATGCCGATGTTGGCGGCAAGTACCCCGGTTCCATGGGACTGTGCCGCGAAATTACCGAAGAGGGGATTCGAATTCCTCCGGTGAAGCTGGTGCAACACGGAGTCATCAACAAGGAACTGCTGCGAACGATCCTGAACAGCGTGCGCACTCCTGAAGAGCGGGAAGGTGATCTGGCTGCGCAGATCGGCGCATGCAGAGTGGGCGAAATGCGTCTGCAGGAACTCGCGGCTAGATACGGCCTGCAAAAGACCCAGGACCTTTGTGCCGAACTGCTCGACTATTCGGAGCGGCTAATGCGGGCAGAGCTGGCGAGCATGCCTGCAGGAAAATTCACGGCCGAAGATTTCTTAGACGACGACGGCCTTGGAGATGAGCCGATACGAATTGCGGTTGAGATCGAAATCGATCCAGCGGCGTCGGCGGCGCGAGTGGATTTTGCCGGCTCAAGTCCGCAGGTGGCCAGCAGCATGAACGCGGTGTTCGCCATCACTTATTCCGCGACTTATTACGTTTTCCGCTGCCTGCTGCCGGAAGATGCTCCTGCGAATGCGGGATTGATGCGGCCGGTTACGGTGAGCGCCCCCGACCGGAGCATTGTGAACGCCAGCTTCCCAGCGGCGGTCGCGGCGGGAAACGTGGAGACATCGCAACGAATTGTTGATGTGCTGCTTCGCGCTCTGGCGCAGGCGATTCCTGAAAGAATTCCAGCCGCGAGTTCGGGGACGATGAGCAATTTGACCATCGGCGGAATCGATCCGCGCACCCAGAAGCCGTTCGCTTACTACGAAACCATTGCCGGAGGGATGGGCGCACGGCCTAATGCCGACGGCCTCTCCGGAGTTCATACGCACATGACGAACTCCCTCAATACTCCGGTTGAGGCGCTGGAGTACGCGTATCCGTTTCGTGTACGGCAGTATTCGTATCGGACCGGCTCGGGTGGGAAAGGGAAATTTCGCGGAGGAGATGGACTGCTACGGGAAATCGAGTTGCTGGCCGATGCGCAGGTCACGCTGCTGAGTGATCGCAGGAAATTTCGTCCTTATGGATTGGCCGGAGGAGAGCCGGGAGCGGCGGGGAAAGCGATCATGCTCTTGGGGTCGTGTGGTGCGCACACCGCTGTCCGCGCAGAAGAGCTTCGCACTAAGTCGAGCGTGCAGGCAAAGAAGGGCGACGTGATCCGAATTGAAACGCCCGGAGGCGGAGGGTGGGGTATAGAACCGTAGCCAGTTTGCGAAATCGCCGGGTTCCCGCAAAGCACCGGCAGTGAAACAATGAGCTCTCGTTTCAGCCGGTGTTGTCACCGAATTACAACAGTTCTGGCAGAGATTGTGCTGAAGTCAGACTTATGACAGAATTCCGCCAATGCATCTGAGTCTGACGCCCTTCGCTCTTCCCCCGCGGGTTCAAACCTTCTTTAGGAGACCGGTTCATGTCCGAAAACAAAGAATCTGTACTGTACAAGCTGATGAGGGCGGAGACGGAGTGGAACCCCAAAGTCATGCTGGGCCGGGTTATTCTACGTGTTCTCCCAGAAAGCGTCTTGCATAGGCTCAAGAAGACGTATTACGCATATCTTATCTCGCACACTCCAGAAAACTGGATCGAAAGGGACGCATTCATCGCTGAGCACCTTGTTGCTCCAGGTGACACCGTGCTCGATATTGGAGCCAGTCTCGGTTATTTCTCCAAATTTCTGGCAAAACGAATCGGGCCAAGCGGTCGAGTTTACGCCTTCGAGCCCATACCTCAGACTTTCGATTTCCTAACTGCCAACATGCGAAAGTTGAAATTGCAGAATGTCGAGTGCGTCGATTTGGCTCTCTCCGATGGCGACAAAACAGAAACCATGGTTATCCCGACGTATCGTTGGGGTCAGGAGTGCTGGTACGATGCGCAGGTCAAGACAGCAACCTCAAACCCGGCGTGGCGGCAGTTTGATATCAAGAGCCGCACTCTAGATAATTTTTTCGCTGACAAAGGGTCAATTCCGAAGATCGCTTTCATCAAGTGCGATGCCAACTTTCATGAGCTCGCGGTCTTGAGAGGAGCGCTGCAGACTATTCGCGCCTCGCATCCAGCCCTGCTCATTGAAGTCAATCCCGACCCTGACAATCCACAAACTACCGCTTTCACTACTTTCGAACTATTGCGCAACGAGGGATATGGAGCATATTGGTTTAACGGACAAGCGATACTTGAACGCAAACCGGGAGAACGTAGTCAGAACTATTTCTTTTTAACACCAGAACATGCTGAGGCGCTAGGGCTGAATCAGGCTGCTCACTCAATGGCGCCTGAACGCTGAGAAGTTATGCCTTAGGGGCAGCGCGACAGTCCCGGAATATTGACATTAATCAAAGACCCCACCGTACCGCAAAGGGCGCGATGAGGTTCGGGCAATCGCAGTCCGGTGAATGAGTGGGGGAATCCGGTTTGTAATTTAGAAATCATGGGCCAGCCCCCCAGTGCCGCGCCTTGAACGCATACACAATTGCCAGCAGCGGTGCGGCCACCAGCACTCCCCAGAACGGCCACACAATTCCGAGGACGATGGGCGCCAGAATTGACGCCCACATAGGAACTTTTGCCGTCCTCCTCATGATGTAGGGCTGGAGTAAAAATCCGTCGACCACGACGATGACGGCGTAGAGCATCAGCACGTACAGCGGATGTTCCCAGTCCTTCCACGCAATTGTTGCCGCGAGCGCCGGACCGATCAACCCGAGAATGGGCCCAAGGTGCGGCACGATCTGGAGCATCGCCGCCAACAGCGCCCATAATGGCGCCCAGGGAATGTGAAGAACGTAGAGTCCGGCGAGCCAGAGCACTCCCACGGCGATCGAGTCCTGAAGTTGCGCGATGGCCCAGTTCTTAAGGGCGCTGCCGGTAGTGCGAAGATGATCACCGACGTTCATGGCGTACCGCTCTAGTCTAAAGATGCAGCCTGAGTTTGGCCGGCGCGCGCCCTGCGCGCGGCCCACACGCTGTTTGCCACGACGCAGATGGCAAGGACTGCCATGATTGTCAGCCCGCTTCTATCCAACTTCGGAAGTAGCAGCAGAGAAACGCCTACCGCGGACGCCGCGAGAAAGTCTCCCATAGGAAGCCGGAATCCCTCGCGCGGCACGCCGGGTTTTCTGCGTAACACCGGCAGCGCGGCGCACACCGATCCGTAATAGAAAAGACGTGAAACTGCGGAGATGAACACGTTCCACTCGAAGCTGCCCGCGATTGAAAATCCCCAAAGCAGAGTCGCAAACGCAACAATTGCGGCATGTGGCGTGCGAAACCGTGCATGCACTCGTGCTATCGCAGCGGGCATGTCTCCGTGTTCCGCCATCGCGAATAATGTTCGCGGAGCGCCAAGAATATTTGCGCTGAGATATCCATAGGTCGAGAACAACACACCGAGGCTGACCAGTGTCGCGCCCCATCCGCCCAGCATTATCTGGGCTGCGGCCGCTATCGGACGATCGGTTGCAGCAGGATTGGTGAGCACCGAATCTACGACCACTTGGGTCGCAGTGTAAACCAGCGTGCAAGTCACCAGGGCAAGAAATAACGCGAATGGATAATCGCGCCGCGGGTTTCTCGCCTCGGCTGCGGGCATAAGCGCGGTTTCAAATCCTCCGTAAGCAAACATCAACAAGAGCACCGGATGGAGCCAAAGCGCCGGGACGCTGTGCGGCAGAGAGATAGCCACTGCGTGATGCCCAAGGGCGAGGAACAGCAATCCTGCGCCAAGCAACGCAAACAATGTGATCAGCTTGGCGGCTGTGAACAGGTTGCTTTGAATAGTTCCGTGGCGCACGCCCGCATAGTTCACTGCTGTTAGCAAAAGCAAAAGTGTGCTGAGAACGAACACGCGCGGCAGCGGCGCTTTCGCTCCCGGCCAGAATTCTGCGAGATAACTGACAAACAAATTTGCGTTGGCAGCGGCCGCCGTCAACCGCCCCAGCCAGGCCAGCCAGGCAATCGCGATTCCCGTGGTTCTGCCGAAAGCGGCGCGCGAGTAAAGATAGACCCCGCCGCTTTGCTCGAAGCGCGATGAAACTTCCGCGAAGCAAGCCATGATCAGCCCGGTACCGATGGCGGCGAAGAGCCAGGCAAAGGGACTGGCGTTGCCAACGAGTCCGGAAATTACAGACGGCAGGCCAAATACCCCGCTGCCGATGATGCAATTGATGGTCAGAGCGGCCAGACTCCACCGGCCGATGGCGCGTACAAGGCTGGGCTGGCGCGGTTCGGGCACCGCAGGTTTGTATCACAGAATGCGAACAGTGACCGAATCTGTTTCGGGTCGGCCGAGAGTTTATTTCATGAGGAAGAAACATCTTGGCAGAGTCTGGAAACTGTTGCTCCGTGACCGCTTCAACATTTTTTCAATAACTTCCAGAAAAACCTTGACAGCACTTTTGAAGTCAATCATAATTCGGGCGATTTTGAACGCACTTCGTCTCCTTCCCCTACGTTTGCGTTGAAATCCGCGCCTTGTCTGCGTGTAGAACGACTAACGGCTAAGACCGAAAAACTGAGTTGCTGAGCTGTCCGAGTGGCACGCGAGGATTAGTGCGTCTCTTGGATAGGTCGAGCGCATTGACGGGCTGGGGGACAGCCCGCGAGAGCTGGTGTATGCGAAATTGCACGTCAAAGCAGGGTTGGTTTTCCTCAGGACGAAACTAAACGAGGAGGTTTCTATGGACAAGATTACGGGGCTTCTAGGTTTCTTCGCTGCTCTGAGCGTAGCCACAGAGCGCATCACTGAAATTGTTAAGGGGATCCCATGGCTTTCGCATTGGTTCGTGATTGAAAAGACCAACGAAGTAACCGAGGAGTTCCGCAAGATCTCTGTGCAGCTCGTTGCGGTCATCGTCGGCGTGCTCGTGAGCTATTTGGTTCGCGAGCCTCTCGCCAAACAGCTCAATATTTCGGATACAACACAGATTTCGTCTTGGTGGTACTTGGTTTTCGGTGCAATGGCGAGCGGCGGTTCTGGAATCTGGAACAGCGCGTTAGACATCGTTCGTGAAGTGAACAAACAAAAGCAGCTAGTGACTGACGGGATGAAGAAAACATCGTAGTCCTTGAGATCTCACGTCAGTCCAGGTCGCCCCGGGCGCACGCCCAATGTGTTCCAAAGTTGATCGAAAGCACTGTTCAAGAGTCGCCGGATCTACAAGCAGGCGGGAGGAGCCACAAATGCCGGCTTAGGTTCGATCAACCCGCCACGGAAGGGTGTGCTTCCTAGCCTTTTTGGAGTATCGAGCACAGCCGTGCGAGTTCCGGAAGAAGACGACGAAACAATGGTGGGGTAGCCCTCACTACAGTTCTTAGATGCTGGATTCTGTATTTTTTGCATTACGGAGGTGTTGAAGTGACAAGCTTGCTTCGGTCCGTTAGGCTTGCCCTAATTGTAGTTATTTTTTCGTCGGCTTTAGTGACCCAATCACAGACTGGGGGAACCTCTTCCGGGCTACCAGACGATTCGGGTTCCGTCGGCGCTACTCCTAGCGACAACTCCAAGCCACTGCCGTGGAAGTTTCTAGCCAGTCCAGGTGGAGCCCTAGACTCCACAAAATGGGATGCGGCCATCGACGCGTTGGGGCACTGCGAAGATCCTCAAAAATGCGGCGTACCTACGTCACAAGTCAGAGATCTTGTCGAGGCGACAGCAGGTATTGATCCGACAAAAACAAAAGCGACCTATGTGGTCATTCACGTGGTTGACTATGGTGACAACATTGTCGATCACTGGTACCTGTATCGCTCGTCAAAAGGAAACTGGGGGGATCCCGCCTGGAGCTATGAGAAATTCAGTGGTCAACGCATTTACGGCTCAACTTCAGTCCTTTTTCTCTTCGTGCACCGCAACGTCCCAGTGTTAACCCTTGAGAATGGAGTCCGGCAACTACGCGACGCCCCGCCGATAAAGGCCCTGACCGACGAGGAAAGAAAAGGCTTATCGGACAAGAACCTCGAAGACGCGCTTAGATCAAACAAACTCAAAATCGGTGAATCGACAGAGTTCACCTTCTGCGATGAGACGAGCGGTGGCCAGTTCCAGTGGTTTGGCAATTTCGGGATACCCAGCGCGTACGCCAACGTGCGCTACGAGTCGGCCGTCGTGAAGCGAAGTCCAGCGAATATCGAAAATTTGAAGAAGATCCTCGGACTCCTATTCGGTCCCAAGGCCCAGGCAGCAAAAAGCTGCATTAGCTTGACCACCAAGGGATCTGATGGCAAAGAAGTCTTCGATGACCTCTGGGGAGTCGGGCATATCGACAAGATTGGATTGCCCAGTGATATTTCGATTGCCGGGTACGCGAAACAAGCTGGCACTCCCCTGACAGAACAAGACCGGCAGAAGTTGCTGCTCGGGACTACCGTTTCTTACGAGGACGAGCAGCTCTATTGGTGGGACGCCAGCATCGGAATCCCGGTTCATAAGATCAAGGACCTGCAGTATTCAGATTCGAGCAATACAGTTACGGCGACACAGGTGGACAGGCAGAGTGCCTACGCCATGTTCAACGTCATGTTCCGTCCAGTGGATCTTGCAGCCTCCGCGCCGGTCAGGTGGCAGTGGCCGCGACTTCTTGTGGGATTCCCGCTAGCCAGCAGCCCGTGGGACAAGCTGTTCGCCGGTGGCGCTGTTGGACTGCCGCTCAAGCCATTTAATAACTTTCAATTTTTCGCCGGAGCGACATTCCTCCGTAACAAGCAACCCTCTACCCTGGCGCCCGGAGACATTGCAAGTAGCGCCCAGTTGCAAAACGACTTGAAAATCAAGACTACTCCAAAGTTTACGTTTGGGATTAATGTCCCGGTGAAATCAGTAATCGACAGGTTGAAAGGAGGTTAAGAGAACCAGAGATGAAAAGCCAGCCATACACTCATGCTCGAGATGCCGTGCACACAATGAACCGGTTAATTAGGCCGACGGCCCGGCTGCGAAAAGGGGAACGGAAGTCTCATTTCGAGAGAGATTATCGAACTGTCCATACTCTCTGGCACGATCCCAATGTGCTCGGATTTGGCGTGGGACCCAAGATCAGCGATAAGAACCATAAGTCGCATCTTTGTGTGGTCTTCTTTGTGCGAAAGAAACTGGCTAAGAAACGCCTTCGGAATCTCGCAGAAATCCCCCCGAAGTTGAGGCTGAACATTTCGGGCAAAAGCGTACAGACGGATGTACAGGAGTGGGGACGAATTCCAGTCGCCCATCGCGCATTGTCACCCGGAGTCATAATTGGAGATCGCGTGGGCGACTCAGGAACAATAACCCTTGCAGTCCGAGACCGTTCCAATGAAGAACCTCTGATTCTCGGCTGCTCCCACGTCCTAGCCCAATGTGGTAGAGGGAGTACAGGAGACCCAGTGGAGAGTCCTGTGGATCCGAGTCATGATCCCGGACCTAACATCGTTGGTCAGCTGGTTCGCTTTACAATCATCGACCCTGGATCATTGAAGAATGCTGTCGATGCGGCGGTGGCTAAGCCGGTTAGCAGCGTTCAACTAGCGAATAATATCCCGGAGATCGGGGTTGTTTCCCAGATCAGGGACTTAACAAGAGAGAATGCTGACGTCGTCACCGCACTTCCCGTACAGAAATTCGGAGTAGCCACCCAGCTGCAGAGTGGAACGATAAAGAATATTCACGTGTCAACCAGCATCATTTACCACGAACTGCCTAACGATCCCAGCGTAGATTTCGTCGAGCTGGTGGAATACGATTGCGTTTCCGAAGGCGGGGATTCCGGGGCAGCCGTGGTCGATACTGGGGACTCGGTCAGAGTCGTCGGGATGCACATCGCCGGCACTGGGGACGGGTCTGGAAGTCTGTTCACCCACATTCGATACGTTTTCGAGAGCATGGGTGTCACTATGTAGAAACATATAACGTGGTTCCACGAGAAATGTGACCTGCTCCGCCAGCCCGTTGGATTCCTGACTTCCTCCGTTGACTTTTCCACAGCGGAGGTTCAAACTACCGAATCTGCCTGGTGAGCCACTCGTCTACTGTCTGTAGCGCGCCGGAACTGTGTAGATTCGCAATCCGGCGAACGCGAAAACGGGACAGCGAAACGCAGGGCCGTCGGCGGAATTTTGCTGGCTCAGTTTCGCGAACTCATTGAAACCCTCGCTTATGGCCGGAGACCGGTTCTCCTACAAGCTGGATTCGACGCTGGATACCGTAGACAGCGCGGAACAGACCGCCAGCCGCATCGCCTCGGAGAGCGGCTTCGGGGACGACGAAGTCATGCAAATTGCCATGGCGGTGCGCGAGGCTGCCGTCAATGCGGTACTGCATGGCAACGCTTACGATCCAGAAAAGAAAGTTGATTTAGAATTCGAGCGCACGCCTAAGGCCCTGGTGATCACCATCCGTGACCAGGGCAAAGGCATGGATATGGCGAAGATTCCCGATCCGCTGGCGCCAGAGAACCTGTTGAAGACGTCGGGCAGGGGAATTTTTTTAATACGCTCTTTTATGGATTCGGTGGAGATCCATCCTTCTCAGTCGGGCACAGAAATCAAACTTATCAAGCACGTCCACGGGCCATCCGAGGGCGGCAAGGAGGCTTCCCAGTGAACTTGAAGACCAGCTTACGCCAGGTTGACGGCGTCAATATTGTGGATTGCAGCGG
>Ga0207665_10002719_pt1 | contig 11863 bp, 10 predicted proteins | sample LARL112metaG_FD_184351 | JGI IMG/M metagenome (GOLD analysis project Ga0207665, IMG submission 184351) | Corn, switchgrass and miscanthus rhizosphere microbial communities from Kellogg Biological Station, Michigan, USA - LAR L11-2 metaG... | ecosystem: Host-associated > Plants > Roots >...
TCGGCCCCTCGGGTGAGCTGAAGACCAAGCCGACCCAGCACTCGGTGGCCGCGCTGCGCAGCATCGGCATCCAGCCGGACGCGATCGTGGCCCGCAGCGACCGGCCCATCAACGCCAACCTCAAGCGCAAGATCAGCCTGATGTGCGACGTGGACAACGAGGCGGTGGTCTCCGCTCCGGACGCGCCGTCGATCTACGACATCCCCAAGGTGCTGCACGCCGAGGGCCTGGATGCCTACGTGGTGCGCCGGCTCGGCCTGCCGTTCCGCGACGTGAACTGGAGCGAGTGGGACGACCTGCTGCGCCGGGTGCACCGGCCCGCCCACAGCATCACGATCGCCCTGGTCGGCAAGTACGTGGACCTGCCCGACGCGTACCTGTCGCCGGCCGAGGCGCTCAAGGCGGGCGGCTTCGCCAACGACGCCCAGGTGAACATCCGCTGGGTGATCAGCGACGCCTGCGAGGAGCCCGAGGGCGCCGCCAGCGAGCTCGAGGGCGTGGACGGGGTGCTGATCCCGGGCGGGTTCGGGGTCCGCGGCATCGAGGGGAAGATCGGCGCGATCCGGTACGCGCGCGAGCACGGCATCCCGATCCTGGGCCTGTGCCTGGGCTTGCAGTGCATGGTCATCGAGGTGGCCCGCGACCTGGCCGGGCTGCCCGAGGCGGACAGCGCCGAGTTCAACCCGGATACCCCCGACCCGGTGATCGCCACCATGGCCGACCAGGAGGACGTGGTGGCGGGGGAGCGGGACATGGGCGGCACCATGCGGCTGGGCCTGTACCCGGCCGCGCTCCAGCCCGGCACGCGCGTCGAGGAACTCTACGGCGCCGCGCTGGTCGAGGAACGGCACCGGCACCGGTACGAGGTCAACAACGCCTACCGGGGCGTGCTCGAGGAGGCCGGGATGGTCTTCTCCGGACTCTCGCCGGACCGCCACCTGGTGGAGTTCGCCGAGCTCAGCGGTCATCCGTTCTTCGTCGGCACGCAGGCCCACCCGGAGTTCCTGTCCCGCCCGACCCGGCCGCACCCGCTGTTCAGCGGCCTGATCGCGGCCGCCCTGGCCAAGTCCAAGGGCTCCGCGGGGTCCAAGACCGCCCGCGCCGCCGCCAGCGCATGAACATGGACATCAAGGATGTTCCGGAGCAGTGGCCCGTCCTCGCCTCGGACACCCTGGCTCGCGGACGGCTGGTCACCGTACGGACCGACAAGGTCCGCATGCCAGGTGGCAATGCGGCCGAACGGGACGTGGTTCTCCACCCCGGTGCCGTGGCCGTGCTGGCCCTCGACGACGCGGGCCAGGTGCTCATGATCCGCCAGTACCGGCATCCGGTGAACCACCTGCTCTGGGAGATACCGGCCGGCCTGCGTGACGTCGCCGGGGAGCCGCTGCTGGTCACGGCGCAGCGGGAACTGCTCGAGGAGGCCGGCTACCGGGCGCGGGACTGGCGGGTGCTGGCCGACTACTACTCCTCGCCCGGCTTCACCACCGAGCGGCTGCGCATCTTCCTGGCCCGTGACCTGGAGCTTGTCCCGCCCGCCGAGCGCGACTTCGTGCCCGAGGACGAGGAAGCCCAGCTGGTCCAGGCCTGGCTGCCGCTGGACGACGCGGTTCGCGAGGTCCTGGCCGGCGGCCTGCACAACGGCGCCGCGGTGGTAGGGATCCTGGCGGGTTATGCTGCCAGGTCACAAGGGTATGACCGGCTTCGTCCGGCCGACGTGCCCGAAGAGCAATGACGCTCGCCTGAAAGGACCACCATGAAGGTTGGAATTCCCCGGGAGATCAAGAACCACGAGTACCGGGTGGCGATCACGCCCGCCGGCGTGCACGAACTGGTCCGCGGCGGCCACCAGGTGGTCATCGAGGCAGGGGCGGGAGAGGGTTCCTCCATCCCGGATGAGGACTTCGTCACGGCCGGCGCGAAGATCCTGCCCACCGCGGACGACGTGTGGGCCGACGGCGAGATGATCCTCAAGGTCAAGGAGCCGATCGAGCAGGAATACCACCGGATGCGCTCCGGTCAGGTCCTGTTCACCTACCTGCACCTGGCCGCGTCCAAGGCCTGCACCGACGCGCTGCGCATCGCCGGCGTCACCTCGATCGCGTACGAGACCGTCCAGCTGCCCGACGGGTCGCTGCCGCTGCTCGCCCCGATGTCGGAGGTGGCGGGCCGGATGGCGCCGCAGGTCGGCGCGCATCACCTCCAGCGCGACGGCGGCGGCCGCGGGGTGCTGATGGGCGGGGTGTCCGGCGTGTACGCGGCCAAGGTGGTCGTGCTCGGCGCCGGCGTATCGGGCATGAACGCGGCCGCGATCGCGCTCGGCATGCAGGCCGAGGTGCTGCTGGTCGACAGGAACATCGCCAGGCTCCGCCAGGCCGACGCCATCTACCAGGGGCACCTCCAGACGGTCGCGTCCAACACCTACGAGATCGAGCGCGCGGTCATCGACGCCGACCTCGTCATCGGCGCGGTGCTGGTGCCGGGGGCCAAGGCGCCCAAGCTGGTCACCGACGAGCTCGTGTCCCGGATGAAGCCGGGCGCGGTCCTCGTGGACATCGCCATCGACCAGGGCGGCTGCTTCGAGGGCTCACGGCCCACCACGCACGCCGACCCCACCTACCGGGTCCACGACGCGCTGTTCTACTGCGTGGCGAACATGCCCGGCGCGGTGCCGCACACGTCCACCTACGCGCTGACCAATGTCACGCTGCCGTACGCGGTCGAGATGGCCAACCGCGGCTGGCGCGACGCGCTCCACGCGGACAAGGCCCTCGCCCTGGGCCTGAACACCCACGCCGGCCAGCTGACCTGCGAGCCGGTGGCCGAGGCCCACGGGCTGCCCTACACCCCGATCAGCGAGATCCTCAACTGAGCCATCCGCCGGTCCATCCGCCGGGCCTGCCGCTGGCTGACGCGCTCCGCGGTTACCTGCAGCACCTGACCGTGGAGCGCGGGCTGGCGGCCAGCACGGTGGAGTCCTACCGCCGGGACCTGCGCCGGTACGCCTCGGTACTGGCCGGCCGGGGCAAGACCGCGCTGGACGAGATCACCCCGGGCGACGTGGCCGGGTTCCTGGCCAGCCTGCGGGAAGGTGACGCCGAGCACGCCGCGCTCGCGGTCAGCTCGGCCGCGCGGGCCGTGATCGCGGTCCGCGGGCTGCACGCGTTCGCGGCCGCCCAGGGCCTGGCCGGCAGCGACCCGGCCCGGGAGGTCCCGCCGCCCGCGCCGCCCAGGCGGCTGCCCAAGGCGATCACCGTGGCCGAGGTGGAGCGCCTGCTGGACGCGGCCGGCCCGGGACCAGATGACGTGTCGGCCGATCCTCGGCTGCTGCGGGACCGGGCGCTGCTCGAGTTCCTCTATGGCACCGGTGCGCGCATCTCCGAGGCGACCGGACTCGATGTCGACGAACTCGAGCTCGGCCCGGCCCCCGGGTCCCTGGAGTACCCGCTGGTCCGGCTGATCGGCAAGGGCGGCAAGCACCGGGTGGTGCCGGTGGGCAGCTACGCCGCCCGGGCGCTCGAGGCTTACCTGGTCCGGGCCAGGCCCGCCCTGGCCGCGGCGTCCCGCCGGGCCTCGGCGAGCCCTGCGGTATTCCTCAACGCCCGCGGCGGCCGGCTCACCCGACAGGGCGCCTGGGGCGTCCTGCATGCCGCGGCCGGCCGGGCCGGCCTGCCCCCGGACGCCGAGGTGTCACCGCACACGCTGCGGCACTCGTTCGCCACGCACCTGCTCGACGGCGGCGCCGACATCCGGGTCGTCCAGGAACTGCTCGGCCACGCCTCGGTCACCACCACCCAGGTCTACACCCTGATCACGGTCGACCGGCTCCGCGAGGTCTACGCCTCCGCTCATCCCCGCGCCCTCGGCTGACCGCCACGCCTCAGCGGAAGTGGCGGGTGAGCTCGTTGGCGTAGAAGCGGCCCAGGGAGTCCTTGTGGTCCGCCATCCACTGAGTCAGGCCGGTCTCGCCGGTCGCCGGCCCGTCGGTGTCGGCGAGACCGTCCGCCATGCCCCGGTACTCGTCGTCGGTGAGCAGCGTGTCGCGCAGCGCCACGCCGAGCGCCCTCGCCGCGGCCGGGATGAGCGGCCCCGGTACGTGGATGACCAGGCTCCGGCTCCCGGTCAGGTTCCTGATGGTGTGCACCAGCTCGTCGAACGTCGGCCGTTCGGGCCCTACCGCGTCGATGACCTCGGTGGCCTGCGACTCCCCGGCCCGCACGGCCAGCCGGGCCAGGTCGTCGATGTGAATGGGGCGCAGCCGGTACGCGCCCGTCCCGCCGACGGCGAACACCGGCAGGTGGCGCAGCAGCCACGCGATGTTGTTGATCAGGACGCCGTTCCCGCCGAACAGGACGGCAGGCCGGAGCACCGCGTGGGACACGCCGAGGTCGCGCAGCGCCTGCTCCACCGCCGCCTTGCCGCGGAAGTACGGGTACGGCGAGTCGGCGTCCGGGTTGGTGATCGAGACGTGCACGATCCGCCGCACGCCCGCCTCGGCGGCGGCCAGGAACAGCGCGCGCGAACGGGCCACCGCCGCCGGGTGGTCGATCTCGCCGTGGGCGAACCGCACCCAGTAGGTGTTGTACAGCGTGCGGGCGCCGCGCAGGGACTCGGTGAGGCCCGCGGGGTCGGCAAAGTCCAGCGGCCTGACCTCGATCGCGGTGCCCGCCGGGGCCCGGCCGGGATGGCCGGTCAGCGTCCGCACCCGGCGGCCTGACGCCTGCACCGCGCGCGCGATAGCCGCCCCTGAGTAGCTGAACGCCCCGGTCACGACGTCGAAATCCCCGCTCATAGGGCCGCCACGAGCGCGGTGAGGGTCTGGCCGAGAGGGGCGTCCAGGGTCGCGGCGGCGTAGCCGTCGCCGCGGGTGGCGCCCTGGTTCACGATGACGACCGGCCGCCCCAGCCTGGCCGCGTGCCTGACGTACCGGAAGCCGGACATCACGGTGAGCGACGAGCCCAGGACGACCAGCGCGGAGGCCGCCTCGACCAGGTCGTAGCAGGCCCGCGTCCGCGCCGGCGGCACGTTCTCGCCGAAGAACACCACGTCCGGCTTGAGCACGCCGCCGCACGCCGCGCAGTCGGCCACTCCGAACGAGGCAACGGCCTCGTCGTCCAGGGCCGCGTCGCCGTCCGGGTTGACCGAGACGGACCCGGGGTCCCAGCCGGGGTTGGCGGCGGCCAGCCGCCGGTCCAGGTCGGAACGCGCCGTCCGCTGCCCGCACGCCAGGCAGAGCACCCGGTGCAGGCTGCCGTGCAGCTCGGTGACCTCGGTCCGGCCGGTCACGGGGCCCGTCGCCGGATCCGTCGCCTGGTCCGCGGCCTGGTGCAGCCCGTCCACGTTCTGGGTGATGATGCCGGCCAGCAGGCCGCGGCGGCTCAGCGCGGCGACGGCGCGGTGGCCGTCGTTCGGTACCGCCCGGGCGATATGCCGCCAGCCCAGGTGGCTGCGGGCCCAGTAGCGGCGCCGGGCGTCCGCGCCTCCGGTGAAGACCTGGTACGTCATCGGCGTCGCGCCTGAGCCTCGCCGGGCCAGGCCGGTCGGGCCCCGGTAATCCGGGATGCCCGACTCAGTGGACAGCCCGGCGCCGCTCAGGACGAGCACGCCGCCGGCCGCCACCACGTCGACGAGCATGCCGAACGCGCCGGTTCTCGCCCCGGCCACCCGGGTCGTCGGGTCCACGCTGGCGGTCAGAGCGCGGCCGACCTGATCGCCTGGGACACGGCGGCCGCGCCCTCCTTGGCGAACATGATCGTGTAGGGGTTCGTTTCCGGCACCACCTGCGGCCGCAGCGCCGGCACGCGCCCGGTCCAGGCGGCGACGGCCTCCGGCGCGATCAGCGGCGGCGGCGCGCCGAACATCCCGGCCGGCGCGGTCAGCAGCGGCGTCGGCTTGGTCAGCCGGGCCAGCGCGTCCGCGAACGGCTTCTCCGCCAGCACGTCGCGGCCGTCGGCCCGGACCGCGTCCTCGGTCGCCCGCGACCTGAGCTGGCCGGGCTCGCCGGTCAGGTCGTAGCGGACGTACGCCTCGACGTCGGGAGTCCAGTGGCCGGCCAGCGCCGGGTGCGCCCGCCAGAAATCCAGGTACGCCTCGGTGCTGGGGAAGGTCTGCCCCAGCCGGGCGATCGCCGGGCCCAGCGTGGTGTCGAGCAGCGCATCGAGGTCGGCGCCCTCAGGTACCGGCAGCGGCAGGCCCCCGTCGACCAGGACGAGCCGCCGCACGAGCTGGGGATGGGAGTCGCGCGCCAGCAGCGCGATATACGCTCCCATCGAATGCCCGGCGAGAACCGGCCGCCCGCCGAAATGGCGCAGGACCGCCACTACGTCCCGGGCGTGCCGCTCCAGGCCGTACGGGCCGGGAAGGTCCCGGCTATGGCCGCGTCCGCGCAGGTCAGGCGCGGCTAGCGTCCAGTCGGACGGCATATGGCGCGCGACCGCCTGCCACGACATACCCGAGGCCGTAATTCCGTGCACGGCGACTGCCACGCGCTTGCCCGTACCCCACTGGAGCACACGCAGGTCCCCGCCGTCCACTGCCACATTCAGCAGTCGGAGTTGCATGTTTCACCCTCCACGGCCCAGCATTTTGGCGAGGCCGCCCATGTATAGAGCCTATTATCCGCCGTCAAGTTGTTCACGCGATGTCAGTACCCGATAAAGGTTTACCGGAAAAACCGTGCCATGCTGGACTGGCGAAGGAATGCCAGGTAAAACCAGGCTTGGAGGTGGGTGGGCCATGTCTGCTGCACTTAGTTACTCGTCGGGAGAATCCGTCACGCCGCTGCTGGGCGACACCATCGGCGGCAACTTTGACGCCACCGTGCGGGCGTTCGGCGACCGGGAGGCCCTCGTGGACCGGGCGGGCGGAGGCTCTTCGGCCCGCCGCTGGACCTACGCGGAACTCGCCGCCGACGTAGACGCGCTCGCGCTCGGCCTGATCGAGCTGGGCATCGTCAAGGGCGACCGGGTCGGGATCTGGGCGCCGAACTGCGCCGAGTGGACGCTCACCCAGTACGCGACCGCGAAGATCGGCGCGATCCTGGTGAACATCAACCCGGCGTACCGGACCCGGGAGCTCGAGTTCGTGCTCAACCAGTCGGGCACCACGCTGCTCGTCGCGGCGACGAGGCTCAAGACCTCCGACTACGCCGCGATGATCGCCGAGGTCCGGCCGCGCTGCCCCGAGCTGGATAACGTCGTGCTGCTCGGCAGCGACCAATGGCAGGCGCTGCTCGACACCGGCCGCCGCCTGGACCGCGGCGTGCTCGACACCATCGAGCTTGATACCGACGACCCCATCAACATCCAGTACACCTCGGGTACCACGGGCTTCCCGAAGGGCGCGACGCTGTCGCACCACAACATCCTGAACAACGGCTTCTTCGTCGGCGAGCTGTGCAACTACACCGAGGCGGACCGGATCTGCATCCCGGTGCCGTTCTACCACTGCTTCGGCATGGTGATGGGCAACCTGTCCGCGACCAGCCACGGGGCCTGCATGGTCATCCCCGCGCCTGCCTTCGACCCGGTCGCGACGCTGGAGACCGTGCAGGACGAGCGCTGCACCTCGCTCTACGGGGTGCCCACCATGTTCATCGCCGAGCTGTCCGCCCCCGGCTTCGCCTCGTACGACCTGTCCAGCCTGCGCACCGGCATCATGGCGGGCTCGCCCTGCCCGGTCGAGGTGATGAAGCAGGTCATCGGGCAGATGGGGATGACCGAGGTGGGGATCTGCTACGGCATGACGGAGACCTCGCCGGTCTCCACCCAGACCCGCGCCGACGACTCGCTCGACCGCCGGGTGTCCACCGTGGGCCGGGTCGGGCCGCACCTCGAGGTGAAGGTCATCGACCCCGAGACGGGCCGCACCGTGCCGCGCGGCACTCCGGGCGAGCTGTGCACCCGCGGCTACTCGGTGATGACCGGCTACTGGAACCAGCCCGACAAGACCGCCGAGGCCGTCGACGCGGCGCACTGGATGCACACCGGCGACCTCGCCGTGATGGACGCCGACGGGTACCTGGCCATCACCGGGCGGATCAAGGACATGGTGATCCGCGGCGGCGAGAACATCTACCCGCGGGAAATCGAGGAGTTCCTCTATACCCACCCCGACATCCTGGACGCCCAGGTCATCGGCGTTCCCGACGCCAAGTACGGCGAGGAGCTGATGGTCTGGGTCCGGCTGCGCGCGGGCGCGAAGGAGCTGACCGCCGAATCGCTGCGCGAATTCTGCACCGGCAAGCTGGCCCATTACAAGATCCCGCGGTACGTGCATATCGTCGACGAGTTCCCGATGACGGTCACCGGCAAGGTACGCAAGGTCGAGATGCGGGAGCGGTCGGCGGAGTTCCTCGGCCAGGACTGACGGACATATAGGCTCGGGCGATGTGAAGGTCCTCATCGCCGGCGGAGCCGGCTACATCGGCAGTACCGTCGCCTCCGCCTGCGCCGACGCGGGGATCAGCCCGGTCATCCTGGACCGGCTGGTGACGGGCAGGCGCGAGTTCGCCGCGGGCCATGCGTTCTACCAGGGCGACATCGCCGACGGCGGGCTGATCGACCGCATCTTCGCCGAGCACCCCGACATCGGCGCCGTCATTCACGGCGCGGCGCTGATCGTGGTCCCCGACTCGGTCGCCGACCCGGTCGGGTACTACCGGGCGAACGTGGCCAGCAGCCTGGAATTCGTCGCCCACCTGCTGCGCAACGGCTGCGAGCGGCTGATCTTCAGCTCGTCCGCCGCCATCTACCGGGTCAGCGAGGACCTGAGCGTCGACGAGGACTCCCCCCTCGACCCGAAGAGCCCGTACGCGCGGACCAAGGCGGTGTGCGAGGCGATGTTCGCCGACATCGCCGCCACCCAGCCCATCCGCGTGCTGTCCCTGCGCTACTTCAACCCGATCGGCGCCGACCCGAAGATGCGGACCGGCTTGCAGCTGCGGCGGCCGACCCACGCCCTGGGCAAGATCATCCAGGCCTACCACGAAGGCGTCCCGTTCCAGATCACCGGGACCGACTGGCCGACCAGGGACGGCTCGGGCATCAGGGACTACGTCCACGTCTGGGACCTGGCCGCCGCGCACGTCGCCGCGCTCAGCCGGTTCGACGACCTGCCAGGACCAGTGAACGTCGTCAACCTGGGCAGCGGTTCGGGTACTACGGTCCGGGAACTGCTGGCCGCGTTCAACCAGGTGGCCGACCGCCCGGTGGAGGCTCGCGAGGCCGCCCGCAGGCCCGGTGACGTGGCCGGCGCCTACACCCGGGTCGGCCGTGCCGAGCGGCTGCTCGGCTGGCGGCCTCAGTACGACATCGCCGAGGGCATCAGGCACTCGCTCCAGTGGGCCGCGCTCCGCGACGAGGCCCTGCCGGAAACCCCCGCCGGATCCTGAGTCACCTCGCCCGCGGCCAGGGCGTTTCAGCGTCGTTTCAGCCTGATTTCAGGCCCTCGTGATGGCCTGGGGGCGGGAGCCGGCCGGCCGTCTCGTGGTCATGATCGGGCGCGGCCGGCCCCGTCCCCCGTCCCCCGGGGCCCATTGATCTCATAGCGATGCACATAAGGGGAAATGAGCGGCATGGCCGTACCTGGTAACGATCGCGCAGTTTTGCCCGGTAGAGATTGGCAAATGATTGTATTGGCGGAAATCGCCGGACCGCGTATGATCGAACAGCCTTGGTAGGCAGCCCCGCCCCACCCGCCGCGGGGCTGTGGGGGAGCGGAAATGGGGCAGGAGCTTCAGCGGCGGACGCCGGGAACGGCTGCTCGCCAGTCAGATCCGTCGTGGCCGACGGTGGCACGGACCACCGCGCGCCTGTGGCTGGACCGGCACTACCGGCGCCGGGCAGGCCGGCGGCGGCTGGTGCTCCTGAGCAGCGTGCTGGCCGCGATGGCCGTCGGCGCCGGCCTGACCCTCGCCTTTACCCAGCCGGACCGCGGGACCACGACGGTGCCGGTCGGCGCCGCGTCGAGCACGGACGCGCTCCAGCTCGCGGCGGCCGCCAGGCAGCGGGCGGCGGCGTGGATCGACCGCGAGGTGGCCTCCAACATCGTCGTGGGCTGCGACCTGGAGATGTGCGGCGAGCTTCAGCGCAGCGGCTTTCCCGCCACCCGACTGCTGCCGCTTCAGGCGTCGGCGCCGGACCCGCTCGGCGCGCAGCTCGTCGTGGCCACGCCGGTCATCAGGAACCAGTTCGGCACCCGCCTGGCCAGCGTCTACGCGCCGCTGGTGATCGCCAGCTTCGGCTCGGGCGCGGAGCGGGTCGACGTGCGCTTTATCGCGCCGGACGGCAGCAAGTCCTTCGAGGCCCAGCTGCCCGCCTATCGCCAGGACCGTATCGCCGCGGGACGTCAGCTGCTCACCAACTCCCATGTCCAGGCCTCCGCGTCTGCCCGCCAGCGGCTCGCTGCGGGGCAGGTAGACCCACGTCTTCTTGTAACGCTTTCGACACTTGCGGACCTAATGCCGCTCAAACTGATAGCGTTCGAGGACCTATCGCCGGGTGCGAGTACAGATGTGCCGTTGCGCGGCGCCGAGATCGGTGCCGGCGCCCCGGCAGGCCTGTCGGCGATGGCCGCGTTCATGCGGGCGCAGCAGGGCGAGTTCGCTCCCGCTGTGGCCCGGATCACACAGGACGCGAGCGGGCGGCGTGTATTTATCGTGCGGTACGACGCTCCGGGCCCCATGGGACTGGAAGGCTCATAGCGATTCAACAGCTTGGGGAGGGATCAACGTGAGATTTGCGAAAATTACCAGAAAACTTGTCATGCTGTCGGCGGCTTCGGCCTTGCTGGTCGGCATGCCCGCGGCCGCGGCCACCGCGGCCTCGGCCGCCACGGCGAGCACCGGCTGGATCAGGCTTGCCCACCTGTCGCCGAACACCCCGCCCGTCGATGTGTACCTCTACTCGTTCGGCAATTCCAACGCGCAGATCGTGCTGCACCACGTGGCCTACGGGACGGTTTCCCCGTATGAGGCGGTGACCCCCGGCGAGTACAGCGTGGCCATGCGCAACGCCGGCGCCGCCGCGTCCAGCCAGCCGGTGCTGTCCACCACCGTGTCGGTCAAGGCCAACCACGCCTACACGGTGGCCGGCATGGGACCGGAGAAGGGCCTGCGCCTCGAGGTGCTTAACGACCAGCTCACCACGCCCTCGGGCAAGTCCTCGGTCCGGGTGATCCAGGCCTCGCTGAAGGAGCAGACGGTCAAGTTCACCTGCGGCGGGCAGGCCATCGTGCCGAAGGCCACCTTCGCCTCGGTGAGCTCCTACCAGACCATCCCGGCGAACACGTGGACCATGGAAGCCATCGGCGCGAACGCGAAGGCGACCGCGCGCTTCGACATGGCCGCCGGGACCGTGCACACGATGGTGGTCCTCGACGGGGCTAACGGCCTCGAGATCGTCAACCTCACCGACGCCGCCGGCGCCGGCCAGCCGCCGGTGGGCGGGGTCACCACCGGGTTCGGCGGGACCGCCGGGCACGGCCCGGGATCGCCGCTGCCGTGGCTCGCGGTCATCGGGGCCGGCGGCCTGGTCGCCCTGGCCGGCGGTTACCGCCTGCGCCGTAACGCCCTGCGTCGTCAGCCGAGCGCCGGGGCCTGAGGATGCCGCTTCGCAGGCCGGCCGCGATAGCTTTCGCGGCCGGCCTGGTCGTTATCGTGGGCGGCACCGCGGGCCTGCTGCTGACACACCACTCGACGCCCGCCCTGCGGCCGGTCGCGGCCGGGGTCTCGGCGCTGCCCGCGCCCACTAGCCCCATCGTCGCCCCGCCGCAGTCGGCCGACCCGGCCCCGGTCGCCAGGCCGGTCTCGCTGACCATCCCGCTGATCGGCGTGAAGACCAACCTGATCACGCTGGGCCTGGCG
>Ga0207665_10002725_pt1 | contig 11850 bp, 14 predicted proteins | sample LARL112metaG_FD_184351 | JGI IMG/M metagenome (GOLD analysis project Ga0207665, IMG submission 184351) | Corn, switchgrass and miscanthus rhizosphere microbial communities from Kellogg Biological Station, Michigan, USA - LAR L11-2 metaG... | ecosystem: Host-associated > Plants > Roots >...
GATGCAGCAGGAGCTGCAGGTGCGGGCGCAGGATCTCGGCGCGCTCGTCGCCGGCGGGCACGGCTCGCTCGCGGCGGATGCCAGTTCGAGGCTCGTGGAGCCTGGGGAGAGCTACGCGCAGCTCGTGGACAGCGGCCGTGTCGTGGACGCCACGCCGCCGCTCGGCGGCAAGCCGGTGCTGCGCGGCGACCAGCTCCGCGCCGCGGCGCGCGGGCCGCTCTACGCGACGCTTCCGTCCGTGCCGGGGCTGAACGAGTCCTCGCGCGTGCTGGCGACGCCTGTTCAGCGCGACGGCCGCCGGCTCCTCCTGATCGTCGGCGACACGCGGCAGAACGATCTCGAGACGCTGGCGAGCTTCCGCAACGAGCTGCTGATCGCGGGGCCGATCGCGCTCCTGCTTGCCTCCCTCGCGGGCTACCTGCTCGCGGGGATCGCCCTGCGGCCGGTCGAGGCCATGCGCTCGAGGGCAGAGGCGATCTCTGCGGCGACGCCCGGCGAGCGGCTGCCGGTGCCAGCGACCCACGACGAGCTCGAGCGACTCGGCGTCACCCTCAACGAGATGCTCGACCGACTCGAGGACGCGCTGCGGCGGGAGCGCGACTTCGTTGCCGACGCGGGCCACGAGCTCCGCACGCCGCTGGCGCTGCTGCGCACCGAGCTCGAGCTCGCGCTGCGCCACGACCTCTCGGCCGAGGAGCTCCGGGGCGCGGTGCGCGTCTCGGTCGAGGACGTCGACCGGCTGGCCCGGCTCGCGGACGACCTGCTCCTGATCGCCCGGTCGGAGCGCGGGGAGCTACCGCTGCAAGTCGAGACCGTGCAGGCCGACGAGCTGCTCGCCTCGGTCGCGCGGAAGTTCCAGTGGCGGGCCGACGCCGAGCGACGGCCGCTGGCCCACGAGGCGCCGGCCAACCTGCGCCTCCACGCCGACCGGCTGCGCGTGGAACAGGCGCTCGGAAACCTCGTCGACAACGCGCTCCGGCATGGCGGTGGCACGGTGCTCCTCAGGGCCGAGGCCGTGAACGGCCGGGTCGAGCTCCACGTCGAGGACGGGGGCGCCGGCTTCCCCCCCGCCTTCCTCGAGCATGCCTTCGAGCGCTTCAGCCGCCCGGACGCAGCGCGCGAGCGCGGCGGCGCCGGGCTCGGGTTGTCGATCGTCCGGACGATCGCCGAGGCGCACGGCGGCAGCGCGGACGCAGCGAACGTTCACGGCGGAGGCGCCGACGTCTGGCTCGCGGTGCCGCGCTAGCCCGAGCCGTCGACGCGTTCGAGCCCGTCGTCGGGCAACGTCTCCCAGCTCGCGACCGACCGCGAGTAGATGTGCTTCTGCGGCCGTCCCGGGAGCGTGTCGTCGATCGCGGGCAGCCGAACGCTTGCGTACTCCGATTCCGGCCAGCCGCCGCCGAAGAGGTTCGATCCGCAGACCGAGCAGAACGTCTTCGCGCTCCCTTCGACGGGCTGGTAGGTGCGGAGCAGCTCCATCCCCTCGACGATGGTCACGTCGTCGCTGCGGACGCGGCCGTTCGCCGTGCCGGCGCCGCCCGAGAGCTTCTTGCACGTCGTGCAGTGACAGAAGCTGCGCGGCTCGAAGTCGTCTGGTACCTCGAATCTGACTCCCCCGCACTGGCAGCTTCCGCTCAACGCCACGGCCCGAGCCTACCGGCCGTAGGATCGTCGGCGTGAAGATCCGCGCCGCCGTGCTCGAGCGCTTCGGCGAGCCGCTCGAGGTGCAGGAGCTCGATCTCGCCGAGCCGCGCGCCGGCGAGGTGCTGGTGCGGCTCGAGGCGTGCGGGGTCTGCCACACGGACCTCTTCACCGCGTCCGGCGCCGATCCGTCGGGCTACTCGCCGACCGTGCTCGGGCACGAGGGCGGCGGCGTCGTGGAGGCGATCGGCGAGGGCGTGCTCGACGTGGCCGTCGGCGACCACGTGGTGACGCTGTTCTCGCCGCAGTGCCGCGAGTGCGTGCACTGCCGCGATCCGCGCACGAACCTCTGCATGGCGATCCGCGAGCAGCAGGGGCTCGGTTACCTGCCCGACGGGACGGCGCGCCTCTCGCGCGACGGCGAGCCGGTCCGGCACTTCATGGGCTGCTCGACCTTCGCCGAGTACACGGTCATGCCGGAGATCGCGCTCGCCAAGGTCTCGCCCGAGGCGCCGCTGGATCGCGCCTGCCTGTTCGCGTGCGGGCTCTCGACCGGGCTCGGCGCGGCGATGAACACCGCACGGGTCGAGCGGGGGTCGACGTGCGTGGTCTTCGGCGCCGGGATGGTCGGGCTCGGTGCGGTCGCCGGCTGCCGGCTGCAGGGCGCGGAGCGGATCGTCTGCGTCGACCTCTCCGACGAGCGTCTCGGCTTGGCGCGCGGCCAGGGCGCGACCGACACGGTCGTCGGCGGCCCCGACGGCGTCGAGCGCGTGCTCGAGCTCGTCGGGCCGCTCGGCGCCGACTACACGTTCGAGGCGACCGGAAACGTCGCCGTGATGCGACAGGCGGTCGAGTCGGCGCGGATGGGCTGGGGCCTGGCGACGATGTGCGGCGTCGCCGGCAAGGGCGAGGTGCTCGAGGTCGTGCCGCGCTTCCTGATCACGGGCCGACGCGTCGCCGGCTCGTCGTTCGGCGGGGTCAAGGGCCGCGACCAGGTGCCGCAGCTCGTCGACCGCTGGCTCGCCGGCGAGATCGACGTCGAGCCGTTCGTCTCGCACCGGCTGACGCTCGATGAGGTCAACCGGGGCTTCGAGCTGATGGAGGCCCAGGACGGCATCCGCAGCGTGATCTCGTTCGGCTAGAGCAGCCGCCGGATCGCCGCGAGCGTCTCTTGGAAGGCGGCGGCCCGGGGGTCGATCGGCTCGAAGTGGCCGGTGCCTTCGAGCGTGACGAGCTCGGCTTCGCCGCGCGCGGCGTCGACGTAGCGCACGCTCATCTCGTACGGCACGTCCTCGTCGGCGGTGCCGTGGAGCACGATCTGCGGGACGCCGAGCGGGAGTAGCTCGAGCGGCGAGCCGTCGGCGAAGTGCTCGGGTGCCATGAAGCGGCCCGGTGCGCTAGTCGGGCCTCGGCGCGAGACCGCATCGCGCACGTCGGCGACCGGCGCGAGGGCGACGACCGGCAGCCGCGCCTGCTTTCCGGCCCAGAGCGCCAGCTGGCCGCCGGCCGAGTGGCCGACGAGCACGGTGCGGCCGTCGTGCTCGAACAGGAGCCGCGGAAGGTGCGCCAGTGCATGCTCGAGATCGTCGCGCGCCGCCGGCCAGCCGCCGGCGGGAACGCCGACGCAGCGGTACTCGAGGTTCCAGCTCGCGATGCCGGCGTCGGCGAGAGCGATGCAGAGATGGCCGGTGTGGATCAGGTTGTACGTCGCCTGCCAATAGCCGCCGTGAAGCACGACCGCGAGCGGGAACGGCCCGGCGCCGGCCGGAACCCGCAGGTCGCCGAACTGGAGCGGCTCGGGCCCGTACGCAACCCGGGAATCGGCGGCCGCCGGCGGCGGGTCTGTGAGGATGTCCGCCGAGTCGCGCACCTCGCCGAGCCTACGACATGCCAGGGACTGTCCCTCGGAATCGGCGCAACGGGACATGGCGTTTGCAACAAGAGCGTGACGATTCGTCCACCAGTGCGACCGGAAGAAGCGCTCGCAGCGAGGATGTCGTCGGTAGTCGCTCCCGTAGGCGCGCGATCGGAGCGCCCGGCGGGAGGGGTCGCCCCAGGACCCGGAAACGCGACTCAGACGGGAACGTTCCAGCTGCGGATCACGGACTGCTCGCGCTCGTACCCGACCACGCTGAGCGTCCCCGAGTCGAGCGCGAAGAGCCGCCCGTCGGCCGGTGGCAGCTCCAGCCATCGAGCGGTCAGCACGCGCAGCAGGTGCCCGTGCGCGAACACGAGCACGTCGCCGTCCGCCCCGCGCAGCTCCGCCACGACGCGATCCGCCCGCGCGCCCACCTCCTCCGGGCTCTCGCCGGCTGGAGCCCCGTACCGCCAGATCGTCCAGTCCGGCACGGCCTGCCGAATCTCGGCCGTCCGCCTGCCTTCGTACTCGCCGTAGTCCCACTCCCTCAGCTCCTCCCGCACGTCCGGTGAGAATCCCGCCAGCTGCGCCGTCTGGAGCGCCCGCTGCAACGGGCTCGACAGGACGAGCGCGAACGACCGCGCGCGCAGCGCCTCGCCGACCGCCCGCGCCTGCTCCTCTCCCCGCTGCGTCAGCGGCACGTCCGTACGCCCCGTGTGCCGTCCATCCCGGCTCCACTCCGTCTCGCCGTGCCGGACGAGCACGACCTCCATCAGGTCACGGCGAAGTAGATCGAGCACGCCAGCCCGGCCGCGAAGCAGTAGATCGCGAACGGCATCAGCGTGTTCGTCTCGAAGTAGCGCATCAGGAAGCGGACGGCCAGGTAGGCGGTCAGCGCTGAGCACAGCGCCGCGACCAGTGCCTGGCCTCGCACGCCGTCTCCTGCCGAGCCGAACAGGTCGGGCAGCTTCAGCACCGCGGCCGCGCCGATGATCGGCGTCGCCAGCAGGAAGGCGAACCGCGCAGCATCCTTGTTCGAGAGCCCGGCGAGCAGGCCGCCTCCCATCGTCGCGCCAGAGCGTGAGAAGCCCGGGATCAACGCCAGCGCCTGCGCGGCCCCGATCCCGAAGGCGCGGTCGAAGCGCAGCTGCTTCGCGATGCGCGCGTCGTCGTCGACGTCGGTCTGCGGCGCGCGCCGCCGCAGCATCTCCGCGCCGAAGAGGAGGACGCCGTTCAGCGTCAGGAAGATCGCCGCAGACTGCGGCGAGGCGAACACCGAGCGAAGCTTGTGCTCGAGCGTCAGCCCGAGGATCCCCGCCGGGATCGTCCCGACGACGAGCAGCCACGCCAGCTTTGCGTCCGTATCGTCGGCCGCGATCCCGCGGTCGCGCAGGCTGCGGCCGAGCCCCTTCACGATCCGGACCCAGTCGGCCCAGAAGAAGCCGAGCAGCACGAGCGCGGTCGCCAGGTGCGTCGCGACGAGGAACGCCAGGAAGTACGCGTCGTTCTGGTGGATGTTCCAGCCGAGCAGGCTCGGGAGGATGACGCTGTGGCCGAGGCTCGAGATCGGGAAGAGCTCCGAGAAGCCCTGCAGCAGCCCGAGCACGATCGCCTGGCCGTACGTGATCAGCGAGGGGACGACCATGTTGCTCTCAGTCGGCGGCGGGGGTCTCGCGGCGCGGCGCGCTCTGGAACCACGCGAAGACGAGCAGGGCGACGCCGACGAGGAACGACGCGAGCCCGTGCTTGAAGTGGTGGTGGTTCGACCCGGCCTGGTGGCCGGGGACGAAGGAGGCGAGCGACTTCGCGGGCTCGACCCAGTAGTAGATCGCCAGGGCGATGAGGAGGATTCCGAGCACCGTTGCGATCACGATGACCGGCCGACTGTTCAGGCGCACGGCCGGAACCTTAGTCACCGCCCCGGGCGGACGCCTGAAACAACGCGCTGGCGGCCGCGCAGGCGACAATCGCACCGTGATCGACCCGCTCGAGCGCTGGAGGCAGTACGGCGAGAAGCCCGACTACGCGGGTCTCCTCACCTACGGCGGCGCGCCGTACACGCAGGACCCGGCCGAGCTGGCCGGCTTCGACGTGGCGATCGTCGGCGCACCCACTGACGACCTGGTCTCGGACCGGCCGGGCGCGCGCTTCGGTCCGCGCGCGATCCGCGCGGCGAGCTGCCCGGCAGGGCCGCACCTCGAGTCGAAGGTCGACGCCTTCGAGGAGCTGAAGATCGTCGACTTCGGCGACGCGGCCGTGCTGCCCGCCGACCCGGAGCGCACGCACGCCGCGATCGAAGCGCTCGTCGGGCAGGTCGTCGAAGCGGGCCTGCTGCCCGTCGTCCTCGGCGGCGACCACTCCATCGCGGAGCCGGACGTCCGGGCCGTCGCAGCGCGCCACGGGCCCGTCGGCCTCGTCCACTTCGACACGCACACCGACACCGGGCGCGAGGTCTTCGGCGTCGAGCGCTCGCACGGCACGCCGATGTTCCGGCTGGTCGAGGGCGGCCAGGTCGACCCGGCGCGCTACGTCCAGATGGGCTTGCGCGGCTACTGGCCCGGCGAGCGCGAGTTCGCCTGGCAGGCCGAGCACGGGATCACGAGCTTCTTCATGCACGACGTGCGCGAGCTCGGGATCGAGGCCGTGGTCGAGAAGACGCTCGACGTCGTCGGCCACGGTCCCGTCTTCCTGACCGTCGACGTCGACGTGCTCGACCCGGCGTTTGCGCCCGGCACCGGGACGCCGGAGCCGGGCGGGATGACGAGCTCCGACCTCCTCTGGGCCTGCCGCAAGGTCGCGCGGGACGTCGAGCTGGTCGGCGCGGACGTGGTCGAGGTGATCCCGACCGCGCCCGGCTCGGCCGACATCACGGCGCTCGTCGCCGACCGGATCGTGCGCGAGATCCTGAACGGCGTCGCGCTCCGACGCCGCTAAGCGTTTTTTCGCCGCCGCCCAGCGGGTAAGCGCCTCTACGTGACCCGCGTGCTGCTCTACGCCTCCGCGGCGGTTGTCCTGGGCGCGTTCGGCTTCGCGGTGGGCGCCCGCGCGCCGTCAGCGGCGCTACTCGACACGACCACCGACACGTCCACCGCGCCGACCACGACGACCACGCCGGTCACGACCGAGCCGCTCACGACCGCTGCGACGACCGTCGCACCGCCGCCGCCGCCGCCACCTCCGCCTACGACGACCGCGAAAACGGAGACGAAGGCGAAGCCGAAGCACAAGCGGCAGACGACTACGGCTCAGACAACGACGACCGCGCCGGCTACGACCGCGCAGACGGCAACCCGCACGACTACCACCACCGTGCCGAAGAAGAAGCGCCGGCAGGTCACGCCGGCCGCCGTGGTCGCGCCGACGGGCGGCGGCACGTTCCCGCCCTGGGCGATCGCGGGCTTCTGCCTCGCCGCGCTCCTGATCGGAGGCGGCGTCACGGGGATGGTCGTGACCCGCGGCCGTCGGTAGCGGCCCGCGTCAGCGGAAGCCCGTACCAGAACCACGCGACGCCGACGCCGACGAGCGCGGCGGTCACCCCTGCCCACCACGCGCCGAAGAGAACGTCCGCGATGAGGAAGACGGCGGCCGTCATCCCGATTGCGAGAAAGACGGTGCCGGCGATCGTGAGCTGGTTGGCAGTGCGCAAAATCTGCTCCTTGTCGCCCTCGCGCCAGCGCAGCCGGTGGTGCGCCGACGGCGCGATCAGCAGGACCGATGCCGCCGCGGTCGCGATGAACGCAACGAAGAAGACGTTGCGCTGCAATTCCGTGACCCGCGTCCAGCCGTTCGCGAATGGGACCGCCAGGAGGAACGCGAACAGCACCTGCACGCCCGGCAGCACGACGCGCAGCTCGTTCAGGAGCTCGAGCAGCTCGCGGTTGAGCTCGTCCTTGCTGCGCTTCTCGACGCCGTCGGCCACGGGCCGACGATAACGCCGCGCGTCAGCGGCGGGCCGGTGAGGCTGCGGCGGCGAGCTGGATGAGCCACATGCCGACGAGCAGCATGTAGGTGATCGCCGGCAGGGCGAGCAGGAAGAGCGCCGCCATGATCGAGGGGGTCGAGGGGAGGCCCGGGACCGCACGGACCGCCGGCCCCAGCAGCAGGCCCACCACGAGTGTCGCCAGCAGGTGCGCGGTGCCGCCGCGGAAGCTCGACGGTGCGAGCTTCGGCAGGCGCAGCGCGATCCACGCCGCGATCGCTCCGGCGCCTACCACGAACAGCAGCAGAAAGCTCTCCTTCCCCATCCCCGCGTGGAGTATGACCCTTTCGCGGCGGAACCCAAACCGCCGCAAGGATGGTTCTCGCCAGCCGAACGGCTAGCGGAAGAGATCGCGCTCGGCCGGGATCACCAGCTCGCGGGCAGTCCCCTCGCCCCGGGCGTCGACGCCGCTGATCACCGCCGCCGGCACGCCGTCGGTCTTCCCCATCGCGAGCTCGGCCGCGCCCGCGAGCTCGTCGGCGACCGCGATCACGGTGGCGTGCAGCTCGTAGCCGGCGCGGTCGCGGACGCCCTTCAGGTCGAGCAGCGGCCGGATCCCCGCGACGCCGATCGCGACGTCGGTCGTCCCCTGCCGCCAGGCGCGGCCGAAGGAGTCGCTCACGATCACGCCGACATCGGCGCCGGTCAACGTGCGCAGCCGCTCGCGCAGCCGCGCAGCCGAGCCATCGGGATCCTCGGGCAGGAGCACGACCGTGCCGGCCTCCGGCGCGTTCGAGGAGTCGACGCCCGCGGAGGCGCAGACGAAGCCGTGCCGCGTCTCCGAGATCACGAGCGGCGGCCGGCTGCGGACGATTCGCGCAGACTCGCGCAGGATCACCTCGTGGCGCCGCGCGTCCTCGTCGCCCGCGAGCTCACGCGCCTGCTCGGACGGGTCGACGCCGTCCAGGCGAACGATGCGGCCCTCCGCCTTCGAGACCGCCTTCTGCGCGACCACGAGCACGTCGCCCTCCTCGAGCCGGGTGCGCTCCGCGATCAGCGCCGCGAGGTCGTCGCCCTCGCCGATCTCCGGCAGCCCTTCGACCGGGCGAATCGAGATCACGGCAGGCCGGTGATGCGCAGACCCGCATGGACGCCGAACGCCTTGTTCACGTTCAGGATCACGGCGGTCATCGCCTCGAGTGCGCGCGAGTTTGCGAGCGGCCCGCAGTCGATCGCACGGCCGCCGACGAGCCGGCCGGCGAGCTCGAGCGCCGGCTCCTTCGCGCGCAGGTCGTCGCCGCAGATGAGCGCGTCCTGGTCGGGCAGGTCCGGCCCGGTGAGGTCGAGCGCCGAGACCGTCTGCAGACCCGAGGCCACGGGCGCACGCAGCAGGCGCGCGAGCGTCTCGGCCAGCGAGCCCTCCTCGAGGCCGGGAATGATCCCGGTGTCGGTGAAGTGCAAGTCGCTCGCGACGCAGAGCACGGGCGTCTCGCCGATCGCATCCGCCAGGCTCGAGCCCGTCTCGAGCGCCGCATTCGACTTCGTCGCGAGCACGACCAGGTCGACGCCCTGCACGACGTCGTGGTTGGCGCCGCCCTCGACGCCGAGCTCGAGCGCCCGATCCCTCGCGCGCTCTGCCTCACGGGAGCCGATCCAGACCTCCTCGCCGAGCAGGTGCAGGCGCCGCGCAAGCGCGCGGCCGAACTGCCCGGTGCCGCCGACGATCGCGACCTTCACCGCAATGCCCCCGCTGTTTCGAGCACGGCCTCGGCCACGCGGCGGCGCCCGTCGGCGTCGTCCATCAGCGTGCGGGTGACGATCGTCCTGATGCCTGCCTCCTCGTTCGCGTCGGCCTCGTCGATCACGAGCGCGTCGATCAGCCCGTCGTAACAGTCTGTTACTTGCTGCGGGCCGGTGCCGCCGCGAAGGCGCCGGAGCATCCTGGCGGCCGGGCCGCGGACGGCCTCGCCGCCAATCAGCGGGCTGACCGCGACGGCGGGCGCGTGCCGACGCTCGATCGCCTCGCGTATCGGGCTCACGGCCAGGATCGGGCCGATGCTGACGAACGGGTTGCTCGGTGCGATCGCGATCAGGTCGGCCGCCTCCAGCGCCTCGAGCACGCCGGGTGCCGGCGTCGCCGCCTCGGCGCCTTCGAACCGCACGCCGTCCACCTCGTCACGGTGGCCGCGGGCGACGAACCACTCCTGGAACGGCAGCTCCCCGGCCGGCGTCTCGAGCCAGGTGCGCAGCCGGTCGTCGGTCGCCGGCAGCAGTGCAGCCTCGAGCCCGAACACCCGCGCGAGCCGCGCCGTGACCGCCGAGAGCTGCTCGCCGGCACGCAGCGCCTGCGTGCGCACGAGGTGGACGCCGAGATCGAGGTCGCCGAGGCGGAACCAGCTCTCGCCGCCGAGCTCCGCCACGGTCTCGAGCGCACTCCACGTCTCACCTGCGCGGCCCCAGCCCTTCGACTCGTCGAGCCGCCCGGTGAGCGTGTAGAGGATCGTGTCGAGGTCGGGCGAGACGTGGAGGCCGAGCACCTCGAGGTCGTCGCCGACGTTGCCGACGACCGTCAGCTCGTGGGGGTCGATCGTCTCCGCGAGCGCCCGCGCCAGCCTCGACCCGCCGAGGCCGCCGGCAAGGACGACGACGTTCATCGCGTCGAGCCGGCGCGCAACGCGGCGAGCGCCGCGGCGGTGTTCGTGCCGAGCAGCCCGTCGAGCCGCTCGAGATCGGCGAGCGTGTCGACGTCGTCTTCGAGGTTCGGGATCGACGCGATTGCGGCCGGCGCGCCGAGCCGCTCGGCGCGCGCGAGGAACCGCTCGGCGCTGCCGGGCCCGTAGAGCGGCGCGAACAGGTGCGGTGCCGCGAGCGCGAGCGCATTGGTCGTCCCGTCGGCCGCACGGACGAGCGCGAGGCCGTCCGCCGGCATCGCCCCGAGCAGCGTCAACAGGTCGCGCGCCTGCACGCACGGCAGGTCGGCGTTGACGACGATCACCGGCCCGGCGTCGAGCGTCCGCAGGGCGACCTCGACGGCAGGCCCCTGGCCGCCTGCCTCACCGGCGACGACGACCTCGCCGACGGCGAGCGCGGCCTCGAGGACGTCGTCCAGCATCGCCTCCGCGATGCGGGTGCGAACCTCCTGTGGCGCGGGGGCGAGCCGCTGCTTTGCCGTTTCGCCGCGGTAGGGAACAACAACGGTCGGCATCCGGTCAGGAGACTATCCAGCGATGCAGGGGCGACCGCCGGACAACGCAGAGATCGCCGCACAGCTCGACCAGTTCGCGTCGCTGCTCGAGCTGGCGGGCGCAGAGCCGTACTCCGCGCGCGCCTACCGGCGGGCGGCCGAACTGATCCGCTCGACGCCTGCGCCGGTCGCCGAGCTCGTGCGCGCCGGCCGCGTGCGGGAGCTGCGCGGGATCGGGCCGGGCATCGAACGGCGGCTGCGGGAGCTGGTCGAGACCGGCCGGATCGAGGAGCTGCAGGAGCTCGAGCGCGAGGTCTCGCCGGAGCTCGCCGGCCTCGGGCGCTTCCTCGGCGTGTCGGTCAAGCGCATGCTCGAGATCGGGCGCGTGCTCGGCGTGCGGACGCTTCCCGACTTGCGGCAGGCCGCGGAGGAAGGACGGCTGCAAGAGGTACCCGGGATCGGCCCGGAGACCGAGCGCAAGCTGCTCGCGGCGCTGGCGCGCGAGCCGGAGGCCACAGCCCCGACGCCGCTGCTCCTGCATCGCAGCCGACCGCTGGTCGCGTCGATCGCCGACGCGCTCGGCGGAATCCCGGCCGGCGACCCCCGCCGCTGGCGCGACGCCTCCGAGCGGCTCGCGGTCGTCGTCCCGGCCGAGCAGCCGGAGCCGGTGCTCGAGCGGTTCGCGCAGCTGCCGCAGATCGTCTCCGTCGTCGAGCGCGGCGAGCGGCGCGCGGTCGGCGTGACCGTCGAAGGCGTCCCGGTCGAGCTCGTCGTCGCCGAGCCGTCGCGCCTCGGCACGGAGCTCGTCCGCGCGACCGGCTCGGCCGACTGGGTGGCCGCGCACGAACCGCTGCCCGACGCTGCCGATGAGAGCGGCGTCTTCCGTGCGCTCGGGTTGCCGTACGTGCCGCCGGAGCTGCGCGAGGCGAACGCGCCCGCAGCCGAACAACTCGTCGAGGTGGCCGAGATCCGGGGCGACCTTCACTGCCACTCGACCTGGTCGGACGGCAGGGCGACGATCCTCGAGATGGGCCTCGCGGCCCGCGACCGCGGTTACGAGTACCTGGCGATCTGCGACCACACGGTCAGCGTCGGCGCCGTGCCCGGGCTCGACGCCGACGGCGTCCGCCGCCAGGCGGACGAGATCGCCGCCGCCAACGAGGAGCTGGCCCCGTTCCGGATCCTGCGCGGCACCGAGTGCGACATCCAGCGGAACGGCCTGCTCGACCTGCCGGACGACCTGCTGGC
>Ga0207665_10002726_pt1 | contig 11850 bp, 10 predicted proteins | sample LARL112metaG_FD_184351 | JGI IMG/M metagenome (GOLD analysis project Ga0207665, IMG submission 184351) | Corn, switchgrass and miscanthus rhizosphere microbial communities from Kellogg Biological Station, Michigan, USA - LAR L11-2 metaG... | ecosystem: Host-associated > Plants > Roots >...
AAGTTGCCCATCGCGGCGCCCGTTGGCTCGACATAGGCCGAGAAGCCGAGTCCGATGTAGCGGCCCTGCTCCAGCGCGTCTGCCTGGTCCTTTCGGAAGCCCTCGTGGTCAAGGATTTTCACGGCCTGCTCGAAGGTCTCGACCGGCGCAACGTGGTCGTACGGCACACCGTTCGGATTGACGTACGGCATCTCGTCGCGGCGCAGCAGGTTCTTGCGACGAAGATCCACAGGATCCAAGCCCATCTTTCGCGCGGCGATGTCAAGCAGGATCTCGCGCCCGAGGGTCTCAAACTGCCATGGCCCTCGATACGCCACCAGACCGCTGGTGTTGGAGAACACCGCCTTGAAGTTGAAGCTGGCCTTGGGAACCCGGTACGGGCCGGGGAAGTACATACCGATGGCCGCCTGATTCAGCGGATGAGGCGTCGGGTACGCACCCACGTCCTGGAGAAAGTCGATGTCGACCGCGACGAAGTTGCCATCTTCGTCGAACGCCATCCTCTCCCTGGCCTCGACGTGCCGGGCCTGCCCGGCGGACATCAGGTTCTCGCGCCGGTCCTCGATCCACTTCAGCGCCGCGGGCACCTTGCGCGCGGCCAGCATGATGCACATGTCTTCGCGCGATGGGACGACCTTCTGGCCGAAACCGCCGCCGGTGTCGCGCACGATGACCCGAACATGTTGTGCCGGCAGCCCCAGTAGGCGGGCGCAGAACGCGCGCAGCTCGTGAGGGATTTGGGTGGAAGCCCAGATCGTCACCTCTCTTGAGGCGACCAGCCACTCGACGATGATCCCGCGCGTCTCCATCGGCACGGGCACGTACATGTGCTGGTAAATGGTTTCGGACACGACGTGCGCCGCAGCGGAGATTGTTTCCTCGTCCGGCGGCGCGCCGGCCAGGCCGAACGCGACATTGTCGCGGTACTGCTCGTGGACCACTACGTCGGCGTTCGCGGCCTTAGTGAAGTCGGCGACGGCGGGCAGCGGCTCGTACTCGACGTCCACCAGCTCGACGGCGTCCTCGGCGATGTACCGGCTCTCGGCGACGACGAGGGCGACCGGGTCGCCGACGAACTTCACCTCGCCCTCGGCCAGCGGCGGGCGGGGAGTGTCCGGCATGTCCTTGCCCACGACCGCGTGCCAGGCCTCCTTCACCTCCGGGTTGAGGGCCTCGGCGGTGAACACCGCGCGCACCCCGGGCAGCGCGAGGGCTGCGGCGACGTTGATGCCGTTGATCTTCGCGTGTGCGAACGGGCTGCGCACGAAGCAGGCGTGCAGCATTCCGGGCCTACTGACGTCTTCGACGAAGGTGCCGCGGCCGGTGAGAAGGCGGTTGTCCTCGACGCGAGGGACACGGGTGCCCGCGTATCGGGTCGCAACCGTGTCAGTCAAGCATTCACTCCCTCGAACGACTGAAGAGTGACGTTATCGTACCTGAGAGCGACATTTCCACCTTATTTGTCTCATTTAATCAAGTGTGATGGATTCGGCCGTCGACCTCGGTCAATGGCCGGCCGCCTCCGCCCCAGCGGCGCGCGATGATCTCCGCGGCGATCGACACCGCGGTTTCCTCGGGGGTGCGGGCGCCCAGGTCGAGCCCGATCGGGCTGGCCAGCCGGCTCAGGTCGGCGTCGGTCAGCCCGACTTCGCGTAGCCGGTCCATGCGGTCGTCGTGGGTGCGCCGCGACCCCATCACGCCGATGTAGTCGACCTCGGGCAGCTGCAGCGCCACCCGCAGCGCGGGCACGTCGAACTTGGGGTCGTGGGTCAGCACGCAGATCGCGGTCCTCGCGTCGATCGCGCCCTGCTCTGCTTGCGCGGCGAGGTAGCGGTCGGGCCACTCGACGACGACCTCGTCGGCGTCGGGGAAACGGGCCGGAGTCGCGAACACGGGCCTGGCGTCGCACACGGTGACCCGGTATCCGAGGAACGAGCCCTGCCGGGCGAGGGCCGAGGCGAAGTCGATGGCGCCGAAGATCAGCATCCGTGGTCGCGGTGCGTGGCTGGCAACGAAGATCTCCATGCCTGCTTCCTGGCGCTGGCCGTCCGGGCCGTAGGAAAGCACGGCGGTGCGGCCCGCGGCCAGAAGACCCCTGGCGTCGTCGGCGACGGCGTCGTCGGCGCGCGCAGATCCCAGCGACCCCTCGACTGCGTACGGCCCCACGACCAGCCTGCGCCCGAGCCAACCCGGGTCGGGATGGGCGATGACGGTGGCGACTGCGGTCGGGCGTTGCCCGGCGATGTCGTCGGCGATGGCCTGTAACTGGGGGAAAGTGTTGCGGGACACCGGTTCTGCGAAGATGTCGATGATCCCGCCGCAGGTGAGGCCGACGGCGAATGCGTCGTCGTCGGATATTCCGTAGCGTTGCAGCTCGGGTCGCCCGCTCAGCACCACCTCGTTGGCGAGCTCGTAGACGGCGGCCTCGACGCAGCCGCCGGATACCGAGCCCGCGACCGTGCCGTCGGGTGCGACGACCATGGTGGCGCCGGGTGGACGAGGCGCGGACTTGATCGTGCGGACGACGGTGGCGACGCCCGCCGTTCCGCCAGCGCGCCAGACCGTCAGCAGCTCGTTGAGTACATCTCGCACGGTCCGAAGTCTATGCCGGAATCCCAACCGGACTGTGCGAGTGCTCAGCGTTGAATCAAGCTGCGTCGAATTCCACGGGCAGCGCGGCAGGGCCGGCGATTCCGACCATCGGCTTCCACGGCGCGGGGCCTCCCCGTCGCAGGTTGCGCATCCGTAGGGCCATGACCCTCAGGGCCTCGGCGATTTCGCGTCGGGCGAGGTTCGCACCGAGGCAGTAGTGCGCGCCTGCGCCGAACGTCTGCATCGGCGCCGCACCCTCGCGCGTGATGTCGAGACGGTCGGGGTCCTCGTAGACGGTGGCGTCCCGGTTGGCGGAAGCCGTGTTGACCGTGACGAACGTCCCTGCCGGGATGACCACGCCGTCATATTCGACGTCTTCGATCGTCATCCGCATCGCGCCGAAGACCACGGGGTAGAAGCGCATCAGCTCTTCGACCGCCTTCATGGCTAGTTCAGGATTGACGGCGAGCAGATCCCATTGATCCGGGTGATCGCAGAGGACGTCAACGGCAGCGGCAACTTGGTTGCGGGTGGTGTCGGTACCCGCCATCAGCAGGCCGCCCGCAAGCATCCGCAGTTCGGCCATGCTCAGCCGGTCGCCGTCGTCCTCGGCGCGGATCAGATCGGAGATCAGGTCGTCGGTGGGCGAATTGCGGCGCTCGGCGACCATGTCGTCGACATAGTCGTCGAGTTCACCCCAGGCCTTCAGAATGTCCGGCTCGTACTCGGCCGCCTTCCACGTGAACGTCTTGAAGAACTCGTCGGCCCACACCGAGAACAGCTGCCAGTCCTGTTTGGGAGCGCCGAGCAGCTCGCAGATGACCGGAACCGGATACGGGCGCGCGATGTCCGCGACGACCTCAGAGCGTCCCGCGGCCATCAGCGGGTCGGTCAACTCCGTGATGATGTCGACGATCGTCGTATCCAGGCGCGCTACCGACCGTGGCGTGAATGCCTTGGACACCAATCGGCGCAGACGAGCGTGGTCCTCACCGTTGACACTGAGAAGAGTCGCGGTGACCCGATCCCACAACGGGCCGGACGTGATGCCCTGCGCCTCGAGTCCCAACCCGGGCGGCGGGGCGAGCCGGTGGTCGCGCAGCGCGGTGTGCGCAAGCTCGTAGCTCAGAATCTCAGGCCCGTGCGACCCCATGGCGATCGGGAACTGCTGGCGCGCTTGCTTGAGCGCCTCGTGGGCGGCCGCAGGAGTGGACGCGTCCTCGTAGGACACGGTGGGCAGGTCGGCTTCGAAAACGGTCGGGCGCTTGACGCTGACGACGGTCATGGCGGACTCCTCTTTCAGGACGCCTTCATGGTCTGGCCGCGCCGGGGGGACCGTTAGCGTAGGTGAGTACCTGCTTTCGGAGGTGATCGCGTGCGTATGCGCGTAGCCGGTGTCCTGGCCATCCTGTGCACCGTCGTCTGCGCTGCTCCCGCCGTTGCATTCGCATCACCGCCGGTGCCACCGGTGTCCGACGCCGCGGCGGCTGCCGGGCTGGTCGACGTGCGCACCGTCGTGCCCGATGCGGTCATCGACCTTCGGTACGCGACGCCTGACAACTTCGTCGGGGTGCCGATGTACCCCGCCGACGCGCGGTGCCTGGTGCACGAATCGATGGCGCCGGGTCTGGCCGCCGCCGCGGCCGTGCTGCGGCCAACGGGCGAAATGCTCGTCTTCTGGGACTGCTATCGGCCCCATGACGTTCAGGTGCGAATGTTCGCGGCGGTGCCCGATCCGAACTGGGTGGCCCGGCCGGGGCCGTATTCGCGCAGCCATGAAGCCGGTCGGTCCGTCGACGTGACGATCGCGAACGCGCAGGGCCGCATCGACATGGGTACCGACTTCGACGACTTCACTCCGCGCGCCCTCGCCTATGCCACCGAGGGCGTCAGCGCGGCCGCCCAGGCCAACCGTGCGCGATTGCGGGACGCGATGAAGGCAGGCGGATTGACGGTCTACGAGGGCGAGTGGTGGCACTTCGACACCAGCGATGCCTACGAGAAGCGCCCGATTCTCAATGTGCCGGTGAATTAGGTGATTCGATCGTCGGATGCGGAGATCGATCGCGGCCTTGTGTCTCCTCGCGGTGGCCTTGGTGCCTGCGTGCAGTCGTAACAAGCCGCCCAACTCGCTGTTCGACGCCGCGGGCTATCACGTGCGCGGAGACAAGGTCTTCTACCTGGCCGCGTTCCCGGGCAAGGCATCTGAGATAGCGGGCGCGGACCCCGCATCGTTCAAGATGTTTGACACCACCTACGCAAAAGACAAGTCCAATGCCTATTTCGACGGCCACCCGATATCAGGCGCCGACGCAACGACTTTCGACGTGCTCGACCGCGGCGGATTCGCGGAAGACCGCAATCACGCCTACCAACTCGATCGGCCGATCAGCGACGACCCCGCCCACTTCGAGCTGCTCGACGGCGGTATGTCGAAAGACAGCGCCAACGTGTACTGGACCGACGGCGGCGTGTTGTCAGACGATCCAGGGCATTTCGCGATCGTGGCGAACAACGACCATTACCTGTTCACGAAGGACACTCGCACCGTCCACGTCAACGGAAAGCCGATCGCCGACGCCGATCCGGCGACATTCCGCGTGCTGCAGGGCGCCTATGCACAAGATTCCCGGCACGTCTTCTATTTCTCCGACGCGATCGTGAACGCCGATGCGGCGTCGTTTCACCCCCTCGACGGCCCATATGCGAGCGACTCCCACCGCGTCTACTGGATGGGCACGCCGATCGACGGTGCCGACCCGGCCACGTTCCGCGTGTTGAATGCCGCGTTCGAGTGTTCAGCGGATGCCGAGCGCGCGTACTACAGGCAATCCGCCATCTCCGGCGAGGACCCGCGGACGTTTCCGCCCGGCCGTGCCGCCACGAGCTGCACCGAGACGGCGATCTCGTTTACGGAGTGATCGAACGACTCAGCCGCTTAACTACCCCTCCGCGTCCAGAGACAGTACCCGCTCATCTCTATCGAGAAGAGCTTCGGCACGACTTGGAATGACAGCGGCTGCCCTTTCTGGCTTTCCGTCACTTGCGGCGGACCGACGACTCCTGGGCTGACAACGGCTCGTTGTTCGGCGCGGCAGCTACTGTTCGCGTCCTGTGGTGTGGCGATCCAGTCGCCCGACGCAACGTTGGGGTTGCGCAGTCCTTCGCCGTGCAGCGTTATCAGGGGACCGAAGCTCAACCATCGGTCGTTGGGCGGTTGCGGAGTTGTGACGGCTTGCCATTGATTGTCCAGGCACTCCAGCGGCGATTTGTCCTCCGGCGGCCACGTCATGGCTTCGGTCAGATCCGATGCACATGGCGTACCGGGTTGCGGCACTTCGGGATCGGCCGATGCGACGGCCGGTGTCGAAAGCAGAAGCGCCAGCGTTGCGACCACCATCGCGACTCGCTGCACTGGCCTACACCTTCGAAAGGTCGGTGCGCATCAGCATCACGTTATATGAATTCCACAGTGACAGGTTCCAGTACAGGTCGGTGCCGGTACCTTGCGTCGACGGCGACCAGGGATGCATCATCGGCGCATAGATTCCGCCGTTCTGCTGGGCCATCAATACCTTTGCCGATGACCACGTCCCCTGCGGCGTGTCCGACGTGCGCATCACGATGTTGTTGAACTGGTCGCCGTAGAGCACGACGTACTTCTTCAGCGAATTGTTGTACTGAACCGACATCTCGCTGACCTGGTTGCCGGGGTTGGCGACGCCGCAGGCGCCGGTGTCCTGCCCGAAAACCGGGGTGGCCTTGCTGGGATCGTTCTGATACCACCCGCCGAGCGGGCCCGCGCTGTAGTAGTCGTACTTGCTGAGGTCGAGGATGTCCTTCTCGGCGACGCGCGACACGTACGCGGCGCCCTGGCGCCCATTCGGGGTGCCGTACACGTACACGTATCCATCACCGGGCCGGACGAACGCCGACTGCTGGAAGTTCTGGTTGCCGCTCCACGGCTGGTTGTATCGGACGCTTTGAGGCGCGACGGTCCAGTTCTCGCCGTTGTCCGTCGAGTATGCGAGCGCGGAATAGTTCGTCGCCCACTGGCCGGGCGCGCCCCACTGGGTCACCGACATGAAGCTCATGTACTGCGTCACGCCGAACTCGGTGCCCGGTGTCGGGATGGAGATGCCCGCCGTCGGGATGAGGCCCACGCCCGCGGGCAGACCGCTGGGAAAGATGACCTGTCGCGCTCGATTCGGATACCCATCCGGGCCCAACGGCGCTCCGCCAAACCAGTTGCCGGTGTACCACTGCCCGTCGGGAATGGTGATTCCGTTGGACAGGTCGGTATCAGAGCTCCGCAAAATCGTGTTCGCGCGCCAATCCGCCGAGTTGGGTCCGCCGAACGTGTCCCCGACCGCGATCAGTACCTGGTGCTCGTTGATGTCTAAGGTGGCGGGATCGTCGGGAATGCCGTTGTCCCACATGATCCCGAGGTCGGTGCCGTAGATCGAGTAGCGGGACAGGGTGTTGGCAAGCGTCGGGTCGCCGTAGTTGTAACCGCCCGTGACCCAGCTGACGAACTGCGTCGACGGGCTCACCTGCGCGCTGGGGAACGGTAGATACGGCGGGTCGGCAGTCACGGCAGCCGCTGCCGCCGCGAAGCTGGCCATCTCGGTGTTGTCGAGTGCCAGGCTGGTGGTCTGGGGCGGCGCTGCGACGCTCTCCGCGGAGCGGCCACTCAAGGCGTTGAAGAAGTTCTCGAATTCGCGCCGGGCGAATGCGAGCAGGCCCCAGATCAATGGGGGCTGGGCCGGCGTCGTGGGAGAGGTGCCGACGAGTGGGTTTAAAACCCAGTTGATGACGTTCGACACCACATTGGCCACCGCGGTCACCGGATCCGGCGATGAGGCGGGTGCCGGGGCCACTGGGGAACCAGTGACCTGCGCCGCCATCACCGGCGAGACGTTAGTCGGCCCGGTTGCGGCCAGGCCGCGAGCATCGGCGAACACCGCAACCTTGTCCGGCTGTTGGATGTTGGTGGCGGGATCCGCGAACGGCTCAACTGTGGGGGCGGATGCTTTGGCGCTCGGCTTCGCCACCGAGAGGGCTGCGCCGCTCTCGTTGCTCGACTTCGAAGCGGACGGGGGAGTCGAGACTTCTTCAGCTTCCTGGGATTTCGTGTGCTCTTCGGGCTCGGTTGTCTGCGTGGGCTGCGGGGCAGCGGTCTCGGTGGGTGTCGGCGTCTGCGATGGCTCCGCGGTTGGTTCCGCCTCGTGAGTCGGTTCCGTCGTACCGGTCGTGCTGAATGTTCCGGTGTTGGTTTGGGCGCTCACCACGACCCCGCCCGTGACTGTGTTCGTCGTGGTCCCCGACGACGTGGTGCCCTTGTCCGGTTCCGACGAGCTCGGTGTGGTCGACGGTTCGGTCGAGGTCTGCGTGTTGGTGGTGGTGGTTGTTCCGGTTGTCGTCGCTGTGTTCGTCTTGGTGTCGGTCGCCCCGCTGGTGGTCGAGGTGTCAGACGACGGCGGATTCGAGGCGGTGTCGTCGGCTGAGGCGACGCCATACCCCGTGGCGATCGCCGTGCCGACGCCCAGTGCGACTGCCAGCCCCCCGACGCGACCGATATAGGCTGCGGCTCCCATCATGTTCCTCCATGAAGCTTCTCCCCCGGCAATTGGCGATGCGCGCAATTAAATCGGACTTAGGGGTTGCTCATAGCAAAAAAGACAAATGTCTCAGGCACAACAGCCGTCGCTGTGGTTCAGATCTTATTGGCGTTTTCGGACGCTCTCCGCCGTACTCAGCTACGTCGGCCACTAGTCAGACAGTCCGGCCTTACGAAGTGCTCGCTTGTAGAGGTCGGTCGCCTCGGTGATACCGTCGCCGACCCAGGCATCGACGATTCCAACTCGGCCGGCGACCAGTTGCAGCCGATTAACCCACACCTGGAAGTCCTCGTCGTGGCGTAAGGCGTCGATCTGCTCCTGCGTGCCCTGGACCAGAAGGAAGCCGCCCAGCTCCGTGGTCTGCGGCTTGAGGAGGGCGATGTCGACACGCTCGATCTGCCCATCATTGGCGAGGCGTTCGAGGTAGCCCCTCGCCTCGTTCAATAAATCGAGGGCTTGGACTTCGCGCCCCTGCGTCGGTAGGCCCCACGCGATCCAGAATCCGGCTTCAGCCATGGGCTTTACGTCTATCAGACGTGCTTGCTGTTGACCATCGGCTCTCAAGATCGGATCGTGTTTGCCTAAGACAAACATCGGGGTATTGAGCAAAGTGTGGCGGTCGTTCCGCCGCGATCCGTATGTAGGAGTTCACTTATGACCTGTCGCCGAAGCGCTCGTTTCATTGGCGTCGCGATCCTGACCGCCTCGGCGTTCCTGCTGAGCGTTCCCATCCAGTCCGCGTCCGCCGACCCGTGCCCGGATGTCGAGGCGGTGTTCGCCCGCGGTACCAGCGAGGCGCCCGGTGTCGGCGGGGTCGGACAGGCGTTCGTCGACGCGCTGCGCGGGCAAGCCGAGGGCAAGTCGGTCGGCGTGTATCCCGTCAACTACCCTGCGAGCAGCGATTTCGGCGGCGGCATCGAGTTCGCCGGAACGGTCATCGAGGGGATCAGGGACGCGGCGGCCCACGTCCAGGCCACGGCGGCGAATTGCCCCAAAACCAGAATCGTGCTCGGGGGATTCTCGCAGGGCGCAGTCGTGGCGGGGTTCGTCACCTCGGCTGTTGTACCCGAAGGAGTGCCGGCTGCGCTCGTACCCGCGCCGATGCCACCCGAGGTGGCCGACCACGTCGCCGCGGTCACTCTGTTCGGTAAACCATCGGATCAGTTCATGCGCGACGTCGGCGCGCCGCCTGTCGTCATCGGCCCGTTGTATGCGGCCAAGACCATCGACCTGTGCGCCGATGGAGACACTATCTGCAATGGCGCCCCTCCTGGAGGACCCAGCGTCGCGCACGCTCTGTATGGCGTGAACGGCATGGTCAACCAGGCGGCCGCCTTCGCGGTCAGTCGGCTGTAGGAGCGCCGTCGCGCAGTGCGGCGAGTCGGCCGGCCGTCCACGCGGGCGTGACGCCTGCGGCGCGCGACAGGTACCGCACCCGCTCGTCGGCACTCCAGCCGAACGCCTCGTAGAGTCCCTTGAGCACGGTGCGGGAGTAGGGGCGCGTAGAACGCGGGTTCAACCGACGATGCATCCTTCCTCGAGTGCCTGCTCGGCCTCCTGCAGCACTTCTGACTGTGCCTTCTCGTAGATCTGCCAGGCATCCTCGGGGGTGTCTCCGACCGCGGTGAGACCGACACGACCACACTCCGTCAAGCAGCTGATCATGTGGAAAACCACTCCCGTGCGCCGGGCCTGATCGAAATGCAGACCGTGGCGTACGACGACGTCGAACAGCTCCCGCACGGTCAGTGCCTTGAGCCGGTCGTCCTCGAAGTGGTCGGTCGCAACCAGATACTTCCTGCTGCCACTTGGGGTCAGGAAGACGCCGCGGGCGCCGTCGTAGGTGCCGTCGGTGAGGAATTGCAGAGTGAGGAACGGATGGGTGGTGCCACCCTTGCGCAGGTTCAGCTCGATCGCGTAGGGCGTCCACGCCCCGCTTTCGTCTTGCACCACAACGAAATCCACCGCGAACCGGCCGAGCGCGCCGAGCTCGGCGAGGCGTCTTCCGATCACCATGGCGGGCTCTGCGATGGCAGCGGCGTAGTCGGGATTGGCGGGGAACACACAGCCGAGGTACTTCTGACCGCTCGCGCCACCTAGAAGCTGGTCGTGGGTGGACAGCAGCTCTACGGTGCCGTCGGGCAACGCCCGCATCTGGACACTCGGGCTGGTCAGCGCCTCTCCGGTGATCCGCTCCTCGACGATGCCGCCATGTTTCTCGAAGGCGGCCAGATAGGCGTCGACAGTGAGTTTTTCCGATTCGGGCTGCATGCGCAGCAGGCAGTCCTTGATGGCGGCGGCCTCGTTTGGCGAGCCAGATTCCGGCAGCCCGCTCAGGTCCACCATTGCATTGCCTGCGCCGGACACGCCTTCGTTGAGCTTCACGATCGCTTGGCTGAGCGACGGCCGCCTGACGCGCATGCTTTGCACGCCCGCGACGATGTCGTCGATCGTGTGGAGGTCCTCGGCCCCGACAGGACACCGCACGCCGAGTTCCTCGAACATCCTGCGGCAGCCGGTCTTGCTGCCGAGGTCCTCGAGTCGTGGGTCCGCGCCATACATCGGGATGCGAAGGCTCAGCGCGACATCTCGTTCGAGCGGTGTGGTGTTGTAGGGGATCAGGTGACTGCGGTCCAGGTTCGGAATCAGGGACCGGATCTCCCGCAGAATCCGTGGCCGCGCAAGCAGTTTCGCGCTCAGCGGCACCCCTGACGCATCACCGATCGGAAAAAGTGTGAGTCGTTCGCGGGCATGGCTGGGAATCACTCCGGGCAGCAATCCGAGGTAGTACTCGATGATCGACTCGGAGATCGGCTGCGAGGTCACATAGATCATGCGCAGCCGCGGTTGGCGGAGCAGCAGCAAGAGGAACAGTGCGCGTTCCTCCAGCGCCTGCATGACGGTGCCGCTCCCGGGTGTGGCGCGTTCGATGCTGATCGACGGCACCACTACGACCGATTCGTCCTCCATATCAAGCCTCATCGATTCCCAGACATTCGGCATCGTCAGCTGAAGATCGTCGAAGCAGCGATAGCGCTCGGCCTCGTCGAGCTGCGATAGCTGTCGGCTTTGCTGGCTGGGTGTTTCTAGTTGTGTCATGTGCTCACCTACTCTTCTATCTTTTCGTCGAGCGCTTTGATGTTGTGGACCCGCACCGAGCGGCTGAATCCCTTGGGCTGCACGTCGCCAACCATTTCCGAGACGGCTATGCGCTCGATGGGTGCGAGCACGCGGTCGGTGACCAATACCTGCCAGGGGCCTGCGTCGGCGCAGAGCCGCGCGGCGAGGTTTGTCACACTGCCGATCGCCGCATAGTCGAAGCGGCCTTCGAAACCGATCCTGCCAAGTGTGGCGAAGTTTTGGGCGATCCCGATTCCAAGGGCGAGGTCGTGACCTTTGCGCAGCCACTGTGCGGCAAGATCTTTCACGGCCTCTTGGATCTCCAACGCCATTCGCACCGCACGCTCCGCGGCGTCGTCGTATTGGATCGGGTCGTTGAAGAACACCATGACCCCGTCGCCGGTGAATCGCTCGAGTGTGCCTCCGTATTCGTGGACCAGGGTCCCAATGACCCGGTGATACTCGCGCAGCACTCCCATCACCTCCTCGGGCTCACTGGTCTCTGCGAAGGGCGTGA
>Ga0207665_10002729_pt1 | contig 11847 bp, 7 predicted proteins | sample LARL112metaG_FD_184351 | JGI IMG/M metagenome (GOLD analysis project Ga0207665, IMG submission 184351) | Corn, switchgrass and miscanthus rhizosphere microbial communities from Kellogg Biological Station, Michigan, USA - LAR L11-2 metaG... | ecosystem: Host-associated > Plants > Roots >...
CGCCCACCTGATGCAAATCATCGACCGCATCGTTTCGCGAGTTGGAAGGCGCGTCGATGAATCTTCTCCGATGGTGGATGCCCGCCTGGCCGACGGTTCGCGTGTCAATGCCATCATTCCGCCGCTAGCCATTGACGGTCCCTGCCTGTCCATCCGCCGTTTCGGACGCGACCCGGTTACCGCCCGCGTTATGCTGGAAAATAAAACTCTAACTGAACCCATGCTTGAGTTGTTGTCCGGAATGGTCAAGGGGCGTTTGAATTTTCTGATCTCCGGCGGAACCGGCGCGGGTAAAACCACTCTGTTGAACGTGCTTTCCAGCTATATACCGAATACAGACCGTATCGTGACCATCGAGGATGCCGCCGAATTACAAATGCACCAGGAGCACGTGGTGCGACTGGAAACGCGCCCACCCAACATCGAAGGCAAAGGCGCCGTACGCCAGCGGCAACTGGTCATCAACAGCCTCCGTATGCGTCCGGATCGCATTGTGGTCGGCGAGGTCCGCGGCGAAGAAGCGTTTGATATGTTGCAGGCCATGAACACGGGTCACGAAGGCTCGATGACCACCGTGCACGCCAACACTCAGCGCGACGCGTTGGCCCGCATCGAGAACATGTGCTCTATGGCCAATCTCAACATTCCGGAAAGAGCCATGCGCCAACAGATTTCAGCGGCCATTCACGCCGTTATTCAGATCGCTCGCCTCTCCGACGGTACCCGCAAAGTCATGACGATCTCTGAAGTCACTGGCATGGAAGGCGACGTCATTTCCATGCAGGATATTTTCGTGTTCGAACGCGTCGGAATCGATGAAAACGGCAAAGTGCGCGGCGCATTTCGTGCCACCGGTATTCGGCCCAAATTTGCGGAACGTCTGGCGACCGCCGGTTGCCGCCTGCGGCCCGCACTATTCGATTCGCGAATGGAGGTTTGACTCGCTGATTCACGCGAATCGATTCGCGAAGCGAACTCGATTATCTGACTGATCGTATGTTCATCCTGATCGCTATCGCCGTGTTTGTAGCCGTCGCAGTAGGAGTGTTTGTCATCGCTTCCCTGCTTGACGAGCGCAGTTCCAAGGCGCGCCTGCTGCGCGAACGGCTTTCTACAGTACAGAAAACTCCCGAGCGTGAGGCCGGAGAGAGCCTCGCCCTCCTAAGGGACGAAGTCCTTAGCAAAATTCCGGCCCTCGATACTCTGCTTCGCCGCTCCAGGAGCGTTTCAAACCTTCAGACTTTACTAGAACAAGCCGACGTAAAAAGCCGCGCCGGCAACGTCGTCCTGTTGGGCTTCGTCTGCGGAGCGGTTCTCGGGCTGCTTTTGCTGCTGTTCGGATACCCTCAGTTTGCCTGGGTGGGGGTTCTGTTCGGCATGTTCATCCCATACTCGTACGCGAATTACAAGAGGAACAAGCGCTTTCAGAAGTTCGAGGAACTTTTCCCCGAAGCCATCGACACGCTGGCCCGCGCAGTTCGCGCCGGCCACGCTTTCACCACCGCACTGGAATTGATCGCCAGCGAAATTGCCGATCCCGTTGCCTCCGAATTCCGCAAGCTGTTCGAAGAGCAGAAATTCGGTATGCCGGTACGCGATGCCTTGGTCAATCTCACCGAACGCGTGCCCCTGGTCGACGTAAAGTTTTTCGTCACGGCGGTCATGCTGCAGCGTGAAACCGGCGGCAACCTCGCCGAAATTCTCGATAACCTGTCATATGTAATCAGGGAACGCTTTAAAATCATGCGGCAGGTGCGAGTGCACACTGCGCAGGGCCGGATGACCATGATGCTTTTGATGGGATTGCCGCCCATTATCATCGTCACCATGCAGATCATGAATCCAACCTTCATCAAGCCGCTGTTCGAGGATCCGATTGGACACATCCTGCTGGTGGTGGGAATTACTTTGCAGACGGTGGGTTATTTTGTAATTCGAAAGGTGATTCAGATTCAGGTTTGAATTCGTCCTACCAGCGATGCGTTGGTTTTAGTTTTGATCTTGAATCATGGCTCTCATTCTCGCAATCGTATTGTTTCTGACCATCGTCCTGGTGGTTTTTTCCTTCGGGGCCGCGGCCTATGCGCCTTCTTCTGTGCTCGGGTCCCGCCTGCGTGCCCTGGGCTGGCAGCGCACCGAGCGTAAGGAAAGACCGGCGTTCAAGGAGCGGTTGGAACAGGCCCTCGATCCTCTGAGCAAGGCCCTCCCGCTAACCCCCAGCGATGTGTCGCGGACCCGGAAATGGTTGATTCAGGCAGGCTATCGTGAGGCGCGTCACCTCACGATTTATGTGGGATCGCGCATGCTGCTGGCCTTGCTGGGGATGGCTATCGTGATCGCCATCCAGGGCAGTTTCGATCTCCTGCTGATGATCGGAGTGGGGGCGTTTGGTTTCTTCATTCCGCGGTTTGTGCTCAAGCGCATGATCCGCGACCGGCAGCGTCGCATAACTCTGGCCTTACCGGACGCCCTGGATCTCACCGTGATCTGCGTGGAAGTCGGCCTGGCGCTCGACCAGGCGCTGATGCGCGTGGGCGAAGACCTGCGCCACGCCCACCCCGACCTGAGCGACGAATTTTACCTGGTAAACCTGGAAATGCGGGCAGGCAAGCCGCGGGCAGAGGCGCTCAGAAACCTGGTGGATCGTACAGGTGTGGACGACGTGCGCGCCCTGGTCGCCACCTTGATACAGACCGATCGCTTCGGCACCAGCGTCAGCCAGGCTCTACGCATTCATTCCGATTCGCTACGCACCGAGCGCCGCCAGCGAGCCGAGGAACAGGCTGCCAAAACCACCATCAAGATGATCATTCCTCTGGTCGTGTTTGTCCTCCCCTCCATCATCTTCGTGACTCTGGGCCCGGCCATTATCGAGCTGTTTCGTATCCTGAAGCCGCAGGTAGCGCGTTGAAATTAGTTTTAGAGCCCAGACGCCGAGCCTAGGAGTTGTGATGTCTGTACCGGGTCCCAGGGGTTATGCACTCAATCGAACGCGGAATGCCTATCTGGCTACCCATTTGCGGCTCGCCGCGACCCATTGGTCTCGTCTCTGTGGTCTGATCGCCACCGATCCCGCCCTTTTCCCCGTGGGCGAAGGCTTATGGATCGTTCCCTGTCATGGAGTGCATACTTTCGCTATGCGCTTTCCAATCGACGTGCTTTATCTGGACAGCGACAAAGTTGTAATCCACATAGAGGAGAACCTCAAGCCGTGGCGTGTGGCCCCGCTTCGAATGCATGCCTCTTCGGTGCTTGAGTTGCCGGGCCGTAGCTTGACGTCGACGCGGACCGCCATCGGGGACGAAATCGAGATTTCCCTGGAGGAGGGCGCGCGCGCGTGAACGATGCTCCCAAACTTCTGGTGGAATGGTCCTCACGACGAAAGGAATTCCTCACCGCTATTCGTCCCGCGCTCGGACGGTCGCCCGAGCGGCTGGCCGGAGAAGCACAGACCGGACTCTTCCCTTACTGGGGAATGCTGATTTCCTGGGCGTTTGAGCTTGCCCTGCTGGTTGCCATCATTGTGATTCCGGGCAAGCTGGCCAGCCTTCGACCGTATGAGCCGCCACCCAAACCTAAATACGACATCATCTACTATTCCGGCAACGAATTACCCAAAACCGAAGACGTAGGCGGCGCGGAAGCTGGACGTTCCGGAAGGGCTGGAGGCCGCGAGGCCTTTCATCCGACCCAGACCATTCGGGTGGCGCGCGGTAGAACGGCGCGCGAAACCGTTGCCGATGCACCCAAGCTGAACCTTCCGGTCTCCAATTCCGCCGTCGCCAACTTGCTTGCCCTGAAGGCGCTGCCCGGTCCCGCGCCTGCAGAGGGGATGCGATCTTCCGTTCGCGCTCCGGTGTTGGCGGAAATGGCAGTTGCGCCAGCTCCCCAGGTACCGGACGAAATGAGGGCCGCCCCCGCCCTCAACCCTGGCGTTGTTCCACCTAGCGCCGCCGCCCCGCAGCGAGAAGTGGCTTCGCTTCACCTGCCTGGATCGCAGGCGGTGCAGGTGGTTCCTCCGCCGGTTTCGGCGCGGGAACAAATGACGAGTCTTAATCCGCGGCTGGCCTTGCCGGCTCCGAGCGTGGTTGCGCCAGCGCCCACCATCACCCGCGAGGTGACGCCGACAGGCCCTGGCTTCGGCGCCGACGAACTGCAGAAACAGATCGTTCCTCCGCCGGTGCAGATGGGCAGTGCATCAGCAGAACGGCGTACCGTCAGTGGTTTGGGCACTGCATCTGTCGTGCCTCCGACAATTCAGCTTGGCGCAGGCGCTGCTCAGCGTTCCGTGGCCGGTGGAATGGGTTCTGGAACGGCAGTGGTGGCGCCACCTCCTAGTTTGATGGCCGGCGGTTCGCTAACCGGGCAGGGCCGAGGCAATCGCGGCGGCGGGTTCGGTGGGGCGCTCGACGCGGGCCTGGCAGCGGCACCGCCCAGCAGCAACGGCGGCGGAAGCAGTTCGGGCGTGGTGGTTTCAAGTCAGCCGGGATCGAAATTAGGCTTACCCGGAAATGGCGGTAGCGGCGCTTTGGCAATGTCTCCCGCCGGAGGAGACAAGTCCGGAATCGGCGGCGCGGGTGGCGGGGCTGGAATCGGCCACGGCGATGGCCCCGGCAGCGGATTCTCCGGCCCTGGTTCGGGAGCCGGAAAGGAAGGCGCGGGTCCCGGATCCGATCCGAACGCTCACGGCGGGATTTCCCCCTATCCCGGCTCTGGCGGCGCCGGCACCGGTACGACAGGCAAACCCGCAATGCCGGGAGTTTCGGTAAAAGGGGGCAACAGCAACATCGTCACTTTGCCCAGCTTCGGCTCGACAGCAAACCAGCCTGGCGGCGCCACACGTTCTAGCGTCGGTCCCGGAAACAAAGGTCCGGACATCACCGTCGTCGCCACTTCTCGCTCCGGCGGCGCCTTCAATTTCTATGGCCGGCTCAAGGGCGACAAGGTTTATACGATCTACATTGCGACGGCGCTGCCGACCGTGATGTCATATGCCGATCCCGCGTCCGCAGCGCATGGCTACGCGGAAGATCTCACAGCACCGCAGGCCATGCGTGCGGACTTGCCTGCGGGACTGCCCAAGACGCGTCTGGTGATTGAATGTGTGCTCGACCGTGCTGGACTGCTGCGAAGACCACGCGTGCTCGAACCTGCCTCGGCAGTTATGACCAGCAAAGTTCTCGCCGCGCTTAACAGTTGGAAGTTCAGTCCCGTTTTGCGTGGAGCCCAACCGATCGAAGTCAGTGTCATTATCGGGTTCAATATCAACACTGACGACCAGTACTAGACCGGCGGGCTGCTGGAGGGACGTTGTGGGAAGGGCAAGACCTCGGTCGTGCCGCTAATGAATTTAAAGTGTCTAGCCGCTTTAGCGCCTGCGGTTTGCTCTCCGCTCCCGTGCCGAATTCTCAGCCGGCTCTTCGTGCCGAATCAGGTCGAGCAAGACGTCGATTTCAGGCTCTGCGGAAACCGGCAACCTTGGCGTGTAGGAAAGCCACCCCGCAGCGGCTGAAGCCGGGCATGTATCAACCATGAAGCTGGCACGAGTAAACTCGTGCCCTTCCCCCGGGAGCGCGTAGACATTCCACTCTTATCTGAGTCATAAACGCGCGGCAAAAATCACAGGCCCGCTTTACGCTCGAGTAACACTCCCGTTTCGTCCCGGTAAATGACAGTCCACTGCGACGTCTGCAGCAGCATGTTCGCAAGCGAAGACTCGGCCGGCACCAGCACCCAGTTCACCCTCTTCGTGTTCAAGAAGCTGTCCCAGTCAGGCGTGAGCCGCACTGCCTTCAAATAGTTTTTCAGGAATTCTTCCCCGTAGAGGTCATGGCGGTCGTCCACGAAAACTCTGATCTGAGGGTAGAGCCGGTAGATAAGATATCCGCCCCATGAGTCGAGGGAGAAGATTGGTTCGTGAATGCCGCGCTGGACAATGATTTCCGCCGCTTGCACGGGAAAGCGCTTGCCATCAAAATGCGCGTTTATAAATTGCGTGTCTTTGAATTGATAGGTACCCAGCCGGCGTGGGTGCGCGCACAACAGTAGCCCGAGAACCAGCGCGACGAGCGGCCACGCGTGTCCCCGGAGATTCAGTTCCAACATGGCCATGCGCGATCCAAACCCTTCCCATCTCGACAAAAACGCTCGCAGGCCCGACGCGAGGCGGTAGTTGGTGGGCGCTTCCCGGAGTGCTCGCGTCAGCAAAGGTGCAACCACCAGCGTGAGCAGTAGTGACGAAACCGGAAGGCTGCGCGCCGCGTACAAACCGCTGTAGGTCGCGAAGAGCAACACCAGCACTTGCGAGAGCGGCGGCTTCCTGCCCAGCGCCAAGGCCGCAATCGTGATCAACAGGATTAAGACGAAGCACTGCTCGGCCACGCCATGGAAATTAGGCGACAGAAACTCGTCGATGTGATTCATCAGCCAGCGGCTGGAGAGATACCGGTAAATATGAACGTGAAGCCGATAGCCGTAGGGATTCATCAGACTGGTGGCGAGCGTAACCGCGGTCACGATTCCTAGCTTCCGCAAACGCCTGCCAATGTCGCGCTGGATCTCTTCTTGCTTGCATCGAAAATAGCGGAATATGTAACTCGCCAGATACAGCCCGAGCAGCACAAAGCCGGCCACAAATCCGCCGTGCAGGTTTGCCCAAACCAACATCAGAACTGGCAACCACCATAACCGCCGATTGCCAACTGACTCGTCTCCCCTTTCTGAACTATCCAATAGCTGGAACCAGACGACGGTGAGCAACCAACTCAGAACATGGGGCCGAGCGAACAGATGAATCATGGACGCGCCCAAAGATAAGGCCAGCAGGACGGCGGTCACGGGCAGGTCAGCGCCGCGTCGCAGACTGAGGCGCAGGGTCAATGCAAAGGTCCCGGCAATGATCACCGCAGTGACCAAGACAACGCCATTCAGTGCAAACCAATGGTGGGCTCCGGCGATGGCCACGTCATAGAGCCATTCCCACGCATACCACGCCTCGCCACTCATCGTCGCTGAGAATGGATCAGTTCGAGTAATCGAGTGCGAGTGCAGTATCAGCTCGCCGTTGCGGATGTGCCATCCGATGCTGGCATCGCCCAGCATGCGCGGGGCCAGTATCCCTCCCGCCATCGCGGCGAGCAGAATGATGAAAATCAGATCAGCAAGGGAGGGAACCAGAAAGCCGAGCCACGCAGGAGGACCCACTGCCTTCGGCGGCACGGCGTGATTCTTGTCGGAACGGTTTTCGATTTGCGTGCCTGACGAATCCAAAATATGCTCGCACCCAACCGGGACATGTTACCCGATGAAGGGCATGTAGGCGCGAGCGTCTCGCTCGTGCAGGCGACGAAGAACGCCAGAGTCCGAAAGGCGGAACCGCAGTTACGAGCCAAACTTTACTTGCCTGACCTGCCCGCCAGCACCGCATCCCTCTCAAACTCGCTTTCCGCTGGCACGTGTTTCCTCTTCGATCGTAACCACTTCTGGAAGGATTCCATATAAATGTAATAAACGGGCGTGATGTACAGAGTCAGCAGCTGGGAAAACACCAGTCCACCCACCACCGCCAGTCCCAACGGGCGCCGCGACTCCGCGCCAGCACCAAAGCCCAAGGCAATGGGCAAGGTCCCCATCAGCGCTGCCATCGTGGTCATCATGATGGGACGAAACCGGAGCAAAGCTCCCTGATAGATCGCTTCTGCCGCTGGTTCGTTGCTGTCGCGCTGTTTTTCCAGAGCCACGTCAATCATCATGATGGCGTTCTTCTTCACAATGCCCACCAGCATGATCACGCCGACGAATCCGTACAGATTCAATTCGAGGTGAAAGATCATTAACGTGATCAGCGCGCCAAAACCCGCCGACGGGAGGCCGGAAAGAATAGTCAGCGGATGGATAAAGCTCTCATACAAAATTCCAAGCACCAGGTAAATGACCAGAATGGCCATCAACAGCAGCAATCCCAATCCGCTGACCGACGACTCAAATGCCTGAGCCGTGCCCTGAAAGCTAGTGCTGACCGTCGCCGGCAACATTTCCCGCGCTGTCCTTCCAACCGCACCGACGGCGTCGCCTAGTGAAACTCCTGGCCGCAAGTTGAATGACACGGTCACCGCGGGCAACTGCCCCAGGTGATTAATGGTGAGTGGGCCCAATGACCGTGTAAGCCTGGCCACCGCGTTGAGCGGAACCAGTTGCCCCGTTGAAGCACGCACATAGAGCATCGAGAGCGCCGAGGGATCGAGCTGATATTGGTTCTCCAGCTCCGTGATCACCCGATAGGCATTGTTGGGAGCGTAGATTGTTGAAATTTGCCGCTGGCCGTAGGCGCTATAAAGCGCGTCTTCCACCTGGTTTGCGGTGATGCCAAGGGCCGATGCCTTGTCCCGATCGATGTCTACGCTGACCTGCGGATTAGTGATTTGCAGGTCGCTAGTGACATCCTGAAGGAGCTTTTGGAACTCCGGATCGGTGCGTAGCTTGGCTTCCAGCCGGGGAGCATCTTGATAAAGTTCATTGGTGTCGGGCGATTGTAATGTGAACTGGTACTGGCTCTTGGTAAGCTGCCCGCCTATGCGTATGGTCGGCAGCATTTGGGGAAAGGCGTTGATCCCGGGAACCGCGGCCAGCTTGCCACGCAGCTCTTGGATAATTTCCTGCGCCGATTTGCGTTGCTTGCGCGGCGTCAGCCGGGCAAAGATGCGCCCCGCGTTGCCACCCGCAGCCGTGGACATGAATGAGTCGATATAAGGCTGCGCCATCACGACCTGGTTCAGCGCCATCTGGTGCGCAACCATGTTGTCGAAAGAAATTCCCTGCGGCCCCTCGGTGAAGATGAAAATTTGCCCTTGATCTTCATCCGGCAAGAAGCCCTTGGGAATCGCCACAAAGAGATAGGCGGTGGCCACCAGCACGGCGACAGAAACGGCCATAGTAGCGGCTTTGTGCCGGAGCGTCACCCGCAGGGTGCGTTCATAGATCCGCAACAACCCATCGAAGAAGCGCTCGAAGAGCGTCCACAATCGGCCGTGCTGCGTTTCCTTGGATGCGCGCAGGAAGCGGCTGCATAGCATCGGCGTGAGGCTAAGCGATACCAGACCCGAAACCAAGATAGCCACGCTGATGGTGACAGCGAATTCATGCAACAGGCGTCCCAGAATGCCGCTCATGAAGAGCACTGGGATAAAAACCGCCGCCAGCGACAGCGTCATGGAAACGATTGTGAAACCGATTTCGCGCGCCCCCCGGAAGGCCGCTTCCATCGGCCGTTCGCCCAGTTCCATGTGCCGGACAATATTTTCCAGCATAACGATGGCGTCATCCACCACAAACCCGACCGACAGCGTCAACGCCATGAGCGAAAGATTGTCCAGCGAATAGCCCAGCAGGTACATCACGGCGAACGTCCCCACGATGGACATCGGCAGCGCCATGCTGGGAATGGCCGTGGCTGAAAGGTTTCGCAGAAACAGGAAGATGACCAGAATGACCAGTACCAGCGCCAGAAACAAGGTGAACTTCACGTCGTCGACGGAAGACCGGATGGAAACCGACCGGTCGTAAAGACTGTCGATATAAACCGTGGGCGGCATCACGGCACGAAAGCTGGGCATCAACTGATTGATCGAATCGACCACCTCCACGGTGTTGGTGCCGGGTTGACGCTGAATCGCCAGAATAATGCCGCGCCGCAATCCCTTTGCATAGTAATACCAGCTCGCCGTCTTATCATTTTCGACGCCATCCACTACCTGTCCCAGGTCTCTCAAACGAACTGGCGCGCCGTTGCGGTAAGCCACGATCAGAGGGCCGTAGTCCGCCGCTTTCTTGAGCTGCCCGTTCACCTGAACGGTATACGCCTGGTGCGTTCCATACAGTATCCCGGTGGGCAAGTTCACATTGCCGCTTTGGATCGCGTTAGAAACTTCATCAATGCCAATCTGCCGGCTGGCCAGCGCCTTGGGGTCGAGCTTGGCGTGAACGGCATACTTCTGCGCCCCGTACACACTCACCTGGGCCACGCCGCTAACCATGGAGATGCGCTGCGCCATCAGTGTTTCCGCATATTCATCCACATCGGAAAGCCGCAGCGTAGGCGAACTCAAGGAGAGATAGAGAATCGGCTGGTCGGCGGGATTTACCTTTTGATAGGACGGCGGGCTAGGCAGATTCTGCGGCAGATCACGAGCCGCCTTCGCGATCATGGACTGGACATCTTGCGCCGCGGCGTCGAGATTGCGGCTCAGATTGAATTGCAGCGTGATCTGTGTGGAACCCTGGGTACTCGACGACGTCATCGAGTCCACGCCGGCGATGGTCGAGAACTGTTTTTCCAGCGGCATCGCGACCGCCGACGCCATGGTGTCCGGCGTAGCGCCCGGCAGACTAGCCGAAACCAGGATGGTAGGAAAGTCAACGTTAGGCAGGTCGCTCACCGGAAGCAGGCGATAGCCCATGATGCCGAACATCAGAATACCCAGCATGACCAGGGCGGTCATGACCGGGCGGCGAATAAAAAGTTCGGCAACGTTCATGCAGTCACTCGCCCTTGGTACGTGGCGCGGCGGCCGGGGGCGGCGTAGCTTGAGGAGTGCCGCTAGCCGGAGCGGCCGCTTGTTTGAACTCTACCTTGGTGACTCCCGGCACCAGCCTCAACTGCCCGTCGGTCACGATCTGTTCACCCGCCGCCAGGCCTTTCGCGATGACGGCCTGTCCGTCCACGGTGCGATCGATAGTCACCTGGCGCGCCTCAACCGTCATGTCCGGCTTGATCACCAAAACAAATTGTCCGAGCTGACCATTCTGGATTGACTGCGCCGGTACCACCATCGCCTTAGACTGCTGCGCCAGAGTCAGAACCACGTCGACAAACTGGCCCGGCCATAATCGTCGGTCGGCATTCGCAAACTCGCCCTTCAGTCTGATCGTACCCGTGGCCTGATCAACGGTGTTGTCGATGAAACTCAGCCAGCCATTTTCTGGACCTCGCGTGTCATTCGGAATCAAGGCCTGTACACGCAACTTGCCCTGGCTGGAAAAGCGCTTGATATCGGCGAGATTTTGCTCAGGCACAGTGAAGGTCGCATAAATCGGCTGCACCTGGTTGATGCTTACCAGAAAAGGCGTGTCGTTTGCCTTGATCATATTGCCCTGGTGAATCAGCAGAGGGCCGGTGCGTCCGTCAATCGGCGAATAAATAGTGCAGTAGACCAGCTGTATACGCGCGTTCTCTACGGTGGCCTGATCGGCGAGAACGGCGGCGTCAAGTGCGTCCGCGTTTGACTGCATCTGCTCGTACTCTTCTTTCGAAACGACTCCCGCCTTGTTGAGCGATTCGTAACGCTTGGCTTGGGCCCGTGCGTTCGCTGACTGAGCCTGGTCCTTGGCCAGCATCCCCTGCGCCTGCTTCAGCGCCGCCTCGAAAGGACGCTTGTCGAGCGTGAATAGCAATTGGCCCTTGTGAACGTCCTGACCTTCTTTGAAATGCACACCAGTCAGCTCACCGGTAATCTGTGTCTTTACCGAAACGTTCGAATATGCCTCGACCGCGCCGATGGCCTTCACCTGCAACGGAACGTCCTTCTGCTCGACCGTAGCGGCCAGTATGGGCACGGCAAGCATGCGCGGAGGCTGCGCCTTACTCCCGCTGCACGAGCTCAACAGCTCGCACCCAAGCAACACAACTAAAATCCGGTATTTGAGGTCGCGAAACATTTCACTGAGAACTGAGAACAAGAAACTCAAAACTGAAATTATTATGATCCGCTGTAAATCTATCCCCGAAATCGAGACAAAATATCTCGCTCGTAAATCTCCAGAGTCTGTTCTTCCTCGCCGCACATCAGGTAA
>Ga0207665_10002730_pt1 | contig 11846 bp, 12 predicted proteins | sample LARL112metaG_FD_184351 | JGI IMG/M metagenome (GOLD analysis project Ga0207665, IMG submission 184351) | Corn, switchgrass and miscanthus rhizosphere microbial communities from Kellogg Biological Station, Michigan, USA - LAR L11-2 metaG... | ecosystem: Host-associated > Plants > Roots >...
AAGGATGCAATTTAATCTGTTTTTCTATAGTGCAAGGTGCCATCATAATCCGCTGCCGTCATTGAAATGGTGATACTTGTGTAACTGATACGTCAGTGGATAAAAGTATTATCCAGAATCCGCAGAAATATCCTGGTATGGTTATTATCAATATTATAACAAATGGCCAATGATCGAAAACAGATGCTGTCAGATTAAGGCTTCTGGTGGATTTATTGGACTTGAATTACTTTCGACATTTAAGATACGCTATATGTGTGTAAGGAGAATAAATAATGCATCACTCCACTACTTCTTCCAGTTTGTATGCCATTCAATTAGTTATCTCCTTTGTCAATCAGGTCAGGTTATCATCATCATTGTCAATTCTTGTTTGACTAAATCTATGTTCTTCTGCATGCATATGGGTCTGATTAGCTGCATTTGTTGTTGTTGGATGACTTTGTTGTTCTACAGGCTGTGGTAACAATGGTAATAATGATGCTGAGGATGTGCTGGAAGCATAATCAGAAATAATTTCATCTCCTAACTCTTTCGCTAACTTGTTATAAAGTTTCTCAGCTTCCTCTAATAGCATATCTGTATAAGCCTGTGATGGGTAGTGCTGTTGTAGTTCATAGGAAGCAGTATCATAATCTGTTGCCTGTGTTCGTGATGGTGTTGAAGACGTGTTGGTATTATTATGAATTAAATGACTGTATTTATCCGGGGCCTTCCTCATTGATTCAGTTAACGACAAAAGAGCCAACTTTAACACCGTTCTCCGATCTGACAAAACACTAATCACTTTTTCTTGGACAGTTTTTTTGATTTTAGAATATTCTTCATTATTGTTTTCAAAATGTTTTATGATGGCCTCTTGTTTGATTCTTTGCTGTTGTAGGTGTCTAAGTCGTTCCATTTCTTTTTCGTAGTCTAGATGAGTAGAGTCTCGTGTTTTGCGCATCATTATTATATGCTCATTTAATTGTTGAAACTCTCTAGCTGAATTTGCTCTATCAAATTCCAAGGTGGCTGCTTCCCTTTTGAGTCTTTCATATCTTAACTCTACTGCTGGTAGATCGTTATTAACAATTTCAAGGAGTCTATTTACATGTTGTACATTCATACCTGCAGCCTTAGCTAATCTATACAGGTTCACAAAATAACCAATCTCGCCCTTGATCTCTTCATAAATCTGATGCAGCACGTACAATCCATTCAGCTTCCAGTGTTCTGTATACAATTCGGTCACCTGTGGCTGTCTTAGATTTAATGCAGTAGCCACCTCTTCAGGAGATTTACCTTCAGAAAATAGTTTGTAAGCCTGTGTAGACTGAGTTATCTGTTGTACTTGTCCTTCTATTGTTTCTTTCTCCTTCTCTTTTTTGTCTATAATACAACCTATATCCCTAAATGATATGTGTGCTATTGGTGCTATCTCACGCGTACTTTTACCTTCATTGTAAAGGTCTAGAACAAGTTTTTCTTTTTCTTCTCTCGTTAAAACCATGATATTGTTGTATAAATATAAAATAAAATAAAACAAAGAGCTGCTATTATCTGTTACCAGGTTGTTACCATTGCTACCATCCTGTTACCATTTGCTATCATCTGTTTTCATCTGTTACCAGGATATTTCAGTTTGAGTTCAAAATAGAGCAGTAATATGTGCTAATTTCCGTGAAGTAATTTTTTGTTGATTATATTTCGGTATGTGCCTGTATAGGGTAAATTTACTTTCAGCATGATCCAGTCACACAGTCATCATACATGGCCGTTAGATTTAACCTATGTAAATAACAGCTCGTTTTTTATTTCTCCGAGTCATATGTCACAGAAGTTTACCTCCGGTACGTGAGCCCCCAGTCAAGAACAATTGGATAAGTCCTCGAGGTTCGGAGGCTCTGGAGGTAAATTCACTTATGTAAAGGTCTACGACACTATGATAAAAGGTCTCTTGTCTACTGGTAGCCTTAGATTTACTAACGAGTTATATTCACACCCCATGATGTTACTGCAGACAAAGTGTACAAAATGTGGGCCTACATATAATACAAAAAACAAATTATGATGTCTCTACTTCATTTTTTATTATTTTGACTTGATGATGATATTGGTGGAGTATAGGCCTTTACATTGTTTACAAAATCTTCCAATATTGATGTATAATCGTTGTATAACTCCCTGTGAAAATTACTTCCAATTGGACAGCCTGCGGGTTTAGTAGTTTCTGTTATTATGTGAAGAGAGTTATGGCAGTGTCCATTTTCTGCGTTTTTCATAAGGATAACTTTTAACCATGGTAGCCCCGTTAAACCTAACATAGCATAGCGGTTTCGGTATGTAAATAGCTACATTGATAGATTATAAATAAAAATTGGTAACTAGATGCTCCTCGCATCCATAACTGCTAGTCCTTAAAAGTGTCTAGCTGAGTATCATCATACTCCTGTATTACCTGTGATTTCTATAAATCTACTCTCTGGACCAAAGAGTATAGTCAATACTCTGTCTGTATTTGTATTTTGAGTTTCTTTGAATGTGTTTGCAATGTTAGGACATGATTTATCTCCAAAACCAACACATATACCTGTTGGCTCACCACTTATCCTTTGACCATCGATCTTCACAACATATGGCATATCGTTACCAGCAGAATCTTTAGAGTCTATTGTATGTCTTGGAAGCTCAATCTCAAGTGCTCCACCTTGTGGTCCTGGATTAACTGCAACATTCAAGCTATGTCTAGTAGGATCCGCTAACATTCCAACTAATGAGCCCTGTAATAGATTATAGTTTATAGGAACAGTATTTCCTTTGACTGAGACATCATACTTGTTACCATATCCTGGCTTTGCAAGGTTAGCAACTACACTTTTGCTAATCGTATCATTGTCTTTACTGCTGCTACTAGTAGCATTATTTGACTATGAAAAATTGTTGTATGATTCTCTTTTGGGTAATCTTCAATGGCATTCAAAATCAAAGCATAGCATGGTAAACATGGTGTTTCCTCTCAAGATCCTGCATTCTTGCTGTCAAGGCCATAAGTAAGTTGATCTGATAATTGTGCTATGGAGTCGTCTTTCATCTTGTCGCGATTTCTTAATGATTCATTTAACTCTTCCAACTCTCCGACTTTACTTTGTATATCCGCCCCCTGCCTCTCTAGCTGAACGATATTTAGAAATGTCAAATAGGGCTCAACTTCTAATAGAGGAGGCAAGGATGAAGCTCGTGGTCTGATTCATGAGTCAAGAGATCATGGTGAAGAGTAAGGCCCAAACATCTAAATTCTGAAGATAGCATTGAGGATAATTAAATATACTTTTTATAGGTTCTAAAACTTAGAGTATCAGATACTTTCTTATGCACGTCTTTTCCAATTATTACTGCTGCCACGGGTACATTCAGAACGTTTTCACAACGGTATTATCTAAACCAATTCTGTAATTGTAATGCATTTTATATTAATTTCTGCTGGCTTTGTAGAGAATATTGTTAGAATTACCTCTTATCCATAGATTTACCAATCCCTTCATAAACAATTTGACTTTACTATGAGTGAACTAGATTCCGCAAATTTTCAGATATAATTCGGCTTAGATCAACCTTTGCAAATTCACTGGGGATAGAGTTTGTCGCAATTACATCTTCCACTCCGGCTGCTTTGATTCTTTGCATCGCATCTCCAATCAATAATGCGTGGGTACATATTGCATAGACCTTACTGGAATTATTTTTCTTTAGAACCCTACAAGCTTTAGCGATGCTATCGCCGCTGCTTATCATGTCATCTACAAGAAGTGCATCTCTGTCAATAACACTTAAATCCAATCTTTCATCAATATGTACTTCGCCTGTATCTCTATCACGAAATTTCTTTAGAGCCATCATGTCGACTTTCAAAATTTTGGCGAACTCTCGTGCTCGTATTATTCCACCAGAATCCGGTGACACCACGATAGGTTTGTTAAGTTTCATCTCATTTGCAGCATAATCTGCCAAAATTGAAATTGAAGAAATATTTTGGACATTGATCCTAAAATGTGATAATGCAAGTGAGCTGTGGATGTCCACAGTTATCACTCGCCTTGTTCCAACAGCTTCCAATAGTTTAGCTACTAATTCCATACTGATAACTTCTCCTTCCAAAAATGCTCTATCCTGGCGAGCATATGCCAAGTATGGAATAACGGTATAAACATTCATTGCTTTGCAGTCGGTACACTTCTTTATCATCATCAATGCCTGCAGTAGATGTCGATCTGTTGGAGGATATGTAGATTGTACTATGATACAATATTTTTTTTTTGTATTCCCTATTTTGATTTTGCTCTCACCATCAGTAAATATGCGAACATCTACGGGGACCAGTTCTGCATCTAAATCTCTCGCAATTCTTGTAGCAAGATCAGAAGATGATGGTCCTGCTATTATTGAGACTTCTCTATTCAAATTATAGCAAGTTTCATGAATTGATATCATTCTTAAAAATGTTGACAAGTAAAGAAGACTTACTGTTAATATGGTATGGTATAATATATAACGGCGACTATAATGGTATTTTATTAAATTAAAAAAGTTGGACAGATGTTAGTTTCTTGTTGCATCTTGTTTTTACTACGTCATGGTAATACTTGATGAAAATTTCCCACTGATTACATTTGTTCTAATAGCTGAGAAATACCTCTTCGACGGGTTCTTTTACTCCCATTGCACGAATTGCATGCTCAAAGTGCCTTTTTCCTTCAGACACAAGTATCTGCAATCTGCCGTTACCGGTTTTCTTTAACATTCTATTGAATGTCAAAAATTTCCTAACATTTTTTGCTATAATCAGTGCAGGATCCACAAATCTTACCGTAGGTACCAAATAGTTAAGATACCTCTTTACGAATGGAAGATGAGTGCTGGACAGAGTTATGACGTCTATTTTTTTGTCCAAATCATTTCCCAATATATCCGATATTACGTCAAACGTTCTGCGCTCATTTGTGATGTACGTCCCATTTTCCACTAATTCTATTATCGGTGAAGCATTAAATTTAGTTACAAGAATATTCTGCGGTATTTCTCTTCTAATTTGATCTTCAAGCCCTTTACTCATAATAGTTCCTTGTGTGGCCATAATTCCGATATGTTTTTTCTTTGTTAATCTGCAAGCTTCTTTAAGGGGAGGTCGAACACCGAGTAAGGGTACACCTGTTAGTCTTTTAACTTCATCTAAAACTTGAATGGATGGTGTATTTGAAGCAATTATGATCAGTTTTGGTTTGAATCTTTCTAAGTACTTTATGGTATTTATGATAATTTCGCGTAACTCTTTATGCGATTTATTTCCGTATGGAAAATGCGCTTTATCTGCAAAATATAAAAGGTTTTCATGGGGTATTTCTTTTTTTAATTCTCGGATAATCGACAACGAACCTACGCCAGAATCAAACACTGAGACAGGATTATTCATCAGGTAGGTTATGATCTCATTACGTAGTATAAATGTAAACAGCTTGTATTCATACTTGGCAGCTGTTGGAGGAGGATTTTGGCATGGCAATGTGTTGTTATATCGAGTTTGGTGTAATCTGATGATCTCTTAACCATATATACAATGGGATGAGAGGATGACGAAAAGATAAAGACTTTTCGTCCTTTCTATTGTAACCTATCATGACCATTCTTCCTACTAGATCTTTCTGCATGTCCTGTAACACCTCAGAATTTTTGAAAGGCCCATATATCTGGAAATAATATTCTTGATTATGATAAGACACGTGCTGCGCAAAGCAATCTGATAATATTGCCGGATCATTAGGCATTCGCTCCTCATTAAACGCATCTTTCTTTTTTTCAACAGCAATTTGCAATCCTCTATTTATGTATTTGTTACGGGTGGATTCTGAATTAATTTTTCTTTTTGGACTGTTGTTATAGATTTCAATATCTGTCGCCATATTGGCTACAGTACGGTCTGCAAGATCAATAACCTCTTTTAGCTCCTTTTCTCCATTGACTTTGTTATCCTTGCCATAAAGATAAAAAATGCATATTAGCTCGTTATTTCTGATAAATGGAAAATTATGCCGGCCAGCAATAAATTCAGCAATACGGTTTGAGATATCTTCTGGAAATATTATCCTCATATACGAGTCGACAACTATGCTCATGCCTGCGTACTATTCTTAACTTCAATTATATGAACAGCACGTTTATACTAGGCGTGTTGACAAAATAGTGAAAATATATGGCATCAACAGTAGACACTACTAAAACTATTTACATTATTGTACATGGGAAGAAAGATCTCCTTGATCAAGTAAAAGAAAAACTTGCCTTCAGAGGGTTCGAAAAAGAGAAGATGCAGAATGCGCATCTTGACAAGGCAGGAAATCCCGGTGAGTATGTCGCAATGATCTGGCCTCCAATGGCTCCAAAAGAAATTCTTGTCAATGAGATCATAGAACCATCCAGTGAAAGCGAAAAAAATGGCGATAGCGGTGGAAACAGGGGGATGGGAGCATGGGACAATGTGAGACAGAGGGAGATATATCGAATTCCTCTCAAATAGCTGAAATACGGCTTGATAAAATTTCTAATATGTTCTAAAATAAATCTGTATAATCTTTCATGGCATTGGTCTTTATGCTAACTAATAGTAATACCAGTTATTTCCGCAACACTGGGCCATCATATGAAAAGGAGATAGATCAACCAAATACGAATGATGGTAATAATAGTAGACATTTGCATATTTGCATATTGCATAATTCTCACATTTGCACCTAATTATACTCTTATCTTTTCATAGACTTCAAACCATAACAAATGCAACTAACGATAAATGTAATGTGTCCTCCAACCTCATGCATATTCATTTGTTAGCAGTTTTTTACTGTAATACAAATCTAAAATCTAAGCGAGTAAATTATTATATTATTCCAATAGAGATACACTGTCGTGATTACTGAAATTCGTGAAGATGGGAAACCATCATCTTCAAGGATCGTATCCCATATCGACTTTGATTATTTCTATGCACAATGTGAAGAGATAAGGAGACCTGAAATAAAGTATAGCCCTGTTATTATTTGTGTATATTCTGGAAGAACTTTAGATAGTGGGATTGTCAGTACATCCAATTATGTTGCAAGAAAATATGGGATAAGATCAGGCATTCCCATTAAGACTGCAAAATCGAAACTTGTAAATGTTCTGGAAGGATCAGCAACATTTCTGCCTGTCGATATGCGATATTATTCTCAAAAATCAAATATTGCAATGGCTGTAATAAAACAGTTCGCAGATAAATTTGAGCACGTTGGAGTAGATGAATGTTTTATTGAAATAACGGAGGTTACTGGATCTGATTTCGGTGAAGCCAAAGCCTTGGCATGGGAACTCAAGAATAGCATCAAAAAGGAAACGGGACTAACATGCTCGATTGGGATAGCTTCAAATAAGTTGTTGGCAAAAATTGCGTCTGACTTCCAGAAACCCGATGGACTTACTGTCATAATGCCAGAACAAGTAACTGATTTTATATCTAAATGTGATGTAAACAAGATTCCTGGTATTGGTAATAAAACTAGGGAAAGATTATCTGAAATGGGGGTAAGGACAATACCTGAATTATCAAGATTAGATTCTTTTAAATTGTCAGACGAATTTGGAAAGAAGACAGCGATATATCTTCATGATGCTGCGAGGGGCATTGACAACGAGTGTGTCAAATCCCATGATTCAACAAAACAAATCGGAAGGATAAGTACGTTAAAGAGGGATGCAATCCAGTCTTCAGAGATGTATGACCTACTTCAAGACATTTGTAGATCTGTTCATAAGATGATAATAGATCGAAATGTAGCATTTAGAAATATCTCAATATTGTTAATCTTGGACACTCTGGCAAATATGACCCGTTCAAAAAGTCTCAAGGTATATTCTACGGATTTGAATGAGCTTTACTTAACGGCCAAGTTGCTTTTAAATGAAACAATGGACAATAATGATCGGGAGATTAAGGTTAGAAGATTGGGTGTCAAGGTGTCAAATTTAAAGGATAATTCAGGACAAAACACTATGTCTGACTTTATTAGATAGGGATATAGGTTGTACCAAGGCGGGTTAGTGAGTTTTATCCCTTTGTTACAGGCACTTTTTTATAAGTCTTGTACTGTTATTGTTTGCAGTGATTGCCATTGCCGCTGCACTAACTTTTCTAGCACCAAATAGCTTTTTTCATTTAGCAATAGCCGCCAATGATGTTGGAATACTTAATGCGTTAACTACAGGCTCCGGCGTTCAGGATCAATTCAATCAGTGTGGAAAGCAAAAAGATGCTGACCTCGATGGGAAACTTGGTTTAAGTGATTTTGCAAGTTGTTATAGCCAAGTCTTTGCTAATAAATCCGACCTATAAGATAGCTCGGTCAAGCCGCGCCGATGAATGCAATAAGTTGGAATTATTGAATCCATTTTTCTTTTTAATTTCGATTTTAATTTTAATTTGTGAAATGAACAACCACACTATTCTTGATTAATTATTAGTCTGTTTACATTTCATTTGTATTTCAATGTTAGTTTGACTCATACTGGTATATTGATATCTGGTTATCTCTGTTCTCACTTTCTCCAAATCTGGCCAACATCTTTGCATTAGGTGAGTTATAGATATTCCGCAGTTGTTTGGCTGCATCATCTTTTCTTAGCATAGAATTCATGAGACCATGATCCACTATTAAAAGAACCTTTTGGGTCTTAACTGGCGTATTATCAAAGTACATTTTGTAATTTTGATCTAATTGAAATATGTATTGGGGTATCCATAAAAAAAACGGGTCTGCTATCACGGTTGTTTTGTTAGAGTTATGATTGATATTATGTAGATATTGATCTACAAATGCTGCTGCTTTGAAGTAAGAGGAATTAACATTTGTTGTTATTAGCGTAGTAGTATTAAATAATCCGATAATTCCTATTGCTGAAACTATGATAAACGGTAATAACATCTTTTGAACCTTTTTTTCAATTCTAATTTTGTTTGATATATCTTCTATTAATATGGCGCCTGCAATACAAAATACTGGCAATAATGGGATCAAATGATATGACGAGACGAATCCTATGAGGTAGAGGAAAATCATAAACGGAATGGACCACGACAAGAGCAGAAAGTCTTTTTTTATTACTGCAAATGATAAGCCAGCTATGCCAAGAGTCAATAGAATTGGATCATTTTTAAAGAAGCTGGCTAAGGAATCAAGCAATGGCTGGCTTTCCCTGTGCACCTGCCACAATACTCCCTCTATCCAAAAATTAAATCCACCAACTGATATGCTATAAGCAGGCCAAACTAGTGGTATCAGGATTACCGGTGTAAGCCATAAGCCAAGCAAAGTCTTGGAATCCATTTTGTGGTTCTTTGTGTAAACAAGTAAGCCTGCTGCTGGAATCATAGTAAACGCTGGAATTTTTGTAAATATCGCCAAGCCTAAAAACAGACCTGAAAGTAAAACTGGTGAAATTTTTCTTATGTTTTTCTTGGCATTGTTGTTATTTGTGGAATCTCTTCTATAGACTGCAAAGAATAGCGATGACAACAGTAAAGTAAGCTGAATAGAATCCAGCAATATCCATCTAATAAGCCAGGTTGATGGCATTACTGCAAAAAGAACAGATGAAATTAATGCGATTTGTCTGTTGTAACGGTATTCTGATATCTTGTAAACAAGAAAAGTATCAGCTACTGCAAGTATTCCCATCAAAATTTTTGGAACAAGATAAAGTGCTTCAATTGAATGTTGCAAATTGCTACCAGCATACGAAGGGATCATTGAATGTGGATAGCCTACACTCCCTAGTATAGCTGCCAAAAACAGTTGTCCAAAGTATGGGTGGTCATAAAAACTTAAATCTTCTTGGGGCCCCTGACCATCTAATACATGCATAGCTCTTCGCATGTATATACCCTCGTCAAAGTATAGGCTAGGAAATCCTATAGGATTCCAAAAATGTGTAAATGCAGATAATACCAGGGGGATAAATAAAAACAAAGTGGAACAAACAGGAAGATTTATTCGAATGAACATTCTGATCAACTACCAATATAATACTTCATGAAATACTTGCAAATACTAACAGCTAGTTGATGTCGGTTCCAACAAGACAAGCAAATGTTATTAATAATAATAAGCAGAATCCCTTATTCACGATTTATCCTTGTTACCAATTGATCTAGCAGATGTTCTTGTTGCTTGTGTTGCCGCCAGTGACCGTGTCCTTTTACTTTCAATAAACAAGACGCTGGCTAGATATATGCCCAACCAAGGAAGGAACATAATTTCGCCAGCAACGGAATGAAATGCTTCCCATTCATTAACATTGGTTGTTATCATTAACGCAAATAAAGATAGTGAAATTATGCGAATTAGATTTACCGCAGCCGTACCTATGGTTCCTATTATAAAATAAACAAGCTTCCTTTGAAGAGGAATGTCCATTTTGAGAAGGAAGGCAAGCATTACGAGCGTATAGATAATCATGCTATGGACGCCTGCTGAGGGCCAAAAAACCTGTAAAGCAAACGGACCATGCAAACCATTCAATAAGAGCAAATTGCCTCGGGCAGTTGCTGGTAGGCCTGGTCCCAGATTCATAATGTGACTATCAATGAAACTAATTAAAGCCTGGTCTATTTGCAGATATTCTGGTACAATAAACTGAAGAGGACCAAGGCTGTCAAATGGAAAGAATGCGTCAAGTGAAAGAATCACTGCACTACCAACAAGATAAATGGCACCTGCAGGAGCAATTTTGTACCATTTCTTTCCAAATAATATTCCTAGCGACAAACCAACGTAAAGAGCCATTATAATAAAGTCCCACAACCATTCCCAACTGTCAACCTGCTGAACCCTGTAATAAGGTACAGCAGCTATTATTGAATCTCTGAGGCCTAACGGTAATGCTACAAAATATCCAACAGTAATCAGTGATAAGCCAATTACAATGCAGAACTTCCTTCGGTTAATGTTATGGTGCAAGCCAAATATCTCTGCTGCAATAAAAGCCATTGCAAAAAGGAATCCGCCGCGGCCTTGATTCCATGAAAGGCTAAAAGTATTAGGATATACTATAATGGTGAATAGAGTAGGAGCAATAATGACCGCTATTACAGCTAAACTTGAATTAAATCCGAATATTGTTGTATTAGCAGTGCTCTTATCAGAAAGATCGTGCTTTCTGTTTTTCTTATCGAACAAACTCAATTTATTTCACTCTGATCTCGAAAATAAAAATGTATTTTTTATGCTTATAAAGATTGTAAAACAAAACAATTGGGAGAAAATCAAAGGATTATTTTAAAATTATTTTAAATCTATGCATACATGGATCTCTAACAATTCGATAATTATTGTTTTCTTTAATTTATTCGACGCCTGGTCCACATACTCTCAAAAAATAAGGATTGATCTCGAATCTTTGAGTATACACTAAATAACTATCCGATCAGTCAGAAGAGAAGAACGATCTATCATCATTCAGAATCTGCGCAATGGGTAAAGGCCTGTTGTGTCCATAGAAATGATGAGTTGCCGTATGTATTAATTAAGGGAAATAGGTAATGGCTCATCTCTATGGAATTGGGACAATAGTCCACACATATGGCGGTAAGGGCAAACCAAAAGGCTGCCTGGAACTTGTGAATAGTCTTAAAAGGAAAGCCACATGTCTTTGAGCTGGTCGGATTTTATTATTATTTTTGATTAGGTTCAAATATTGCTCCAACTATTTCTGTGTTTATGAAGTTCTGAAAAGCAGGATTGAAACACCTATCTTGCTCTACTCGTTTCCATGTTTCCTTT
>Ga0207665_10002733_pt1 | contig 11833 bp, 13 predicted proteins | sample LARL112metaG_FD_184351 | JGI IMG/M metagenome (GOLD analysis project Ga0207665, IMG submission 184351) | Corn, switchgrass and miscanthus rhizosphere microbial communities from Kellogg Biological Station, Michigan, USA - LAR L11-2 metaG... | ecosystem: Host-associated > Plants > Roots >...
ACCGGCTGGCTCGGAACAGACCAGCTCGCCGGACTGGCCGCTGTGCTCAACAGACTCAAGAACGAAAATGTATTTCGCGTGGTACTGATCCATCACCCGCCGGTCAGTACGGCAGCACGACACAAGCAATTGCTCGATGCGCCCGTGCTCAAACGCGTGATTGCTGCGCACGGCGCAGATCTGCTGCTGCACGGACACGACCATCTCCATATGATCAATTGGCTGGACGGACCGAGCGGCACCCGCGTCCCGGCAGTTGGCGTACCCTCGGCATCAGCCAAGGGCGATACCGGCAGAGACCTTGCCGCCTACAATCTTTATCAGATCGATGGGACGCGCGGCGCCTGGCAATGCGCATTAATCACGCGCGGCGTCGATGCGTCGGGCGAGGTCGTGCAACAAAAGCGCTTCACGCTGCTTGGCTAGGGGTGCGGATTGCTCAGCATGGCAAGCGCGACCAGCACCGCTACGCCAGCGATGAGCCCATAAACAAAAGTACGAACAGTACGCCAGTGACGCTGGCGCCGATTGCGCCGTAACACAGACTGCGCAACGCCTCGTCCCGCGTCGTCGGACAGTGCACGTTCACGTTCAACCAGCCGACTTGCGACATAGCGCCTGATCGCTTCCACCAGCGCAGGCACCTCGTAGGATTCCGCCAGCACCGCGCGGCCATACCGCGTATCCTGCACGAAACGGTATTGCCGTTTGTCGCGACCCATCTCGACATGCGCCACCACGTCGACCCACAACCGCGGCACGTCACCTTTGCTCACACCACGATCGAACAGTTCGACATCGCCGGGAATTTCCCGGAACAACGGATCGAGCGCGTCGTTGAGCAACTCAAGGCGGGCAACATCCGCATCGCGCAAATCAACAATGACCGCAGAGCGCTCAGCCGCCTCGATGCGCGCTTCACGCACGGCCTCCTTGAGCGCTTGCTCGATTTGGGGGGCGTCTGTTTCGCTTGTGCCGCGTTCCGACATACCCGCCAATCTAGCAATGCCTCACCCTCAGGCAAAGTAGAAAAGCGTGAGTTTTCAAGAAGTTTGATGGTTAATCGCCGGTTAATGAGGAGGGTGAGACGCCGTAGTTTCGAGCCCAGCCCAATCCGTCCTCAGTACGGCCACGCGGCCGGTATTCAGCGCCAATCCAGCCGCGATAGCCGAGCTTGTCCACCGCTTCGAACACCGCAGCGTAGTTGACCTCACCTTCATCCGGCTCGTGGCGTGAGGGCACCGCCGCGCATTGCAGATGTCCGATGACGGGCAGGAATTTTTCGAGACGATAGACCAGGTCTCCACCCACGATTTGAACGTGATAGAAATCGAACTGCACGCGTATGTTTTGCTTCCCGATCTTGCCAACAATGTCCGCCGCGTGTTCGACATGATTCAGGAAATAATTCGGCCGATCGCGACTGTTGATCGGCTCAATCAGCAGTGTAATTTTCTTGGCGGCGGCCAGATCGGCTGCACGGGTCAGATTGTCGATAAAAACACGGTCTGCAGCCGGGCGTTGCTCGGACGCCACCTTGCCGGCCAGACAATGAATCGCGCTCGCGCCAATTGTGCTGGCATATTCGAGCGAGCGGGTGAACAGCGACTGCCAGTCCTTCTCCCGACCCGGTACGGCAGCAAGGCCAAACTCGCCATCGCGCTCGCCTGGTGGTGTATTGAGCCCAAGGATGGTGAGCTTGTTCCTTTCGATCGCCGTTTTTACAGCCGAAGCCGGAACATCATAGGGAAATTGAAGCTCGATCGCCTTGAACCCTGCTGCTGCGGCGGCGTCGATCCTCTCGAGCAACGGTCGCTCGGTGAAAAGATAGCCAAGATTGGCAGCAAAACGCGGCATAGGCTGTCCTTGATGATCCCTTGCGCGCAGACGCGCGGACGTATTCATTAGCGCCGCAACCGACACAACGCCATCCGGAAAATCCATGTCCGCCAATACCGCCTTTCATATCGCCGTGCTGCCCGGTGACGGCATCGGCCAGGAAGTCATGGCACCGACCCTGGAGATCCTGCGGCGGATCGAAACGAGTACGCCGAGCCTGAAATTCCGCTTCACCGAAGGTGCAGCCGGTGCCGGTCACTACAAGGCGACCGGAAAGTCCATGCCGGACTCGACCGTTAAATTGTGCGAGGGGGCCGACGCCATTCTGCTTGGCGCCTGCGGGTTGCCGAGCGTGCGCTATCCCGACAATACCGAGATCATGCCGCAGGTCGAACTGCGCTTCATTTTTGATCTTTATGCCGGTGTGCGGCCCGCCCGTCTGATTCCCGGAGTGCCGAGCCCGATTGTGAACGCGCAAGACCGCGGCATCGATTTCGTGCTGATCCGCGAGTCGACCGAAGGCCTGTTTGCATCAATGGGCAAAGGCGTGGTCACGCACGACGAAGCCCGCGAAACTCTGGTGATCACGCGCAAGACGTCGCAACGGCTGTTTGATTTCTCGCTTCGTCTCGCCGAAAGGCGAAAAAAGCGCGGCAAGCCAGGCCTTCTCACCTGTGTCGACAAGGCCAACGCGTTCAAGGCCTACGCCTATTTCCGCTCAATCTTCGACGAACGCGCGAAGAATTTTCCGGACGTAAAGACTGATCACGTCTACGTCGACGCCTGCGCTGCACTGATGGTGCGCAAGCCATGGGATTTCGACGTGATGGTGATGGAAAATATCTTCGGCGACATTCTGTCCGATCTCGCCGCCGGTTTGATCGGCGGCCTCGGTATCGCACCGTCGGCCGACATCGGGGATAAACACGCGGTCTTTCAACCGTGCCACGGCACGGCGCCCGACATCATGGGCCAGGGCAAGGCCAATCCGACGGCGATGATCCTGTCCGCGGCAATGATGCTCGATTGGCTGGCCGACCGGCATGATCACGCGCCGGCCGCCGATGCAGCACAACGGATCGAGCGGGCTGTCGACAAGGCCTATGCCGGAGGCATCAGGCCGATGGAATACGGCGGGAAGGATGGCACCAGTTCAATCGCCACGGCCGTGCTCAGAGCACTCGATTAGGGAGGAACGCATGCTGTTTTCGGTATTCACCCTCGACAGTCCGGACGCCGCAGACAAACGCAAAGCCGTACATGGCGAGCACGTCGCTCACCTCAAGAAGGCGAATGATTTTGGCGTGACCATAACCGTTGGTGGACCCCTGATGTCGGACGACGGTATGAACGCGATTGGCAGCCTGATGGTGCTGGAAGCGCTGGATCGCGCATCAGTCGAAAAGTTCAGCCGCGCCGACCCTTTTCACCGCAATGGCGTGTGGGGAAAGGTCGAAATCAGGCGATTTGATCGGAAGGAGTGATTAAAGACCGGCAAATTCCTTGATTGCGGCGACGAACTGTTCCGGCTGCTCGAGCGGCGGACAATGGCCACAACCGGGCAGCTCGATGTATTTCGCGCCCGCGACCTTCTCGACGATCTGCTTGTTGAGTGCTGGCGGCGTGGCTTGATCGAATTGGCCGCACACCACAAGAGTCGGTACCTTCAGGTGGTGAAGCAGCGGCACCAGGTCGGTTTCCTGCAAAATCCTGCACGCCGCCTGGAATGCTTTTGGATCGATCGCGAGCAGGACCTTCTTGCGCTCCTCGATTTTCTCCGGGTGGGCGGCAAGATAGGCAGGCGAAAAGACGCGCTTCGCCGCAATCTCGGCGATACTGCCGAGACCGCCGTCCTCCACCTTCTGCGCCATCACCGCGAAAGCTTCGCGTCCCTCGGGAGGAAAACCAGCCGCGGCATCGCTGAGCACGAGTTTTGATATCCGCTCCGGATGCGCGAGCGCGAAGGCGAGCGCGACGGTGCCGCCGAACCCATTGCCGATCAGCACTGAATCCTTGCCGATGCCGAACTCGTCAAAACCATCTTCGATAATCGCAAGATAGGCATCCATCAGCGCAAGCATCGCCGGCTGGGATCCGTGGAAGCCCGGCAAATTAAACAGCGTCACGCGACGCCTGGCAGCAAGCGCCGGCAACACCGGGTCAAAGGCATGACGGTCGGCGAGCAGCGAGTGCAAGACAACCAGATCGGAACCCTTGCCGGTCCGCACCGCGGTCAGCGCGCCACGGCCGGCACTGAGTTGCTCCATGTCCATGAGAGAATTTCTCCAACGCCAGACTAATCAGGAATCATTGCGCACGTTGCCGATCTTGTCATCACTTGTCCCGGTTGATCCCGCTGAGGTGCGCACGGAGCATCCCTAAGCGAATTGGCCGGGACAAGCCCGGCCATGCAAGCTGAGAATATTTGGTGCGCCCTGACTCAGTTCCCTTCCCGCCACAGGCCGAGCGATTCCTGTGCTGGACGATCTGAGATCGAGAACAGTACCGCATCTTCGTTTGTATTGTGCGAATAGCGCTTCCAGGGCGGCACAACAAATACGTCGTTGACGCCCCATTCGTACGGCTTGCCGTCGATGACGGTGGTACCGCGTCCCTCGGCGACCGCGAAAATGGTCGCGTCGGTCGAACGATAAGACTCGCCCTTGAAGCCCTTCGGGAGCAGCGCGAGGTAAGCGCCCATCGTCGGAAGCACTGACCCGCCATTGATCGGATTGGCGTAGCGCACGCGCGCGCCGTGGCGTTTGTCGACGTCGCCGGTATTCTTCAGCCGTTCCAGGATCGGGCGCATCCTGGCGTAAGGATAATTAATGACCGGACTGCGGTTCATCGTCGCCGGCGCGCCATCCGGCAGTACACCGGAAGCGTATCGTTCGAAAGAGTCGCCATCGGTGTGATTGGTCTTCTGCATCTTCTCGTCGAAATGCGCGGCGAAGGATGCCTCGAAATGATTGACCGTCGGCATATCGAGCACGTCGAGCCACATCACAGGTTGCTTGCCGGGGTTGCCATGGTCGTGCGGCGCCCAGTTGGCGGTGATGATGAAATCACCATGCTTCATCTGCGTCTTCTCGCCTTCCACGGCGGTGTAGGCGCCCTCACCTTCCAGCACAAAGCGAATCGCGGACGAAACATGTTGATGCGCGTCGGCGATCTCGCCGGGCAGGATCAACTGGATGCCGGCAAACAGCGAATTCGTGATACGCGCCTTGCCGGGCATGCCGGGATTTTCCAGAACCAGCACGCGGCGCTCGGCCTCTTCCGCGCTGATTACGTCGCCTGCCTCGAGCATCAGCCGTTTGACGTCACCGAACTTCCAGACTGTCGGTTGAAGGCTCGTCTTTGGCTCCTTGGTCACCAGGTCCTTCAGGACCTCCCAGAGCGGCGCCATATTGAACTTTGAAATTTTGTCGTAGTAAGCCTGTCGCGCCACCTGCACATTGTGCTTGGAACCAGGTTGCTCGGTTGCGGTTGCGACCGCCATGGGCGTGCTCCTCGGAAACGCGATGGTTGAATTTGCAACCTTATACAGCAGTTCGGCGCGGGCAGGAAATACCCGTCCCGCATTGCAGATAGCTAGTTATTGACTGAGCCGCCGTCCACAACGAGCGATTGGCCGGTCACAAAATCACTATCGCTTGAAGCCAGAAACACAAGCGCCCCCAGCAGATCTTCCGGATAAGCGTCCCGTTTGAAGGCGCGGCTGTTGCGAACGGGCACACGTTCCTCTTCGACGTGAGTCGCGTTCTCCAGCCCCGTGTCGCTCAGAATGTAGCCTGGCGAGAGCGAATTGACCGCGATGCCGTATTCGCCAAGTTCGCGCGACAATGAACGTGTGAAGGCGAGCATTGCCCCTTTCGACGTCACATATGGCAACATGCGCGGGACGCCTTTATAGGCTGCGCCCGAGGCAATGTTGATGATCTTGCCGGTGCGCCGCGCCATCATATGCGGCGCGACATGGCGGACCATCAGATACGGGCCACGCACATTGATCGCCATGACGCGGTCCCAGGTCTCGGTGTCCCACTCATTGAAATTTCTGGGCTTCAGCGTCGCATAGTAGGCAGCATTGTTGACCAGCACGTCGATCTGACCGAAGCGATCCATGGTCTGGGCCACCAGGCTCTTCACCGCCTTCTCTTCGCTCACGTCGAACTTCATGCTCGCGACCGAATTTGCGCCGTGGCGTCCGGCAATTTCTTCAGCGAGTTCGCGACCGTCGGCGATGTCGGCGATCATCACACGCGCGCCCTCGGCAGCGAGCGCTTGCGAGTAATGCCGGCCGATGCCCTTGGCACCGCCGGTAACGATCGCAGTTTTTCCAGCAAGTCTTGACAAGACTATCCTCCCGTCATGCCCGCGCTTGTCACCGCAAGTCGGGTTTACATGCGGCACTTTCTATATGAACTGGCGCAACTCCGGCAGGCCGGAGTTGCGCATGCCATCCACATCCTTATTGTTTCAATCATGCAAGACGCGGATGCCCGCGACAAGCGCGGGCATGACGCTGCAACAAGGGGAAATCCGTGGCACGCAACACCGCCGACCGCCTGGAAATCCGGGCGTTGATCGAGAACTGGGTACTCTGGCGCGATGCCCGCATGTGGGATCGCTTCCGCACCGTCTGGCATAAGGACGGGCAGATGTGGGCAACCTGGTTTCAGGGTTCCTACGAAGACTTCATCCGCGTCAGTCAGGAGGGATACGACCGGGGCGTGCGCATCATGCACATGCTTGGCGGTATGAGCATCGACATCAAAAGCAAGCGTGCAATCGCACAAACCAAGATGACGATCTCTCAGCGCGCCAAGGTCGACGGCGTATTATGCGACGTCGTGTGCAGCGGGCGGTTCTACGATTTTCTGGAAAAGCGCAAGGGTCGCTGGGGCATTGTCCTGCGACGGCTCGCCTATGAAAAAGACCGCATCGATCCCGTAGAACCCGACGCTACGCTGACCCTCGACAAGACTCTGCTGGCGCAGTTTCCCGAAGGCTATCGCCATCTCGGTTATTTGCAGAGCAAGATTGGTTACACGATCAAGGACGAACTCCCTGGTCTCGACGGGCCCCCGCTCGACGCGATTTACACCAAGGGTGAAGCCTGGCTCAAGGGCCGCAAATTATAGCTATAGCCGGGGGTTGGCTCGCGCGCCAAGAAGTGCAATTTTCATCGCAGGTGGTCGCATCGAATAGAACCACCCGGGGGGAGTTGCCATGTCGTTTGCCGACAAATTCAACCTGTTCAATGAGTTCAACATCCTGCGCATTGCCTGCGCGGTGTTTTTCATTCCTCACATCATCGGCAAGATCACGGTGCCTGCGACGCTTGAGTTCTTCGTCAAGGCCGGCTTCAAGCCGCCGGCAACCTGGATGTATATCGCAGGGACAATCGAAACTTTCCTTTGCATCGGGTTGTTTTTCGGGATCTATCTCCAATATGTGGCATTCATCGCCTTCATCCATCTGTTGGTCGCGGCCGCCGCGACCTACAAGGTGACCAAGAGCTGGATCTGGGTGATCGGTGGCATCGAATATTGCGTATTCTGGGCGATCTGCTGTCTGGTGGTCGCCATGCACGCCTACCACACCGGCTAGCGCGTGATCCCGAAAAGCTTGTCCTCGACGCCGATCGGAGATGGGAACCGGTCTTCGGTCAAGATCATGCACCACGCCAAAATGCGTTCTCCGCACTGAAAGGAAGCCCACCAAATGGCCAGCGTTCTCTTCTCTCCCATTACCTTGCGCGGTCTGACCCTGCCGAACAGGGTCGTGGTTTCACCGATGTGCCAATACAATTCCAACAATGGCTCAGCCAACGATTGGCATCTGATGCATCTCGGCAATATGTCGCTCGGCGCCGCCGGCCTGGTGATGTGCGAGATGACCAACGTCAATCCGCAAGGCCGCATTTCACCGAAATGTGCCGGTATGTGGTCGGACGAGAACGAAGCTGCGCTCAAGCGCGTGCATGATTTTTGCCGTCAGTACGGCGTTGCCAAACTCGGCGTACAGCTTGCCCATGCGGGTCGCAAAGGTCCGACCACGCCACCGGCTGCGGGCGGCAAGCCGATCCTCGAAGGGCCGGATGCCTGGACACCGGAGGCACCATCAGCGATTCCCTACGACACCGGCTGGCCAGTGCCGCACGCCATGACAAAAGACGACATCAAGCGCTGCATCAGCGAATTCGCCGCGGCTGCCAGGCGTGTCGATCGCATCGGCTATGACGTGATCGAGTTGCATGGTGCTCACGGCTATCTTGCCCATCAGTTTCTGTCGCCGCTCTCAAACCAGCGCATCGACGAGTATGGCGGTTCGCTCGAAAATCGCATGCGCTTTGCGATCGAGATGTACGAAGCCGTGCGCGCTGTATGGCCCACACAAAAGCCGATCGGCATGCGCGTTTCCGCCACCGATTGGGTCGATGGCGGCTGGACGGCCGATGAAACGGTGGTCCTTGCCAGGGAGCTCAAGAAGCGCGGCATGGACTACATGGATGTGTCGACCGGCGGGCTCGATCCGAAGCAGAAAATTCCGCTGGCGCCCGGCTATCAGGTGCCGTTTGCCGAAAAGGTGAAGAAGGAAAGCGGCATCACCACCATGACGGTTGGTCTAATCGCCGGCTACCAGCAGGCGGAAGACATCGTCGCGTCAGGCAAAGCGGACCTGGTCTGTCTCGCCCGTGCCGCGATCTGGGATCCACGCTGGGCCTGGCACGCAGCCGAGGAGTTGGGCGCCGAGACGCCCTATGCGCCCAAGACGATGGCCGGCCATCCCAAGTTGCGCCCGCAGCTGTTTCCGAAGCGGGCGCAGGCGACGGGCTAGGCTCCCGCCTTCATGCGCTTGATGAATTTCGCGAAAGCGGCGAGCTGCGTCTTGATGATGTCCTTGGTCGGCTGATCTTTCAGCTCGAGCGTGTCCTTGTCGAACTTTGTCGCGGCACTGCCGACGAAAACCTCCGGCGTGCCGAAGATGAAGGCGTTGAGGAATATCATCGACATGCGCCAGTGGTACTGCATGCGCGCACCGCCGAGCGGCCCCTGCGAGCAGGACTGGATGGCCACCGGTTTTTCCTTGAACGGCTGCTCGTTCATTCGCGAGAGCCAGTCGATCGCATTCTTCAGCACACCCGGCATCGACCAGTTGTATTCCGGGCTGACGAACAGAACTCCGTCAGCGGCGCGGATCGCGGCCGCAAGATCTTCCGCCGGCCCCGGAAAACCGGAGGCCTCCTGCACATCGGCGTTGTAGAGCGGCAGCGTTCCGATTGTTGGCGCCGTCACCAGTTTCATTTCTGGCGGAGCCAAAGCGGGCAATGCGCGGGTCAATGCGGCATTGTACGAACCCTTGCGGAGCGAGCCGCAGATAACGAGCACATTGAGCTGATCGGCCATAACATTCCTCACGTTGCTTCACAGTCGAGCCGGCTTACTACCACATGCTCCGCCGTGGGCAGCAGCGCGAAATCGTGATGGCCGCCAGATATTTTCGGGCAGGCACCGAAGTCCTATTTTGGTTCGAGGCCGGCTGTCTTGGCGACCTCCTGAAAGGCTTTGATGTCGGACTGAATAACCTTGCGGAACTCCATGGGCGACGACAAGTTTGCAACCGCGCCTATCCCCTCCAGCCGTTTCCTGACGGCATCTTTGGACAGCACGTCCTGCATCGCCTTGTGAAGCTTGTCGACGATTGGTTGTGGCGTGCCCGCTGGAAAGGCCAAGCCATACCAACCGAGATAGCCGATTCCCGTTACGCCGTTTTCCGCCAGGGTCGGCACATCGGGAATTGCCGGCCAACGTGTCGGCGTGGCCACCGAGATGATCCGCAGATCGCCGGAATCCACTTGCCCGCGAATCGGATGATAAAGTTCAACGGCGAAAGCCGCGTCGCCGCGAAGCAACGCGCTGACCACCTCACCCGTCGTCCGGTACGAAACCGCCTGCGCATTTATGGAGGCACGCTGGCGCAGATGCTCGGCGATAAGATGCTGGGTTGAACCCAGCCCAACTGTGGAATAGTTCAGCTTGCCGGGCTGCTTGTTGACGTAGTCAATAAGGCTCTTGATGTCGGTCGCGGGGAAATTCTTCGGCACGACGACGACAAAGGCAGAATTGGTGAATATTCCGACCGGCGCGAAATCATTGACCGGGTCATACGGGACCTGCTTGACCATGACCGCCGATACCGAATGGCCCATGCTGATGGCGACGATGGTGTAACCGTCAATCGGCGCCTTGGCGGCCATGCCGCCGGCAATCGTGCCGCCGGCACCGGGGCGATTTTCGACGATGAATTGCTGGCCCAGGGCTTCGGACAGCCCGTCGGCAAGAATGCGCGTGGCGACATCTGTTCCGCCGCCCGCTCCGAACCCGATCAAAACATGGACCGGCTTTGACGGCCAATCCTGCGCGAACGCGGAAGGCGCCGCCGCAGTCAACAACACGGCTATCGCCGCAACGATACAAGTGCGTTTCACGATTGCCCTCCCTTGTCAGGCGCACCTCCCCCACGGGGCGCGCCTGTTATGACTATTCAGGGAACGCGCTCGGTCACCGCCTTGTCAACCGGAACGGCGTTACTTTTCGTTCTCGATTGGGTTGCGCAAGACGCCCACGCCTTCGATCTCGATCTCGCATGTATCGCCGGCTTTCATCCATACCGGCTCGGGTTTGCGTGCGTGACCAACGCCGGATGGCGTACCGGTGAGGATGACGTCGCCGGGCTCAAGTGTCATTCCTTTGGTGAGGTAGACCAGCGTCTCCGCCAGCGGAAACATCATGTTGGCGGTGTTGTCAGACTGCATGGTTTTGCCGTCGAGCCGGCTCATGATCTTCAAGCCTTTGCCGCCGGCAGGCAATTCGTCGGCAGTCACCATCCAGGGACCGAAGCCGCCGGTACGGTCAAAATTCTTGCCCATGCCCCATTGCGTCGTGTGGCGCTGGAATTCGCGCACCGAACCTTCGTTCGAGCAGGAATATCCGGCAATACAATCGACCGCGTTGGCCATGGTGAGATGCTTGGCGCGCTTGCCCACGATCGCGACCATTTCGGCTTCATAGTCGAGCTGGATTGACTCCTTCGGCCGCACGATCGGCTGCAGGTGCGGCACCATCGAAGTCAGCACGCGAAAAAATATGGATGGAAATTTCGGAATGTTATCGCGCTGCGGTCCTTCCTTGACATGATCGAGATAATTCAACCCGAGACAGATGATTTTTCCCGGTTGCCCGACGGGAAGCGTGTATTTCAATCCGGCCAGCGGCCGCCGTGCGGAGGCTGGCGCCTTTTTGGCCAAGTCAGCCAAAACCTTGAGGTCGCCGCTGCTCCGGCGCAGAACGTCCCCGAGATCGCTGGGCACATTCTTGTCTACGCCTTGCAGATCGATGACATCATCGCCCTCGACCACGCCAAGCCGCACGCCATTATTGGCTTCAAATCCGACAATCTTCATGAGTCTGCCTTACCTGAACATACGCCCGGCCAGGAACGGACGGGCGCCGGAAGGCTTAGCGCAAGCCGGCGAATTCGAGCAAGTCACCCGGCAAACGTGAATGCCTGGATCGAGAAATATTCCCGCGAGTCGGTCCAGGCCCTCACCGGCAACCAGCCGACACCGCGTGCAAGCGCCGCGAGCGACTCGACGCTATACTTGTAGCTATTCTCGGTATGAATGGTTTCGCCAGCACGGAAATCGATGGCCTCTCCTCCCACCTTCACTTTTTGTCGCTTGAGGCTGGCGAGATGCATTTCGACGCGATGGCGCTCACGGTTGTAAAAGGCGTGATGTTCAAAAGAGTCGGGGCTGAATGTGCCGTCCAGCTCGCGGTTAATTCGCGTCAGCAAATTACGATTGAACTTTGCGGTGATGCCTTCGGCATCGTTATACGCAGCATTGAGCACATCGGCCGGTTTGATCAGATCGGCACCGACAATAAGTACGGCGCCCATCCCTAGAATGTTCGCAGCATTTCGC
>Ga0207665_10002734_pt1 | contig 11832 bp, 14 predicted proteins | sample LARL112metaG_FD_184351 | JGI IMG/M metagenome (GOLD analysis project Ga0207665, IMG submission 184351) | Corn, switchgrass and miscanthus rhizosphere microbial communities from Kellogg Biological Station, Michigan, USA - LAR L11-2 metaG... | ecosystem: Host-associated > Plants > Roots >...
CCCCGTCGGGTTGATAACAGCAAGAAGCGGGCCAGGCGGGGCAGGCGCCCGCAGTGGGTCAGGCCTGGCCCCATTCGCGGGCGAGCAGCTCGAAAGACCGGACCCGGTCCGCGTGGGAGTGCGTGATCGTCGTGACAAGCAGCTCGTCCGCGCCCGTCGCGTCCTGGAGCACGCGCAGGTGCTTGGCCACGGTCGCCGGCGATCCGGCGAACTGGGTGTCGACACGGTCCGAAACCAGCGTCCGGTCCTCGTCCGTCCACGGGTAAGCCGCCACGGACGACGGCGACGGGAACCGCATCGCGCCATCCCCGGTGCGGATAGAACGGACCCACAGCCCGTACCCCGACGCCAGGTCCCGCGCCTCGGCGTCGGTCGGCGCCACCACGACGTCCGCGGAGACCTGCACATGCGGCGCCGCCAGCACCGCCGACGGCCGGAACGCGGCGCGGTAAGCCTCCACCGCCTCCAGCACCGTCGCCGGGCTGACGTGGTAGTTCGCGGCGAACGGCAGCCCGAGGGCGCCGGCCACCTGGGCGGACTGGCCGGCACTCGAACCCAGGATCCACACCTGCGCGTCGGCACCGGTTCCCGGCACCGCCTCGACAGGAAGGCCGGACGGCGACACGTACGTTCCGCCGAGGAGCGCGAGGATGTCGTTCACCTGCTCGCCGAAGTCCGGCGTCCGCGCCCCCGCCTGCTGCAGCAGCTCGCCCTGCAGCGCGAACCGCGGCGACCTGGCCAGGTGCGCGATCGAGAAGCGCCCGGGGATGAGCAGCCCGTTCACCGTCCGCGGGGGCGCCAAGGCGGCCGGCGGCGCCGCAGAGCCCCCGGCAGCCTGTTCCCTCGCGGCCTCCTCGCGCTTCTGCCCGGACCGGCCGAGCCCCAGGTCGATCCGCCCCGGATACAGCCCGGACAGCGTGCCGAACGCCTCCGCGACCGCGGCCGCGGTCTGGTGCCCCAGCTGCACCGCGCCCGCGCCGACCCGGATCCGCGACGTCACCGCGGCGATCGCCGCGATCAGCACCGCGGGCGACGATGACGCCACGCCGGGGGCGAAATGATGCTCGGCGACCCAGTACCGCAGGTAGCCGAGGTCTTCGGCGCGCCTGGCGAGATCCAGGGTGTTCCGCAGCGCCGCCGCCGGCGTGGCGCCCTCCACCACGGGGGCGAGGTCGAGGATCGACAGCGGCGCCGCCCGGTCAGGGGCAGGGTCAGGCATCGGCGTGCTCCCTTCGGGCGGCGGCCCACGAGGCGGCGGGCCGCGCGGGCCCGAGCCCGAGCCGGTCCCGCAGCGTCGTCCCCTCTTCGTACGACGACCGGAACACCCCGCGTTCCTGCAGCAACGGCACCACCGTGGCGGCGAACTCGTCAAGCCCGGCCGGGATCAGGTGCGGCACCAGGATGAACCCGTCGCAGGCGTCGTCCTGCACGCTCCGGTTGATCTCGGCCGCCACCGAGGCCGGCGTCCCCGTGAACGTCTGCCGCCCGGTCACCTCGATGATCAGGTCGCGGATCGACAGGTTCTTCTCCTCGGCGAGAGCCCGCCACTTGCGCGCGACCGTCACCGGGTCGTCGTACATCCGGGCGCGCCCCTGGATGATCGACGGCGCCTCCGGGTCGGGGTCGAACGGCGGCAGCGGCCCCTCGGCGTCGAACGACGACAGGTCCGTGTTCCACACCTGCTCGAGCATGAGGATCGCGGTTTGCGGGCTGACCTGCTGGCGCCGGATGTGCCGCGCGCGTTCCTCGGCCTCAGCCGGGGTGTCGCCGAGCACGAAGCTCGCCCCCGGCAGCACTTTCAGCGAGCCGGGCGACCGCCCGTACCGCGCCAGCCGCGACTTCACGTCGGCGTAGAACGCGCGCCCCGCGTCGTACGTCGAGTGCCTGGTGAAGATCCCGTCCGCGCTGTGCGCCGCGAACTCCCGCCCGCCGTCCGAGTCGCCCGCCTGCAGGATCACGGGGTGGACCTGTGGTGACCGCGGCACGGTGAAGTTTCCGGAGATCCCGAAGTTCTCAGTCGAATATTCGAAACGTCCTCGCCTGGCTCCAGGCCGCAAGAACTCCCCGCGAGCGGGATCGGCCACAATCGCGTCGCTGTCCCAGGAGTCCCACAGTTCCCGCGTGGCCTGGACGAACTCGGCGGCGCGGACGTACCGGTCGCCGCGCTCCAGGTAGCCGCCGCGGCGGAAGTTCTCCCCGGTGAACGCGTCAGGCGAGGTGACCACGTTCCACGCGGCGCGGCCGCCGGACAGGTGATCGAGCGTCCCGAACTGCCGCGCGATCTCGTACGGCTCGTTGTACGTCGCCTGGATCGTGCCGGCCAGCCCCAGGTGCTCGGTCACCGCGGCGACCGCGGCGAGCACGGTCATCGTGTTGGGCCGGCCGACCACGTCCAGGTCGTGGATCTTGCCGCGCTGCTCGCGCAGCCGCAGCCCTTCGGCCAGGAAGAAGAAGTCGAACAGCCCCGCCTCGGCCGTCCGCGCCAGGTGCGCGAACGAGGAGAACGCGATCTGGCTGCCCGCCGCCGGGTCGCTCCACACGGTGTGGTTGTTGACCCCGGGGAAGTGCGCTCCGAGGATCACCTGCTTGGTCATGCGGCGCCAATCTGGGAGCGGCCAGTCTGGGAGCGGCCAGTCTGGGAGCGGCTGGCCCCGTATCGATTAGCGGGGCGGGACAGGCCGAGACGCTCGCGCAGCGTGTGTTCCGCGTAGCCGGCGCGGAACGCGCCGCGGCGGCGCAGTTCGAGGACAAGCGCCCCGGTGATCTGCCTAAGGTCGTGCGGCAGCGCGCCGGGACGGAGCCGGAACCCGTCGAGCCCCGCCTGGCGCCAGCCGAGCAGCAGGTCGGCCAGCTCGCCGGGGGTCCCGGCGGCGATCGCGCAGTCGGTCGCGAACTCCGCGCCGTCCAGGTCGTCGAGCCGGCGCTTGCGGGCAGCGGCGGCGCCCGGGGCCTCGTCGATGAACACCGCGAGGTCCGCGTAGACCTGGAGAGGCGGCCGGGGACGTTCCAGATGACTCTCGGCGGCGCGGACCTCCGCCACGATCAGCGCCGCGTGCTCCGCGCTGGAGGGGGTCACGAACACCACATCGGACGCGCGGGCGGCGAGCCGGTAGGCGATGCCGGCGTGCGCGAGCGATGCGACGACGGGCTGGCCCTGCGGCGGGCGGGGCGTGATGGACGGGCCGCGGACGGCGAACCAGTGGCCGTCGAAGTCGATGTAGTGCAGCTTGTCGCGGTCGACGAACCGGCCGGTCGGCTCGTCGCGGATCACCGCGTCGTCCTCCCAGGAGTCCCACAGCCGCCGCACGACCTCGACGGCGTCGGCGGCCTCGTCGAACAGGTCGCTGAGGTGCGCCGCGACGGCGGGGTCGGCGACGTTCTCCGCGGTGAGCGCGGGGAACTCGCGGCGGCCGAAGTGACGTGCCTCGTCGGGGGACGCCGCGACTCGCGGCCGCCAGCCGGCCCGGCCGTCGCTCACGTAGTCCAGGGTCGCGATGGACGTGGAGAGGTGAAACGGCTCCGTGTGCGTGGTGACCGCCGTGGGGACCACGCCGATGCGCGTGGTGTGCGGGGCGATCCGCGCGGCGGTCAGCACCGCGTCCAGGCGGCCGCGCACCTGGTCGGTGCGGTCGTCAGGGCCCGCGGTCTGCGGGCCGAGGGAGTCCTCAATGGTCAGGAAGTCGAGGGCGCCGGCTTCGGCCTCGCGGGCCAGGTCGGTCCAGTACCCGGCGCTGAACAGCTCCTGGGGCCGCGCGTCAGGCGAGCGCCAGGCGGCGGGGTGCCAGCCGGCCCCGTCGAGCGCCACCGCGAGGTGCAGTTCGCTGGTTTCCGGCATGACCGGCTCCCTTCCCCCCGGCAAGCCAACTTCCCGGGCGCTAACCCGTTACCGACGCTAACCGTCCTCCGGCGAAGCCGTCAAATCCGACCGTCAATATTGCCTGCTAGCGTCGGCAGCGTGACGAGCGGATTCTGGCGGGCGCACGGGGAGCGGGCGATCTACGACAGCCCGTGGGTCTGGCTCGGTCAGGTGGACGTCGAGCCGCCGGGCGGCGACCGGTACTGGCATCACGTGGTGCGGCTGCGCAAGGCGGCCGTGATGGCGCTGGTCGACGGCGAGGAACGGGTCCTGATGCTGTGGCGGCACCGGTTCGTTCCCGACCGTTGGGGATGGGAGCTGCCTGGCGGGCTGGTGGACGATGGCGAGGAGCCCGCGGTCGCGGCGACCAGGGAGCTCGCCGAGGAGACCGGGTATCGCGCCGGGCGGATGGAGCACCTGGTCAGCTTCCAGCCGATGCCGGGCACGGTCGACGCCGAGCATCACGTCTACGTGGGCGGCGACCCGGTGCGGATCGGCGACCCCACCGACCCGGCCGAGGCGGCGCGGGTGGAGTGGGTGCCGCTGGCGTCGGTCCCCGGGCTGCTCGCCGCCGGGGAGATCTGGAGCGCCGCGTCGGTGGCGGCGCTGCCGCTGCTCCTCATGAGTCACTAGCGGATCCCGCCGCGAGCGCACGGCGCGCTGGCCCGCCGGGCTACCTAGCCGGATGGGCCATGGTGTCGATGACCGCTGCAATGGCCAGGACCAGCACATCATCCTGGCCGGGCGCGACCTCGACCCCGTAGGTATCCCGGGCCCGGAACCATCGCTTGGACACCTCGGCGGCCTTGGTCCCGTCGCTCTCGATGGTGTACTCATGGTCGACGATATTGCCCTTGATGTGCAGGTCCGGGCCGTCTTCCATCTTCGCTATCCACCGCTCCCTGAACGGATCGATCATGGCCTTGTGGACCATCGCGACCCGCTTGCCGTCCGGCCCTTCGATCTCCATGCTGTCCCGCACATGCAGCATCCGTTCCTGGATCTTGCACAGCTCGCGGCCGTCCATGTCCTTGAACAGGATGGTCTTCCTGATCCGCAGCGCCTTGCCGTCGAGCTTGAAGACATGCTGGCCCTGCTCGTTCTCGATTTCGTAGTCGTCGCCGATGGAGATCATGCGCTGGCGCATCTTGTACCGCGTGGCGACTTGGTCGAAGCGCCGCTCTTCCCGTCTCTTCCTGCCGAACAATGCCGTCCCCCTTGCCGTTTTCGCTGCCGCCCGTCCCCCGGCCGTCACGCCCATGGTTGGGCCCGGCAACGCCGGTGCGCCTCATCCCTGGCGGGTGAGAGCTGGTTAGTCACCACTAGTCCGTTCCGGATTATCTATCCCTCCCTGAACCCTAGTGCGATGCTGACAGTGTTGATCTGACCTCAGGGGAGGTCGCAGCAGACCGCAGGAGGAGGAAGCGATGACGACAGGGCTCGACGTGACCTCGGCGGGCAGCCGGCCTGGCGATGGCCCGTCGGCGGCGGAAGCGCTGCGGCTGTACGAGTCGATGGTGCTGATCCGCCGCGTCGAGGAGCGCCTCAGGGACGACAGCGCCGCGGGCAAGCTGCCGGGGGCGGTGCACCTTTACATCGGGGAGGAGGCGGTCGCGGCCGGGGTGTGCGCGCACCTTGAGGACCGCGACTACGCCACCTCGACGCACCGCGGCCACGGGCACTTCCTGGCCAAGGGCGGCGACGTGCGCACCATGATGGCCGAGATATGGGCCAAGCGCGAGGGGATCTGCCGCGGCATGGGCGGCTCGATGCACGTCGCGGACATCTCCAGGGGGATCCTCGGCGCCAACGGGATCGTGGGCGCGGGGCTGTCGATCGCGACCGGGGCGGCGTTCGGCGCGAAGCTGGACGGGGACGGCAAGGTGGCGGTCTGCTTCTTCGGCGACGGCGCATCGAACCAGGGCGTGCTCATGGAGACCCTGAACGTGTCGTCGCTGTGGGGGCTCCCAGTGGTCTTCGTCTGCGAGAACAACGGGTTCTCCGAGTTCACGCCCAGCTCCGAGGTGACGTCGGGGCGGATCTCGGACCGGGCGCGGGCATTCGGCGTGCCGGTCGCCGAGGTGGACGGCAACGACGTGACCGCGGTGTGGCGGGCGGCGGGCGAAGCGGTCCAGCGCGGGCGCGCGGGCGGCGGGCCGTCGTTCATCGAGGGGCGCACCTACCGCATCCAGGGCCACTTCGAGGCGGAGTCCTTCGTGCTCAGCGGCGGGGGATACCGGACCGAGGAGGAGATCGAGACCTGGCGGCAGCGGGACCCGATCGCCCGGTTCCGGTCCGCGCTGACCTCGGCGGGGACCGTCGCCGCGGCGGACCTCGACAGGATCGACGCCGAGGTCGCCGGCCGCGTGGCGGACGCCGTGGCCTATGCGGAGGCCGGCGAGCCCGCCGACCCCGAACTCGCCGAGACGCTGATGTTCGCACCCGAGGAGTCCTGAGCCATGGCCCGTACCCGTCTCATCCAGGCCATCCACGACGGCATCGTCGAGGAGATGGCGCGCGACCCGAAGGTCATCGTCTACGGCGAGGACGTCGAGCTGTCGATCGTCGGTGACCTGCGCGGGGTCCACGAGCAGTTCGGCCACGACCGGATCCGCAACACCCCGATCTGCGAGACGACGCTGACCGGCATGGCGGTCGGCCTCGCCTCGGCCGGCTACCGCGTGGTCGTGCAGATGATGTTCTCTAACTTCCTCTACACGGGCATGGACGCGATCGGGAACCAGATGTCCAAGCTCCGGCTGATGACCGGCGGGCAGATGGAGCTGCCGATCACGATCATTGCCACCATCGGCGGGGGCTCCTCCAACGCGGCCCAGCACTCCGACACTTCCTACCCGATGCTGATGAACCTCGGCGGGGTGAACGTGGCCGTCCCCGCGACGTCCGCCGACGCGAAGGGCCTGGTGAAGAGCGCGATCCGCAGCCCGAACCCGTGCTTCGTGCTGGAGCCGAACGGCCGCGTCGACGATCAGGGCGAGGTGCCGGACGGGGAGCACCTCGTCCCGTTCGGCAAGGCGGCCCTGCGCCGCGAAGGCGACGCCGTCACCGTGGTGGCCATCGGGCGGATGGTCAAGCCGGCGCTCGCCGCGGCGGCCACGCTGGCGGATGAGGGCGTGAGCGCCGAGGTCATCGATCCGCGCACCCTCGTGCCGTTCGACACCGACGCGGTGCTCGCTTCTGTCGCGAAGACCGGCCACCTGGTAGTCGTCGACGAGGCGCGCGAGTGCTGCTCGGCGGCCAGCCAGATCGCCGCCGTGGTCGCGGAGCAGGGCTTCGCCCTGCTGAAGGGCCCGATCCGGCGGGTTACCACGCCGAACGTGGCCATCCCGTACGCCCCCAACGCGGAGGCGCGCGTGATCCCCGGCGAGGCGCGCATCGCCTCCGCCGTGCGTGAGCTGCTCGGGCGGGCCGGCCGGAGCGAGAAGGTGCTCGCGTGAGCGTGCTGCGGGTGCGGGTCAAGCTGCCGAAGATCGGGATGACGATGGAGGAGGCGACGGTCGTCCGGTTCTGCCGTCAACCCGGCGAGGCGTTCAGCAAGGGCGACCCGCTGTACGAGATCGAGACGGAGAAGATCAGCCAGGAGGTGACGGCCACCGACGACGGCGTGATGGTCGAGCATGCCATTCCGGAGGGCAGCGATGTGCGGGTCGGCGACGCCGTGTGCGTGGTCGAGATCGACGGCAGGCCGGCATGACGCCGCGGCTCGGGGAGCTGTTCCACATCGGCTGGGTGGTGCGGGACTGCGCCGCCGCCCAGGAAGAGCTCAGCGCGCGCCTCGGCGCTGGCCCGTTCCTGAGCACGGGCAACGAGATGTGCTTCGACCAGGTGCTCGTGCACGGCAAGCCGGTGCCGGTCCGGCTGAAGATCGCCTTCGGCGCGCTCGGCGGCGTGGTGATCGAGCTGCTGCAGCCCCTCGACGACCGCTCACCGCACGCGGAGTTCCTCGCCACCCGCGGAGAGGGCATGCATCATCTCGCCTTCCTCGTAACGGATCTCGACCAGGAGCTCGCGGCGGCGCGCGAGGCCAATCCTGAGCTGGCTCTTCTCATCGACGGCACCGGACCTGGCAACGAGTTCCCGTGGGTCTACCTCGAGGGCAGCAACGCCAGGGAAGCGGTGATCGAGCTGTGGGAGCGGACACCAGAGTCGGAGGCGCGCTACAGCGCCGTCCGCGAGCTGCTGCGCCGATCACGGAGGAGGCGGCGATGACCGAGATCCCGGTGAGCGAGGACGTCCGCGATTACATCGACGCGATCCCCGCCGCGATCAGCGACGAGGAATTCCTCGGCCTGTTCCGCGGCGCCTTGGCTGGCGAGCTGGCCGGCTGACCGCGGCAGCCCTCGGTCAGCCACCCGGCGACGGCTCAGCGAACGTGTCGGTGACCCAGTCGGCGATACGACCGGTACGCGCAGGCCAGCGGGATCTGGGAAACTGCATCTGCTTATCGGTCGTGTTGGCACGGCCGATAGTCGCGGCGCGCCAGCATCAGTGTCCGTGTCAGTGGAGGGCGCTGACCGGGATTGTCCCCGACACCGTCGTGCCCTGCCGCGGCGCCGACTCCACCTGCAGGCTGCCCCCGAGCGCGCCCAGGCGGTCGGCCATGTTGAGGAAGCCCGCGCCCAGCCCGCGTGTCCCGGCGTCGAATCCCTTCCCGTCATCGGTGACCTGGAAGGTCAGCCTCCCGGCGTCCTCCCGCACGCGCAGGGCGAGGGTGGCCGGCTGCCCGGCGTGCTTGCAGGCGTTCTGGATCGCCTCCAGGCAGCAGAAGTAGACGGTGGCCTCCACGTCGGCCGGGTACCTGCGGAGCCGGGCGACGTCCACCGTGGCGGGCAGCGCAGACCAGCCTGCCACCGTCGACAGGGCGGTCTGCAGCCCGTTCTCCGCCAGCAGCGGGGGATAGATGCCGTGCGCGAGGTCGCGCAGCTCCCGGATCGCGTCGTTGACCTGGCAGCGAGCCTCCTCGAGGAGTTCCTTCCCCAGGGCAGGGTCTTCTTCGCCCAGGTCCGAGACCATGCTCAGCTTGATGGCCAGCCCGGTGAGGTGCTGCTGTGCGCCGTCGTGCAGGTTGCGCTCGATGCGGCGGCGCTCGGAGTCCGCCGCGGCCACGACGCGGGCGCGCGAGGCCTTGAGCTCGGCGGCCTGGCGGCGCAGCCCGTCGAGGGACTTCTGCAGCGCGGAGTCGAGCTGCTCGTTGTGGACGGCGAGCTCGGCGCGCTGGGCCTCGATGAGGCGGTGCTGCAGGAAGTGGGTGCGGTACCCGCGTTCGATCGTGTATCCGGCGACCATGCCGATGATGACCGACGACAGGAAGAAGAAGTTGTTGGAGACCAGGACCTGCGTCGGCGTGTGCTTCACCCACACGGCTACCAGCTCATACCCGATGATCATGACCAGGCAGGCCTGCGTGGCGTAGGCGAACCGCAGCTGCAGCATGGTGTACGCCCACGGGATCACCAGCAGGAGGCCGGCGTAATAGCGGAAGCCCACGGTCGGCGGGGCGATGGCGATCATCGCCACGATTCCCAGTCCGGTCCAGATCGCCATGCCGGTCAGGACGGGCTGCATGAGGGGCTTGAACCATCGCGTGAACGTGAGCCGGAGGACGACCAGCGCGACGGGGCAGAAGAACGCGTACCTGATCAGCCATATCCACTTGGCCGTGCTCGGGACGATGTACAAGTCAAGAATCCCGAACAGCGCGTAGAGCACGATCGCCAGGACCAGCGCGAGGCGGACGAACGGCAGCGAGCGCTCGACGTGGTACTCGACGAAGCCCGGCTCGAGGTCGTCCCCGAACCGCAGGCGCCGGGTCAGGGGAAAGACGGCGCCCAGGCCGGCCGGCCGGCGATGCGGGTTCCGCGGCCGGACGAAGGCAGCCAGGAAGAAGCCGCATGGCTTGCTGAGGCTCGTCATGGTTGCCTTCCGCTCCCCCCGAACGCTTACCCGAATAATCCCCTTTGCGGCAGGCGGCTGGGTACTAGTGAACCGCCCTAGCCAGGAAAACTAGGGTGAATGACCAATGGTCACTCACCGGGACTCAGGCCGCAAGACCGCGAAGCGAGAGCCTTTCCGCCAGCTCGGCGGCCGAAATCCCGAAGGTCCTGTTGATCCGCGGCCCCTCGGGGCTCATGTCGAAGACCGCGAGGTCGGTGTAGACCCGGGACACGCAGCCGACCCCCGTGAGCGGATACGTGCAGCGCGGCACCAGCTTCGGCGCCCCGCCGCGGGTGAACAGCGACATCATGACGAACACGCTCTTGGCGCCGATCGCCAGGTCCATGGCGCCCCCGACGGCGGGGATGTCGTCCGCGGCCCCGGTATGCCAGTTCGCCAGGTCGCCGCCTGCCGACACCTGGTAGGCCCCGAGCACGCAGAAGTCCAGGTGCCCGCCCCGCATCATCGCGAACGAGCTGGCGTGATCGAAGTACGCCGCGCCCGGCAGCTCGGTGACCGGGACCTTGCCCGCGTTGGTCAGGTCCGGGTCCACGTCCGCGCCGGTCGCCGTGGGCCCCATGCCGAGCATGCCGTTCTCCGTGTGCAGCACGACGCCGGCCTCGGGCGGCAGGTGGTCGGCGACCTTGGTGGGGTGGCCGATGCCGAGGTTGACGAACGAGCCGGGCGGGATGTCCCCGGCGATCACCGCGGCGAGCTGGTCCATCGTCAGCGGCCCTGTCATCGCGCACCCCCGGTGACCCGGACCACCCGGTCCACGTAGATGCGCGGCGTCACCACCGCCTCGGGGTCCAGCGAACCCGCCGGAACCACGTCGGTGACCTGAGCGATCACGGTGCGGGCGGCGGTGGCCATCACCGGCCCGAAGTTCCGCGCCGTCTTGCGGTACACCAGGTTCCCCAGCTCGTCGGCGCGCCAGGCGGAAATCAGCGCGACGTCGCCGTGGATGGGGTACTCGAGCAGGTAGGTGCGCCCGTCGATCACCCGCGTCTCCTTGCCTTCGGCGAGCGGCGTGCCCACCGCGGTCGGGCAGTAGAAGGCCCCGATGCCGGCCCCTGCCGCCCGCATGCGCTCCGCGAGATTGCCCTGCGGGACCAGCTCCAGCTCGACCCTGTCGGCCCGGTAGAGCTCATCGAAGACGTAGGAGTCCGATTGCCGCGGAAAGGAGCAGATGACCTTGCGCACCCGGCCGGCCTTGAGCAGCGCCGCCAGGCCGACCTCGCCGTTACCCGCGTTGTTGGACACGATGGTCAGGTCCCTGGCGCCCTGCTCGATAAGGGCGTCGACGAGCTCGGACGGCATGCCGGCCAGGCCGAACCCGCCCACCAGCACGGTAGCCCCGTCCGGGGTATCTGCCACCGCGTCGAGCGCGGAGGCCGGAAACTGCGTCCTGGTCACAAGTGCACGCCTCAGGCCGACACCACGGTCATGACCGTGTGGCCGATCGTGATCTTGTCACGCTTCTTCAGCAACTGGAAGGAAAGGACGCGGCGCCCGTTGAGCGATGTGCCGTTCCTTGAGCCGAGGTCTTCGATGTACCACAGGCCGCGAACGGTCTGGAAACGAGCGTGCTGCCCGGAAGCGAAGTCGTCGTCGATGGCGAGGCTGCCGTCCCGGCCGACAGTGAAGTCCGTGCCGAAGATATGACGCTCGTCGCCGATCTGGAGGACCAGCGGCTTGCCGTGCGACTCGGCGATGGTGCCGCCGGCTTGCCCGGCCACGGCGGACACCGCTGCTTGCCAGGCCCGCTGCTCTTGCTTGCTGAGCTCTTCCCACTCCGGAAGGGATCTGGACATGGCGGCGCGGTGCGCGTCGTAGGCAGCCTGCGCGAGGCGTTCGATGAGGGAGGCCACCTATTGATAGTGGGCTGCGGTCCCCGACACACGCAAGGCAGATCAGCCCAAAGGCAGATCGTTTCAAAGGCAGATCGGTTTCAAAGGTGAGCGCGGATATCACGCAAGGCGAGCTGCATTTCCGCGGCCGCGGCGAAACGGTCACGACTG
>Ga0207665_10002736_pt1 | contig 11828 bp, 8 predicted proteins | sample LARL112metaG_FD_184351 | JGI IMG/M metagenome (GOLD analysis project Ga0207665, IMG submission 184351) | Corn, switchgrass and miscanthus rhizosphere microbial communities from Kellogg Biological Station, Michigan, USA - LAR L11-2 metaG... | ecosystem: Host-associated > Plants > Roots >...
TGCCGCGCTGGGCGCCGTTTCACATTTATAAAAACGTCTTTATTCCGAATGGCTTGTATCATTTCGCCCGCCATCAGCTCACGTACGGATCCGGGCAAGATCGGCGGTTTACCTACAGCTTCTTCGAACGTTTCGGCGGCTATTACGGAGGAACTCTCAATGAATTTCGTGTACGGGCCAACTATCGGCCGACCGCGAAGTTCTCGCTCTCCGCTTCCGAAACCTGGGATCGATTTCGATTACCGCTAGCGAATGGCAATTTTTCGGTATTGCTGGCAAGCCTGCAGGGAAATTATTCCTTTACTCGTTTCTTGACCTTCACGAGTCTGATTCAGATGGACACATCGGATGCTCAGGCGGTGAGCGCCAATGTTCGGCTGAGGTATAACTACCGGCCGGACAGCGATATCTACATCATTTACAACGTGGGCACGCAATTCGCCAGCATCGCCCCGGCAAATCCGCCGCAAATACGGGAGACTCGCTTTGCAGTGAAATTCACGTACTCCTTCTTTCCTTGAGCTCGCTCTTGTCTTGCGATTTGCCCAGACGCACGCTAATCCTCGGCTTCGTACGTCCACACTTGGGCTGGTTCATTGCCTTTGGCAGGCACGGCAACATAAAACCGGTCGCGCTTGGCAAAAAAATATCCGGTGCGGATGCCGATCGCAGAAGGAACATTAGCCACCAATTCATAATGGTCAGAATCATTCTGCTGGAACACGCTGATAAATCCCTCGCCGCCGATGGCGTAAATGCGTTTGCGCGAAGCGTCAAAAAAAACGTCGTCACATTCACCGGCTGCGCTTAAGCGAGCAACTTCCTTACCGCTTTCCGTGTCAAGGACAACCATCATTGGCGGCTTGCGAGTGATGGTGAAGAGTCGATGATCGTGTTCGTTCAATGCCATAGCATAGTTGCTACGCAGTCCCTTGAGAGGCCACTTGGTAACGGCTCCGGTTTTCTTGTCGATGGACTCAACCACGTGCCCGGCATCCGGGACGTTCGCGAAAATGTGTCCGCCGGAGGCTTCGACCTGGAATGACTCAGGGTGGCCTTCAGTTTTGTAGACGTCGCCGACTCGTTCATCAGTTTTGGGATCAATCATCGCGATTCCGCCATCGTCTTCGCCAAATCCCACATACACCCTGTTCGAACCTTCGTGGTAGCGCATGTTGTCGGGATCCTTGCCAAAATCAATCGTTTTGCGAAGCGTGTAGGTCGCGCCATCGTAGACTCTGACCTTCCCGTCCTCCGCGTTGGCGACATAAAGCTTGTCTACGGCCGGCACATACAGCGCTCCTTGCGGTTCAGCGAGTCCCTTAATGCTGTGAATGACTTTGCCGGCGAACACGTCGATGACTTCCAACGAGTTATTGCCGAGCGCGGAAACGAACAATCTTCTGCGCTTCGCATCCGCAGAAAAGTGATCGATTCGCCCGGCCACACTCGGGACCGGAATCTGCTCTTCCAGTTGCAGGGGAAGAATCTCTCGCGCTGCATTCTGAGCTACGACCGTTTTTGAACTATGACTAATAATTCCGAGTGCTGCTGCCACCGCCAATCCGCAAATCACGATGAACTTCTTCATCGACCCTCCTCAGATTTTTCTAACTCTTTCCCGTATCAGACGAACTTTTTATTTAGAAGAGTTATCCAGCAGGCTTTGTTTTTAGGGCTGCGGCTCAAAAACGAGAATGGCGGCTTCTTCATTGTCGTGCGCAGGTGCTGCGACGTAGAAGCGATTCAGTTCCGGCGACCAAAAAGACGTACCGGCACCTGATTTGGTGGGAATTTTAGCGATAGTTTCGTAATGGCCCGCGTCTTTCTGCTGGTACACGAAAACAGATCCAACGTCATTGTCGCGGCCGCCGGAAATGTAGACTCTTTTCTGCGCGGCATTGAAATAGACACCGTCCATCCCTTCTACCGTGGGAAGTTTCGCGACTTCCTTGCCAGTATCGGCATCCATGGCGATCATTTGCGGAGGCGTACGCGTGCCGATGAATAAGCGATGCGTTTTTTCATCGAATGCTCCGTCACCGTTGCGCTGGCTACTGAGAGGCCAGGTGTAGACCACCTCGCGTTTTTGGGTATCGACAACCTGCACTTTGCTTGACGCAGAGACAAAGACATACAAAGTTTTCCCAGAGCTGTCGAGCAGAAGCTCCGCGGGATGCGCGTCGACTTTGATGTCGCCAATGTGCTTGTCGGTTTTTACCTCAATAATGCCAACTTCGCCGTAGTCTTTGCCAGCGTCCTTTCCGCCGTAGCCTACGTAGAGAACGCTTGTGTGGGGATCGTATGTGACGCGGTTGGGACCAGGTTCCAGTTTGATGGAGTCAATTAAGTCCAGACTATCGCCGCGAAATACGCGCAGCATCGCGTCGTCTCCGCTGGCTACGAATACCTTGTTGAGCGATGGAACATAGGCAACTCCTTGGGTCTTCTTGAAACCGGCAACACTTTTAGACCATTTCCCGGCGCCGAGATCGATCACTTCGAGCGAACCATTTTCTAATCCAGCGACAAAAAGCCGCATGCCTTTGACATCCACATCCATGTGATCGATGCGCCCTTTGACGTTTGGCATGGGAATGGTCTGGACCAGCCGCAAAGGGGCCTTTTCCTGTGCATCAGTCTTCGAAATTGGTGCAAGCACGAACAGCAGTGCCGGAACACAAGCCAGAAGAAACTTTTTCATCACGATCACCTTGTAACGGACTCCTTCCGTCGAACACGTTCTCTTTACGGCTGGACTTCGTAGACCTCTATATATGCTTCCTCGACCTTCCCTCCCTGGATTCCTCTGACCACATCCTGATGCTCGGAGACAGCGACGTAATACCGCTTCAGCTCCGGCACTAACAGCGATGTTTTCCCGTGGACGCCTCCCTGAATTCTTCCGATGGACTCGTAATGGTCGGGATCGATTTCCTTCCACACGTCTGCAATCCCTTCGTAACCTTGGAGGTAGATGCGCTGACTGGTGGCATCAAAAAACATCTCGTCGGCGCCGCCACCAGCGTCGAAGGTCATTATCACTTTGCCCGAATCGGTATCGACTACCACCATTTTTCCTGACTGCCACCATTCTGCTTGCGTCGCATACATCCGGCAGCCCACAAAAAGCCGATGATGAGCGCTATCCAGCGCCAGCGCGTAGGGCTTCTGACATTGCGGCGTCAAAGACCAAGTTGTAAGAACAGTCCGTTTTTCTCGATCGATGACCGCAATCTTATTAACATCGGCTAAATCAGCGTACATCTTTGGTCCTGAAGACTCGAAGGCCATCGCCTGGACATTGGCGCTATCCGCTTGAATGTCCCCTCCGTGCTCACCGGTTAACGCGTTGACAATCGCAATCAATGTATATGGCATGCCCGCGTGACGCCCGCCCGCGGCGACGTACATAGAGTGGCTGGACGCATCATAAGCGGCGTTGTCGGCACCGACAGCCAGTTTTATCGATTTCACGAGCTCATAAGTGTCGCCATTGAAAACCTTACACGTTCCGTCTGCCCGATCAGACACGAAAATTTCATTGGATTGTTGGTGATAGATTACGGTACTGGGCCACCTCGCTGCGCTGATCGTGCGTATCCTGTTGCCGGTCTTCAAATCTAAAACTTCCACGGTTCCATGCTGTTCCGCCGGGATAAACAGACGTTGTCTCTGGATGTCGATCGCCATGTGGTCCAAAGCCCCGTCCACGCCCGGCAATGGGATGGTTTGCACCAATTTTAGAGGCCCACGTGGTGATTGGCCCGGCGCCGGTATTGAGGTACCGCGTTGTGCTGTGGCGCCCGCTGTTGAGAAAGCTGATAAAATTCCTAGTAACACAAACTTTTTCATCGCATCCTGCTCGCTGACGATCGCACCGCTGCTTCCTATTTCTACTGCTCTGGCTCGAACACCAGGACGGCTGCTTCTTGTTTTTCCAAGCCGGGAACCGCAACGTAGAATCGATTCAATTGCGGGACCCAAAATGATGTACCAGCGCCGGCCGCCGTAGGAATCTTGCCGAGGAACTCATAGTGGTCCGCATCTTTTTGTTGGTAAACGAAAACATATCCCGAGGGCAGGTCCCTTCCGCAAGTGACGTATATACGCTGGTGCCAGCCGTCGTAATAGACGCCATTCATGCGACCCTCGGCGGGAAGACGAGCCACTTCCTGCCCCGAGTCCGAGTCATAAACAATCATCATCTGGGGAGCTGTGCGGGTGGCGGTGAACAATCGATGGTGGGCATGATCGAGCGCCATATCGCCGCTTTGCCCACCCGTCGTCCAAGTCAGCAGCATCTGGTGATCGATGGCGTCGAACACATCGATCTTGCCAACTTCCCAAACCGCGACGAGAATCCGATGGCCCGCATGGTCCAATAGAATTTGACTGGGATGAGCTTCAACGATCATGTCCCCGAGGAGTTTGTCACTTCGGGCATCAATGATCCCCACCCGGCCGTAATCAAAACCCGCGAGCTTCGCGCCGTATCCCACATAGATATATTTCCTGGCCGGGTCGTACACGATGCGGTTCGCGCCTAGTTCCAGCTTTATCGAGTCGATCAGCTCCAGGGAGTCTCCCCGAAAAACTCGGACCATTCCGTCGTCGCGGCTGGCCACAAATATTTTGTTCAGTTCGCGTACATAGCACATTTCCGTGGGCGTTTTGAATCCGGGGATAGTACGCACCCACTTGCCTGCGGTGAGATCCACAACTTCCATCGAACCGTTTTCCACTGCCGCAATGAACAGGCGCTTACCCTCGAGATCCACGTCCATGTGATCAATGCGGCCTTTCACGTTCGGCATGGGAATTGTTTGGACTAAATGGAGGGACTGCTTATCCTGTGCTGGCATATCAGGAACAATCACGAGAACCCGTGCCAGCGTAACTGCGCAAATTATGAAAAAGCGCTTCATTCCTCACCAGCATCCATAGATCGCAGTGGCCAGAGCAGCCACGACAATTCTCATCATATTTTTCTGCCTGCTGTTCGGTGTTCCCACAGTAGTGATCGGGTTTGGCCGCTTCGCCCCTGCGAACGGTAGGCATTCTCATACACCAGTCATCTGGTTGGCGCTACTTAACTTTTGATGAAGAAATGTTAAGGATTGCAGCCGGAAACTAAATCGAGACGCGGTTGGAGTTTAGACCTAACCAGCCGTTCTTCTAGCCCTTGGATACGGACCTAACTAAAACACGAAAACTTAGTGGCCCGCCGGCGAAAATTTTGTTGCATTGTTATCGCGAGGGCTACCTTCATTACTACTTGGCTGTGATTCTTAAATCGTCAAAGTAGGTGACAGAATCGGCCTTTGTCCAGAGTCCCACCTTGCCTGGCTCTTCAAATGTGTTATCCGTCGCGTCAATTTTTTTCTTGCCGTCGTAATAGCAAATAATTCTGTTGCCAATGCATTCCACTCTAAGTTCGTGCCATTCCCCCGTGCCCATCTGGAAATTCGCTCCCGCAAACGGACGCTTTTTGCCTGCTACTACTCGATACAGACGGCAGTTATCCTCGAGAGCATTGATGCGGACGACGTAATAGTCATTTGCATCCTTTAGCCGGAACACCAAACCCGCCGCACGGTCGACCTCGCCAGATACGGTTTTGAATTTCACGCTTACGTCCAAATCTCGAAAGCTACCTTCGTTGGCAATGAGAAGTACCAAACGCGAATCGGTTGGGTCCGCGGAATTCTGTGCGACGACATTCGGTGGCGAGGGAGCGGATGGATCTGGAATTACAAGCCATTGTCCTTGCGCTCCAGGTCCAGTGCGAACACTGTTAAAATTTGCGGGCATGAGTCCGGACTTTTCGTTATCGAAATTATAGATGAAAGATGTTCCGGCGGTTTGCACCGGCGCCGGAGTTTCTGCCGGAACGCGGTTAGAAGAGAAAGACCTACCCTTCCTGAACTTAAAAACTGAGAAGGCGAGCAAACAGGCAACGAGAAAGATCAAAAAACGAACGATTTGTTTTTTCATTGTGAGGACTCTTGTGGCGGAATTGTTGCGAGTGGCAGGGAGACTCGAAACGTAGCGCCCTGGCCTTCTTTGCTCATCAATGTAATCTCACCGCCGTGAGCTTCCACAGCCCAGCGGGTGATAGAAAGTCCGAGACCGACACCACCCAACTCCCGGGATCTTGCTGGATCGACTCGATAGAATCGATCAAACACATATGGTTGATGTTCGCTAGGGATTCCCGGACCTTGGTCCGTAATGTCGAGCCATGCTCTGTCTCCGGATCCGAGGTGCACTTGAATCGTTATTTCGCTATTCGGCGGTGAATACTTGATCGCGTTATCCAGCAGGTTGGCGATTGCCTGACGCAGAAGCAACCGATCTGCGCCAACGATGATGTTCGAGTCACCGGTGATGTCGATGCTCTGACCTTTCTCCTCCGCGAGAACTTCCACCATGGAATTAGCTTCTTGCGCGACTGTAAGAAGGGCAATATCAGTTCGTTGAAGGTGAACCTGGCCCGCATCGGCGCGAGAAAGTTCGAGCAGGCTGTCGGAGAGGCGGGTCAAATGCTCCACTTCTTCCAACATGCTGCCCATTACGTCGCGGTACTCCGAAGGAATCGCCGGCTCTTGCAGTGCCACCTCTCCGACGCTACGGATGGCGGTCAGTGGCGTGCGCAGTTCGTGAGAAGCATCTGCTGTAAAGCGCCGCAATTGCTCGAAAGCCCGCTGTAGTCTCTCCAGCATGGCGTTGACAACGCTTGCCAATTTTCCCAGCTCGTCATCCGGATTTTCGATCGATAATCGTTCACTCAACCGTTCAGCGGAGATCTTTTGCGTTTGGTTAGTCATTGTATCGATAGGCGCTAGGGCTTTTCGAGCGAGCGCATAGCCACCTAAGCCCGCCAGCGACACTACGAGCGGGAAAGCAAGCAATAAGACGTTAGTGAATTCGCGCAGTTCATGCCAGAGACCTTCTTCATCGTAGGCAACTCTGAGCACGACCCGGTGATCTTCAATATGGTAGATGGTGCTCACTACACGAACGACGGTTCCGGTCGCCAGGCGAAGGGTCCGAGGGACCGGATCACGCTTGCCTTCACCAGGCATTGGAGGACCCAAAGTTCGTCCCCGAAGGACCGGGCTCCGATAAAGGAGGGACCCTGTTGGTGACCACACCTCGATAAATTGCCCGACTCTTGGTTCCACCCCAGTTCCATTCTTCGAATGCAGGGACACCGAGCCGTTGGACTCGTTGTTTAACATTCCTTCCAAGTCATCCAAATCTTGGACCAAATTCCGGTCGCGTTCTTCTCGTAAGCTGAGAAACAGAAAAAAAGCAGCCCCGGCCGCATACAACGCCAAAAGACCGGCAAGCACGAGGACGTACCAGACTGTCAACCGGGAACGAACGTTCCGAGGCCAGAACCTCATGATTCGTGCCGCAGTGCATACCCAACGCCGCGTACCGTGTGGATCAATTTCGTGTCGAATCCGTCATCGACCTTTCGGCGAATCCTGGCCATATGAACGTCGATGACGTTCGTCAATGGCGTAGCACGGGAGACCTCCGTCCATAGTTCGCGTCCCAGCATGTCGCGCGACACGGTTTCGCCCTGATGACGAACCAGGTAAACAAGCAACTCATATTCGCGATGGGTTAAATCAAGGTCTTTACCTGCCCTGGACACCCGGTGGCCAATCACGTCGACCTCTAAGTCGTGAACCTTCAAACGTAGCGCTTGGTCCGTCCGGCGAAGCAGTGCCCGCACCCGCGCAATTAGTTCCGCAAAAGCAAAGGGTTTCACCAGATAATCGTCTGCGCCGCTATTCAACCCCAACACCCGGTCTTCTAAAGTGTCGCGAGCCGTTAGCACAAGTACCGGTGTGTGTTTTCCTTGCTTTCGAAGAGCTTTCAAAACTTCCAATCCATCCCGTTTGGGAAGCATAATGTCCAAAATGACGAGGTCAAATTCCTGCTCCGTCATCTGGAAAAAACCATCTTCTCCGGTACGGGCGATCGATACTTCGTAGTGCTCGCGTTGCAACCCTTCGCGAAGGGCCCTCGCGACCTTGGCCTCGTCTTCAACTACTAGGATGTGCAACGTGCCGTCCTTCTTCATATACCTTAGCTAAGCTAGGTCCCACGTTTACAGGAATTACGGAACAGCCTTCGTGGATGGTTCTACTCCACATTTTCGTACGGATTACCAAATTATCTTAATGGCGAACTGAATCTGGCGGGACGGCGTCTGCGTAGAAGTGATCAATCCCGCGTTGCCGATCTGGCTTCCCGCCGAATCAAAGATATTTCGATTATCGAGTGGCGGAGCGAAATTGGTGTGGTTGAGAACATTAAAGAATTCCGCTCGAAATTGCACATTGAAGGTGTCGGAAATTCTTTTGATGTGATTGTTTTTGAATAATGAAAAATCGAAATTCAGCAATCCAGGACCAATCACAGTGTTGCGGCCAAGATTGCCGCGAAGCGTGATCGGATTCGGTACTGCAAAGCATTGTGTCTTGATGTAGTGGTTGGGATTGCCGGGATTGATCGGCGAACCGCAGCCCGCAGCGGAAACCAAATTCGGTACGTCGATATTGGGATCGGTGCTCTTCACACCGAGAGCATCTCCGCCGAAGCCGGGAGTAAACGGCACTCCGGTGCTTGCTTCAAAAACTCCGCCTATTTCCCATCCACTGAGAGGCCACTTCTTGATACCACGAGCCCACTTGGGTGTCCCGATTTCCCAGGTGTAATTCACTTCCAGATTCTGCGCCACGTTGAAATCCGCCAACCCTCTATTCAACTTGGGAGCAAAAAAGAGAGGACTTGCGATCGAATTCGAGTACTCATCGCCTACCAGACTGCCCGAGGAAGTATCGATGGTTTTGCCCCAGGTATACGAGCCCTCGATCTGTGCTCCATGCCCGATCTTTGCCTTAACCTTAAATTGCAACGCATCGTAAAACGAATTACCTTGCCAGAGACCGGCATTGAGAAGACCGGCATTGGGGTTGAGTCGTGTACCACTTCCCACTGGGGAGGGCCAAAGATAACCCTGCGCTATCAGCGTAGGTAAAACGATATCCGCATCTTCCACGCGGAACATCTGGTGAACACCTCGCGAACCAACGAACCCGATCCTGAGACTGAGATTGCTGGCCAGATCGCGGGCTATCGTCAGGTTCCACTGCATGACGTAATTGCGTCGCGGACTCGGGTCAAAATATCCCTGGCGAAATCCATTTGAAGATGCATTCACGATGGAGAACGCTTCCGTTGGGAAGGAACCGGGAGGCAGATCCGTGGAATTTCCGAGCTTGAAGAATGGCGCCGAATTGAGCTCATTGAATTGGATGAGATAGGGCAGAGGCAGGACGTCGAACATTCCGAAACCCGCACTGAGAGATGTCTTGCCATCGTGAAAAGGATCCCACGATAAACCTACTCGTGGTTCAAAGTTGCGAAGCGTGGGATTGGAAAACAATGGATCGCCTAGATGAGGTTGCGCGTCGGTCAAGTGACGCAGAACGGTCAACTTTCCTTGCACCTCTGTCGGAACGGTCGCCATTTCATAACGCAGACCGAGATTGAGGGTGACATTCGGTCGCCATCGCCAGTCGTCTTGCAGGTAGGTTCCGACGATCGTTTGGCGAAATCCTCGCTCCGAGATGGCACTCGGGATCGCCGCGCTCAACAAGAAGGGTTGATTGGTCAGAAAATCAGAAAGCGAGCTGAAGGAAAATTCTCCTCCGCGATTCGAAATTGCGAAAATATTGTCGCGCAAGCGCTCGACATTTACGCCGAACTTAACGGAATGAGCCCCTTTCGTAAAGGAGATGTCGTCTGACGCTTGGATCGAGGTCCAGTGGAAACGATAACTTGAAGGCGTCTCTAGCCCGCCAGAAAAGAACGTAAGCCCCGGCACAATGATCGCCGCTGCATTTAGAGTCGGCACGGTCCCGAAGGATCGGTCAGCGACAGCGGGGTTTCCACTCAGGAATGTCAAACCTGTAGTTGCGACCACGCGGTTAATCCCGAATTGAAAGGAATTCAAAAGCTGCGGGTTGAACGTGTGAGTCTCGTGCAATGTAAAGACTTGCCGCCGCGAGTCATAGCCGGTCCTCTTGTTGTTCAGTTCATCGGGCTGCCTGACGGTTCCACTGTCAAACATATACGTGCCAGCGAGAGCGTCCGACTCTGAAAGTTTATGATCGACCTTGGCCGTAAAATAGTTTTCTGGAGTGACCTGCTGCCCAGCGAACGTGAAGATTCCCGTGTCCCCCGACCCCAGAAGCGGGCCATTAGGCAGCGGATAGAAAGTATTTACGACCCTCAAGACGTTCGGGTCCGGCGTAATTTGCCCCGTGGAGAGGTTGCCAGTGCGGGCTGCTGGTGAAGGAACGGTCGTAACCTGGGTGATCCCTTGGGATTGCCGCAAGCCTTCGTAATCACCGAAGATGAAAGTTCGGTCCTTCCATATTGGTCCTCCGGCCGATCCTCCAAATTGATTTCGGCGGAACGGAGGCTTCGAGTTGTCGAAGAAATTCCGAGCATCCAACGCGCTGTTGCGTATGTATTCAAAGGCGTCACCGTGGAAATTCGCAGTTCCGGAACGCGTCGAAGCGCCAATGATTCCACCGGATGACCGGCCATGCTGAGCCGGATAGTTGCTTGTAAGAACAGAGAACTGCTCGACTGCATCGGACCCGAGACTTACTCCTAATGCGCTTCCTGGGGGCCCGTTCACGTAATCATTGACGCTGATCCCATCCAAGCGGGCGTCATTCTGGCGAGGCCGGCCCCCGGATATCGTCATCTGGTTGCCGAAGCCGCGCTGTGCTTGTCCTGTCTGTTGCGTACGCGCGCTCGAAACGCCGGGTTCCAGGGCCGCCAGGTCGGAAGCGGAACGACCATTCAGTGGGAGATTGCTGACGCTGTTCGAATCGACGACGCCGCTGACACCAGAGCTGGAAGAAGTTTTGGCGGCGCCGCCGGGGGAAACGGGCTGAAGCACCAAGTTCGCCGATGTGGAGGGACCCATGCTCAGGCTGACCGTGGTGACCGCTGCCATATAACCCGGCGCGGATGCCGTTATTTCATATCTGCCGGGAGCAAGATTCTTCGACACATAGGTGCCATCGGCGTTTGCAGTAAGCGTTCTGACCTCGTTCGTAGCCAAGTTCTTGACGGTAATCATCACGTTGGCGATGGGTGTGCCGGCTGCCGAAGTAATTGTGCCTGAAATCGTTGCGTCCGGTGTCTGTCCGGGACAGGGAAGAACGGACACGAAACAGAGTACCCAAATCGCTAAGCTCCTTACGCAAAGCCTATGATTCTTCCCACATAGACGAGGGCGAGCTACCATTTGCGGTCTCTCCGATTTTTCGCTTGGTAATCCGAAGCACGGGATTCTTTCGAGCGCTGCGCGGCAACATGTTATTAGGCTGGTTCAGCCGCACCTAATTAAGTTTTGCTGAATGAATCTTCATGATTCGAGTCAGTCCAAGCTTATTGGCAGATCAGTGCATGGCGGTGTTTTGGTCGTTGATGAAATTTTAGAACGTCTGTCCGAAGTATTCGTCGAGCTGGGTGGCGGGTATCAGGTTAGAACCTACGGGCGATAGCTGCACGGACAGAAACATGCTGTATGGATGCTTCGTCCCCGGCGCCATTCTTCGCGTATACCCAAGAGGTACCTGAGACCGCGTACCGTGTGAATCAGTCTTGCAAATCCGTTCTGGTCTACTTTCTGTCGCAGATGATTTATGAGGTTGCTGCCGCCATCGAAGTGGCTGTCCCAAACATGCAGCAGAATCTCGCTACGCGTCACCAAGTCATCCGCA
>Ga0207665_10002738_pt1 | contig 11821 bp, 15 predicted proteins | sample LARL112metaG_FD_184351 | JGI IMG/M metagenome (GOLD analysis project Ga0207665, IMG submission 184351) | Corn, switchgrass and miscanthus rhizosphere microbial communities from Kellogg Biological Station, Michigan, USA - LAR L11-2 metaG... | ecosystem: Host-associated > Plants > Roots >...
GTACGCGCCAAGCCCGGGGCCGCCTACGACTACGCCGAGCTGTTCGCCGGTCTGACCTGGAGCGGCGGCGACCAGACCGGCTGAGGGCTGTACCTAGTGCGACGGCCGTTAACGTCCGCCTGGTCCGCCTGCCACTTCTCGGCGAACTCGACCGGCATGCAGCCTTTATACCCAAGCTTGGGCGATGCCGCTGCTGACCGCGTGATCTGAAATCGAAGCATGAAGGCGCAGCGGGAGGGCGCGGAGTGCAGTCAGGGCAGCCGGGATCGCCGCCGGGGCGTACGGCGCAGCGGTTTCGCGGCGGACCCTGCGTGGGCCGTGAACCAGGCGGCGGTGCGCCATGCCCCGCTTACCGTCTGCGTCCTGTCCCCTTGGTTAGGCGGATGGAGTGGCCATGACTGCGAAAACCGGGAGTGCCGCGCGGGAGAAGACCGCCACGGGGAGGTCCGATGGGGACTCACCGCGGGCCGGGACGGCGGAGCAGCTGAATCGTGCGGACCTGGTAGCCCAGAGGCGTGCCGGGGGTTCGCTGCGCCCTACCGGGTCCGCGTCGCAGGCAAGCCCAGCGACCCGTCAGATGGTGGTGTACGGGATCGCGGCATACGTGCTGGCACGTCTCCCGTTCGACCGTCGCTTCCAGACGAACGTGATCATGTGGGTTCTCGGGCTGGCAGTGGGCAAGAGCGCCGTGAAAGCAGCCACCAAGAACCTGATCGTTGGGACCGAACGCTACTACCTGCACGTGAAGCCCGGATGGCTGCACCGGCGCAGAAGGCGCCGGCAGCGACGCCACGTGAAGCCCGGATGGCTGCACCGGCGCAGGAGGCGCCGACCAGCGACGCGCGGCTAAGAAGAGGCTGCGATCCCGCTGAACGCCGGCACAGCGGTGGGGTACGACGTGGCCTTCCTGCTGGACCGCCTGCGGGAGGCGGGCGCGGACGACCAGGCCGCCGCGCCGGCCAGCCGGGCCGCCGCCCACGCCGCCCTCGACTACCCGGGCGACGTGGCCAGCCTGCTGCGCAGCCTGCGGGAGGCGGGCGCACGCGAGCAGGCCGCCACGTTGGCCGGCCGACTGCCTGCTGCCGGCCTGTTCAGGCTCTTCCTTGAGCGGAACGGCCTCGCGGATCTGTTCCGTTTCGGACGGGAGACCGACGGTACCCCGGCCGCGCCATGGGGCTGGGAAGACCTGGACTTATGGCTTGTTCTCGGCCCGCGGGGCCCGTGAGGCGACTTGCCCGCCTGCCTACCGCCGACCCGCCGAATTCGCAAGGTATTTTGGGTACCTGCGGATTTCGACGCGGACTCCGAAAAGCGACGCGGCCTGATCGAATCTCAGCTACAAAATGAAATCGCGGAAGATATTCTATTTAATGTTCTTTTCGGACGGTTGAACGCGTCTCGCGTGCATGCGGCTATCATGATGGGCTCTAACGTCGCGCGCCCAGGTCTCGACTTGGCGGTCCTTCACACGATCGCCGTAGATGGCTTCGTAAGCCTTGGCTTCCTAAGCCACAAATTCAAGGTCAGCTCCAATACTGTGCGCGACCGCATATCGAGGCTGCAGATGAGCGGCCTTGTCCTACAGGAGCGCCGCGTAGGCGAAGCTTACTATGTTGGTCCTGCTGGAAGAGCTTTCCTCCGCCTGTCTTCGCAGCTCCATAGGCTAGTATGCGATGGCCTCGCACTTTCTGTGGAGTCAACAGAAATATTCAAAATGCTCGACGCCGAGCCCTTCGAAATATCGCAGGTAGACCGCAATTTCACGACGGGACACCTGGATCGAAATGATCCGAAAATGATATTTGCCTTTTGGGTTGGTAAAGCCGAAATGGCCGAGAGGATGTGGGGGTATCAATTGGGATCAGTGTGATTATAAGTATCTACCCGATGAACAAAATTACAGCCGTTGGCTGACCCTATGACGAATTTGGATTTCACGGCAGAGGAACTGAAGGAATCTATTGAGCCCAGCGGAAACTGGCATCGAATAGTGCGGTCTCCAAAGTCTGAGAAATATGTAAAGCGGTGCTTATAATGTCTACTCCAAGGGCCCTGCAATTGCCGAATCATCCCGCCATCGGATCCCTGCGTCTCGATGAATTCGCCTTTGAGCGAGGCGAAGAACAACTCTGCCAGGGCACTGTCACTGGCTTTCCGCCCGGCGGGCAGGGTGACATGGCAGCCGAGGGATAGGGTGGCGAACGCGGCTGAGGTGTACTAGCAGCCGCTGCCAAAGTGCAAGATAACTCCTACCCGACTTTGATCAGGCTAGTGCGCACCTCGGCTGGCGTTGTTGATTTTGGCTAGGACTACGCGGAGGTCATCGTGGCGGTGGCCGACCAGACGATCGCGGGAAGCCCCGGCCAGCAGGCCAGCGGGATCAGCCACGTCGGGCGCACGGCCGGGACGCCGGGACGGTTGCGGTCGGGCAGGTTGGGGGTCACGCCCACCACTCCACGGAGGCGTTGTTGCCGCCGGTGAACAGGTACGGCGACGAGCCGGCCTGGGTCATGGTATAGGTCTTGCCGGTCACCGGGCTGTACGCCGTGACCGTGCTCGCCTTGCCGGAGTCGAGCCACGCCTGGTGGACCGCGAGCGCGAACGCCGTGCTGGTGTTCGGCCCGGCGTACACGCCGCCGCCGGCGTCGGTGTACCCGGCTGGGACCGCCGAGGCCGCCTGCGCGGCCGGGGCGGCGCTGCCGCCGGTGAGGCCGACGTGGTTGACGGCGTAGGTGGCCTGCGCCACGGTGAACTTCTCGTACTCCAGCTGGTCGATCAGGCCCTGCCTGCTGAAGCCCTGCCCGTCGCTCATGTAGCCCTTCGCGGACGTGACGGCCTGGTCATTCCAGTTCGCGCCGGAGTGGTCAGCGGCCCACGCGGCGTCGGCCGGGCTGAACTTCTCGTACTCCAGCTGCTCGATCAGCCCGTTCCGGCTGAAGCCCTGGCCGTCGGACAGGTAGCCCTGGGCCGACTGTAGCGCCTGCTGCTGGGACGCGGTGCCGACGGGCGCGGCCGGGGCGTCGCTGGTCGGCGCCTCGACCGGGGCGGAGGTGGCGGGTGCCGGGGCGGCCGGGGCCACGGCGGCGGGCGGGTTAGCGGCCGACGGGGTAAACGCGCTGGCGGTCGGGGTGCTCGCGGCCACCGCGATCATCACGATCCAGAACAGCGTCCACAGCGCGGTGAACCCGTAGCCGAGCCACAGCGCGGCCACCGCCAGGCCGTCGCGGCTGAGCTGCCGCGCCTTGCGCTGGCGGTTGGATATGTGGCCCATGATGATCCCGGCCAGCGGGACGAACCACACGGTGATGAACGCGGCCTTGGCCAGGCCGTCGTGCCGGATCGGCTGGCCGGGCGGCGGGCTGACCGGCGGCACGGCGGCGTACTGCTCGCCAGGGTACTGCTGCTGGCCGGGCTGGGGCTGGGTGCCGGGGCCGTAGGGCAGCTGGCCGGCGTAGTAGTCGGTGTTTGACATGGCGGGTCTCCTTCAGTCCAAGTGGGGTGCGAGTGGGGTGTGGGGGTTCCGGCCCGGCCTGCCCCCACTCACTACAGGCCGGGCCGGGGTCTCGGGGTTGGGTTACAGGTTGGGCAGCGCGGCCTCCAGCTCGTCGGCGCTCTTACGCCACGCGGCGATCAGGCCGGCGTCCTGGATGGGGTCGGCCATGTTGGCCAGGGCCCGCCAGCGGGCCGGCAGCGCGTCCACGGCGGTCTGGCAGTCGGTGGTCTCCAGCAGCTCGTCGCTGTGCCAGTAGTCGACGGCCGCACGCACCGCCTCCTGCCAGGACGCCACCATCTCGTCCCATGTCTGCTCCTCGGCGGTGTCCCACCAGCCGGCGGCCGGGTGGTAGGCGCGGGCCCGCTTGACCAGCGCGCCCGTCCGGGGCACGCCGTGGGCATCGTCATAGGCGCTGATCGCGCGCAGCGCGTCGCCCATCCCGTAGCAGCGGGGGCCCTTGAACCACTGCTGCTGCGGGTCGATGATGTCGCGCACCGCCCGGTAGCCGGGCAGGGCCCCGACCAGAGTGTTGGTGTCGGCGGCAGGGTCCAGTCGACGCGCCACGCCGATCAGGTGGTCGCGGAGCGCGGTCTGCGCCTCGTTCAGCCTCGGCTCGGGCTGCGGCTCGTGGCCGGTGCAGCCGGTGCCGGTGTCGGCCGGGTCGAACCGGAAGCCGACGTGGGCGGAGCCGTGGTGGCCGGGGCCGGGCCGGAAGGTGCTGACGTCGTCCACCGCGATCGTCGCGTGCTTGGCGCCGATCTTGATGCGGCCGTTGTCGTACACCTGCATGGTGACGCCGTCGGGCCAGCCCTCGGTGGGCGGCCAGACGTGCTTGTCGAACCCGCGCGTGCTGTTGCGGGTTGAGGTTGGCTGGCCGTGGACCAGCCGGGGGTTGGTGTCATTTGGCATGACGGGCCTCCTTTGATGCGACGAGGACCCCGGCGGATGGCGTCGGGGCCCAGGTGGTCCGGGGACAGGGTGCCCTCCGGGCCGGAGCTCGGCACCAGCGCCCCGACGTCGTACGGGGGCCGGTGCTGGACTCTGGCCGGGTCAGCCCGTGACGGGCTGCGCGAGGGGCTACTACTTGGGGCGCTCGCCCAGCAGCTCGTTCCACGAGCCACCGGTGGGCAGGTACTTCAGCCACTGCGCGACCCGCGCGCAGGCGGTGTCGGCGGGTCGCCCCTTGACGGCCCGGCGCGGATCTTCGGGTGCTCACGGGACTTCCGGCGAACGGCTGCGGTGCCTGTTAGTAATGCCAACCGCGAGCGCTAATGCTTTAGTGCGGCAATCTGCCCAGATTCGGCGGGACTTGGTGGGCAGACTGCACAACAGGTCGGCAGGAGCCCCATACATCACCTAGCTGACCTTCACGGTCGTGGGCTCAGGCAGCGCTTGGGACACGGGCAGTGCGGGCGGAGCCCAACGCGGGCACCGGGCCAGCCGATGACCTGGACGCACCGGGCGGGACGCTCGGTATGCCTCGGTGACGGCGAACATGGCCCGGGGGTGCGCCGCGGTGCTCGCCGCCCTGGCTCCGGGCAGGCGAAAGGGCCCGGCCCCGTGGGGATGGCCGGGCCCTTTCGCGGCGGGCTACTTGCGGGTGGCGGGCGGGGCAAAGCGGCCGGCCACTGGCCGCCGTGCGGCAGGTAGGCCATCCACTGCGCGATCTGCGCGCGGGTGGTGTCGGCGGGCAGCCCCTTGACGGCGGCGGTGCCGAGGACCTTGGTGGCGGCGGCGACTGTCGCGGTGGCGAGGACCCGCTTTTGCTCCTTGGTGAGGGGGGCGTCTGCGGCCGGGGGCCAGCTCAGGCTCCGGAGTAGCCGGGGGCTTCGCGGCCGGGACCTTCGCGGGGTTTTGGCCGGGGCCGGCTTGGTGGCGGGGGCCTTGCGCGCGGGGGGCCTTGGCCGGGGGCTGGGCCTTGGCCTGCTCGGTCAGCTCGGCGGCAACGGAGCCAGCCTGATCGGCGGTGTCGGCCAGCGCGGCGGCCGGGTCGGCCGTGGCGGGGCGGTGCTTATTCGTGGTGTCTCCTTCAGTCCAGGCTCAATCGCCCTGTGCGACCGACCTTACACCCATAGTAACACCTCGTGATTGTCGTTTATTCTGGTAAACGTCCTAAATCGAACACCTGCACAACTCGTCGTCTGGCACTTGCTGCCCGGACACGGCGAGAAAATAATGAGAAAACCTCTCGCGAGCGGGCCTCGCGAGGGCGAGGTTCCCCTTACATATGGCTCGACGCTGTCCGGGGCGCGGCCTTCGAGCAGGGCGACGAGGAGGCGAAGGCACCGGTCTTGGGCGTGCACGCGCGCGGTGACCTGCGGCATCGCGGCAGCTCCGGCCACGCGTTGAGGTGCCGACAACAGCCGCTTACCGTAAGTCAGGCGTCCGGGACAGTGCGCACAGTGGCCCGCGGGTGCGGGCAACCGCGACCATCGGTTGCTGCGCGTCGGCGCCACGCCCGGCCGGCTGCGCCGGGCGGGCATCGGCCCCGGGGGTCAGCAGGGGCAACCTAGCCGTACGGCCGAGCTTCCCCGGCCACGACCGCCCGCGGGCAAAGCGGCTGGTCCCAGTCTTTTGCGGCGCCCCGGTAATTGACAGTTACCTGACCTGCCGGGCCTGGTGGCATCCAGCAGCCGCAGCACCGCCAGGCACCGCCGCGCTGCCTCCGGCCGGGTCAGGCCCGGCGCGGTGAGCTGCCAGAGGCCACCTAGCCGCACGGTTGAGCTTGCCCAGCCGTGACTTGGGGCAAAGCCGCTGGTCCCGGCAATGCCGACCAACCGTTAAGACATACTTACCGTTGGTGCCGGGGTCACTCGGTCTTGACGGCCGGCGGCGGCATCCGCATCATCCGCCGGAACCGAGGCCACGTACACGATCGGCACACCGGTCCGTGGGTGCACCCTGCTGCCGATGACCCCCAGTAACCCGGACCCGCAGCCCGGTCTCATCGAGCGTCTCATGTACTGAGGCGTCCTCCGGCGACTCGCCGGGCTCGATCTTCCCACCCGGGGAACGTCCATGGCGGGTTCCCGTCCCGGCGCTTGCCGACCAGCACGCCGAGGCGCAGGTGACGACCGCAAGGGCCACTGCACCTGGGCTCTCAGGGAGACCAGGGCTCGTCATCGCGGACCTGGCGCACCTCGCCGCGGCGGTACTCCCACCGCGTATCCCACCGGTCTGTCCACCGCATCAGTGGATACGGGCCCGTCATGAGCCCGGCGGCCACATCGTCGCTCTCGAAACGGATCCCGCCGTCCCACGGCGTCAAGACCCCGGACATGGCAGCCTCAGCAGCCTCCTCGTACTTAGCGAAACCCCCCGGACCTCGGAGGCACGGTCGACGCGGGAAGGAGGTCCGCCGGGATGCGCTGGAAACTCGATACGCGTGCGGGCCTATGGCCTGGGAATCAGGCTCATGCCGTCGTAGCTGGACAGCGCCTCGATCCTGGTAACCGTGAACGTGCCACGGTTAACCACCATCACCGCGAGGCGCTTCAACAGGTCGCCGGGAGCGCCACTAAGGCCTCTGGCGACGTTGATCGCGCCAAGTACCACCACGCTGCAGACTCCGGCGAGGAACGACACTACTCCCGCGGCTCAACACTGCGGAATTCAGCACTCCGGAACTGTTCGTAATAGGGAGCAAGCTCGGACGAGAATAGAACGGATAGCTTCAAAGAACAGCGCCTAAACCCCAGGATGCGGCACGCTGTAATAGTTCATCAGCACCCAGAGCACTGCCACGAGAGCCACCCAGAAGACCACCCTCCTGACCAGACCCCACTTCTCGTGACTGACCCGCCACCAGATAGCAGCGCCCGCCCCGACCAGGACCAGGACCAGGAAAAGAGACACGCCCTCATAGTTGCTCCAGTCGCGTAACCATGCAAGCCGCGGCTTGGACCCTGGGCGCGCCCCAGGGAACCTGCTTCCGCCCGGCACGACTCGCCTTCCTCCTCCGTGCAGGCCCAGGCTCGCCAGCCGCTCACGATGACCACGGGAGGAGGGCGCGCCGCACGCGTCATCCGCCGCGGCACAGCTTGACCGCCATCATTTACTCGCAGTTCGGCTTACGCGAGCATCGGGGGGATGACTGCCATTGAACAACTCGGTAAACAACTGCCTGACGATGACACAGCGCTCCTCACCGCCGCCCTCAACCACGCCTGGGCCTGGTACGACGGGCTCGCAAACCGCTTCAAGCAAGTAGTCAACTACTACCTGGTGGCGAACGTGATCCTCGTCGCGGCATACACCAGCGCGATCAACGGGAATCACTACAGCGTCACCGTTGCCCTCGCAATCGCCGCGCTAGGACTCACAGGAGTAGCAGCTTGGCTCGCGCGCGTCAACGCGAACGCCGCCGACAGGCTCTACCAGCGCTTGAGAAGCTGCAAGAGCGGATCGCCGGCAAGCTGAACATCAACGAGATCCTTATGGCCGATTCCCACCGAGCAAAGGTGCGCGGGAACGCTGCCGTCATCATCATGTTCGAAGGGGCAGCCCTGGTCTTCATTGCCGCGCTGGGGTACGCGGCGGCAAACCTCTGAAGCGACCGGTGCCGCCCGCCGCGGTGCAGCCTGACGCAGGCCCCGATAGGCGAGGCCGTCCGTACTTTGCCTGGCGGCCAGGCCCGTAATGATCAGCAGTGCCTCCACCACTAGCAGCGAACCCAGCATGATAAGAGGCCAGCTGAACCACGGCCGCGCGCGCGGCGGTATCGAGGACAAATCGGAACCACGCCCCGTCTCACGGCGATACCCACGATGAGCCCGGCAGATCCCAGGACCGCGATTATCAGCGCCGAAACAGCCTGCAAGTCATGGCGTCCGTGGTGCACGAGCGCGAGGGCCGCGCCGACGATGAGCACCATGCCGAGGTTCGCCGCCAGCTGACGACGATAGTAATGATCATCGCGCTGCGCTCGCATTACGGGTTCGACTCGTTCGTCTGCATCCCAGTGCGGCCGGCTCGCATGAGAAGGGCGGCGTGGAAGGCGAGATCGGCCGGTTCCGCCGCCGCCACCTGGTGCCCGTGCCGTCCGTGGCGTTGCTGGCCGAGGTGAACCAGCAAATCGCAGCGGCAGATCTGGTTGATGACGGCCGGGATGGTGTGGCGGCCGGGATCGCCCATTGGGAGCCTTACTGGTTCCAGCGGCCACGGTCGTCCAGCCACACTCAGCGAAGCCAGGCCATGTAGTACCTGTTCAGATGGCACGTCCAGCCGCACCGGCCATCATCAAGCTACCCAACGGGTTCGCCTGACCGTCAAACAGGTCGACGCGGCAGCGAGCCAGCATGGGAGCCATAAGTAGCCAAGGTGCTGAGGCTGGCTGCTCTCAGCTGAATAGCTGGTCCATGACCTCGGCGCCGCGCCGCAGTTCGGGCACGATTACCTTGCGGTAGACCGTCTCGGTCGTGGCCGCGCCCCTGTGCCCGACCAGGTCGGCGATGTCCTCCAGCGCCGTCCCGTTGGAGCTGAGCAGGGACACGAAGGTATGACGCATCTCTCGCGGCACCCAGTCGGTGCCCAGACCCGCCGCCTGAGTGATCTTCCTGAACTCGCGGAGCACGTTGTGACGATCAAGGGGCGTCCCGATGGCCGAAGCGAAGACAAGATCGTGACCTTGCCAGAGTGCGCCAGCCAGCAGCCGGTCGTCCGCCTGGCGAGCGCGATGCTCGCCGAGCGCCCGGACGGCCAACTGTGGCAGTGACAGCACGCGCCGGCTTTTCGGAGTCTTGGTGTCCGCCGTGACTCGGACGGCGCGGTAGACCGCGACGGTGCCGGCGTCGAGGTCGAGGTCGACCTCGTTCCACCGAAGCGCCCGGAGCTCCTCGGTCCGCAGCCCGGTCGTCACCGATAGCACCACATAGGCGTACGGACGGGAACCTACAGCGGCCCGCAGCAGGTCCTGCGCCTGCTCCAGGGTTAGGCTCTTGGACGGCCGACCTGCCCGTCCCGCCGGGGCCTTGATCAGGGCGGCAACGTTCCGGCCGACCAGGTCTCGGACTTCGGCGTGCCGGATGGCCCGCTCCAGGCAGAGACGCGTGATCTGCAGGCTGCGGGTCGACAGCCGCCCGGCGAGCGCGTCCAGGGTCTCCTGCACGTCCCCGGCGGTCAGCTCCCTGAGCTTGACCTCACCAAGCCGCTCTCGCAACAGCTTGACAGTGTCCCGGTAGAGCTCCCTGGTCCCGGTCAGACCGGCCGTTCAGCCCGTTAGCCAGCCAGTCGTCCAGCGCATCGCCTATCGTGTAGGTCGCGCTGGACCGGACGCCGTGATCCAGGTCCCGGAGCCTGGTCCGGACCTCCGTCTTCGTCCGGCCCGTCACCTTCCGGCGGACACGCTTACCGCCTTTGTAACCAAGGGAAACGGCGGCCACCCAGTAGTGGTTGGCCTGGTCGTAGTAGATCGAATCTTCGCCATGGCCGCGGCGCGGCCGGGATTCAGCCACGTATCGATAATGCTCGTTTGGCTCTTACCGGAGCGCTGGCTCTTTGAGCCAGCTCGCTGGCAGCCCTTCTACCTGCATAAATCTGGTGGGCGCAGTAGGATTTGAACCTACGAACCCCTCGCTTGTAAGGCGCAACCCAACCGTCGCTGGACATCGCCCTCTGTCGCCTGAAGAGCCAGTTAGCTGGAGTGATCGTCGCTGGACGTCGCTCTGCGTCGCCCGGTGTCTGCCTCCGTTGGCTCCCCGTTTGGCTCCCAGCAATCTGGTTAGCCTAGCTAATCAACTCCCTTCTTACCAGGCGGCAGGGATTCAGCGCGATCGATGCGGCAGCGGTCGAGCCGACCGTCCCGGTGGATGGCCCTGATTTGTCGCACAGTGCCTGCACCCCGGTCCGTGTGGCAGCCAGGCTAGGCCGACGAGGCGGGCGTAAGCTGAGTCCCGTGACCGCGCTGCCGACGGAAGACCCCGCCGATCCGCTGGTGATCCTGAGAGACCTCCCCGAACGAGAACACGAGGAGTTCCTCCGGCAGTACCGTCGTGCGGTTGACGCCGCGCACGACCCGGCGGGTTACCAGCGGTTGCGGCGACTCCTCCACGTGTGGAGTCTTACCGCGGTCGCCGCCGGACAGCCCGGTTACTACGAAGAACTCGAAGCCGCACGCGCGGGAACGGTCACGACTGTGCCAGTCACCGATGCGATTCCGGACTGGGCCGAACGAGTCGCCGCGGCCCGGGACCGGCGGTGACCTACCGGGCCGAACTGAGCGGCCGGGCACTGAAACAGATGCACGGGCTGCCGGGCCCGGCATTCGACCGCCTCATCGAAGCCATGGCAGAAGTCATCGACTATCCCGACGACCCGCTGCGGACCCTGCCGACCAGCGACCCGTATATCAGGCGCGTAGAGTTCGGCGGAGCGGGCCTGATCACTTATTTAATTAACGACGGCACCAGCGTGATCATCATCCTCGACGTTACATGGGCTGGCTAACACTCCCCATGAACAGACGGCCTCGGCCAGCAACACGATGCTGACGAGAGGACGGACGTTTACGCAGACCGGTCAGCGGCGCTTGGGCGGGGGCTTGGGCAGGCTTATCAGGACGTCGAGATCCAGATGTTCCTTACACAAGTATTTGATCTCCTCGCATTCGATAAGCCGGATGCGGCCGTGGCGCTGGGCGAAGTCATGCCCGTCCTTGGTCACCCACGATGTGGTTACCAGAATCCCTGTGGTGGCGGGCAGCTCGTGCTTCCAGATGTAGTCAAGGTCATAGCCCTTGCTCAGGGTTGCGACAACCGCCAACGGCTAATCCACCGCCAGCGGGCACGGCGGGACTGTCCATGCTCATCTGATGGTGCATGGGTGTGGAGCTGGAACGATCCTGGGAAACCGAAACGATCACAGTCAAGGGTGACAAAACGGTGGATCAAGATCAGAAACGAGAAAGGTGCCAATCAGACATAACCGGCACGTGTACAGGCGTGGCTGACGGGGTGTTCATGACCGATCTCGGCTAGGTGTCCTGTGCCAGAGAAGGTGAGGTAGTGCCATGGATACGGAGGCATCCGTCCGGTCCTTGCCAAGAAATTTAGGCACGCGCCTGCCGCCGGCCTCCTGACCAGCGGCTTCACTATGACCGGCACCGATACTTGGGTCCCGAATCCGCCGAGTTGTCTTGCGATCGGTGACAACAGGCCGGAAACCGTTGCCAATAAAGTCGAGGCACCGCAGGTCGGAGGGGTCTCATGTCTCACATGACGAGGCACAGGACACTAGGCCTGGCAGTTCGCCCAGACCATGACCTGGCTCGCGAAGCTCGCCGCGTCCGCGCCGCGGCCATGATCGCCGCTGTGGGCACGCCGCTCGGCCGGG
>Ga0207665_10002739_pt1 | contig 11819 bp, 11 predicted proteins | sample LARL112metaG_FD_184351 | JGI IMG/M metagenome (GOLD analysis project Ga0207665, IMG submission 184351) | Corn, switchgrass and miscanthus rhizosphere microbial communities from Kellogg Biological Station, Michigan, USA - LAR L11-2 metaG... | ecosystem: Host-associated > Plants > Roots >...
TGCTCCTCTGAAGGCCTTGGTTCAAGATGCCGACGCTGTGGGGCTGAAACATATCTCCACGGAAGCCGACCTTGTCATGGCCGAGGCTCTCCTGAACACGCATCAGTATCCTGCGGCTAAAAAAGAACTCGAAGCAAGCCTCAAGACGAGTGAAAAGCTTGGATTGCAAGCGCTACTCGCCCGAAGCCACTATCTGCTTGGCCGAACCCTTGAGCTTTCGGGAAGTGGGAGCGCCGAAGCAGCATCCCACTATGCCTCGGCGAAGCGAATCCTGGAAACGATTCACCAGGAATCAGGGAGCGACGCCATCCTCAAGCGGCAGGATCTCAGCGCCATAGCTGTGCAATCTCCCGGGAAGCCTTAGGCTTCTCGTCTTTGAGCGCGAGCCGACCATTCTCGGCTTGGCTCGCCTTGCGTCCTAGGGCGCGATGAAGGTCGCGGATTGTGGAGAGATCTTGCTCGAAAACACGGTAACTGTATATGTCTGACCGCTCACCAGCCCGTCGGTGCTGATGTCATATTCGTTCAGTCCGTTCTTGTTATCCCAGTGGAATTTGTTTGCCTCTACGTTCTTGAGGGCCGGAAAACTAAAGTTCCCGCTGCTATCGATCGTCGACACCGAAAGGCGCGCCGTCTTATCCCGCAGTCCCGGTGCGCTGCAGTCCGAACCGCTGACGATCTTTAGCGTCACTTCGATCTCGGGCTTCTGTCCAGACGGGTTATTCGTCGGAGTCAGCGTCAGGTTGCAGAATCTGTCGGTGCCGTTGTCGGTCAAAGGCTCGTCGGCGGCGGCAACGCTCGATAGACCCGGGGTTGACCCATCCATGGTCGGGTCAGACTCCTCGAAATAGTTCGTTAAGATGTCCTCAGTAAAAGTCGTGCTGTCGCCGGGCGCATGAGCGAACGCAGGAGTGTGGATAGTCTGGCAAGCAGAATAGCTGAGTTCAAGATTTATCAGCCCTTTATAATCGATGTTCTTGACAGGCACACCGTTCGGGCCGCCAGAATTTCCCGTGAAATCGTATTGATCCTTCTGACCGTTGCAGTATGTGACGGCTACGGTGCCCGCAGGGAATTCGTTCGGATCAAACGGATCGATCGTATGATTAACGGTCACGGTCAAAGTAAAGGTCGTTAGCACCGTGACGAATCGCACCGTGAGGCGGCCGTTACCGAAGAATTCGTAAGTACCTGTGGTGTCGGACGGACTGAATGTGTTCGTGCAGGACACCAAACCCTCAACACTGTCATTGCTGCATGTACTTGCCCAACACTGGGTGCCAAACAAAGAAATCCCGAGGACGATAAGCGCGAGCATAATTCTACGCATTGGCTGGATCTCCTGATGTGTCTCTTATAGCAAGTCTCGACGGGGACGGCGAAACCACGACTCGAAGCGTACAAATAGTATCTATCCTTGGGAACCTGTCAACGTTCAATTTAGGTACTAGTAGTACTTCGCGGAATGACCGTCCAAAACCACGTTATAGCGTCCGTTATAGCTTGAAGATGCGTTCCATCAGCACCCACTTTTCCCCCGGTTGGGTCTTTGGCAATGGCTGCTGAAACTTCCACATGAGATTCTCCCACTCTTGCACCTTCGGATTACTCCGGTCAGCTCGCGCCTTCTCTTCAAACGAAAAGCGGTCGCTCACTTCCATAATCATGAACAAACGCGTACCGAGCAGGTAGATTTCCATGTCTTCGATGCCCGCCTCCCGGATGCTCTTCGTTATCTCAGGCCAGACGTTTTGATGGTGACGCTTGTACTCTTCGATCAGTTGCGGAGAGTCCTTCAAATCGAGCGCGAGGCAATATCGTTTGCTCATGAGTTTCCCCTCGTTTCAGTTGCGGGAATCTAGCCAGTGGCAAGGTCTGTCTTCCGCCGATGCGAGCCCCAGAATGAGTAGAACGCGATAACAAGATATGCGAGCAGCGGCACCGCATATGCCAGGGCGAGGCTGTGCGTTCGCACAGAAATAAATCCCATCAGCGGCGTCAGAACGGCGCCTCCGACAATGGCCATGACCAGAAGCGATCCACCCAGCTTGGTGTTTGGCCCGAGGCCCTTCAGTCCGAGAGCAAAGATCGTTGGGAACATCAGGGACATGAAAAAACTGGTTAGAAACACGCACCACAGTCCCATCCACCCGGGAATAAATACAGCAACTCCAACGAGCACGATATTCATGACGCTGTACGCGCCCATGAGCTTGCTGGGGCTGACAAAACGCATCAGCCAGGCGGAGGCGAAGCGCCCTATGCCAAAAGCCGCCAGCGTACCGGTTAGAAAGTAACCGGCGACTTTCTCGGATTGATGGGCGTACTCTTGCACGTAAGAAATAAAGTAGCTCCAGGTTCCTACCTGTGCGCCGACGTAGAAAAACTGTGCGACGACGGCGAACAGGAAGTGCGGATAACGGAAAAGGTCGCGAAAATGTCCGCGGTCATCGGATTCGGTTTCGTGCTCGCTTTGAATGGCGGGAAATCTCGTCCTCAAGATAAGCATCGCCCAGAGGATGGCAATCGTCCCGATAACCAGATAAGGCTTTACCACTCGCAGCGTTTCGGAACGAAGGTAGGCCTCGTAAGTATGTTGGGCTTGTCGAACGGCGATCTCTTGCGGCGCTAGCTCCACTCCCGAAAAAATAAATACTGTACCGACCAATGCTCCGGTGATCGCGCCAAGCGGATTGAACGCCTGCGAAAAATTCAAGCGGCGTTCTGAGCTGTCGGGATCGCCTAACTGCGCGATGAAGGGATTCGAAGCAGTCTCCAGAAACGAGAGTCCGCTCGCGATTACAAACAGCGCGAAGAGAAAAAACCCGTAGCTTCCGGCAAGCGCCGCGGGCCAGAACAAGAAAGCACCGGCGCCAAAAAGCACCAGGCCGGTCACAAACCCAGACTTGTATCCCACTCGCCGCATCAAAAGCGCGGCAGGCATGGCCAGCAGAAAATATCCCATGTAAAAAGCGGATTGCACCAGGCCAGCCTGGAAGCGCGAGATGGCGAAGGACTTCATGAAATGGCGGATCAGCACGTCGTTAAGATTGTTGGGAATGCCCCAAAGGAAGAACAAAACCGTGACAAGAATAAACGGGACGAGTTGTCCCGCCGGAAATAAGGAGCCCGCTTGAGCGCCACGCTGTAAGGAATCAGTGGACTGCTTCATTTTGTTTTATGGTTCCTGCGTTGCTGCCCAGCGTGCCCATAATTCTCCGGACTGAATCGCGTACTGTAATCTATGCTCCGGCTGGGTGCAACGATGGCGTTGGCCGTCGCCTTGTGCCGGCTTGCGCCGAAAGCCCTGCTCGATTACATGGATTAGTCTAAAATGCATGGCGGTTTAGGAGGAGTTATCCATGAAGCGTGCGGTTATCTGCTCTCTGCTTGTATCTTTCGTCGCTGCTTTCTCCGCCCGTTCCCAATCAAAGCTATCCGTGAAGTGGGAAGAGCTGACCGCGGCGGACTTTCGCGACGCCATCCAGCAATCCAAAGGCACGTGCTTGTTGCCGTTCGGCATTCTCGAAAAACACGGCCCGCATCTCCCTCTGGGCACCGATCTTCTGAACGTGCGCCATGCTTCCTTGCAGGCGGCGCAACAGGAGTTCGCCGTCGTTTTTCCACAGTATTACTTCGGCCAGATTTTCGAAGCCAAGCACGAACCCGGAACCGTCGCTTACAGCATGGACCTCCAATTAAAGCTGCTTCAGGAAACCACCGACGAAATGGCGCGCAATGGATGCAAGAAAATCGTCATCGTCAACGGCCATGGCGGAAACGAGCATCTGCTTCCCTTTTTCGCCCAGGCGCAGCTCGATCGGCCGCACGACTATGTCGTCTACGTACTCGACGGCGAACGCAGCCGCCCCGGCGGTCCTCCAAAGAAATCCACCGGCATCGATTACCACGCCGGCGAAAACGAAACCTCCAACACCATGGTCTCCCGGCCCGACCTGGTCCATGTCGAACGCGCCGCCACCGAATCCGGCATCGACCAGAAACGCCTGCACTTGCCCGAAGGCGTTTACACCGGCATCTGGTGGTATGCCCGCTTTCCCAACCACTACTCCGGAGACGGCTCTGTCGCCACCCGCGAACTCGGCGAGTGGAACATGAACAATTGGATCGCCCTCACCGTCGAAGCCATTCGCGCCGCCAAAGCCGACGACCAGAGCCTCAAGCTCCAAAACGAATTTTACGAGAAGAGCAGACATCCGCTTGACACGCGCCCCTGATGCAACGGCCTTGGCACACAATCCGTGTCCGAACGGCTTCGTGCTGCAAATTCGATCAACTAAATTGGGATTGCAAAAACGTTAGCGGGACTTCGTGACCTGCTCCACCCAGCGGCGCAATACTTCCAGGTGTCGCGATTCCAGATCGATGAATTCAACGCCCATGCCGATGCGCGGCTTTACGATGCGCACCACTCCCAGCGCTTCCACTTTCTGGTCCTTCCGCGTCATGGTGATTCGAACGCGCGCGTTCGAAGGAAACGGCTTGCTCGTACAGATGAACGCCCCGCCCATGGAGATGTCCGACGTAACTCCTGAAGCCTTCGCGCCGCTTTCCAGATCCAGCAGCTCCGCATCAGCGGCAAACGGATACCGAATGCTGTACCGGCGATCGCGCACGGAGAGCCCCCGCGCTTCGCCTTTCGTTGTCCTGTCGTCCATGGAGATGACATTGCTCACAGTCGTTTACGCCGGGCCGCAAACGGCTCCTGATTTGCCGGGGCGCGTCCGGCAGCTATCAGTGTGCCTCAAAAGCCGCCGGTCAGGAGCATTCCGAGCCGGCTAGCACGCCAAAAAGTCAATACCAGCCCCTTCCAAGCCGCTCCCTTGCCTTTCGCCTGCGCGTTATTACTTGGAACGACAAACATCGTTTCTCCAGCCCTTCCGCACGCTCCCGCCATGCTAGCCTGATTGCAGGACTCTCATTTATCGCGCCATGACCACACTATCGGACGGCCTCCGCCAAAGTGACCGCGTACGATTCCGCATGCCTGTCGAGGCATCCTGGGTCTCCAGCGCCGGCGCCACCGTCACGCAAAACGCCGAGACCCTGCTCGTCAGCCGCAATGGCGGCGTCTTGCGCCTGACTGAAAAGCTTTCCATGGGCCAGGAGCTCCACCTCCGCCGCAGCCTCGATGGCGACCAATGGAAAAACACCCGTGCCCGCGTCGTCGCCGAAATCGACCAGGACCCGCCCAACCATTTCCTCTACGCCGTCCATATTCTTGATCCCCGCGCGGACTTCTGGGACATCGAGTTCCCCGCCCCTAACAAGGGTGATGAAGCTCTCGCCCGCCTGCTCATGGAGTGCAGCTTCTGCCAGCGCCGCGAAGTCGTCTATCTCAACGAGCTGCAGTTGAAATCCTTTGAAGTCCGCAAATGCATCGCACGTGTCTGCAAATTTTGCGACTCGCCTTCCATCTGGATTGAATCGCAATCCGAAATTCGCGACCCGGAAAACGGTGTGCCCACTGCCTCCGTCGATGAACGCGTCATTCCTCGCCGCAACCGCACGCGCATCAAAGCTCGTGTCCTCGCCTCCATCCGCCACCGCGGCTTTCAGGAAGAAATCGCCGTCTGCGAAGATCTTTCCAAAGGCGGCCTCAGCTTCCGCAGCCGCAATCAATATCCAGAAGGCACGCGCCTCGAAGTCGCCGTTCCCTTCACTCCCGGAACCGGCGCCATCTTCGTTCCCATCCGCATCGTCTTCTCGCAAGCCATTCCCACCGCCGGCCTCTACCGCCACGGCGCCGCCTACATCAAGCCCCCCCTCGACATCTGATTTCCCTTCCCTCGCCTGTCATTTCGAGCGCAGGCCGATGGCTGGCCTTAAACGCTCCGTTGGAGAGGCGGTGCCGCACCCTTTGTGGTGTTCAAAGGCGGGTGGCCACGCCTTAACTCTTGGGTGGCCTTCCCTTTGCGATTTTGTTTCACGCAAGGGGGGGCAATTCTTCTCTCCTTCCTTCCTCCGACCATTCACTCATCCTAATAACCGTTCAACCCTCATTCCCGTTGTATCCTATGGATAGCCATATGAACCGCGTCTACCTCGATTTCAACGCCACCACGCCCGTCGAGCCGGAAGTGCTCGACGCCATGCTCCCCTACTTCTCCGGCGAGTTCGCCAACGCTGCTTCCATCCACACTCCCGGACAGCGTGCCCGCGCCGCTGTCGAGACCGCCCGGGAACAAGTTGCCGCGCTCGTCGGCGCGCGCCCCCAGGAAATTGTCTTCACCAGCGGCGGCACCGAATCCGATAATCACGCCATCTTTGGGGTTGTGGGACAGGAGTTCTTGCCTGTCTCCTCCTCAAGAAATGCAATTCCTTCTCCTCACGTCATTACGTCTGCCATCGAACACGAGGCCGTCCTCAACGCCTGCCAGGCGCTCGAAAAGCAAGGCGCCCACGTCACCTACCTTGCGACGGATGCCAATGGTCAGATCGATCTCGCTGACCTTCGCCGCGCCATTCGCCCGGAAACGGTTCTCATCACCATCATGCACGCCAACAACGAACTTGGCGCCGTCCAGCCGCTCGAAGAGATCGGCCGCATCGCGAAAGAAACCGACGTCTACTTCCACACCGACGCAGTGCAGTCCGCGGGGAAAATCCCCATCGACGTCAACAAGCTCCAGGTGGATCTGCTCTCCGTTTCCGGCCACAAGTTGTATGCGCCCAAGGGAATCGGAGCGCTCTATGTCCGTGGCGGGACGCGTTTGCGACAGCTTCTCTATGGCGGACACCACCAGCGTGGCTTCCGTCCCGGCACGGAAAACGTCGCCGGCATCGTCGGACTCGGCAAGGCCGCGGAAATCGCGCGCAAGACTCTCGCAGAAGATGCCACGCGCATCTCGGCGCTTCGCGACAAATTGCAGCAAGGCCTGCTGCAACGCGTCCCCCACTCACGCGTAAACGCCGGCGCCGCCCCACGCACGCCGAACACCACCAATCTTGTTTTTCCCGGCGTCGAAGGCGAAGCCCTCCTCATCGCCCTCGACCTGAAGGGTCTCGCCTGTTCCACTGGCGCCGCTTGCTCCTCCGGCGCTGTCGAACCATCGCATGTGCTTACGGCGATTGGTCTGCCGCCCGAGGAGGCCCGCGCCAGCTTGCGCTTCAGCCTCGGCCGCCACACCACTGCCACAGACATCGACTTCGCGTTGAACGTCGTCCCCGCCGCCGTGGCCCGGCTTCGCGACCTCTCGCCAACCTATGGAAAGATGGCGGAAGCCAGGTAAGATAATGTAGGGGCACGATAAATTGTGCCCAGATTTTGCTTATGACAACGGCCGTACAATTCGACACCCTGCCCGAGCGCGCGGAAACCCAGCGCGGCCTCGTCGCCGTCGCCATGTCTGGCGGCGTCGACTCCTCCGCCGTTGCCGCTCTCTTGCTCCAGCAGGGCCGCCTCGTCGTTGGCCTCACCATGCAGCTGTGGAACCAGCGCCGTCTTTCCGAACTTCAGGGTGACGGCCCCGCGCAGCACCGCTGTTGCTCGCTCGACGATGTCTACGACGCCAAAGCCGTCGCGCAACACCTGGATTTTCCGCACTACGTCGTGAATTTCGAGGAACAATTCGAGGCGCGCGTCGTGCGTCCCTTCGTCGACCAGTATCTCGCCGGCCGCACGCCCATCGCTTGCACCAATTGCAACACCGAAGTGAAGTTTGAGCCCCTCTTGCGCATGGCGCGCCAGATTGGTGCGGAGCGTCTGGCCACCGGCCACTACGCGCGTATCCGCAGGAACCACGAAACCGGCCGCTCGGAATTGCTGCGCGCGCGCGACGAAACCAAGGATCAGTCTTATTTTCTCTGGGGCCTCTCGCAAGAACAGCTTTCGCGCAGCGACTTCCCTCTCGGCGAACTCACCAAGGAAGAAGTCCGCGCCCTGGCCCGCCACGCGAATTTGCCCGTCGCGGATAAGCCGGAAAGCATGGAGCTGTGCTTCGTGCCCACCGGGAACTACGTGCAATTCATTCAGGCCTATTCACGGGAGCGTGGAATCTCTTTGCAGAAGGAAGGCGGCGAAATCGTCAATGATAGCGGCGACGTGATTGGCCGCCACGATGGTGTGCACAATTTCACGATCGGCCAGCGCAAGGGACTCGGCTTTGCCGCGGGCAAGCCGCTCTACGTTCTTTCGATTGATCCGGAGAAGAACCGCGTCGTCGTCGGCGAAGACGACGTTCTCCGCAAGACCGTTTGCGAAGTCGAAGGGATGAATTGGATTTCCTGCGATCAGCCGCCGGGGCCTATTCGCGCTTTCGCAAAAATCCGCCACAAACACGAGCCTGCAGCCGCTACCATCGAGCCCCTCGATTCCTCCACCGCGCGCGTCACCTTCGACCAGCCGCAGCGCGCCATTACCCCCGGCCAGGCCGCCGTTTTCTACGACGGCGACATCGTCCTCGGCGGCGGCTGGATCCGTTAACGAGTTATAGATTTGCAAGCCGCAGAAAAAACGGAGAGGAAAAGGAAAAAGCGTTTGAATTCCGAGTCGCAACTTCGCTAAATGAAGAGTTCTTCTTCCTGCTGCCCGCGCGGATCGTCGCTGCTGCGGCGGCGACGGCGCGACCGCAGAAGGTCGAGTCCCACTTTAATTCCTTGCACTAGCGCTGAAGCTTTTTGCACAGGCTTCCAGAAACTGTGACTGAATTTGGATCCCGCATCCTCCACGGCTTCGAGCGTTCCGGTTAGAATGCGATCCGCATGTACCAGCTGCCCGCGCAGCCGGTCGGCCGCATCCGTAAACACGCGGTCGATCTTTTGAGCTTGCCCGCGCGCCAAGTACACGATGTGCGACGCGTCATTCACCATGTTGGAGATTTTCGGCTGCGTATCGTCCAGCAGAATCTGCACGCGCGTCAGGATCGGTCCCACGCGCGACTGCAAATCCGTAACCAGGCGATTGGTGTTCTCCGTCGTGCGTTTCAGCTGGAAGAACAGCAACGTCAATATGATCACCTGGACCACCAGAGCGATGGCCGCGATGATGCTGAACACCTCAAGCCAGAATTGCATAGCTGCCCCGCGCGCCCCACTGAGGGACGGAACCCGTGCTACACCCCTACCGAAACTTCAGGACTTCGATTGGCGCAGATACGCTTCGCGTCCGGCTTCCACTGCCGCCGAGATCGAATCTTTTTTGCTTACGGCAATTTCCTTGCTGCGCTCAATCAATTCGTCGGCGCGCTCGCGCAATTCGCGGGCTTTTTTCTGGGCGTAATCCTTGCCCTCATCCGCTTTCTTCGCCAGGAAATCGCGGGTCTCTTCGCCGGATTTCGGGGCAAACAAAATACCGACGAGCGCCCCGATGCCCATCCCCACCATGAAATACGTCACCTTGGAACCTACATTGTCCGCCATAATAACCTCCAGAGAAACCGTAGCATAGCACTAATAGGCGCGCAATGCGTGCTAACCGCTATTCTCATTCGAATGCGGTTATTCGGCTTTCGAAGCGCCGAGCTGGCTCAGAATCTTCTCGGCACTCTTGCGCGAAATTACGCCGCTCAATTTTTCAACTCCTGCCCGCTGAATATTCGCGACGCTCCCGAATTCTTTCAATAGTTTCTGCGCCGTCTTTACGCCCACGCCGGGGATCTCGCTCAGCGCCGTATGCGTCTGGCGCTTGCCGCGGCGCTGGCGATGAAACGTGACCGCAAAACGGTGTGTCTCATCGCGAATTTGCTGTATCAGGTGGAGCACGGGCGAATGCCGCTCCAGAACGATCGGCTCATCTCCCTGGCCCAGAACGTAGAGAATTTCTTCTTTTTTTGCGATGCTGGCGACAGGCTGATTGATGATCTGCAGCGATTCGAGCGCCTGCGCCGCGGCGTGAAGCTGTCCGATGCCGCCGTCAATCAAGATTAATCCGGGCAATTCCTTTTTTTCTTCCTGCAGGCGTCGATAGCGCCGAGTGACCGCTTCGCGCATGCTGGCAAAATCGTCGTTCTGCCGCACCGGATTTCCGTTAGATCCATCTTCGCCGCGCCCCTCGTCTCCGCGAATGATGAATTTGCGGTAGTCCGACTTCTTCATGCGTCCCTTTTCCCACACAACCATGGACGCGACGGTGTCCGTTCCCTGAATATGCGAAATGTCGAAACTCTCGATGCGCTCCGGCTCTTCCGCGAGATCGAGGACGTTTTGCAAGGCCTCACCAATGGCTTTTGAAGTGGGCTTCAAGACGCGGAAGCGCTGTTCGAAGGAATGCTTGGCGTTGTTCTCGACGAGATCGAGGAAAGCGCGCTTGGTCCCGCGCTGGGGCGTACAGATTTCCACTTTGTGTCCGGCGCGCTCCGTCAGAGTGGCTTCCAGCAATTCGCGGTCTTCGAAATCCGCTGAGACGTGAATCGCTTTCGGCAAATATTCCGCTTCCAGGTAGAGCTGCTTCAAGAGAGACGGCACGAACTCTTGCGGATCAAACTCTTCCAGATCCTCCCAATAAAACTCGCGGCGATCCACGACGCGCCCGCCGCGCAAGTGGAAAAGGTCCGCAGCGACAAGTGGGGGCTCGGCATAATATGCAAGGACGTCGGTGTCGTCGCCCTGGGCCGCGGCGATGCGCTGGCGTTCTTCGATGTCCTCGAGCGTGCGCAACAAATCGCGGTAGGCCGCGGCCTGCTCGAACAATTCTTTCTCTGCCGCCGCCGTCATGCGCTCTTCCAGGCTCTTAATCAAATCGTGACGGCGTCCCTCGAGAAACAACCGAACGTCGCGAGCGGCTTCCGCGTAACGCTCGTCGGTGGTGAGCCCGGTCACGCAAGGCCCGAGACAACGCTTGATGTAATACTGCAGGCAAGGGCGGGGGTGTGTGCGCGTCAAATCCACGGTGCAGGAAGGTACGAGAAACCGTTTGTGAACAAAATGAATAATGCGGCGCGCCAGACTTGCGGGAAAATAGGGGCCGAAATAGAGCGAGCCATCTTTCTTGATGCGCCGCGTGAAGTACACGCGAGGATATTTTTCCGCGGCCGTAAATTTGATGTACGGATAGGTCTTGTCGTCGCGGAGCATGACGTTGAATTTCGGGCGATATTGCTTAATGAGGTTATGCTCAAGCGCCAGAGCCTCGCGCTCGTTGCCGACGACTATAGTTTCCAGGTCAGCTATTTCTCGCGCCAGCGAACCGGTCTTGGCATCAATCCAGCGCGATTCGAGGAAGTAGGAACGGACGCGGCTGCGCAGGTTGCGCGCCTTGCCAACATAAAGGATCTTCTCGCCCGCATCCTTGAAGAGATAGACGCCCGGGCTTTCGGGAAGCTGCGCGGCTTTTTCGCGGGGTTCCATGGAGGCTCAAAACACATCTTTACAACCGCCAGACAACTTCCATCATACTAGACCGAATCGGAGTACAGGGAGACCTCCGTGACCGGCATGCGATTCGGCAAGATAATTCTCGCCTTTGGGACAATTTTGCTGTTTGCGGGAAGGCCCGTCCTTGCGCAAGAACCGCAACCGGAGTCCTCCTCAAAACCAGCGGGCCCACCCAACGACGACATGAAACCAAAGTCTTCTGCCAAGCAAAAGAAAGACACCGCCACGAAAAACGCGCCCGACCAACCGACATGGGATCCTCTACGAGCGGAAAAAGATCTCGAAGTGGGTCAGTACTACATGAAGAAGGGCGATTTTGACGCCGCCATTGACCGCTTTCAGGACGCCACAGAAGCGAAACCAGGCTACGCGGTCCCTTTCAAATATCTGGGCGAAGCACAGGAAAAAAAGGGTCTGAAGAAACAGGCGATCAAGTCGTATCAGCGGTATCTGGATTTATACCCGCACGCGGAAGACGGCGACAA
>Ga0207665_10002741_pt1 | contig 11815 bp, 10 predicted proteins | sample LARL112metaG_FD_184351 | JGI IMG/M metagenome (GOLD analysis project Ga0207665, IMG submission 184351) | Corn, switchgrass and miscanthus rhizosphere microbial communities from Kellogg Biological Station, Michigan, USA - LAR L11-2 metaG... | ecosystem: Host-associated > Plants > Roots >...
CAGGGCTACTGCTTCGCGCCGACCGTGGTCAGCGGGCTGCGCCAGGACGACGAGATGATCCAGGAGGAGATCTTCGGCCCGGTGATCACCGTGCAGCGCTTCTCGGCCGAGGACGAGGCGGTCCGGTGGGCTAACGGGGTGAAGTACGGCCTGGCCGCGAGTGTGTGGACCCGGGATCACGGCCGGGCGATGCGGCTGGCCCGGCTGCTCGATTTCGGCGCGGTGTGGATCAACACGCATATCCCGTTCGCCTCGGAGATGCCGCATGGCGGATTCAAGCATTCCGGGTACGGTAAAGACCTGTCGATGTACGGATTCGAGGACTACACCCGGGTCAAGCATGTGATGAGTTACCTGGGTGATTGAGACCACTGTTACTGGCGTGTAACCGAATCAGTTGCTATCTCCCTTCATAGCGACGGATTCGGTTGATTTTGGAACTACCGTCTGCGAAGATCGGGGGCACTTGCCCGCCGGGCCCCCTTTGACCCGGTCCCCCCGGGCGGCCGCGAGCCTGCCGGGCGGGCGGATGGCGTAGTGGATGCCACCGGCGGGATGACGCCAGGACCCAACCAGAGGGATTCGCGCCTGACATGACCGATACTGACGAATCCGCCATGGATCTGCCGGCCGCCAGCGCGGCGCCGGACGCCACCGCGGCCAGCGTCCCAGCCATCGGGCTGGATGGAGTAGCCAAGGAGTTCCACTCACGCGGCGAGGTGATTTCCGCCGTCCGGGGCCTCGACCTGGCCATCCGGACCGGTGAGTTCTTCTCCCTGCTCGGCCCCTCGGGCTGCGGCAAGACCACGACGATGCGGATGGTGGCCGGGTTCGAGGAGCCGACCCGCGGCACGGTGCGGCTGGATGGCCGGGACGTCACCGGGGACCCGCCGAACAAGCGCGACGTGAACATGGTGTTCCAGTCCTACGCGCTGTTCCCGCACATGAACGTGTTCGAGAACGTGGCCTTCGGGCTGCGCCGCAAGAGCGTGCCCAAGGACCGGGTCAACCGGCAGGTCGGCGAGATGCTGGACATCGTGGACCTGTCCGGCCGGGAGCAGCGGCGGCCGCGCGAGCTGTCCGGTGGCCAGCAGCAGCGGGTCGCGCTGGCCCGGGCGCTGGTCAATCACCCCAAGGCGCTGCTGCTGGACGAGCCGCTCGGCGCGCTCGACCTCAAGCTCCGGCAGGCCATGCAGGTCGAGCTGAAGCGCATCCAGCGGGAGGTCGGCATCACGTTCGTGTACGTGACGCACGACCAGAACGAGGCGCTGACCATGTCCGACCGGATCGCGGTGATGAACGACGGGGTCATCGAGCACCTCGGCCCGCCGCGGGAGATCTATGAGCACCCGGCGACCCGGTTCGTGGCCGGCTTCATCGGCACCTCCAATCTGCTGACCGGGACGCTCTCGCGGGTCACCGATGGGCTCGGCGTGGTCGAGGTCAGCCCGGACGAGCGGATCGTGGTGCCGATGGGCCGGAGCGAGCTGCGCGCGGGTGAGCAGGTCGAGCTCACCGTGCGGCCGGAAAAGATCGAGCTGAGGACCGATCCGGGAGCGGGCAGCGGCTGCGCGCTGCGCGGTACCGTGACCGAAGTGGTCTACCTGGGCACCTCGACGAGTTTCTCGGTGCACACTACAACCGGGGCAGATGTCGTCGTTTTCGAGCAGAACTCAGCATCTGCCAGCAGCTCGGTCAACCGCGGCGACGCGGTCTGGCTGACCTGGGATCCGCAGCACTCATACCCGATTGGCTAGAGCCGGGCGCCCAGGGGGGGCCAGTGCTGGCCGCCCCTGGGTACCGGCAGGCGACACCCAGATGCAAGTACCGGCGGCCAGGACGGCCGGCCGACAGGAGGATTCAGATGGAAGAGCAGCACGGCACCGACCCCGGGGGACAGCGACCCGGACTCGATCCGGCCATCCGCCGCGGGCTGACCCAGCCCCGGTTCTCCCGGCGTCAGCTGCTGCGGTCCGCGGGGGCCGGCGCCGGGGCGCTCAGCATAGGCGGGTTCCTGGCCGCGTGTGGGGTCAAGGGCGCGACCACGGCCAGCAGCGGGTCCACACCGGCCGGCGGTGTCGGCACCGCGGCGTGGTGGGCCAAGCAGAAGCTGCACCACAAGGTCAACTTCGCTAACTGGCCCTATTACATCGACGTGCTCAAGGGCAAGCACCCGTCGCTGGAGCACTTCACCCAGCAGACCGGGATCCAGGTCACCTACACCGAGCCGATCAACGACAACCCGCCGTTCTACGCCAAGATCCGGCCATCGCTGCAGGCCAAGCAGTACACCGGCTACGACATCATCGTGACCACCAACAACAGCCCGCCGCTCGGCTACCTGATCGACTTCGGCTGGCTCATCCCACTGGACCGCAGCATGATGACCAACTTCAACAAGTACGCGGGCCCGCTCATCAAGAACCCGTCCTGGGACCCCGGCAACAAGTACACGATGGCCTGGCAGTCGGGGTGGACCGCGATCGGCTACAACTCCTCGATGATCCAGAACCCCGGTACCAGTGTGGGCATCCTGTTCGACAAGAAGTACTCGGGCAAGATCGGCATGATGTCCGACCCGCAGGAACTGGGCAGCCTGGGCCTGCTGGCCATCGGCGTGGACCCGGCCAGCTCGACCGAGTCGGAGTGGGCCAAGGCGGCCAAGAAGCTGCAGACGCAAAAGAGCGACGGGCTGGTCCGCGCCTACTACGACCAGAGCTACATCGACCACCTGAAGAACGGCGACATCCTCGTGTCCATGGCCTGGTCGGGCGATATCTTCCAGGCCGACCTGAACAGCAAGTACAAAGCCCTGAAGCTGCTGATCCCGCAAGAGGGCGGCATGTTCTGGACGGACAACATGTGCATCCCGATGTACGCCCAGAACCCGAAGGACGCCATGACGCTCATGGACTTCTACTTTGACCCGCAGGTGCAGGCGGTCGTCGAGTACTACAACGACTACGTCTGCCCGGTGCCCGACGCCCAGAATGTGCTGCGGCACCCGACCGGCTGGGCCAAGACGGCGCTGGACGCGATGCGGCCGGAGATCGGGCTGGCCCCCAGCGTCACGGCCGACGCCCAGACCGTGTTCCCGGACGAGCAGTACATCAAGGACTCCAAGAACTACTACCAGTACAAGAGCCAGGAAGAGCTGACCGCGTGGAACAACCTGTTCTTGCCGATCACCCAGGGCTCGTAACCCGCCGCCGCACCCGGCCCAGGCTCGGCAAGGCGCTCGCGCCGTACCTGCTGAGCCTGCCGGCCGGGCTGTGGCTGCTGGTGCTGTTCCTGATCCCGCTGGTCGTGATGCTGTCGCTGTCCCTGCAGACGTGCAACTCGGCCTCGGGTGCCTGCGTGATGACCTGGCACTGGGGCGAGTTCGGCCAGCAGCTGAGCCTGTACCACACCCAGTTCATCACCAGCATCTATTTCGCCGGGGCGGCGACGATCATCGACCTCATCGTGTCGTTCCCGATCGCCTACTGGATCGCGTTCCACGGCGGCAACAAGAAGAACTTCTTCCTGCTCATGCTGCTGGTGCCGTTCTTCGTGTCGTTCGTGATCCGCACCGTGGTGTGGGAGTTCATCCTGTCTGACCAGGGCATCATCCTGGGCAGCCTGAAGAACGCGCACCTGCTGCCGCAGAACTTCCACGTGCTGGCCACCGGGTACGCGGTGGTGGCCGGGCTGGCCTACAACTACCTGCCGTTCACCGCGCTGCCGCTGTACGTGGCCATCGAGCGGATCGACAAGCGGGTGCTGGACGCCGCCTACGACCTGTACGCGTCCAAGCGGCAGGCGTTCCTCAGGGTCATCCTGCCGCTCACCATACCCGGGCTGTTCGCCGCGTTCCTGCTCACGTTCGTCCCGGCCCTCGGTGACTACATCAACCAGCAGATTCTCGGCGGTACCAGCAACACGATGATCGGCACCGTCATCCAGAACGCCTTCCTGGTCAACCTGGACTACGCCGGCGGCTCGGCGCTGTCGGCGGTACTGCTCGCGGTCGCGCTGGTGGGCATCTTCGCCTACGCCCGGCTCCTCGGCTCGCGGACGATCGAGGAATACATATGAGCGCCGCGATCACCACCCCGGCCAGCCGCGAGGCCAGCCAGCCGCAGCGGCGCCGCCGCCCGCCCAGCCGCCGGTGGACCAGGTTCCTGCTGCCCGCCTACTCGTGGCTGGTCATCGCGTACCTGGTGTTCCCGATCGCGGTGATGATCCTGTACAGCTTCAACAAGGTCAGCACCGGCCTGCCCCAGGTGAGCTTCGCCTGGAACGGGTTCACCACCCAGTGGTACCAGCAGTGGTCGGACATCCCGCAGCTCACCACCGCGTTCTGGCTGTCCATCCGGCTGGCCCTGGCCGCCACGCTGCTGGCCACGATCGTGGGCACGCTGCTCGCGCTGGCCCTGGTCCGCTACCGGCCGCCCCGGTTCCGCGGCAAGGGGCTCGTCGAGCAGGTGATGTTCCTGAACATCGCCGCCCCGGAGATCGTGCTGGGCGCGTCGCTGCTCGGCCTGTTCGTCACGATCAACCTGGCCCGCGGCTTCATCACGCTGCTGCTGGCCCACGTCGCGTTCAGCATCGCCTACGTCGCGATCACCGTGCGGGCCCGGATGGCCGGCTTCGACCGGTCCCTGGAGGAGGCCGCGCAGGACCTGGGCGCCAACGCCTGGACGACGTTCCGCAAGATCACCCTGCCGCTGATCATGCCCGGCGTCCTGGCCGGTGCGCTGATGGCGTTCGCGCTGTCCATCGATGACTTCGTCACGTCCAACTTCGTCAGCGGCGCTTCGGTGCCGTTCCCGGTGTGGGTGTACGGGGCGACCCGGATCGGCATCCCGCCGCAGGTGTTCGTGTTCGGCAGCGCCATCTTCGCGGTGGGCATCCTGTGCGCACTGGCCAGCATCGTGGTGTCCAGGAAGCAGGCCTGACCTGACGGCCACGGACAGCATGGCCCCGGCAGACGCCCTCCGGGACACCCGGCCGGCCTGCTACTGGCTGGACCGGCCGGACGCGCCGGAGCCCGCGCCCGGGCTGCACCAGGCGACCACGGCGGACCTGGCCGTGGTCGGCGGCGGGTTCACCGGGCTGTGGACCGCGCTGCTGGCCAAGGAGCGCGACCCCGGGCGCGACGTGGTGCTGCTGGAAGGCCGCACGGCGGGTTGGGCCGCGTCGGGCCGCAACGGCGGCTTCTGCTCGGCCAGCCTCACCCACGGCCTGGCCAACGGGCTGGCCCGGTTCGGCCCCGAGATGCCGGTGCTGCTCCGGATGGGCCGCCAGAACCTGGACGAGATAGCGGACGCGGTGGCCCGGTACGGCATCGACTGCGACTTCGAGCGCACCGGCGAGCTGACCGTGGCCACCCGCGGCTGGCACCTGCCCGGCCTGTGGGACGACGCCGCGCGGGCCCGCAGGCTCGGCGGCGACCCGGTACTGCTGGACGCCACCGCGGTGCGGGCCGAGATCGGCTCGCCCACCTTCCTCGGCGGCCTGTGGGACCGCACCGGCTGTGCGCTGATCGACCCGGCCCGGCTGGCCTGGGGGCTGCGCCGGGCCTGCCTGGCCGCGGGGGTGCGCCTGCACGAGCGCTCCCCGGTGCGGGCCATCCACCGCGAGGGCACCGGGCTCCGCCTGGACACCCCGCGGGGCAGCGTGCGCGCGGTCGCGGCCGCCCTGGGCACCGGGGCGTACCGGCCGCTGCTCCGCCGGATGCGGCCGTACCTGGTGCCGGTATATGACTACGCGCTGATGACCGAGCCGCTGTCCCTGGCGCAGCGGGCCAGCATCGGCTGGGCGAACCGGCCGGGCGCGGCCGACATCGGCAACCAGTTCCACTACTTCCGGCTCACCGCGGATGACCGGATCCTGTGGGGCGGCTACGACGCGGTCTACTACCCCGGTGGGCAGATCACCGCGGCCCGGGACCAGCGGCCCGCCACCTTCCAGCGGCTGGCCCGCCAGTTCTTCGAGACCTTCCCGCAGCTGGCCGGGCTGCGCTTCAGCCACAGCTGGGGCGGGGTGATCGACACCTGCGCCAGGTTCTGCGCGTTCTACGGCACCGCACACGGTGGCCGGCTGGCCTACGCGGCCGGCTACACCGGGCTGGGTGTCGGCGCCACCCGGTTCGCCGGCAACGTCATCCTCGACCTGCTCACCGGGCAGCCCACCGAGCGGACCGAACTGGCCATGGTCCGCAGCAAGCCGGTCCCGTTCCCGCCCGAGCCGGTCCGCTCCGGGGTCATCCAGCTGACCCGGGCGGAGCTGGCCCGTGCAGACCGCCAGGAGGGGCGCCGCGGCCGGTGGCTGCGGGCGCTGGACCGGTTCGGGCTCGGCTTTGACTCGTAGTTCAGCTCATCGGGGTAAAGTCGGCCGATGGGAGGCATTCCGGGGGATGGGCGGGAAAGGCGGCGACAATGACAGGTGACTGGCTCAGCGCACCGCTGCCGCCGAGCGCCCAGGATTCGGTCTCCTTTGACACGAGCGTGGCGCACATCGCCCGGGTGTACGACTACTGGCTCGGCGGCAAAGACAATTTCGCCGCCGACCGGGTGGCCGGTGACGAGGCCCTGCAGGCCTATCCGGACCTGGTCTCCTCGGTCCGGGCCAACCGCGCGTTCCTGGCCCGCGGGGTGCGGTACCTGGCCGCCGAGGCCGGGATCCGGCAGTTCCTGGACATCGGCACCGGGATCCCCACCGCCAGCAACACCCACGAGGTGGCCCAGTCGGTAGCGCCGGAGAGCCGGGTCGTGTACGTGGACAACGACCCGATCGTGCTGGCGCACGCCCGGGCCCTGCTGGTCAGCGGGCCCCGCGGGGCGACCGACTACCTCGACGCGGACCTGCGCGACACGGCGCACGTGCTCGACTACGCCCGCGGGCGGCTCGACTTCAGCCGCCCGGTCGGCGTCATGCTGGTCGCGGTGCTGCACCTGGTCGGGCCGGAGGACGACCCGTACCGGATCGTGCGCCGGCTGATGGACGCGGTGCCGCCCGGCAGCTACCTGCTGCTCTCGCACGTGGCCTCGGACATCGAGCCGGAGAAAATGGCCGAGATGGGCAAGCGGCTCAACCGGCTGCTGGCCCAGAAGGGCACCTACCGCAGCCAGCCTGAGGTCGCGGCGTTCTTCGACGGCCTGGACATCGTCGAGCCCGGGGTGGTCCCGGTCCCGCGGTGGCGGCCGGACTCCGAGGTCGAGTCGGCCCGCCGGGCCGCCATGTGGGGCGGCATCGGCCGCAAGGCGGCCTGAGCCCGCTGCCCTAACTACGGCCGTGTCGGCACGCTGTGCACCTTCTCCAGCAGCAGGCCGAACGGTCCGGCGCGTACCCCGCCCGCAGGTCAGCGGAGGGTTGACCGGTACCGGGCCAGCCGCTAGCGTCAGGTCATATATGAGATGCCATATGCGACCGAGCCAGGAATGGCTGGGACGGAAGCAGTGAGCACCGCCATGCACCCGCCCGGCCCCTCTTTTCTTAACGGCCTGGTCGGGGCGGCTCCCTCGCGTACCGAGGCGGTGCTCGAGGCCATCAAGCACGCCATCCTGGCCGGTGAGCTGCGCCCCGGCCAGAGCCTGGTGGAGACCGAACTGGCCCAGCGGCTCGGGGTGTCCAAGACGCCGGTCCGCGAGGCGCTGAAGACGCTGGCCGGGGCGGGGCTGGTCACGATGAGCCCGTACCGGGGGGCCACGGTCCGCATCATCGACAGCAGCACCGCCGCCGCTATCTACGACCTGCGGCTGCTGGTGGAACCCGAGGCGCTGCGCCGGGCGGCCGAGTCCGGCCCGGCTCAGGACGGCAACTGGGCCCAGGCCACGGCCGCGCTGGCCGCCTCCGCCGCCGCCGCGGACCAGGCCCAGCGCAGCCTGGCCAACCGGGACTTTCACCGGGCCCTGTACGTGGGCTGCGGGAACAGCCTGCTAGTCAAGGTGCTGGATGACCTGCGGGACCAGACCGCGCTGATCTCCGCGCTGTCCTGGGCGCAGGCCCCGTCCTGGCCGCAGGAGGCAGCCGAGCACCAGGCCATCCTGGCCGCGGCCCAGGCCGGCCAGGCCAGCCAGGCGGCCAGCCTGCTGCACGCGCACATCTCCTCCTTCGCGGCGCGGCACTTCCCGGCGGCTTCGCATCCCCCGCCCCCCGGCACCGAATGGAGCACCGATGAACCTTGATCAGGCCACCGCCGACCAGTTCCGCCAGGCCCTCGCGACCGTGGCCGCCGTCCCGGTGACCCCCTTCGGCCCGGACGGCAGCGCCGACTGGGACACCCATGGACGGCTGATCACCCGGCTGATCGACACCGGGATCACCCTGGTCACCCCGAACGGCAACACCGGCGAGTTCTACACGCTGTCCCCGGCGGAGACCGAGGCCGCCACCGAATCGGCCATCCGGGCCGCCTGGGGCCGCGCCGAGGTGCTGGCCGGTGTCGGCCACGACCTGGCCACCGCGGCCCGCGCCGCCGCGCACGCGCGCGCCGCCGGGGCAGGCATGATCATGGTGCACCAGCCGGTCAGCCCGTACCTGTCGGCCGACGGCTGGGTGGACTACCACCTGGCTATCGCGGCGGCTGAGCCCAGCCTGGGCGTGGTGCTGTACATCCGGGATCCCAAGATCGGCGGCGAGCACATCCGGCGGCTCGGCGAGCGGTGCCCGAACGTGGTCGGCGTCAAATACGGGGTCCGCGACCTGGTGCAGTTCGCCACCGTGGCCCGCGACGCTGGGCTGGACCGGTTCACCTGGCTGGCCGGGCTGGCCGAGCTGACCGCGCCAGGCTGCTGGGCCTACGGTGCCACCGGTTTCACCTCCGGCCTGGCCAACGTGGCGCCCGGGCTGTCGCTGGCCCTGCTGGCCGCGCTGCGCGGCGGGGACGCGGCCAGCGCCCGGAACCTGTGGCAGGAATGCCGGGCGTTCGAGGAGCTGCGCGCGGCCAACGGCTCGGCCGACAACGTCAGCGTGGTCAAGGAGGCGCTGGCCCAGCTCGGGCTCAGCGGCCGGGACGTCCGGCCGCCCAGCCGGCTGCTGCCGGACCCCATCCGGGAGCAGATCGCCAAGATCCTGGCTGGCTGGGGCCTGGACGCCCAGGGCGCCGCGTGATGACCGACCGGTCACCGGAGGAGCTCCGGTCCTACGGATGGTTCGGCGGGGACGGGATGCGCGCGTTCAGCCACGGCACCCGCATGCGCCAGCTGGGCGCCGACCCCGCCGACTACCTGGGCAAGCCGATCATCGCGATCGTGAACACCTGGTCGGAGCTGAACCCGTGCCACATGCACCTGCGTGAGCGGGCCGAGGAGGTCAAGCGCGGTGTCTGGCAGGCGGGTGGCTACCCGGCTGAATTCGGTGTGGCCTCGCTATCCGAGACCTTCCAGAAGCCCACGCCCATGCTGTACCGCAACCTGCTGGCCATGGACACCGAGGAGCTGCTCCGCTCCTACCCAGTGGACGGCGCGGTGCTGCTGGGCGGCTGCGACAAGACCACCCCCGCGCTGATCATGGGCGCGGCCAGTGCCGGGATCCCGGCCATCTACCTGCCCGCCGGGCCGATGCTGCGCGGCAACTACCGGGGCGGCACCCTGGGCAGTGGCACCGACCTGTGGAAGTACTGGGACGACAAGCGGGCCGGCCTGATCGGCGACTGCGAGCTGGCCGACCTGGCGGCCGGCATCGCCCGCTCGCCCGGGCACTGCATGACGATGGGCACCGCGTCCACCATGACCTCGGCCGCCGAAGCCCTCGGCCTGACGCTGCCGGGCGCCGCGTCCATCCCGGCCGTGGACTCCGCACACCACCGGATGGCCACCGCCACCGGCCGCCGAATCGTCGAGATGGCGTGGGCCAACCTCACCCCGGACCAGATCCTCACCGCGGAGGCCTTCGAGGACGCGGTGGCCACCGTGCTCGCCCTGGGCGGGTCCACCAACGCGGTGATCCACCTGATCGCGATGGCCGGCCGCTGCGGGGTGCCGCTTTCCCTGGATGACTTCGACGAGATCTCCCGGCGGGTGCCGGTGCTGGCCAACGTCCGGCCCAGCGGGAAGTACCTGATGGAGGACTTCTACTACGCGGGCGGGCTGCGCGCGCTGCTCGCCCAGCTGGCTGAGGTCCCGGGCGCGCTGCACCCCGGCCGGATCACCGTCACCGGCCGGCCCCTGGCCGATCAGCTGGCCGGCGCTCAGGTCTACAACGACGACGTCATCCGTAACGCCGCCGCCGCGCTGGCGCCAGAAGCCGGGCTGGCCGTGCTGCGCGGCAATCTGGCGCCGGACGGCGCCGTGATCAAGCACATCGCGGCCGATCCTGCGCTGCACAAGCACACCGGGCCGGCCGTCGTGTTCGACAGCTACCAGCAGCTGCAGCAGCAGATCAACGACCCGGCGCTGGACGTCACCGCCGGCTCGGTGCTGGTGCTGCGCAACGCCGGGCCGCTGGGCGGGCCGGGCATGCCCGAGTACGGCATGCTGCCCATCCCCGACTACCTGCTGGCCCAGGGCGTCCGGGACATGGTGCGGATCTCCGACGCGCGGATGAGCGGGACCAGCTACGGGGCATGCGTGCTGCACGTGGCGCCCGAGTCCTATGCCGGCGGGCCGCTCGCCCTGGTCCGCACCGGCGACCCGATCACCCTGGATGTGCCGGAGCGCATCCTCCGGCTGGACGTGGACGAGACCGAGCTGGCCCGGCGCCGGGCCGCGTGGCGGCCACCGCCGCGCAGGTTCGAGCGCGGCTACGGCGCGCTGTACGCCCAGCAGGTCACTCAGGCCGACAAGGGCTGTGACTTCGAGTTCCTGGCCCGGCCCGGCCGCAACCCCGAGCCCGACCCCCGCTGACCGCGGCCCGGCCCAGTGAAAGCGTAGTGTCGTCAACCATGCCGACCATTCTCATCACCGGCGCAGCCGGCCAGATCGGGTCCATGCTGCGCCCGCGGCTGGCCCGGCCCGGCCGGGCGCTGCGCCTGCTCGACGTGCGCGCCCCCGGCGACCCGGCTGGCCCGGGCGAGGAGGTCATCGTCGCGTCGGCCGCCGACATGGCCGCGATGACCAAGGCGTGCGCGGGCGCGGACGCCGTGATCCACCTGGCCGGGATCGCGGGCGAGGCGCCCTGGGAGCGCATCCTGGAGACCAACATCCAGGGCACGTACACGGCGTTCGAGGCGGCCCGCCGGGCGGGTGTGCCCCGGGTCATCTTCGCCTCGTCCAATCACGCGGTCGGGTTCACCCCCCGGTCGGCGTTCCCGGTCCCGGACTACGCGTTCCCGGCGCCGGATACCTACTACGGGGTGTCCAAGGTGACCGGCGAGGCGCTGGCCGCGCAGTATCACCACCGCTATGGCCTGGACACGATCTGCCTGCGCATCCTGTCCTGCTTCGAGCGCCCGCAGACGGCGCGCATGCTGTTCACCTGGCTGTCCCCGGACGACGCTGGGCGGCTGTTCGACGCGTGCCTGACCGCGGAGCGGCCCGGGTTCCGGGTGGCCTTCGGGGTGTCCGCCAACACCAGGGGCCGGGACTGGGTCAGCCTGGCCGAGGCCCGCGCCCTGGGCTACCAGCCCGAGGACGACGCGGAATCATACGCGGCCGAGGTCATCGCCGCGCATGGCGAACCGGACCTGTCCGATCCGGTCCTCGCCTACCTGGGCGGGGAGTTCACCCGCCCGGAATGGGACGCCGACAAGCTGAGCTGAACCCGGCCAGCCCACCCGCGAGGAGAGAGCCCGCATCATGATCCAGGGATACGACCCGCGCACCGGCAAGCCAGCCGGGGACCCGGTTGCCGAGACCACCGGCAGCGCGGTGGACACGATCGCGGCGCAGGC